>Ga0116228_10000451_pt1 | contig 31174 bp, 23 predicted proteins | sample S1TSphfallax_2_FD_89694 | JGI IMG/M metagenome (GOLD analysis project Ga0116228, IMG submission 89694) | Host-associated microbial communities from peat moss isolated from Minnesota, USA - S1T2_Fc - Sphagnum fallax MG | ecosystem: Host-associated > Plants > Peat moss > Unclassified | place... | reverse complement strand
GGCGCTCGCGCGCGCCCGCTGGGAGCTCAGCGTCGAGCAGACCTGGAAGCGCGATCCCATGTTCTACGTCGATCAGACCTTGGGCTCGGTCTATGCCTTGCTGCTGCCGCCGCCGCCGTTCGCGCCGGGACGCCAAGCGCAAATCGTCACGCGTATGCAAGCGATTCCGGCGACGATCCGCGCCGCGGAACAAAATCTCGTCGATCTGCGCGCGCCGTTTGCCACCCTCGCGATCGATGCCCTGGACCAACTGCGCGAACGGACGGAGCGCATGGAATCAGCGCTCGCGCCGGAGCTCAGCGGATCCAGCGCAGCGGCATTGCGACGCGCGACACCCGCGGCCCTGGCCGCGCTCGAGCAGTACCGCGCCTGGCTGCAGGCACGGCTCCCGAATGCACGCGCGGACACGGCGATCGGCCGGGACGGGTATCTATATTTCCTCAGCAACGTCGCGCTGCTGCCGTACACACCCGAGCAATTGCTCGCGATGAGTCGCCAGGAGTGGGCCCGCTCGATGGCTTTCGAGGCCTACGCGCAGGCGCGCCTCGACGGCGTGCCGCCGCCGCCGCTGTTCGCGAGCGCCGAGGCTGAAATCGTCGCGGAACGGCGCGCCGAGGAGCGCATCCGCCGCTTTCTCGTCGATGCGAAAATCCTCACGGTGCCCGCGGATTTGCCGCATTACCGAAATCTGCAGCTGCCAGCCTACGTTGCCGCGTGGTCCGATCTCGGCGAGGCCGACGATTTCACGGGGCCCTCGCGACTCGAGGAGGATGGCGTGAGCTACATCCCCGCGCCGAGTCCCAGCCTTGGATTTTTCAACCTGTCTCGCGCGCGTGATCCTCGGCCCATCATCGTGCACGAGGGCGTGCCGGGGCATTACTTCCAGCTCAGCCTGGGCTGGCGCAATCCCGATCCGATCCGCCGCCATTATTACGACTCCGGCGCCAACGAGGGTATCGGCTTCTACGCCGAAGAGATGATGCTGCAGGCCGGCCTGTTCGACGACGATGCAAACACCCGGGCGACCCTCTACAGCTTCATGCGTCTGCGTGCCCTGCGCGTCGAGGTCGACGTGAAGCTCGCGCTGGGCGAATTCACGTTGAGCCAGGCGGCCGACTACTTGGAGCGCACCGTGCCGATGGACCACGCTTCGGCGCTGGCCGAAGCGGCCTTGTTCGCGAGCGCCCCAGGCCAGGCCATCTCCTATCAAATCGGCAAGATCCAGATCACCGAATTGCTCGCCGACGCGCGGCGCGCGCAAGGCAATCAATTTTCAACACTGCGGTTCAATGACTTCGTCTGGAACAACGGCAACGTGCCGCTGTCCTTGCAGCGTTGGGAATTGCTCGGTGATGCCTCCGCCGTGCCGGAGCCGCGGGCGCCACCGGCGGGGGAGTGAGCGGCTTCCACAGATTGTGACCCTGAAGCCGCGAGGTAGGGGCGTGTGAATCTGAAACGAAAATGTTTCGGGTCGCGGACAGGTATCCTGCCTCTTCCCCAGCCGCTTGTCCGGAGTTTCCCGCTCTCATGTGCATCTCCCCACCCCCGTTCCTCACGCGCCTCGCTCTGTGCGCAATCGCCGCCGCTCCCTTCGCTTCCTGCCTCGCGCAGACTCCGGCCCCGCCTGAGCCTAAGCTCACGCTCGAACGGCTCTACAGCCTGCCCTGGGTCACGGGCACGCGCCCGGAAGCGCCGATCTGGTCTGCGGACAGCCGTCGGGTCGCGTTTCTGTGGAACGACGCGGGTGGGAACTTCGACGACGTCTGGGTCACCGATGTCGAGACCGCCAAGCCGACCCGCGTCACGACGATGCCGCAGCCCGACTCGCCCACCGATGCCGGCACGGACATCGTCAAACTGCAGCAGGTCGAACGCGCCGAGTCGGATCACGGCGTGTCCGAACTACTCTGGGCGCCGGATGGCCGGCATTTGATCTTCGCCCTGCATGGCAGGCTTTACAGCGTGCTGCCGGGTGAAGCGCCGGTTGCGCTGACGCCCCCTGACTCTGTGGTTTCGGACGCGGCGGTCGTTGCTGCGCCGGACCCGCGCGCGGCAGCCGCCGGCCGCGCCGCGCTCGCCTATCTCTCGGCCGGCGACTTGTGGGTCGTCGATCTCGAGGGCGGCAGGCCGGGTTCGGTGCGCCGCATTTACTCACCGGGACGTGCCGATGTTTACGTCGAGTCCTTGCGTTGGTCTGGCGACGGCAAACGCCTCGCGTTCGTCGAGGCGGACGCGACCCACGTACCTAAGCGCGGCATCCCCGATTATCTGGGCGACGAGACGCGGCTGGTCTCCGTCAAGAGGCCCTTCCCCGGCGAGCCATCGGAAACTCGGCGGCTCGGTGTCATTGCCGCGGCCGGTGGCGAGGTTCGCTGGGCTGCGCTCGGTGGCGATCCCATGGACCAGATTTTCAGTGTCGCGTGGTCTGCGGACGACAAGACCTTGCTCGTCGACAAGAGCGATCTCTACATCAAGGACCGGCACTTGCTGCTGATCGATCCCGGTGACGGGCAAGCGCGCGTGTTGCTCGAGGAGACCGATCCCAAGAACGTCACCGCCGAATGGTGGGCGGACTGGGCCCCCGACGGCCGCAGCGTCTATTTCATTTCGGATCGCGACAACGATTATCACGTCTACCGGCAGGCGCTCGCGGGCGGCGCGCCCGTGGCGATCACCGCGGGCGATTGGGCGGTGTTTTCCGCGATGCTGTCGCCCAGCGCGCATGCCTTGTTCTTCGTGAGCAATGCCGGCAAGCCAGAACTGCGCCGGGTTTCGCGCGTCGCGCTCGCGGGCGGCGCCGTGCGGCTCGTGACGGCCGCGGAGGGTGCGCACAAAGCCGTTCCTTCGCCGGACGGCAAATATCTCGCCGACGTGTATTCGAACGATGTCGCGCCGCCGGATCTTTATCTGCAGGATGCATCGGGTCGCGGTTTGCCCCGCCGGGTCACGCATGCGCCTCTGCCGGAATTTGCGCGCTATCGCTGGGTTGCGGCGAAGTACGTGACGTTTCCCAATGGGAGCGACGGCACGACGCTGCATGCACGGCTCACCTTGCCGCCGGACTTCGATCCGCACAAAAAATACCCGGCGATTCTCGGCTCGGTCTACAGCAACACGGTCCACAACGAATGGGGCGGGCGCATCTATCATCCGACCTGGGGCCTCGATCAGTTCCTCGCCCAGCAGGGCTTCGTGATCATGAACGTCGACATCAGCGGCAGTTCAGGCTACGGCAAACTGTTTCGACAACGGATCCGCGAGGACTACGGTGGTGTCGACGTCGATGATTTGGGCTCAGGCGTGCGCTATCTCGCAACCCAAGGCTATGTCGATCCCGCGCGCGTCGGGATCTGGGGCAGCAGCTACGGCGGCTTGCTCACGGCCATGTCCTTGTTCCGTAATCCCGGTCTTTTTCGCGCGGGCGTCGCCGGGGCGCCCGCGACCAGCCTGTTCCATGCGCTGACGGGCGAGATGCAGACGATGATGGCGCCACAGGATCATCAGACGCAATACGCGCGCGCGTCCGCCTTCCTGCGTTCCGGCGGCTTGCGGGATCACCTCATGATCATTCACGGCATGCGCGACGACACGGTGCTATTCAAGGACTCGGTCACGCTCGAGGAGCGCTTGATTCTGCAGGGCAAGGACATCGATTTCGTGCCGCTGCCGAATGCCCCCCACGGCTGGGATACCTTGGGGCTCGCGCAGACCCGCTACGCGTATCGCAAGCTCTACGATTATTTCGAGCGCTACCTCGGCGCGCAGCAATGAGGGCGGGCTGGCGGTGCCCAGTGCCAAGGGCGCGCTGCCGTCGCCCGCGCGGTCTGCGCGGATGCGCTAGCGTTCGTCCTTGTAGACGACGCCCGCCTTCATGACGAACGCGACGTGTTGCAGCAGGCGCACGTCCTGCAGGGGATCGCCTTGCACGGCGATGAGGTCGGCCCATTTTCCGGTTTCGATCGCGCCGGTTTTGTCGGACCAGCCCATGAGGTCAGCGGCATTGAGCGTGCCTGTCTGCAACGCGGCGAGCGGCGACATGCCGAACTGATTGACGTAGACGTCGAGTTCGTGGGCGTTCAGGCCATGCGGATAGACCGCGGCGTCGGTGCCGAGCGCGATCTTCAGGTGCGCGGCGATCGCCCGTTTGGCATTGGCCTTCTCGACCGCGGCCACATCTTTCATTTTTTGCAGGTAGATCGGCGGCAGGTGGCCGTAGGTGGGTACCCAGTCGATCAGATAAGCGGTCGGCACGAAATAGGTCCCGTGCGCCTTCATTGCGGCGATGCCTGCGTCGTCCATGTAAGAGCCGTGTTCGATCGAATCGACGCCGGCTTCGGTCGCCCAGAGTATCCCTTGCGCGCCGTGCGCATGCGCGGCGACTTTGCGGCCCAGGCGATGGGCGTCGGCGACGATCGCGGCGAGTTCCTCGCGCGTATATTGCGATGCCTGAGGATCGTCGCCCTTCGAGAGCACGCCGCCGGTCGCGCAGATCTTGACGACGTCGGCGCCGTACTTGATGACTTCACGTACCTTGTGCTGCACGCCGGCGATGCCGTCGGCGACGCCGTCGCTTTGTACGTGGTATTCGCTGGGCAGCAGGTTCTCGTCGCAATGTCCGCCCGTGATGCCGATTGCCGGGCCGCTGACCTGCATGTGCGGGCCTGCGATCAGACCCTCGTTGATCGCGTCGCGCAGATCGACATCGGCGAAGCCCGTCGCGCCGACGTTGCGCACCGACGTGAAGCCCGCCTCGAGCGTGATCTTCGCGTTGTGCGCGCCGATCAAAGCGCTCTTGGCGATCGAGGTGTCGAGTTCATGATAGGGATCGAAATTCGTGTCCATGGTCAGATGGGTATGCACGTCGATCAGGCCCGGCAGCACGGTCAGGCCGCGCAGGTCGATCTCGCGATCGCCGGGGCCCGCGGGTGTCGCGCCGGTCGCGGCGATGCCGGTGACAAACTCGCCGGCGACGATGATGGTTTGATCGGCTTTTTCCACACCCGTGCGCACGTCGAGCACGTGGCCGGCGCGTATCAGCGTGCGGGCCGTCGGCGCGGCTGCGGGTGCCGGGTCGGCCGCGTGGGCGGGCAGGGCGGCGAGGGAGCCTGCGCAGGCCCACAGGATCGACAGACAAGCTAAGGCGAGCGGCTGAGCCGGTGAGCTGGCTTTCACGGGAGGTCCCTTTTGATGTGCATCTCTTGGTGATTGAATGGGCGGCGGTGGCGGAGTCTCGCACAGGAGTGAGCTCAATTGACATCCTCTGATGCGTCGGCGCCGCGCGCGGGTGCGCCCGGGGCGGAGTTCGCGATCGACGCGGCGCTCGTGCATCGCTTGCTCTGCGAACAGCATCCGGACCTCGCAGGACTGCCGCTGCGAGCGGCCGGGGGCGGTTGGGACAATGAGATGTTCCGGCTCGGTGATGCGCTCGCCGTGCGTCTGCCGCGCCGCGCGGCGGCGGCACCCTTGCTCGCCAAGGAGCAGCGCTGGTTGCCGGAACTCGCGCCGCGCCTACCGATCGCGATTCCGGTCGCAATACGCATCGGCCAGCCGGCGCCGGCGTTTCCCTGGACTTGGAGCATCGTGCCCTGGTTGCCCGGCGTGCCCGCGGACCTCGTTGCGAGCGACGACCTGGCGCCGACGACTTTCGGCGATTTCTTGCGCGACCTGCATCAGCCTGCACCGGCGGCTGCGCCCCGCAATCCGGTGCGCGGCTGCGCGCTCGCAACGCGTGCGCCGATCGTCGAGGCACGGCTCGAGCGTCTGCGCGGCGCGTGCGCTCTTGATTGGCCGGCACTGCGCGCGCTGTGGCAGGCGGCCACCGTTGCACCCATCGATACGCCGACGACGTGGCTGCACGGTGACTTGCATCCACGCAATCTCCTCGTGACCGGCTCCCGCTGGAGCGCCGTCGTCGATTGGGGCGATTTGGGCGCCGGGGATGCCGCGACCGATCTCGCCGCGCTCTGGATGTTGTGGCCGCTGCCAAGCCAACGTTCGGCGGCGCTGGCAGCCTACGGATCGGTGTCCGCGGCGACGCTGCATCGGGCGCGCGGCTGGGCACTGCTGTTCGCGACGCTGATGCTCGAAGCCGGATTGGCCGGAGACGGCCGCTTTGCCGCGATCGGCGCGTGGACTTGCGAGCGTTTGCTGGCCGCGTGAGCCCCGGCCCGAGTGTGCCAGCGGCCGTTGTGCTGGGTATGTGTGCGACGGTGCTCCGGACAGTCCTCTTGTGTTGCAGAGAAGCGACACAGAAAAGCCGGCGAGGAAGAAATTCGTGCGACCGCGGTCCGGACTTCTCAGGTCGGCACGGCTCCGGTACGTTAAATTTTGGTGCGCTGGGTGATTCGAAGCGCCTCAATTTGAGCCAAACGCCGACAGCAGTCGCGCGAAGCGTGGAGCTTTTCCGCGGTACCGATGGCGCGACGACCCTGCAGAGACGAGGTCGCAGTTTCCTGCGTGAGGCGGCTTGGCAACAGATTTGCGACATGTTGTAATCGATGCACAGGGTTCGGCTTCGTTGGGAGACGAAGAACGAGCGCCATGGCAGTCCTCAGCGAGGCAAGTGCCTGGTGATTGTTCTTCGTACGCCGGGTCCGCCAAGACGGTTCGTTAAAAAATTTTGGGAGCAACACATGGGGAATAATCGCAATTTGCGGTTTGCTATTCGCGCTGCCTTGGCGACGGCCGCCGCGGCCGCGGCCTTCGTTCCGACGGCCCAGTCGCAGACCACGGCGCCGGCTACCAGCACCGCACCCGCCGATACGGGGCTCACGGAAGTCGTCGTCACGGGTTCGCGCTTAGCACAGTCGCCGAACGACATCTCGATCAGCCCGATCACCTCGATCTCGCAGGTCGAAATTCAGCAGACCGGCTTGGTTCGCGTCGAAGATCTGTTGAACAGCTTGCCGAACGTGACTGCGGAATTCAGCTCCGCGCAGTCGATCAGTTCGAACGGCACGGCGACCGTAAGCCTCTACGGTCTCGGCTCCCAGCGCACCCTCGTGCTGGTCGATGGTTTCCGCATGAGTCCCGGCGCCGGTCTCGGCACGGCCGGCTCGGTCGACCTCAACCAGATTCCCGCGGACCTCATCCAGCGCGTCGACGTGCTGACGGGCGGCGCCTCCTCGGTGTACGGTGCGGACGCCGTCGCCGGCGTCGTCAACTTCGTACTCAACACCCACTTCCAGGGTGTCGAGATCGACGGCAATTATGGCTATGGCCATCACTCGAACAACAACTCGCAGGATCTCGGCTACCTGGCCGCTGCGAACGACTTCGTGCCGCCGAGCGGCGTCAACATCGGCTTCACGAAAGACTTGTCGATCATCATCGGCTCGGACTTTGCCGACGGCCGCGGCAATGCGACCGCGTACTTCACGTATTTGAACCAGGAGCCCGTGGTCGGCAGTCAGCTGGACTACGCGGGATGCACGCTCAATACACCGTCCGGCGGAGGCACGACGGGACCGCTGGCATGCGGTGGTTCCGGCACGAGCGCGACCGGCCAGTTTCTCGTGCTGGGCGTTACCGGGGTTGGCAAGACCGCCCACACGGCGACGCTCGTCGATCGCACGGTCGACAAGAACACGGGTGCGTTTCGCAACTACAATCCGACGACCGACGACTACAACTACGGCGGCCTGAGCTACATCCAACGCGAGGCGCAGCGCTATACGGCGGGGTCGTTCATCAATTTCGACGTCAACGACAACACGAACGTCTACTCGGAATTCATGTTTGCGCGCAATACCTCAACCGCCCTATATGGTCCCAGCGGCGCGTTCTTCGCGCAGGTCACGATCAATTGCGGCCCGGCGAACGCCGGCGGCGACCCGCTGTTGAACGCCCAGGAACAGGCGGCGCTCTGTGCTCCCAACGTGCTCGCGGGCAACCATGCCACCTACGGGACCACCGGCAACAACATCACACTGTACATCGCGCGTCGCAGCGTCGAATCCGGCGGCCGCGAAGACAACTATGTCTCGAACGCGTTCCACGAGGCCTTGGGAGTCAAGGGCAAGTTCGGCGATGCCTGGAGCTACAATGCTTACGGGCAAATGGGCCTCACGCAGCTGAACGACGACGAGGGCGACTACCTCGGCACGCAACAGGTTGCGAATTCGCTCAACGTCGTTACGAGTCCGACCACCGGCAAGCCCGTTTGCGCCTCGGTGCTCAACGGTTCGGACACCGCCTGCGTGCCTTGGAACGTGTGGACACCGGGCGGCGTCACCCAGGCGCAGCTCAACTACCTAGAGGTTGCTTCCACCTACGGCATCACGGCGACCGAATATATCGGTCATGCCGACCTCTCGGGCGATCTCGGTAAGTATGGCGTGCAACTGCCCACGGCCTCGACCGGCGCGAGCATCAACGTCGGCGCGGAGTACCGTCAGGAGCGTTACAATTTCTCGCCGGACTATATCTTTGCGAACGGTCTCGCCGATGGCGGCGACGGCATCCAAAACCCGGTCGACAACGGCTTCCATTTGTGGGAAGGCTTTGCCGAGGCGAAGGTTCCGATCGCCGATGATCGTCCGTTCCTCGAGGATCTGAACGTCGAGGGTGGCTACCGTTATTCCTCGTATAGCACGGGCTACAACACGAACACGTTCAAGCTGGGTCTGAACTGGTCGCCGATCAAGGACATCAAATTCCGCGGCGGTTATAACCGCGCCGTGCGTGCGCCTAACGTCGGCGATCTCTATACGGCGCAGTCGATTGGTGCGGGCGGCGCCGCGGATCCGTGCTGGGGTCCGGCGGTCAACGGCCTCGTCCAAGGTCACACGCTGCAATATTGCGAAAACACCGGCGTGACCCCAGCGGAGTTCGGCAACATCCTCGTGAACGGGGCGGCGCAGATCAACACCTCCGCGGGCGGCAACAGCAGCCTGACACCGGAAATCGCCGATACGTATACCTACGGCTTCGTATTCGCCCCGACGTTCCTGCCGAAGTTCAGCATGTCGGTCGACTACTACGAGATCCACATCAAGAACGCGATCGAGGATCTGTCCTCGACCCAGATCCTTTCGGCTTGCGGCGAGACGGGTGCCGCCTCGTCGTGCGATTTGATCCATCGCGGCGCGAACGGTTCGTTGTGGTTGAACACCAGCGAATACGTGGAACTTGGCGAGGTCAATATCGGCCAGATCTCGACGCGTGGTATCGATCTTTTGGCGCAATATAGTCTCGATTTGGGAGCCGGCGGCAAAATCGGGTTCAACATCAAGGGTACCGAGACGATCAACTTCCTCGACCAGCCGATCCCCGGTGGGCCGAAATACGATTGTGCCGGTTATGCCGGTGTGAGCTGCGGCTCGCCGACGCCGCACTGGCGCCATGTCCTGAGTTCGACCTGGGGCGCGCCGTGGGCGGGACTCGACGTCACGGCACGGTGGCGCTATATCGGGCCGGTCGACGTCGACTCGTCCAGCCAGAATCCCGATCTCGCGGGTGCGTATTACCTGCCGACCGCGCATATCGGCGGCTACAGCTACATCGACTTGTCGGCATCGATTCCGATCTCGACGAGCGGCGTCAGCGTCCGCTTGGGTGTCAACAACCTGGCGGACAAGACGCCACCAGTGGTTGCGAATGGCAGCTTGTCGGCCTGTCCGACCGCAACTTGCAACGACAACACCTGGGCAGGTACCTACGACACGCTGGGTCGTTACATGTATGCGCACGTGACGGCGAAGTTCTAGTACGGGGTTAGGAAGCCGCGGGGCTTTCGGGTAAGTGAGAAACGGCGGGCATGGGTCCGCCGTTTCTTTTTGTGCGCCCGGTAGGGCGCACGAGCGGCGGGCCGGTCTGGCGCCGCCGAACGGGTCCAGCCCGGACTCAGTGCGTGCTGCAGCCCGCGCCGTTGCATCCCTGTTGGGAGCGCATATAGTCCTGCGTCTGCAGCATCTCTTGGACTTCCATCGCCAACGTCTCTTCCGAGACGCAGTTGGTCGTTTGGAAGCGGCTGCCGAGCGTCGCCTCGGTCTTGCACCACCGCGTCGTGCCGTCCTTCTCCTTTCTCGGCTTATAGCCCATGGTGCGGGCGTTTTTCTCGAGGTCCTTCTGCTTGGCGACGGCGCCGCTCGTTGCCGGCGTCGTCGTTGCGAGGCTGACGGGCTGTGCCGCGGGGGTGGCGCTGCTGATTAGGGCGGGTTGGCTCGCAGGCGCGCCCGCGGGCACGGTTGCGGGCGTGGTTGCGGCGGTCCCGGACGGCGCGCTCGCGCAGCCCGCTGCAAGTGCAGCGACGACCATGGCGGACAAGGTGTTTCTGATCGAGGTCACTGCAGATTCTCCCAGCGTGGTGTTGATGATGCGCGGTCGTCGATGCGCTGCGCCTAGCGTACCGTTCTCCTGGTGAATCCGATACCCTGAATGCAATGGGCCGTGATCTCAATGCCGATTTGCAGACGCTGCGCAAAGTGCTCCGCTTTGCCGAACAGCGCGATTTCGACCGCGCCGCCGACCTGGCCGCGGCGACGCTGTCCGACGGTTTCGAACACCCGGTGCTGTTGAACATCATGGCCACGCGGCTCGAGTTGCAGGGCAAGTTCGAGGAGTCGCTGGCTTTGCTCGAGCGCGCGGTCGCGATCGCGCCGCGAGACATCGGCGCGCGCAACGCCCTGTCGTTGTGCTTGCAGCGGCTGGAGAGGCCCGCGGAGGCCCTGCGCCACAGCGATGAATTGCTCAAGCAGCATCCGGAACTTGGCTTTGCCCACGCGACCCGCGGCAATGCGCTGATCGCGCTGGGTGAACTCGCGCGGGCCCGACAAAGCCTGGAACGCGCGCTCGAACTCGAACCCGGTAACTTGGCGGCGCTCGTCGCGCTCGCCTCGATCGCCACTCACCGCGGCGACCATGCTGCGGCAAGGCGGTGGGCCGAACAGGCACTTGCCCAGGCGCCAGGCTTGCCGGATGCGGTTTTGAGTTTGGCGGCCGCCGAGCTTGCCGCGGGCGACGCCGGTCAAGCGGAGCGCATGCTGCAAGGGCTGATCCTCGATTCGCGCGCCGGGCGTTTGGACCGGGCGCGTGCCAGCGGGCTGCTCGGGGATGTGCTGGATGCCACCGGACGCTACGCTGAAGCCTTTGCGGCCTATACGGTCTGCAATGACTCGCTGCGCGAATTCCATCGCCGCTACGCGAGCGAAACCAACATGCTCGATTATTCGCGGGCGCTGATCGCGTCCCTGGGCCGCGTGGATCCGCGTTGCTGGAAGCCTCGACCCGGCGCCCCGGACGGATCGACCGAGGCTCGCGCGCACGTGTTTCTCACGGGATTCCCTCGCTCGGGGACGACGCTGCTCGAACTCGTGCTCGACGGGCATCCCGAGGTCGCGACCAGCGAGGAGCACGAGTTGTTGCACGACGCCGTGCTGCGATTTCTGCGCGAGCCGTTCGACTGGCAGGCTCTTGCGCTCGCGGACGAATCGCAGCTTGCGCCGCTGCGCAGTGCCTACTGGGAGGCCGTGCGGCGGGCCGGGATCGACGTTCGGGACAAGGTATTCATCGACAAACATCCCTTGCACACGCTCAAGCTGCCGCTGATCGCGAAGCTATTCCCGCAGGCCAAGATCCTGTTCGCGCGTCGCGATCCCCGCGACGTGGTCCTCGGCTGTTTTCGGCGCCGCTTCCTCATGAATCCGGCGGTGTACCGGTTCCTGGACTTGGCCGAGGCGGCGGAGTTCTATGCGCTCACCATGGAATTCGCCGCTCTCGTGCGGCCGCTGCTCGCACTGGATTGGCACGAGGTCCGCTATGAAGACCTCGTCGCCGATCTGTCCGGCCGGTCGCGCGAGATCTGCCGGTTCCTCGAACTCGCGTGGTTGCCGGAACTCGAGCGCTTTGCCGAGCGCGCCCGATCAAGCAATCATGCGACCCCCAGCACGGCGCAACTCGCGCGCGGCCTCGATCGCGGACGCACGCGCCAGTGGCTCAATTACGCTGCCGCGCTGGAGCCGGTCATGCCGGTGCTGATGCCGTGGGTGCATCGGCTGGGCTACGCCGCAGACCCCGCCTTCGGGGCTACTTCACCCGGAATACCCGGTAACTCAAGTTCGCCGGATCCAGCAGCAGAAAAGAACCAAGCGCCCCTCGCTTGATCTTCACCAGATTACCGACCGCGAGTCGCGCGACGTCGTCCCGCGTCTTCCAGATCTCGCCGTTGTCCAGCTGCAGGTAGCTTTGGCCTATTTCACCCTGATTGAACGAAATCTCCGTGAGCCGTGCCGCGATGGCCGCCGGGCCGACCGGCTTCGGCTGTATCTGCACCGGGGACAAGCCGAAGTTCCGCGCATCGTCCTTGGCCGACTCTTGTGGGGCGGAGCTCGTCGCGACCGGTGCCGTGGTGTCCGCATGGGGGCGCCGCGCGAGCGCATCGTAGCATTCCAAGCGTGCTTGGGGCGTCGTGATACCCGCACAGCGGGCGAGTTCCTGGGAGAGAGCCGCCGAGTCCGCCGCGGCCGGCAGCGATGCGAGTGTCAGCACGATCGCCGCCGGCAGGTTACATGCAAGCCGCGTGCGATCGAATCTCCGTGTAAGCATGCCGGCATTCTAGCGCAGGCGGCGCGCGGGAGTGTTGCACGCGTTGACTTCGGCTGCCCGCTGCGCTTAAGTTGCCGGCGCCTTTAGTTGCAGGAGCCCCGCGATGACATCGAGCGCACAGGCCGACCTCGCGCTGATGCGGGCTTCGATACTTCTCGAGTCCGACCCGGCAGCCGCCGCGCGGGCGGCCAGCGAGATTCTCGCGGCGTCGCCACGGCACGAGGAAGCGAGCCTCATGCTCGCTGCGGCATGCCGTCGCCTCGGAGACGCAGCCACGGCAATTGGGCTGCTGGAATCCTTGCTCGAGACTCAGCGCGAGTCGGCGACGATGCGACTCGAACTCGGGCGGTCGTATTCCGCCGCCGGCCGCACGGCCGAGGCCCTCGCCGCCTTGACGCGCGCCGTGGAACTCGATCCCGCATTGGCCGATGCCTGGCGCTTGCTTGCCGCGCAGCGATTCGCGACTGGCGATACGCTGGGCGGGGACCGCGCTCATGCTGCCTACGCGCGCTTGGCGACCGATCCGCCGGAATTGAACCCGGTGCGGTTCGCTGTCTCGGAGAAGCGCTGGGATTCCGCCGAAACCTTGCTCCGCGCGCATCTCGGCCGCGCACCGGAAGATACCGTCGCCCTGCGCATGGCCGCAGAGCTCGCAACACGGCGTGGAGACGCGCAGAGCGCCAAGGACGACCTGCGGAAATGTCTTGCGATCGCGCCGGGCGATGCTCTCGCTCGTTTCGAATTGGCGCGGCTGCTGTACACGGAGGAGCGCATCGACGAAGCACTGCCGCTGCTCGATCGACTGCTCGCCGCGGAACCAGACAATGTCGAGTATCTAGTGTTGCGGGCGCAGGTAATCCGGCTCGTCGGCCGGAACACCGAGGCAGTGACGATCTTGGAGCGCGCCAGCGGCCTGCGTCCCGATTCCTTCGTCGTACCCTTGATCTTCGGCATCCTCAGGCGCGAGATGGGCAATCGGCCGGCTGCCGAAGCCATGTTCCGCCGCGCGCTTGCTCTCAAGCCCGGTCTCGGCGAGGCCTACTTCAATCTCGCGGATCTCAAGACGTTCCGTTTCACGCCGGAGGATCTGGCGACGATGCGCGCCACCCTCGCCGACGGGGCCACGTCCGAGGCTGACCGGGTCTACCTCGAGTTTGCGCTCGGCAAGGCTTGCGAGGACAGCGGCGACTTCGACGCGGCGTTTGCACATTACCAGCGCGCCAATGCGGCCGAGCGAGCCTCGATCCCCTACGACGCGGCGGCGAACAATGCCCGCATGCAACGGAGCAGGACACTTTTTACGAACGGCTTTTTCGCCGAGCGTGCCGCCTGGGGTACGCAGCGCAATGACCCCATCTTCATCGTCGGTCTGCCGCGTTCGGGTTCGACGCTGATCGAGCAGATCCTCGCCAGCCACTCGCAGATCGAGGGCACCCGGGAATTGCCGGACATTCACAATTTCGTAGCCGAACTGATCGCGGCGACCCCGTCGCGCACCGAGACTGCCTATCCGCAGGTGGTCACGGACTTGGGCGAGGCGGACGTCGCGGCCCTGGCGTCCCGATACCTCGCGCAAACCGCCGTGCATCGGCCGCTTGCGAGGCCGCGTTTCGTCGACAAGATGCTGAGCAACTTCCGACACATCGGCCTGATCCATCTCATGTTTCCACGCGCCGTGATCATCGACGCGCGCCGCCACCCGCTCGCCTGCGGCTTGTCTTGTTATCGGCAGTTGTTCTCGCGCGGTCAATATTTCACCTACGATCTCACGGATCTCGGCCGCTACTACCGCGACTACGCCGAGCTCATGGAGCACTTCGACCGCGATTTACCGGGCCGCGTCCACCGCGTGCACTACGAACAGCTCGTGGCTGAACCCGAGCAAACCGTGCGCCGCCTTCTCGAGCATTGTGGACTCGACTTCGAGCCGGCCTGTTTGCGGTTCTACGAGAATCGTCGCACGGTAATGACGATCAGCTCGGAGCAGGTGCGGCGTCCGATCTACACCGATGCCGTCGATCAATGGCGGCATTTCGAGCCCTGGTTGGGCCCCCTGAAAGAGGCCCTCGGCGATCTCGTCGAGCGTTACCCCGCGTTTCCGGCCGGCGGGCCTTCGGTCATGCCGTAGTACTGCGCATAGATCTCGGTCGCAGTCTGAATGAGGTCGCGCTCCGCCTCGCTGAGCAGCGGGTTCCAGATGTCGAAAATCAGGATTGCCCGGGGCGTGTCCGAGAGATTCCAAGCCTCGTGCTCGATCGTATCGTCGAAGACCCAGGCCTGACCCGGCACCCACTCGCGCGTGGTGTTGCCGACGCGAAAGCCGCAATTCGGTGGGATGATCAAGGGCAGATGAACGGTCAAGCGCGTGTTGGTCACGCCCGTGTGCGCCGGAATGCGGGTTTCGGGATCGAGAATCGAGAAAAATGCAGTCGGCGCGCGTCGCTCGACGCGGCATCGCGGCGCGGTCTCGAGCACTCTGACCGTCGCTGGGCAGCGGGCAATGTGACCGGGGTTTGGTTCGCTCTTGTTCCAGAGGAAATAAGCGCTCCAACGCCGCGAGCGATTCAAATCCTTCCATTGATCGAGCGGCATGCTCGGCGGAAAGTCGATGTAGGGCTGCAAGCCCTCGCGATCGGCGACCATGACGCGCAGGAGCTCGGCGCGGATCTCCGGCGTCGCGGCTTCGAACCCATCGAGCCAGGGAAAATCCGCGCGCTCGAAGAATTCGATGGCCGGCAATCCCGGGAAATACATGAAAGTCGGCTGGGAGTGAAAGACTCTGCGACGGCCCATGATCAGGTCGAGGCATTGGTCGACGCGGCGCTGCGCCTTGCCGCCGTGCCGCTCGCGAATCGCGGCGAGCGGTTGCTCGAGCGCGGCGTTGAGCGCCACGAGATCGGCGGCAACGACCTTTCTGGCATGCTCCAGCGCCTCCTGGACGTTGGGCGGTGTTCCGGCGCCCGGGGGTATCGTCTCGAGTGCATGCTGGTAGGTGCGCGCCGCCTGGCGGGTTTCGCCCATCTCCTCGAAATAGGCGCCCTTTTGCAGCAGCGAGGACAGGTGCCGGGGCTCGAGCAGGAGCGCCTTCTCGATCGCTTCCCGCTCCTCGTTGCGCCGGCCGAGCTGACGCAGGCTGCTGGCAAGATTCGCCCACAACGCGGGGTGCTTGGCATCCAGGCTGGTCGCCCGCGCGAACAGTTGCTGGGCTTGCTCGGGCGCGCCGCGTGCCAGCATACGCACGCCGAGTTCATTGAGAACCGCCGGATGGTTCGGTGCCGCCTGCGCGACCCGCGCCAAGATTTGGTCCGACTCCGGCATGCGCCCCGCGGCTGCCTCGGCCTTGGCGGCCTGCAGACCGCGAAGGATGGTTGCCTCATCGGGCGGCGCGGGGTTGACTGTGCTCACGGGGGGCTTGCCTCGGCGTTCGGTAATTCCGGCCGTCATTGTAACGGCTAGGGGAAGGCGGCGCTCGTCCGGGCTGTTGACTCATGGGGCGGCCTCCGTTTGAATAGCGGTGGCGTGCAAACCGAAGCTAACTCCCCGGAAGCGATGCTGCGCGCAGCCGCGGTCCTGCAGCGGCAGAATCGTATCAGCGAGGCGGTCGACACCTACCGCGTCCTGCTCGCACGCTGGCCGGGCCACGGAGATTCCTGGTTCAACCTGGCGCTGCTGCAGCGTCGCCTGGGACGCTTTCAGGATGCGCTGCTCGCCTATCAGCGCGCCATCGACGCAGGAATTTCCCGTCCGGAGGAGGCGCATCTGAATCGCGCCGTCATCTACACGGATCATCTGGCTTTGCACGCTGCGGCCGAGCTCGAGCTGCGGCGTGCGATCAGCTTGAATCCGGCGTTTCTGCCTGCGTTGCTGAATCTCGCCAATCTCTGCGAGGACCTTGGACAGCGCGACGAGGCGCTGTCGCTGTACGAACGAATCCTGAGCCAAGATCCGCATTTTTTCGAAGCCCTGGCGCGCCTCGCCAACCTCTTGCCACCGGGAGAGGCCCTGGCGGCGCTCGTCCCTCGCCTCGAGAGGGCGCTAAGCGACCCAGCCGCATCCTCCGCCGACCGCGCGAGCCTAGGCTTCGCACTCGGCCGCGCCCTCGATGCGTTGGGTGAGTACGCGAGGGCGTTTCGCGCCTACGCGGATGCCAATCGCGCGAGCCGGGCGAGTGTTCCGCCGCAGTTAGCGCGGTACGATCGTCTCCGACATGCCAATTTCATCGATCGGCTCATCGCCGCGCCCACCGCTGCGCAAGGCCTCCCGGGCGACTGCGCACAGACCCCGGAACCGATTTTCGTCTGCGGCATGTTTCGTTCAGGGTCGACGCTCGCCGAGCAGCTGCTCGCGACCCGCGCTGGCGTCGCCGCCGCGGGTGAGCTCGATTTCCTGCCGCGGCTCATTGGCGCAGAACTCGCACCGTATCCGGAATCCTTGGCGAGCCTCTCGGAGCAGCGGGTCGCGGCGCTAGCCGCGGCCTACCGCGCCGAACTCGCGCGCCTGAGTCCGGGCGCGACCCACGTGATCGACAAGCGGCCCGATAATTTCTTGCACATTGGGCTCATCAAGCGCTTGTTTCCGCGCGCGAAGATCATTCATACGACGCGCGATGCGCTCGATAACTGCCTCTCGATTTATTTTCTCCACCTGGATCAGAGTATGAGTTACGCCTTGGATCTCCTCGATATCGGCCATTACTTTCGCGAGTACCGGCGCTTGATGGCCCATTGGCGGGCGCTGTTCCCCGGGGACATTTTCGATTTCGATTACGATGCGCTCGTGCAGGAGCCGCAGGAGGTGCTGCGGCGCGCCGGAGAATTCCTCGGCATCCGGTCGAGCGAACCCGCACCCGTCGCTGCCGGCCGCGCGATCAAGACGGCGAGCGTCTGGCAGGTGCGCGAGCCGCTCTACCGCAGCTCCTCCGGCCGCGCGCGGCACTACGCGCAGGAGTTGCAGGAGCTGCGCCGGTACCTGAGCTTCGCGCCGTCGACATGAGTGCCTCCGCGTTCGTCGTGCCGATCCTCGCGATGCCCTTCGCGGTCCTGCCCGTCGACGCGGCGAGCAGCGTCAATCCGACATTGAACGCTTTGTTCACAGGGCGCGTTGCGAGCCAGGCAGACGGTCCGCAGCCGCACGCGCTACGCTACGTCGGACGTGAGGATTTGACCGAGTGGCGCGATCCGCCGGTACAGCAGCTGCTCGCCGGCATGTTCCGCGGGATCGTTGCAGTCGTGCGCGAAGTCAACACGATGGACGAGGCGCAACTGCGCACATTCACGATGCAAACACGTGCCTGGTTCACGATCGTGCAGCCGGACGGTAGCCTGCCGCCTGCCAATCATCCGTTGAGTGCTTGGTGCGCGGTCTACTGTGTCGCCGGTCCAGGCGCATCCGCGACGCGCGCCGATAGCGGTCTGCTGCGCATCCTGGAATCGCGTCTGAGCACGAGCTTCGCGGATGCGTCCACCGCCGACATGCGCCTGCCGTACCGGCCGGGCCACTATGCCTGGCGTCCCGTGCCCGGTCGGATGGCCGTTTTCCCGGCTGGCCTATCACATGAGATCGCACTGCTGCGGGCGCAGGAGCCGCTGGTCCTGGTGACGGTCCGTGCGCGCTTCATCGGTCCGCTGCAAGAGGGCGTCGGCCATTGGTGACCCCTGCGCTCAAGCTGAGCTCCCTGTTTGCAGTGCCATTTGGAGAGTTGCAGCTGGATGACTGCGCCGCTTTGAATCGTGAGCTCGAGGCGTTGTTCCTGGCGCGCGAGAACGACGAATACCGCAATCCCTCGCCGAGTCATGCGCCTCAGGTCGAAACCTTCGAAAGCCGGTTCAATCTGTTCCGCTGGCCCGAAGCGTGTGTCCAAGAACTGCGCCGCTTCATGCTCGATGCCATCGGCCGCATGGTGATCGCAACGACGGCGGTCACGGCGCAGGATTTGGCCCGGCTCAAACTGCACAATCACACTTGGTTTCATGTGTCCCGTTACGCTGGATCCTTCGTCGCACACAATCATCCGATGGCATCCTGGTCGGCGGTCTACTGCGTGCGGGCAGGCGAGCCATCACCGGATCATCCGGATAGCGGCTTGCTACGGTTTCACGATACGCGCCAGGGTGGCAACGGCTATCTGGATGCAGCCAACGCCACGCTGCGGCGGCCCTTTGCCTTGCGTCCGCTCGAGCTACGCCTGCGCGAGGGCCAGCTGGTGATTTTCCCGTCGTATCTGTTCCACGATGTCGCCCCCTTTTACGGCCGGGATAGACGAATCACGGTGGCGAGCAACTGCTGGTTTCAGCTGGCGCGAGCATAAGGAGTGGCCGGGGCGTTCGCCGCTCGCTCCCCGTCGGCGGCCACTTGATGACCACACTGCGATTCTTTTTTACGGCTTCGCTACGTGTCATAAAAACGACAGCCGACTTTCGCTCATCTGATTAGCCAAAGCGAAGCAAGATCGCAGGCTGATTCCGCGCCCTTGCAGGGATTCGTAGCTCTATTTGTGCGGCGCGCGCCTGCGGATCCGTGTGCAAAACCGGCGCCCGTGAATCCGGGTGCGGCATCTTGGCAACACATGCTTAGCATGTTTTAATCCGCCGACTTGTCAGGCCGGTGGCTTTGGGAAAGGTATTGCGGCTCTGCCGCCAGCCGGTCTGACTGCAACAGCCATACGATTCACACCGTTAGGGAGACAAAAAATGGGGAACCATCGCAAACTGCGATTTGCCATCCGTGCAGCCATTGCTGCAGCCGGCGCCACCGCCGTCGTACCTGTCGCTTTGTCACAGACCTTGCCCGCACAGACCGTAAACGGGACGACAGACCAGGTGACCGAGGTCGTGGTCACCGGCACGCGCATCCAATCCGCCAATCTGAGCTCGGTCAGCCCCGTGACGACGGTGAACGCTGACTACATCTCCAATACTGGTCTGACTCGGGTTGAGGATATCCTCAATAACTTGCCCATGGTGTTCTCCGGCCAGAACTCGACCGTTTCGAACGGCGCCGACGGTACATCGACCTTGGACTTGCGTGGCTTGGGTCCGCAGCGCACCTTGGTGCTGATCGACGGCCGTCGCCTCGGGCCAGGTGCCGGCGATGGTCGCAGCTACTCCGACCTCAACGAGATTCCGGCGGCCTTGATCGATCATATCGACCTGCTCACGGGCGGTGCGTCCGCGACCTACGGTGCCGACGCCGTCGCCGGCGCGGTCAATTTCGTCATGAACACGCACTACCAGGGCATCAAGGTCGATGCCGGGTATGACTTCAACCAGCACAACAATCCGAACACGCCGGTGACCGCCGCGGTGATCGCGGCGGGCGACCAGACGGCGCCGAGCAGCGTCGATACCGGTTTCAAGAAGAACGTATCGGTCGTCATGGGAACGAATTTTGCCGACGATCGCGGCAACGCCACGGCCTATGTCACCTACGACCAGCAGGCTGCGGTTCTGCAGTCCAAGTACGACTATTCGGCTTGCAGCTTGGCGGCGACGAAGTCGGGCGGCTTGGCTTGCGGTGGCTCGGGCACGTCGGCAAAGAACGGCGCCGGCGGCTATTTTCAGGCCTACGGTCCGAACGGTGCGCTGTTCACCAACACCGTGGACGGCAAGACGGGCGCGTTTCGGCCCTTTACCTCGAGTGACTTGTACAACTACGGTCCGCTCAATTTCATCCAGACGCCGAGCACGCGGTGGACTGCCGGCACGTTCCTGGACTACGAAATCAATGATCACGCGACCGTCTACACGGAAATCATGTACACCGGGTACAACTCGAGCGCCCAGATCGCAGCCAGCGGCGATTTCTTCTTGAATTCGTTCATTCCTTGCAGCGACCCGCTGTTGACTGCACAAGAAAAGACTGCAATCTGCAACGCTGCCGCAGCCCAGGGTAATCCCACCCAGAGTATCAACGGGGCGAACGTCACGGGCGCCAACGTCTACATCGGCCGTCGTAACGTCGAGGGCGGCGGACGCATCGCGACTTTCGCGACCGATTCGCTGCGCACCGTGGTCGGTGTCAAGGGTGAGGCCGTCACGGGCTGGACGTACGATGTGTACGCGCAGCGCAGCCGCGTCGACAACCAATACCAGCAGTTGAATTATTTCAGCAACGCCAACATCCAGAACGCCCTCACCGTCGTGACCAATCCGGCCACCGGGCAACCGGTCTGCGCCTCGGTTCTGAACGGCACCGACAAGGCATGCGTACCCTGGAATATCTGGGTTCCGAACGGCGTCACCGCGGCGGCGACCAATTATCTGTCGATTCCCTTGCTCCAGGATGCGACCACGACCGAATATATCGTGCACGGCGACCTCACCGGGGACCTCGGTACCTATGGGCTCCAATCTCCGTTGGCGAACGAGAGCCTCAAGGCCAATGTCGGCGCCGAGTGGCGGTCCGAGTCCGCCGCTTATCAGCCGGACGAGGAGAGCCTGCTCGGCAATGCCGCGGGTTCCGGCGGTCCGGCGACCCCGGTCTACGGTGGCTTCAGCGTCTCGGAAGTGTTCGCCGAATTCACGGCACCCTTGATCGATGGCGCACCGCTGGCGGATTCCCTGGCCTTGTTGGGCGGCTACCGCTATTCCTCGTACAGCGAAGGTTTCAAGACCAACACTTTCAAGGCCGGACTCGAATGGGCGCCAATTCACGACCTCAAAGTCCGGGCGAGCCTGCAAACCGCCGTGCGAGCACCGAACATCGGCGAACTGTATACGCCGCAGGCCGTCGGCCTCGATGGTTCGATCGATCCGTGTTCCGGTCCGGTCGGCGCGAACGGCTTGGTCGCTTCGGGTGCGACTCCGGCGCAGTGCGCGGCGACTGGTGTGAGCGCGGCGCAATACGGCCATATCGCGCCGAACCCGGCGGCGCAGTACAACGGATTACTCGGGGGTAACCCCGATTTGAAGCCAGAAACTGCGCACACCTGGTCTGCCGGCTTCGTCGTGCAGCCGAGTGCCATTCCTGGGTTCAGCGCGACCGCCGACTACTTCGACATCAAGGTCGACAACACGATTGGCGGGATCGGTGCCAACACGATTTTGGATAATTGTATCGCCACACTTTCAGCGGCTTATTGCGACTTGATCCACCGCGACTCGACGGGCTCGCTGTGGAGAAGCAACAGCGGCTATGTGTCGGACACGAACATCAATTTCGGTTCCTTGGCGACGCGCGGCATCGACGTGACTCTGAACTACACGCTGCCCTTGGATCGCTTCGGCAAGCTGAAATTCTCACTCGATGGCACGAAGGACATCATCCTGCAGACGCAGCCTCTGACCGGCGGTCCGTCCTACAACTGCGTCGGTTACTTCGGAGTGAGTTGCGGCAACCCGACTCCGGCCATCCGCAGTGTGTTCAATACGACGTGGCTCACGCCCTGGCAGTCGGCCGAGTTCAATCTGCGCTGGCGCTACCTGAGTTCGGTCTCTTCGGAGTACATCAGCGACAATCCGGCCTTGTCTGGGAACGCGCTGCCCCAGACCGAGCACGTCGATGCATACAGCTACTTCGACTTGACGGCCGCCGTCGCGGTGGCGACCAACGTGACCTTGCGATTGGGTGTCAACAACGTCCTCGACAAGAACCCGCCGTATGTGACCTCCGGTGGCGGCGGGTATGGGTCGGATATCGGCGGCTACTCGAACGGCAATACCTATCCGGGTACCTACGACGCGCTCGGCCGGTATTTGTACGTCAACGTGTCAGCGAAATTCTAGCGCCAAGCAAGCTGGCGCAGATCGATACGGCGGGCTTCGGCCCGCCGTATTTCGGTCATCGTAGTCGAGCTGCCCGATAGGTTCGGCCGCTCGGGGTTTTCAGTATGAATGACCCAAACACGGCCCGGTTGATCGTGATCGAGTTGCCGCGGGCGAGCAACTCATCCGCGCCATACAAACGCCACGACTGTCCGTTGTCGAGCGTCAAGGTCTGATGACCGCTCGAGTCGATTACGAAGTCGGCTACCTTGGCCGTCAAGGACTTCAGCGGCGTGGTCTTGATCGCGGGATGCTCGGCACTGTAAGAGCCAAACGCGTCTTCGGGCGATGCGGGTGGTGTCGCGACAGCCGTCGCCACCGGCGGGACTTGGGTTGAAGGTGGCGGCTTGGGGCTAGCCGTTTCCTGAGTGGCCGGTGCAAGCGCCGGCTCCGGGCTAGCTACCGGGGCGGAGGCGCTCGAGTTTGCCGTCTTACTCGGTGCTGCCGCGTGACGCAAAAAATGATCGTAGCAAGCCAGTCGTTCCGCCGGCGATTCGATCGAGGTGCAAGTTTCGACTCCGCTCGCCACGGCGTCGTCCGCCCGCGTCCTGCTCGGCGATTCCGTCCCTGCGAGCACCAGTGCAAGGCAGATCGCCAGCCTCGAGCTCATGGCAGGTTCTCGCTACCGGCGCCGTAGTACGCCCCGAACGCCTCGGTGGCGGCCCTGACCAAATCGCGCTCCTTGGCAGTCAAGTAGGGGTTCCAGATATCGAAGATCAGGATGGCTCGGGGCATGTCCGAACGGTTCCAGGCCTGGTGTTCGATGGTGTCATCGAAGACCCATGCCTTGCCGGCAACCCATTCGCGCGTTTCACTGCCGACGCGAAAGCCACAGTCCGGTGGCACGATCAAGGGAAGGTGAACCGTCAGCCGCGTATTGGTGACACCGGTATGCGCGGGTATGGCCGTTGCTGCATCGAGGATGGAAAAAAAGGCGGTCGGCCCGCGACGTGCCACATCACATTGCGGCGCGCTTTTGAGCAGTGCGACGGTACGCGGACAGCGCGCCATATGCGGCGCTTGTTCGGCGCCTTGGTTCCACAGGAAATACGCGCTCCAACGACGTGACTTATTGAGATCGCGCCACTGATCGAGCGGCACACCCTCAGGATAGGCGACATAGGGTTCAAGTCCCGCCCGGTCCGAGACCAGGACCGCCGTCAGTTCCGCTCGAATCTCATCCGTCGCGGCCTCGATCGCATCGAGCCAGGGAAAATCGGCGCGTTCGAAGAATTCCACCGTCGGGATTTCCGGAAAATACATGAATGTCGGCTGCGACGAATAACGTGTTCGCCGGCCGGTCAACAACTCCAGGCATCGGTCGACGCGCCGCGAAGCCCCGCCACCATGGCGCTCCCGAATTTCAGCCAGTCGCGCCTCCAAGGTCTCGGCCAGCGCGGCGTCGTCGGCCCGCACGGCTGCACGCGCGCGCTCAACCGCTGCTGCCGCGCTAGCCGGAGGTGCCACGCCGGGTGCGATGGTCGCGAGGGCATTGCGATAGACTCGCGCCGCATTCCGCGAATCGCCGCGTGCCTCGATGAGCGCACCCTTCTGGAGAAGGGAGGCGAGGTGTCGTGGCTCGAGCGCTAGTGCCCGCTCGATCGCCTCCATCTCCTCCTGAGGCAAGCCCAGGGCATCGAGGCTGGCCGCGAGATTGCTCCAGAGTGCGGGATGATCGGGATCCGCCGCCGTCGCGCGTTGAAACATGTCGCGCGCCTTCGCATGCTCGCCCCGCTGCATCATCCGTGTGCCGAGCTCGTTCAATACCACGGGATGCTGGGGCGCGAGTTCGACGGCCCGCACCAACAGCGCATCCGATTCGCTCGCGCGGCCGGCGGCCCCAGCCGCCTTGGACGCTTGAATCAGCTGCAGCACCGGGTTGTTCGCTGCGGGGGCATTGACGTTACTCAAGAAACTCACCTAAGGTGCCGGATGAAGCAGAATTCTAGCGCGGTTTTGGCTGGGAGGTCGCATTGGCTGGGGCGGCGGTGAACGTCGATTTGAAACTGATGCTGGCTGCCGGCCTACTGGATCGCGATCCTCCGGCGGCGGCGCGCGAGGCCGCGCGAATTCTCGCCGAATATCCGGGACACCCCGCTGCGATCCTCTTGCTCGCTACCGCCCGCCGGAGTTGTGGCGAGGACTCGCAGGCCGCGATCGCTTTCATCGACCTTGCCGAGGCCCACCCGAACTCAGCGCCGTTGCAGTTCGAGGTGGGGCGCACGTATCTTGCCCAGGGCCAGGAGGATCTTGCCCTCGCGGCGCTGCAGAGGGCGGTGCAGCTCGAGCCGAATCTTGCCGACGCCTGGCGCGCTCTTTCGATGCTGTTCGCCTCGCGCGGCGACCCCGCCGCCTGCGATGCGGCCTATGCACGCTATTTTTCGCTTGCATTACCGGAACAGCGTCTCGCGGAAGCGGCGAATGCGTTCGTGGATCGCCGCTACGCGGTGGCAGAGAACTTGTTATTGAGCGAGCTTGGCCGCCAACCCGAGAACGTCGAGGCGATGCGCATGCTCGCCAACGTCGCGGCGGAGCGCGAGGACTACGTCGAGGCGGAGCGTCTGCTATGCGAGTGCCTCCGGCTGGCGCCGGGCTACACCGATGCACGGCACGACCTTGCCCGCTTTTTGCATAGCCAGCAAAAGGCCGCACCGATGATTCCCTTGCTCGAGCGCCTGATCGTGCATCAGCCGCATAACTTGCACTATCGCTCCTTGTTGTCCTCGGCTCACAGTCTGCTGGGGCACAGCGCGCGGGCTACCGAAATGGTGACGGAACTGGTCAGAGAGTTTCCCGACAATGAACTCGTCTGGCTCTCCTACGGGCATCAGCTACGCGTTGCCGGCCATTTGCAAGAAGCCATAGCCGCTTATCGCAAGAGTGTCGAATTGCGACCGGGATTTGGCGAGGCTTGGTTCAGCCTCGCCAATCTGAAGACCTGGCGCTTCACGGGGGAGGACATCGCGGCGATGCAGACGCAGCTGCTCCGTGCGGATATCGCGGATACGGACCGACTGCAGTTCGAGTTTGCCCTGGGCAAAGCCCTGGAAGATGCCGGAGATTATGCGCGCTCGTTCGAACACTATGCCCGAGGCAATGCCTTGCGCCGCGCCGCGGTCCTTTACGATATCGACAGCACGACGCGTCTGGCGCAACGCACGGAAGCCCTCTACACGCCGGATTTCCTGCGCGCGCGCGCCGGCTCGGGCTCGCCCGCGTCGGATCCGATCTTCATCGTCGGCATGCCTCGTTCCGGGTCCACGCTGCTCGAGCAAATTCTCGCCAGCCATTCACAGGTGGAGGGTACGCGCGAATTGCCCGACGTCCCTGGATTTGCGCTCGAACTCGGCATACTGGAGTCGCGCGACAAGCCGGCGACCTACCCTCAGGCGGTCGAGCGGCTGACGCATGCCGAACTCCTCGCGCTCGGTGAACGTTACCTCGCGCAGACGCGGCCGCATCGCCTGCTCGGTAAGCCGTACTTCATCGATAAGATGCCGAGCAATTTTCTGCACGTTGGATTGATTCATCTGATACTGCCGAACGCACGGATCATCGATGCGCGACGCTCACCACTCGCCTGTTGCTTCGCCAATTTCAAACAGCACTTCCAATCCGGGGTCTGGTTCAGCTACAGCCAGGAAGATCTGGGACGTTACTATCGGGATTATGTCCGGGTCATGGCGCACTTTGATACGGTTTTGCCCGGTCGGGTGCACCGTATCCACTACGAGCGGCTGGTGGCCGATCTCGAAGGCGAAGTGCGCCGCCTGCTCGAACACTGTGGGTTACCGTTCGAAGAGCAATGTCTGCGCTTCCATGAAACCAAACGATCCGTACAAACCGCAAGTTCTGAACAGGTGCGTCGGCCGCTCTATGGCGACAGCGTCGAGCAATGGCGCCACTACGAACCGTGGCTCGGGCCGCTGAAAGAATCCCTGGGCGACGTCATCGATCGCTATCCCGAGCATCGTTCGCAAGCGTATTGATATCGAGACCCCGATGCTGATTCCACCAGCTGCCAAGACCGTGCAAGTCGCACCGCCCGATATCGTCAACATGTTCGCCGTGCCGTTTGCCTTCTCGCGCTACGCGGCACACGAGCGCCTGAATTCCGAACTACGCCCCGTGATCAAGCGCCTGGAGGAGGAGGGGAAGACCAACCTACGACCGCTGACGCAGCGTAACGCAGCCTTATTCGAGAGCCACTTCAACTTGTTTCGTGAGCCGGATTCAGCGTTGCGAGAGCTCAAGGTGTTTTGCTGGGAACAGCTGTATTCGGTCATCGGCCGCCTGAATGGGTACGGGCGCGAGACCTTGCAGCGGCTGCAAATCTACAACGAGTGTTGGTTCCATGTGACACGACGCGGCGGCTTTTTCGGCCTTCACAACCATCCCAATGCTTCGTGGAGCGGTGTCTATTGCGTCGATCCTGGACGTCACGATCCAGATAAAAAGCATAGCGGTACGCTGAGCTTCGTCAATCCGACGATTGCGAGCGCGATGCATATGGACGCTGGTATTGCGAACATGTCGCTGCCGTACGGACAGCAACTCGCCGCCGTGAGCTTGGAGCCCGGTCAGCTCGTGCTCTTTCCGAGCTGGGTGCTCCACGACGTCAAGCCTTTCGAGGGCGAGGGCGAACGCATCACGATCGCATTCAACTGCTGGTTTGCGCTGCCCGACGCGTAAGAGACCGTAATAGCCATCCGCAGAATTTTAAAAAAAACCCCCGAGCGGTTTCCCGTTCGGGGGCATGGAACCGGCAACTCCGGTGCTGGCGAACGCTACCTAGCGCAGTCCGCCGAGTATCCTCAAGGTCACCCGGCGATTTTCGAGCTGACCATCCTTGGTCTCGTTGCTCGCGATCGGGTGTTCCTTGCCGTAGCCCTTGGCGTGCAGCGTGTTGGTCACGCCATGATCCTGCAGGTACGTGAGCACCGCCTCGGCGCGATGCTGTGAGAGGGTCAGGTTATACGGTGCCGAGCCACGGCTGTCCGTGTAGCCGGCGACTTCGACGACCAGTTCCGGGTGGGCCTTCAAAGTCTTGACCGCATACTGCAGAACGTAATCCGACTCCGGTGTGAGCGTCCACGAAGCGGTCGCGAAGTTCACACCCTCGAGCTTGATCTCATCCTTGATCGTGCAGCCGTAGGCATCGACCTTGTCGCCTTTCGGCGTGTTCGGACACTTGTCGATCGAGTTCGGCACCCCATCGCCGTCATCATCGCCATCCACGGGAGGCGGCGGCGGCGGTGGCGCAACGACGGGCGGCGGCGGAGGGGGCGGCGGCGGCGGGGGCGGCGGGGGCGGCGGATTCGGAATTCCGAAGGAATATTGGACGCCGACTCCGAACACCCAATCGCCGACGTCGGCACTGGATGCGGTCACATCCTGAAACTCGTGTTGGTACTTGACCTCGGCGCGCGCTTGCCAGCGCGTGGAACCGATCTTGGGCCCCAAGTCGAACAGCAAACCCGTGCCCACCTCGGCTCCGAATGCGTTCGTGTTGGCATAGCCGCTCAAATGATCTTGGAATCCGCCGCCGCCGAACAACACGTACGGATGGACGGTCGAGTCCGGTAGATATTTGCGAATGAAATCAATCGAGTACCTCAATAGCGACAACTTGCTGTCTTCGCTCTTGGAGGTGAAGGTACCGCCGGCAAATTCGAGCTCGGCGGCCCAGTTGGGAGCGAAATCATAGCCTAGGCCCAATTGACCGGCCGGGCCGTTCTTCGCATCGCGGTCCTCATCGAGGTGCCACCATTGCGCCATCGGGCTGATGTACACGGCGCCCGTGTCGTCGTCCGCGACGGCAACCCCGGTCAGCCCGACGGCTGCGGTGATCGCTCCTAGCAAAATCAAACTTTTCATTCTTCTGACTCCATAAATGTTTCTGGCAAAGACATCCGCTTCGCTTGTTGTACTTTCGCAACAGCCATAAAGATTGTCTGTAGGACAAGACCGCTTGGGTCTGTAAGAGTTCACTGTAGCACCTCACCGGCCCGAACGAGCCGTATTTCGAATAGTTTGGGCCAGTTCTTGCCCGTTACGAACAAACGCGAGCCCTTCTTATCGTAGGCGATGCCGTTCAAGACGCTGTCGATGCCGCCTCGCTGGTCGCTCGCGGGCAACAGTCCGGCGAGATTGATCAGACCCACCACCTGACCCGTGCTGGGATCGATGCGCAGGATCCAATTGGTCTCCCAGACGTTGGCATAGATTTCGCCCTCCACCCATTCCAGTTCGTTGATGCGGGACACCGGTTTGCCGTTCAGGCTCACGTCGACGTGTCCGATTTCGGCGAGTGTCTGCGGGTCGAGCCAGCGCAAGCGCGGTGTACCATCGCTCATGATGACGTGGTGGCCATCCTGGGTCAGCGCCCAGCCCTCGCCGCGATAGCTGAACTGCCGCAGTTGCTTGAAGCTGCGCAAGTCCCAGACGAAGCCGACCTCGGATTTCCAGGTCAGGCTCAGCAAATGCGAGCCCCAATTGACGATGCCTTCGCCGAAATACTGTGGCGGCAACTCGACCTGTGCGAGGACCGCGCCGGTCTCGAGGCGAACCTTGCGTATCGTCGAGTGTTGTTCCAGACCGGTGCTTTCATATAAATACCCATCCAGATAGAACAGGCCTTCCGTGAACGCCGCCGAATCGTGTGGGTAGGTATGCACGATTTCGTAGCTGAACACGGGAATCCCCGCGCGCGCGATCGCGGCGAGCAGCATCGCGGCCAGCCCCGAGGTCCAAGCCCGGACGCGCTTGGCGGCCGGGCCTCTCACGGGTCGTCGCCCGGCAAAATGTAATGCACGCGGCCGGCGAAATCGAAACGACTCACGAAGACGTCGCCGTCACCGCGGACCGCGTGCGCAGGCTGTGTGCAGAAGCCGCGCACTTCGACACGATAATCATGCGGCACGGCGAGGCGCTGCTGGCGCAGCGAGTCGACGGTACAGCGTGTGTCGCTGCGCGTGCTGTAAATCGCGCTCGTGCCCTGGACGATGATCGTGAGATTGGCGCCTGCGGCCCGCAGGGGCGCCCCTTCGCGGACGCCGCTCAGACCGAACACGAACAGCAGGTCGGGGCGCGATGCGTGCTTGCGCCGAAAACTCAGGCGCACTCCCGCATCGCCAGGCCGCGACTCGCCCTCGCAAATCGTGTCGCCGTTCGGCCAGTCGACATCGAGGTTGAGCGCGCCGGCCAAATGCGCCCGCAGGAAACCGTCGCCGGTCGCGAGGCAGCCGGTCGTCGCCGGTGCGCTCTCCGGTGTCGCCGCGCCCGGAGCGGCGGCGGCCAGCGCAGGCACGGCGGCGCCGACCATGCCGCAGACGGTCGCCGTGCCGACGGCCGCTGCGAGATGTCCGAACAGCCTCAATGGGGCGGGGCGTCGCGACGGTTTCTTGGCCCGCACGACCGGGAGGTTAACCGGTATCATTTCGCGCTATGTTGCCACGATCGCTGCTGCTGTTCGCGATTTCGCTGCTGATCCCGGCCTGCAGCCTGTTCGTGCCGCGCTTCGAGCGGCCGATCGTGACCGTCGCCGGCATTCAATTCACCGGCGGCAATTTGCTCGAACAGCACTTTCGCGTCACGCTCGCCGTGCAAAATCCGAACACTCGCGCGCTGCCGGTCCGGCACCTCGCAGCCGAGTTGCGCAGCGGGGGCGAGGAGATCGCGAGCGGGGAGAGCGCGCAAGCCTTCAGCGTGCCGGCCCTCGGCACCGCGAATTTCGACGTGACGATCACGGCCAACATGGCGCTGGCCCTGCTGCAGATCACCAAGCACAAGCAGGATCACAGCGCTGTCGACTACGAGGTCTCCGGAGTGATCGACATCGATCTGCCGTTCCTGCGCACGATCCCATTTCATCAGACCGGCAACTTCGGGCTGACGGGCAGTTAGTCGCCCGCGAGCCGGGTAGGTTCGGACGCTGTCCGGCCTGTCCGTGGCGTATTTAACCCATTGATAAATCGAGTATTAACCTCCCTTTGGGAGGCCATCCCCGGGCTGCGCTCTGTTAGAATGCGCCATGCCGACGGATTTCCTCAGTGTCTTGCAGGGTCTCAACGATGCGCAAGTGCGGTACGTACTGGTGGGCGGCCTCGCGGTGCTCTTGCACGGGGTGGATCGCCTGACCGCCGATATCGATCTGGTCGTCGACCTCGCCCCCGACCAAGCCGCCAAAGCAGTCGAGACTTTACTCAGGTTGGGCTTCAAGGCCCATGCACCCGTAGACCCGCGGCAGTTCGCGGACCCCGTCGTGAGGGCACGTTGGCAATTGGAATCCGGTATGCTGGTGTTGAGCTTTTGGGACCCGGAAAACCGGCGTCCCACGGTTGATTTGTTCGCGAATAATCCCATGGACTTCGAATTACTCTATCGAGACTCGGTCGCAATGAGTCTCGCGCCGACGACCGTACGCGTCGCCAGCATCGCGCATTTGATCGCGATTAAGCGCGCCGCCGGGAGGCCCAAGGACCTCGATGACGCGGCGCGTCTAGAGCAACTTGGGGCGCGGCCATGAGCGATGCGCCCGCGCCGGTCCAGTTCGGTTCCTGGGAGGATGCGGAGGCCTTGCGTCGCTGGTCGTTCCTACGGCGCAGTCCTCTGCAGCGCCTGGCCTGGCTCGTCGGCGCCTTGGAGATTGCCTACAGCACGGGGGCGCTGCGCGCACCCGCACGCGCACTCGAGCCCGCGCCGGTGCCAACGCAGCCTCAGCCAGGCCTCGCGCGATGAGCCTCTCCCCCTACCAACAGCTCGAACAGGAATTCCGGCGCCTGCACGCGTTTCGCGGCGCGCTATCCTTGCTGCGCTGGGATGCCGCCGTGATGATGCCGCGCGGCAGCGCGGACGTGCGCGGCGAACAG
>Ga0116228_10000450_pt1 | contig 31254 bp, 30 predicted proteins | sample S1TSphfallax_2_FD_89694 | JGI IMG/M metagenome (GOLD analysis project Ga0116228, IMG submission 89694) | Host-associated microbial communities from peat moss isolated from Minnesota, USA - S1T2_Fc - Sphagnum fallax MG | ecosystem: Host-associated > Plants > Peat moss > Unclassified | place... | reverse complement strand
GCGGCGTGGATCAGCGCCGAAATCGGCGTCGGACCTTCCATCGAGTCGGGTAGCCACACGTGCAGCGGCACCTGGGCCGACTTGCCCATCGCGCCGATGAAGAGGCAGATGCAGGTAAACGTGATCGCCGGCCAGGCGATGCTGCCGCTCACGTGGATGACGGCGCCGGAGAACTTGTCCGCATTGGCGAACACCGTGGCGTAGTCCAGCGAGCCCGTGTAGCGCAGCACGGCCGCGATCCCCAGAACGAAACCGAAGTCGCCGATGCGATTGACCAGGAATGCCTTCAGGTTGGCGAACACGGCGGTTGCCCGGGTGTACCAGAATCCGATCAAGAGATAGGAAACCAGACCCACCGCCTCCCAGCCGAAGAACAGCTGCATGAAGTTGTTCGACATCACGAGCATCAGCATCGCGAAGGTGAACAGCGAGATGTAGCTGAAGAACCGCTGATAGCCGTCGTCCTCGTGCATGTAGCCGATGGTGTATACGTGCACCATCAAGGACACGAACGTGACCACCACCATCATCATCGCCGACAGATGATCGATCAGAAAACCCACCTGCATCCTGACACCGTCGCTCACCAGCCAGGTGTAGACAGTGCCGTTGAAGGCCGGCATGCCGTCCACCACCTGCCGCCAGAGCACGTAGACCGAGAGCACGCATGAAAGGCCCACAGCCGCGATGGTGACCGAATGGGCGCCGGTTCGGCCCACGGTCCGGCCGAACAATCCGGCGATGATCGCCGCGGCCAAAGGCGCGAGCGCAATCGTGAGATAGATCGACTGCATTGTTGTTCTTACCCTCTAACCCTGGAGCGTATCGAGATCTTCAACGTCGATGCTGCGGCGCTCGCGGAACAGCACGACCAGAATTGCCAGGCCGATCGCCGCCTCCGCGGCGGCCACCGTCAGGATGAAAAACACGAAGACCTGGCCGCTGATGTCGCCGGTGAAGCGCGAAAACGCGACGAAATTGAAGTTCACCGCGAGCAACATCAACTCGATGCACATCAGGAGCACGATGATGTTGCGGCGATTCAAGAACACTCCGGCCACGGCGATGGCGAACAGGATTCCCGACAACGCGAGCACGTCGGTGAGGGTGATCATGAACGCTTTTCGGAGGCCATCTTCACGAGGCGCACCCGGTCTTTGGCCCGCACCGCCACCTGTTGTGCAATGTCCTGCGGCTTGCCGCCGGTGCGCTGGCGCAATGTCAGCACGATCGCGGCAACGCTAGCCACCAACAGAACGCAGGCCGCCAGCTCTCCCGGGTAGGCGTAGCGGGTGAACAGGGCGGTACCGAGCACACGGGTGTTCGAGTAATGATCCGGGAGCGGCGGCGCCGTCTGTGCGGTGATGCCGCCCATGTGGCGTACGACGATCACGTTCAAGATGGCGAATACCACGAACCCGGCCACGGCAGCCGCCAGCGGCCAATAACCCGCAAGGCTCTTGCGAAATTCCTCGACGTTGATGTCTAGCATCATCACCACGAAAAGAAACAGCACCATGACCGCGCCGACGTACACCAGCACGAGCACGATCCCCAAGAATTCGGCATCGAGCAGCAGCCAGATCACCGCGCTGTTGAAGAAACACAGCACCAACAGCAAGGCGCAGTGCACGGGGTTGCGCGCCAGGATCACGCCGAGCGCCGCCATGACCAGCACCGATGCGAAGACAAAGAAAAGGATGGTCGGAAACATCAACGGAACCGGGCATCGGCGGCGCGATCTGCCGCGATCATGGCTTCATAGCGCTCGCCGATCCCGAGCAGCTTGTCCTTGTTCATGATGTTCTCGCCGCGGTTCTCCATGTGATATTCATGAAGCCGCGTCTCGACGATGGCATCGACCGGGCAGGCCTCCTCGCAGAAGCCGCAATAGATGCACTTGAACAGGTCGATGTCATAGCGCGTGGTGCGGCGGGTTCCATCGCTGCCCACGTCCGATTCGATGGTGATCGCGAGCGCCGGGCACACCGCCTCGCACAGCTTGCAGGCGATGCAGCGTTCCTCGCCGTTCGGATAACGGCGCAGTGCATGCAGCCCGCGGAACCGCGTGCTCTGCGGGGTTTTTTCCTCGGGATAATTGACGGTGACCTTGCGTTGAAACATCGCCTTGCCGGTCACCATCAGTCCCTGAAGCAACTCCCACAGCAGGAACGTCTTGAAAAAACTGCGCATCAGGAATGCCCCTTCCAGGGGCCTACATGGAAATACACCATGCAGCCCTCGACCAACAACCAGACCAGCGTCACCGGGATCAAGGCCTTCCAGCCCAACCGCATGATCTGGTCGTATCGGTAGCGCGGAAACGTCGCACGCAACCAGAGGAAACTGAACATGGGAAAGAGGGTCTTCAAGCCGAACCAGAAAAAGCTCGGGGTGGCGAGCCATGCGTCATCGGCAAGATATCCGTCGAAGGGCGACAACCACCCGCCGAAGAAAAACACCACGGTCAGGGCCGAAATCAGGATCATGTTGACGTATTCGGCGATGAAAAAGAGCGCGAACGCCATGCCCGAGTAGTCGACGTGAAATCCGGCCACGATTTCCGATTCCCCTTCCGCGACGTCGAAGGGCGCCCGATTGGTCTCGGCCACCCCCGCGATGAAATACACCACCAGCAGGGGAAACAACCAGAACCAATTCCAGCTCAAGAAACCGCCTTGCTGCGCCTTGATGATGTCGCCCAGATTGAGGCTGCCGGCCGTCATCAACACGCCCACCATCGCAAACCCCATGGCGATTTCATAGGCGACGATCTGCGCCGCCGAACGCATGGCGCCCAAGAAGGCATACTTCGAGTTGGCGGCCCAGCCCGCGAGGATGATGCCGTACACCCCCATCGATGTGAGCGCGAGCACGTAGAGCAAGCCCGCATCGATGTTCGCGAAGGCATGCTCCGGGGAGAGCGGAATCACCGCCCAGATGCCGATTGCCGGCACCATGGCGAGGAACGGCGCCAACCGGAACAGAAACCCATTCGCGTCCGCGGGAATGATGATTTCCTTGAACATCAGCTTGAATACATCGGCGAACGGCTGACCGGCGCCCGGAATCCACAAGAGATTCACCCGGTTCGGGCCCTTGCGCGCCTGGATCCAGCCGATGACCTTGCGCTCCGCCAGCGTGTAATACGCCATCACGAGAATGATGCAGACCACCACGATCACGGCTTGCACCAGGGTCAAGAGGGGGAACGTCCAATAGGGCGTGATACGGTCGTCCAACCAGGCTCGAAGGGGGCTCCACTCCCACATGGCTAGATCAGTTCACGGGCCGCCTGCCCGTCCTTTGTTTTGCCGAGAGCCTCCGAGCCGCGGACCAGCACGTCGATCTGGTAGGGCGGAATATCCACCCACGGTCCTGCCGGCGCTGCACCGATCGGCGGCTGCGGCCAGGCCTGCAAAGCGGTGGCTGCGCTTGCGGCTGTGGCTGCGCCTTCGCTTGCGGCTGCGGCTGCGCCTTCGCTTGCGGCGACCGGCGTCGCGGCCGCTGCCTCGCCGCAAAGTTCCCGGACGGCGTCGCGGACCTCGGCCGAACTGACAAACTCAACGCCCGGGACGGAGAGCAAATTGGCCAATACCCGCAGAACCTTCCATCCCGGTCGGCTGTCGCCCAGCAGCTTGGCGACACCCGCCCAGGTCTGCCAAACGCCCTCGCCGTTGACGAAGGTCCCCGACGATTCGGCGAACGAACCGATGGGCAGCACCACGTGAGCCACCTGCGCCAAGCTCGGTGTCAGGTGCGTGGTTGCGGATACCACGAACTCGGCGGCTGCCAGGGCCTCGGTGCCACCCGCCAGATCATTGGTCGGATCGATGCCGCCGAACAAGAAGTAGGCGCGGCGCGGCTGCTCCAGCATGGCGCGCGCATCGAGGCCGGGCGACTTGCTTGGGATTCCACCCGCCTCGCGATGCGGGACCGCACCGGCCCAATACGCGCCGGCGCTGTTGGGACCTTCGGTGAGGACGCCGACGCTGGCGCCGAGCAACCTTCCCAAGCACCCCGCCAGTGATTTGAGTTCGGAATACGCCGGGTGGCGCTGCGCCAAATTGCCCAGCAGAATCGCGCGCCGGCTGCCGGTCGCCAGCGCCGCGGCGAGCGCCCGATGCTCATCCTCCACGTCGGCCGGCGGCACTTCCGCGGGGACCGGCTGACCCGCCGCGGCGGCGGCGGCGCGCAGCACAGCGGCCAGTTCGCCGACCATGTCGCTTTTTGCCACCCGATAGGCGGCGACCGGAAATAAATACTCGAACGGGCGCGGGTTCAGGAATGCCACCTTGGCGCCGGCCTTGACGGCCGCTTTACGAATCCGATGCGCCAGCAAAGGCACCTCGTAGCGCAGGTTCGAGCCGATCACCAAGAGTCCCTCGAGCCTCTCCACATCGGCGATCCGCAAACCGAAGCTGGGGTAGGCCCCTTCAGACTCCTGCGAGCGAAAGTCCAGCTGACGAAGGCGGTGATCGACATTGGCGCAGCCCAAGCCGCGGGCGATGCGCCCGACGAGATAACCCTCCTCGATCGTCGCCATGGGTGACACCAGAAAACCCAATCCTGAGCCGCCTTCAGCCTTGACCACCCGCTGCAACCCTTCGGCCGCGGCATTCAACGCCACTTCCCAGTCAACCGGTGACAGCGTGCCGTTGACGCGGAGCAGCGGTGCGGTGACCCGTTCCGGCGCGTAGATGCCCTCGAAGCCGAATCGGTCGCGATCCGCGATCCAGGTCTCGTTGATCGACTCGTTCTCGCGCGGCACGATGCGCATGATCTTGCCGCGCAGCACGTGCGCGAACAGATTGGTGCCGAAGGGATCGTGCGGCGAGACCAGCGGGTGTTGCTGCATTTCCCAGGAACGGGCGTGAAAACGGAAAGGCTTGTTGTTGAGCGCGCCCACCGGACACAGGTCGATGATGTTGGCGGACAGCTCGTGATCGACGCTGTGTTCGATATACGTTCCCACTTCCATGTTTTCGCCACGGCCGGTGGTGCCCATTTGCGGATAGCCCTGGATCTCGGTGCCGAAGCGGACGCAGCGGGTGCAATGAATGCAGCGCGTCATGTCGGTCGACACCAGCGGACCCAGATTCTTGTCCTTGATGACCCGCTTGCGCTCTGCGAAACGCGAGATATCGCGGCCGAAACCCATGGCCAGATCCTGCAGCTCGCACTCACCGCCCTGATCGCAAATCGGACAATCGAGCGGATGATTGATGAGCAGGAATTCCATGGTCGCACGCTGCGCGGCCACGGCCTTCGGCGAGCGGGTGAATACCTTCATGCCCTCCGCCACCGGCGTCGCGCACGCGGGCAGCGGCTTCGGCACCTTCTCGACTTCGACCAGGCACATGCGGCAATTGGCCGCGACGGTGAGCTTTTGGTGGTAACAGAAACGCGGGATATAGATATCCGCCGGGTCGGTGACCTGCATGATCATCTGGCCCTTGCGGGCCTTCAGCGGCACACCGTTCACTTCGATATTGACTGTATCGTCGCTCATACGCCTTACGCCGCCACCGAATCGGTGGGTACGGGAGTCGACGGCTGGCCTTCGATGATGGAGCGACCCTTGTGCTCGATCATGTACTGGAATTCGTGCCGGTAATGTTTGAGGAAGCTTTGCACCGGCCATGCGGCGGCATCGCCCAACGCGCAAATGGTATGGCCCTCGATGCGGTTGGCCACGTCGAGCAGCAGGCCTAGATCCTCGCTGCGACCCTGACCCGCGATGATGCGGCGAATCATGCGGGTCAGCCAGCCGGTGCCCTCGCGGCACGGTGTGCACTGGCCGCAGGACTCCGACATGTAGAAGCGCGACAGTCGCTCGAGTGCCCGCACCATGCAGGTGGTCTCGTCCATGACGATCATGGCGCCCGTACCCACCGACGAGCCGGCCTTCTTCACCGAGTCGTAGTCCATGGTGCAGCCCATCATCACCTCTGCCGGCACCACGGGGACCGAGGAGCCGCCGGGAATCACCGCCTTCAAGCGGCGGCCCTTCCACACCCCGCCGGCGATCTGCAGCAGCTCCTTAAACGGGATGCCCATCGGCAATGCATAGTTGCCGGGTTTGGCCACATGCCCCGACACGGAGAAGATCAATGTGCCGCCGGAGTTGGGCACCCCCAAGCCCGCGAACCAGGCTGCGCCCTTGCGCATGATGGTGGGCACGGAGGCGAAGCTCTGCGTGTTGTTGATGGTGGTCGGTTTGCCGAAGAGCCCGAAGTTGGCGGGAAACGGCGGCTTGAATCGCGGCTTGCCGGGCTTGCCTTCCAGCGACTCGAGCAGCGCCGTCTCCTCTCCGCAGATGTAGGCACCGGCGCCGATGAACGTGTGCAGATCGAAGTCGACTCCCGACCCCAAGATGTTCTTGCCCAGGAGGCCCGCCGCATAGGCTTCGGCGAGTGCCGCCTCGAACCGTGGAATGGGTTCGCCCAGGAATTCGCCGCGGATGTAGTTGTAGCCCACCGTGGCCGTCATGCAATAGCCGCCGATGGCCATGCCCTCGATCACCGCATGCGGATTGAAGCGCAGGATGTCCCGATCATGGCAGGTGCCCGGCTCTGATTCGTCGGAATTGCACACCGCATATTTTTGCACCGGCGAGGAGCGGGGCATGAAACTCCATTTCACGCCGGTCGGAAACGCCGCGCCGCCGCGGCCGCGCAGACCGGACGCCTTCACCTCATCGATGATCTTCTCGCGCGGCGTCTGTTCCCTGAGGATCTTCTCCCACGCCTCGTAGCCGCCGAACTTCCGATAGCTCTCGAGAGTCCAGGGCTTGTCGTATTTAAGAGCCTCGAACAACACCAAATTTCGTTCGTACTGCTTGTCGCTTGGCAACCCATCGCTCATGTCAGCGCATCCAATAGTTTATCGACGACTTCCGGCGTCAAATTCTCATGAAACACGTGATCCACCATCATCATCGGTGCACCCGTGCAAGCTGCCAGACACTCCTCCTCCTGTTTCAGGAAAATGCGTCCGTCGGGCGTGCTCTCGCCGGTTTTGATCCCGAGCTTTTTCTCCACGTGATCGACGATCTCCTGCGAGCCGCGCAGCATGCAGGAAATGTTGGTGCACACCGACACATGATGGCGCCCCACCGGTTTGGTCTCGAACATCGAATAAAACGTGGCGATTTCGTACACCTGGATGTTCGGCAGGCCGAGGTAGCGGGCCACCGCATCCATGATCGGCGTGGTGAGATGCCCGTTGTTGTCGTGCTGCGCCGCGTGCAGCGCGGCGATCACCGCCGAGCGCCGCCGATCCGGAGGAAACTTCACGACCCAACGATCGATTTCCTCGCGCACGTGCGAAGACAACTCCTCGCTCATCGGTCGATCTCGCCGAACACGATGTCCTGGGTGCCGATCACCGCCACCACGTCGGCGAGCATGTGACCCTGGACCATTTCACTCAAAGACGCGAGATGCGCGAAACCGGGTGCGCGTACCTTGAGCCGGTACGGCTTGTTGGCGCCGTCGGACACCAGGTAGACGCCGAGCTCGCCCTTGGGCGCCTCGATGGCCGCATAGACCTCGCCGGGCGGCACACAGTAGCCCTCGGTCATCAATTTGAAGTGATGAATCAGCGACTCCATATCCCCTTTCATTTCCTCCCGGCGCGGCGGCCGGATCTTGCGGTCGTCGATCATCACCGGTCCCGGATTCGCGCGCAGCCAGTCGACGCATTGTTCGACGATGCGGTTCGACTGCCGCAACTCCTCGATGCGCACCAGGTATCGATCATAGCAATCGCCGTTCGTGCCGACCGGGATGTCGAAGTCGACGTGCTCGTACACCTCGTAAGGCTGTTTCTTGCGCAAGTCCCATTCAACGCCGGAACCGCGCAACATGGGACCGGAGAACCCCAGTTGCAGTGCGCGCTCCGGGCTCACGACGCCGATGTTCACCGTGCGTTGCTTCCAGATCCGGTTGTCGGTGAGCAACGTTTCATACTCATCGACGCAGGCGGGGAAGCGTCTGGTGAAATCGCCGATGAAGTCGAGCAGTCCGCCGGAGCGGCGCTCATTCAGGCGGTCGGCGTTGCGCTTGCTGCGCCATTGCGATGGTTGATACTTGGGCATCACATCCGGCAGGTCCCGATAGACACCGCCCGGACGATAGTAGGTGGCATGCATGCGCGAACCGGAGACCGCTTCATAGCAGTCCATCAGATCCTCGCGTTCGCGGAAACAGTAGAGAAACACGGTCATCGCACCGATGTCGAGCCCATGCGAGCCCAGCCACATCAGATGATTGAGGATCCGGGTGATCTCATCGAACATCACCCGGATGTAGCGGGCACGCGGGGGCGGCACGATCCCGAGCAACTTCTCGATGGCGAGAACGTACGCATGCTCATTGCACATCATCGACACGTAATCCAGCCGATCCATGTAGCCGATCGACTGGTTGAAGGGCTTCGATTCCGCGAGCTTCTCGGTGCCACGATGCAGCAATCCGACGTGCGGATCCGCCTTCTGAATCACCTCGCCATCCATTTCCAGGACCAGTCGCAGCACGCCGTGCGCGGCCGGATGCTGCGGACCAAAATTCATGGTGTAGTTGCGGATTTCAGCCATTGGGGGTGCCATCCGGCTTCGCATTGGTGAGCGCCGGGTCATAGCGATTATCGTGCCGTATGACCTTGGGCACGAGCACGCGCGGTTCGATGCTCACCGGTTGATACACCACACGGCCCTTTTCAGGGTCGTAGCGGACTTCGACGTTTCCGGACAGCGGAAAATCCTTGCGAAACGGATGACCGATGAAACCGTAGTCGGTGAGCAACCGGCGCAGATCAGGATGACCGCGGAACAGAATGCCGAACAAGTCGAAGGCTTCGCGTTCGAACCAATCGGCCGACGCCCAGATGCCGGTCACCGAATCGACCATGGGCTGGGTGTCGTCGGGGCAGAACACACGCAGCCGCACGCGATGATTGTGGGCGAGCGACAGCAGGTGATAGACCACCGCGAATCGCGGTCGATGCGCCGCGCTGCCGTTCAGGGCACCGGCTGCGGGCTCCGCGGCCTTCGGCCCCGGTCCGATCTCGGACAGTGTCAGACTGCGCCGCGCCACGCCGCGGCTGAAGCCTGACGAGGTGGCCGACTCGGTCTTCCACTCGGTGCGCCCATGCTCGAGGTAGTCGATGCCGCAAACATCCATGCACATCTCGAACTTGAGATCGGGATGATCGCGAAACGTCGCGGCAATCGGCAGCAAGCGCGCGCCGTCCACCTCGACCGTAAGCTCGCCGGCGGTGCCGACGACGGGACTCAATCCGTCAGGGATGGCGCGCGCAATGGCGGCAGACAACATCTCGCTGCGAGTCGGCGACGCTGTCGCCGAACGTGACCCAACGTCCTCGGTCATCGAATGATGGCCTTGTTGCGCTTGATCTTGTTCTGCAGCTGGATGATGCCGTAGAGCAGGGCTTCCGCCGTCGGCGGGCATCCGGGCACGTAGACATCCACGGGCACGATGCGATCGCAGCCGCGCACCACCGAGTAAGAATAGTGATAGTAGCCGCCGCCGTTCGCGCAAGACCCCATCGAGATCACCCAGCGCGGTTCGGCCATCTGGTCGTAGACCTTGCGCAGGGCAGGCGCCATTTTGTTCACGAGCGTCCCGGCGACGATCATCACGTCGGATTGGCGCGGACTCGGCCGAAAGACGATGCCGAACCGATCAAGGTCATAGCGCGCACCACCGGCATGCATCATCTCCACCGCGCAGCAGGCAAGGCCGAACGTCATGGGCCAGAGCGAACCGGTCCTCGCCCAGTTGATGAGCTTGTCGACGCTGGTGACTTCAAAGCCGCGCACGGTCGGAATATCGGCTGTCACGGCTTCTAGTCCCATTCAAGGGCTCCCTTCTGGTAGTCATACACCAGCGCCACGATCAGCACCAGCGCGAAAATCAGCATCGCCATCAAGCCGAAGGTTCCCGTCACACCGAGCGACACGGCCCAAGGGAAAAAGAACGCAATCTCGAGGTCGAAAACGATGAAAATGATGGCAACGAGGTAATAGCGCACATCGAAGCGCATGCGGGAATCCTCGAATGCCTCGAAACCGCACTCGTACGGTGAGAGCTTCTCCGCGTCCGGGCGCCTCGGACCGGCAATCCAGCCAATGGTGAACAGCGCCAGGCCGATGACCGTTGCTAACCCCAGGAAAATCAGTATCGGCAAGTACTGTCGCAGCATCGTCAACTTCGGTGGTTGAGCTTTAATACTGAATATCATAGCAGGCGAAGCGGCCTGGCGCCGCATCATGCCCGGCCCAGTCCATTCGCCATCAAGATGGTGCCGACGGCCGGACTCGAACCGGCACAGGTTGCCCCACTAGCCCCTCAAACTAGCGCGTCTACCAATTTCGCCACGTCGGCTTGTGAATCACTTCTTGGCCGGTGTCGCCGGCGCTGCCTTGAGGGCTGGTGCACTCAACATGGAGCGCTCCAGCACGCTGTTGGAGTCCGCCGGAGACCGCGTGCCCATGTAAGCAAGCAGCAGGCTGGTCCCGAAAAACAGCGCCGCGAACGCCGCGGTCAACTTCGAAAACAACGTGCTGGTGCCCCGCGCACCGAACACCGTGCCGGAGGCACCCGAACCGAAGCCGGCGCCGGCCTCCGCGCCCTTGCCACGCTGCAGCAAGACCAGACCGATGATCATCAGCGCGAGCAACACATGCACCGCCAGAATAAAACCACGCAACATAAGAAAACTCTCAGTGGCGAACGGCCGCAGCCGTGCAAATCTCGAGAAACTCATCGGCGCTCAAGGATGCGCCTCCCACCAAACCACCATCCACATCGGGCATGACGAACAGCTCCGCCGCATTGCCGCCCTTGACGCTGCCGCCGTAGAGGATCCGCACTTGACTCGCTATATTAACATCTTGTGCGGCGATCCGACGGCGCAGGGCATCGTGCACCCCTTGTGCCTGTTGCGGGGTCGCGGTGCGTCCCGTTCCGATGGCCCACACCGGCTCGTAAGCAATCAAGGAACTCGCCAAGCTCGCGATTCCGCTCATCGCGATCACCGCATCGAGCTGCCGCGACACCACCGCCTCGGCCTGATGAGCTTCATGCTCCTCCAATGTCTCGCCGACACATAACACCGGCGTCAGGCCCGCCTGAACGACCGCGGCAAACTTGCGCGCCACCAAGGCATCGTCCTCGTGATACAGCCGCCGCCGCTCAGAATGCCCGACGATGACGTAGCGACACCCCACATCCTTCAGCATCGAGGCGCTCACCTCGCCGGTGAAGGCTCCGCCCGCATCGGCACACACATCCTGCGCACCGACCGCAATCGTGTCGCCGCCGAGCAGTCGCACCGCAGCCTCCAAGTAAACATAAGGCGGGAATACCACGATATCCACCGGCCAGGCCGGATTGAGGCGTCGCTCCAACTCCCTGAGAAGCACCTGGTTCGAAGCTCGCGAACCGTGCATTTTCCAATTACCCGCGACCACCGGACGACGCATACGCTTTACCTTCGGGCGAAGGCCCGTCAGGGAAGGCGGCGAAGATTAGCTGCGCTGCCCTTTAACTGCAAGCCTGTCGGTCAATATAGGCCGATCGGCCGCGGCCGCCTCCACCGCGGCGACGATGTCTCGCGCGCCCTTGCGGACGAGACCTGCATCGTAGCCCTCAACCATCACTCGAATCACGGGTTCGGTGCCGGAAGCACGCAGGACGATACGACCGCGACCCTCGAATTTCCGCTCCAGCGCCTGAACGGCCTCGAGAACAGCCGGCTCGGTCATCGGATCGAAACGCCGTTCGACAGAGACATTGAGCAGCACCTGCGGATAGCGCCGCATCGGCGCGGCGAGTTCGGCAAGTCCGGCCCCGGTCGACTTCATGACGGCGAGTACCTGCAAGGCGCTGACCAGGCCATCGCCGGTCGTGGTCCGGTCGAGACAAAGAATGTGTCCCGAGGTTTCGCCGCCCAAGGTTCCGCCGGTCTCGTTCAACAGGGACAATACATAGCGGTCGCCGACCTGGGCGCGGCGAAACTCGATTCCCCGCTCCGCCAGCGCATGCTCCAGCCCGAGATTGCTCATCACCGTACCGACCACCGGACCGTTGAGCGTACCGGCGGCGAGGCGAGCGGTCGCCAGGATGAACAGCAGTTGGTCGCCGTCGACGCAGCGCCCGAGTTCATCCACCATCACCACCCGATCGCCGTCGCCATCGAGCGCCATGCCCACCTGGGCGCGTACGCCGGGCACCGTCAGCTGCAGCAGCTCCGGCGACGTCGATCCACAGCCATCGTTGATGTTGCGTCCATTCGGGGAGCATCCGATGGGCACGATCTCCGCACCGAGGTCCGCAAGGACTCGCGGCGCCACCTTGTAACCCGCTCCGTTGGCGCAGTCGATGACCACCTTGAACCCCTGCAAATTCATGCCGGCGGGAATCGTCGAGGCGCAGAACTCCTGATATTGCGTACGGCTTTCATCGATACGCACCGCCCGGCCGAGATGCTGCGATTCTTGCGTGATGACCGGTGCGTCGATGGAGCGCTCGATCGACTGCTCGACTTCGTCGGAGAGCTTGCGGCCGGCGGCATCGAAGAACTTGATGCCATTATCCTCGTACCGGTTATGCGAAGCGCTGATGACCACACCGAAGCTGCACCCCAGCCGTTGGGTCATATAAGCGATGCCGGGTGTGGGCAAGGGTCCGATCAACATCACATCGACGCCGGCAGCCACGAATCCCGCCTCGAGCGCGGACTCGAAGAGGTAGCCCGACAAGCGAGTGTCCTTGCCGATCAGCACGCGACCGCCCTTCGGCGCCAACACCCGTGCCGCGGCGCTTGCGAGGCGCAGGGCGAAGTCAACGGTCATGGGTGACTGGCCGACCCGACCCCGCACCCCATCCGTGCCGAAATAGCGCATGGTCATGACGTCATGACTGCACTCACCATGCGCACGGCATCGACGGTGGGGCCGACGTCATGGGTGCGGATGATGCTTGCGCCAAGCGTCACCGCCAGGGAGGCGAGGCCCAGGCCCCCATATAAGCGTTCATGCGTATCACGCCCGAGAATGCGGCCGATGAAACTCTTGCGCGAAACACCGACGAGCAGCGGCGCGCCGTAACCGGCGAGCTGCGGCAGCGCCTTGAGCAATGTCATGTTGTGCTCCAACCCCTTGCCAAATCCCACCCCGGGATCGAGAACGATGGATTCGCGCCGTACGCCCGCGGCGATGCATGCCTCGCGTTCGAGGCTCAGGAACTCACCGACCTCCCGGACCACATCCTGGTACACCGGATGCTGCTGCATCGTACGCGGCTCGCCCTGCATATGCATCAAGCACACTCCTGCGGCCGAACTCGCCGCGATCTCGCGGGCACCGCGGGCGCGCAAGGCTTGAATATCGTTGATGATGCACGCTCCCGCCGCCAGCGCGGCGGACATCACGGCCGGTTTGCACGTGTCGATCGACAGTGCGACATCCAGATTCCGCGAAATCCGCTCTATTACCGGTATCACACGCTCGAGTTCCACGGACTCCGGGGTTCCCAGCGAGCCAGGACGGGTGGATTCGCCGCCGATATCGACAATGGCAGCGCCCTCCGCCTGCATTGTTGCGGCGCGATCGAGCGCGGCGTCGGGCGAGGCATAACGCCCCCCATCGGAGAACGAATCCGGAGTGACATTCAAGATGCCCATGACCACCGGTCGGGTCAGGTCGATCACTCGGTGTCGGCAAAGCCACTGCATGCCATCAGAGCGGGCGGAGGAAGGCCGGCGACAGTGGCGGGCCGCCGATCGCGGGGCTTTTCAGTGCCCCGACGATCGACCCCACCAACGGATCAATGCTGCCCGGCGGGATTCACCAAGGGAGGAACCGGCTTGTCGGCGGCAGGCGGTCGCGGCGTGGCAGTCGGTGTGTCATCCCAATCCCGCGGCGGGCGTGGCGCCTTCCCGTCCATGATGTCCTTGATCATCTCTTCATCGATGGTCTCGTACTTGATGAGCGCCTCGGACATGGTCTGCAGCTTGTCCATGTTGGTCTGGATGATCTTGTAGGCGCGCTGGTAGTTGCTGTCGATCACACGACGCACTTCCTCGTCGATCACGTGAGCGGTGACGTCCGAGACCTGCTTGTGCTGTGTGACACTGCGACCCAGGAAGACCTCGCCCGACTCCTCGCTGTAGGTTTGCGGACCCAGACGATCCGATAAACCCCAGCGGGTGACCATGTTGCGGGCCAGCTCAGTGGCTCGCTCGATATCATTCGATGCGCCAGTGGTGACGGCATCCGGCCCGAACACCAGTTCCTCGGCCACCCGACCACCGAACAAGGTCGCGATACGGCTTTCCAGCTGACGTTTACTGGTGCTGTAACGATCCTGTTCCGGCAGGAACATGGTGACACCCAAGGCCCGGCCCCGCGGAATGATGGTGACCTTGTAGACCGGGTCATGCTCCGGAACGCTCAGGCCGACGATGGCGTGCCCCGACTCGTGATAGGCGGTGTTCCGCTTCTCTTCTTCGGTCATGACCATCGAGCGGCGCTCCGCGCCCATCATGATCTTGTCTTTGGCGCGCTCAAATTCTTCCATGGTCACCGAACGCTTGTTACCGCGCGCTGCAAACAGCGCCGCCTCGTTCACCAAATTGGCAAGATCAGCGCCCGAAAATCCCGGCGTACCCCGAGCGATCACAGCCGGCTTGACGTTGTCGCCAAGCGGCACTTTTCGCATATGGACCTTGAGGATCTGCTCCCGGCCCCGCACGTCCGGCAGCGGCACGACCACTTGGCGGTCAAAGCGGCCAGGACGCAACAACGCGGGATCGAGCACATCCGGCCGGTTGGTGGCGGCGATGACGATGATGCCTTCGTTGCCCTCGAAGCCGTCCATCTCGACCAGCAACTGGTTCAGGGTCTGCTCACGCTCGTCGTGACCACCGCCCAAGCCCGCACCGCGATGCCGGCCGACCGCGTCGATTTCATCGATGAAAATGATGCAGGGGGCATGCTTTTTGGCCTGTTCGAACATGTCGCGGACGCGCGAAGCGCCGACACCGACGAACATTTCAACGAAATCGGAGCCCGAGATCGTAAAGAACGGCACCTTGGCCTCGCCCGCGATCGCCCGCGCCAGCAAGGTCTTGCCGGTGCCGGGCGAGCCCACCATCAGCACACCCTTCGGAATCTTGCCGCCAAGTTTCTGGAACTTGCCGGGATCTTTCAGAAAGTCGACGATTTCGACCACTTCCTGCTTCGCTTCCTCGACGCCCGCGACGTCGGCAAAAGTAATGTTGACCTGATCTTCACCCAGCAGCCGCGCCCGGCTCTTGCCGAAAGACATGGCCCCACGGCCGCCCGACGCGCCTTGCATCTGGCGCATGAAATAGGCCCAGAAGCCGATCAGAATCAGAATCGGGAAGGCGGAGATCAATAGTTGCAGGAATACTGACTGCTGCTTGGGGGCCTCGCCGCGGAACTTCACGCCCTGCGCTTCCAGCGTACCGATCAACGCGCTGTTGCTCGTTTCCGGGTTGTAGGTGACGAATTGATTCCCGTCGCGGCGCTTGCCCTCGATGATTTCACCCTTGAGGGTCACCGATTCGACGCTGTTACTCTTGACGTCAGTCAGGAATTGAGAGTAATCGATGGTTTGCGGCTGGCCGGTGCGCATCCCGAATTGGCTGAAAATCGCCAATAAAATGACCGCCAAGGCGACCCATAAGAGAATTTGTTTAGTCAGATCGTTCAAGTTTCACCTACCGCCACACAAACCCAAGCCAGTAACACATTACCTTGATCGGCGTCTCAAGTCACAGTCGGGTATCCCGGAGCTCGCGCCTCGGCGAATGGACCTCTCGACCCTCCCGAAGTTACACCATCCGAAACTGCCGCGCCAACAGATAGATTTCAGGACTGCGAGTTCGCGACGCTTTCGGTTTTTTCGTCACGACCCGACCATAGCGATTGCGGGTGTTCCTGATGATCTCCTCGAACCCCGCGCCTTGAAACACCTTCACCAGCAGATCTCCTCCCGGAGCGAGTATTCGGTCGGCAAATTCCACCGCCAACTCTGCCAGATACATGGATCTTGGCTGATCCACCGCGTCTATGCCTGACATGTTGGGGGCCATATCCGACAAAACAAGGTCGACCTTTGCGGCCCCGACGGCGGCCAGCAACTGCCCCAGAACCTCCTCCTCGCGGAAGTCACCCTGCACGAATTCGACGCCCGCTATGGCCTCCATGGGAAGAATGTCCGTCGCCACGATGTGACTCGTCCCCCCGCAGATACGCGCCGCGTACTGGCTCCAGCCGCCGGGGGCGGCTCCCAAATCGACGCAGCGCATCCCCGGACGCAGCAACCGCTCGCTCTCCTGAATCTCCGCCAATTTGAACACCGCCCGCGATCGCCAGCCTTCCTTGTGCGCCCGTTTCACGTACTCGTCGCTCGCATGTTCTGCCAGCCATCGGGCGCTGCTCTTGGTCCGTTTCGGCATCGCTTCCCTTATTTCGATGTCTATAATGTGCCGGATGCACTTATCTGAAAAACAAAAGAAACATCTGCGGCGGCTGGCCCATTCCTTGAGTCCCATCGTGATGCTCGGCAATGCCGGACTCACCGACGGCGTCGTGAATGAGTTGGACCGCGCCTTGAGCGACCATGAACTGGTCAAAGTCAGCGCGCGCGTGGGCGCTCGTGACGCGCGCGATGCGGCCCTCGACAGCCTGGCGGCACGCACCAGTGCCGCGGTGGTACAGCGGATCGGACACGTCGGCGTCTTCTACCGCCCGCGCCCGGAGCTACCGAAAATCCTCATTCCAGACTAGCACCAAGAGCAGGATACCGGCGCCCAGGTAGAGCACGGCGGAGACGCCGTGCCAGGCGCCGAAACTCAAGGCGGCGGCTTTGCCATGCAGTCGCGCCGATTCCATCACCGGCCGCAATGCCCACTCGTTGAGCGCCATCAGCGCGGCAGCGACATACGCCCAAAGATAGCGGGTTCTGCCGGGCAGCAGCAGCGTCACGACGACCGCTGCCAAGCCCACATAGGTTTCGATGGTGAACAAGGGTCCCGCGAGGATTCCCGCCGTGCGTCGGTCGATCTGCGAGTGGAACAGCACCCAGGTCACCCAGCTCACCGACCACAGGCTGCCGGCCCACAACACCTTGAGCACGCGCGCGAAATTGCGAATCACACGTAGCGCACGGAGACGATCTCGTAGGAACGAATGCCGCCGGGCACGGTGACATCGACCACATCCCCCTCGGACTTGCCGATGAGCGCGCGGGCGATCGGCGAGGACACCGACAGCAATCCGGCCTTGATGTCGGCCTCATCGTCGCCCACCAGCTGATACGTGACCTTGCCGCCATTCTCCTCGTCCTGAAGCTCCACCGTCGCACCAAAAACCACGCGCCCGGTGGCAGTCAGCCGGGTGACGTCGATGATCTCGCAGTTCGACAGCCGGTTTTCGATGTCATTGATGCGCCCTTCGATGAAGCTCTGCTGCTCGCGGGCCGCATGATACTCGGCGTTCTCCGACAGGTCGCCATGCGCGCGCGCCTCGGCGATCGCCTTGATGACGTTGGGCCTCGCCTCGCTCTTCAGCTGCTTCAACTCCTGGCGCAGCCGCTCGGCGCCGCGCAGGGTCATGGGACTTCGTTTCACGCCAACAATTCCTTGTGCAGATCCTGCAGTCGATTGACCTCGATATCGCCGAGATGATCCAGCGCGTCGCACGTGGCGCGCGCGCCGGCGACCGTCGTGTAATACGTCACCCGCCGGGCGACCGCCTCGCGGCGAATCGAGCGGGACTCTCGCACTGCCTGCTTGCCTTCGGTGGTGTTCACGATGAGTGCCACCTCGTCATTTTTTATCATATCGACGACGTGAGGGCGACCCTCGCGCACCTTGTTCACACGCCGACACAGGACGCCGGCATCCTCGAGCACCTGAGCTGTGCCGCCGGTGGCGGCAATCTCGAAGCCGCGCGCGATCAGCATCTGCGCCAGGAGCACGGCGCCCGGTTTGTCGCGGTCGCGAACGCTGACGAAGCATAAACCGCGGGTCGGCAGAATCACCCCCGAGGCCGCCTGCGCCTTCGCATACGCCTCGCCGAAGGTATGACCCGTCCCCATCACCTCACCGGTGGATTTCATCTCCGGCCCCAGAATCGGATCGGCTTCGGGAAACTTGATGAACGGAAAAACCGCTTCCTTGACCGAGTAGTAGGGCGGAATCCGTTCCCGGGTCTGGCCCTGGGATTGCAGGCTCTTGCCGGTCATCACCCGCGCCGCCACCTTGGCGAGCGCAATCCCGGTGGCCTTGGAAACGAACGGCACCGTGCGCGAGGCGCGGGGGTTCACCTCGAGGATGTAGATCACGCCGCTCTGGATGGCGAACTGCACGTTCATGAGACCGATGACATTGAGCGCCTTGGCGAGCTTGCGGGTCTGCACCCGCAGCTCATCCTGGATCTCCTGGCTGAGACCGTTGGGCGGCAAGGAACACCCGGAATCGCCCGAATGCACTCCCGCCTGCTCGATGTGTTCCATGATGCCGCCGATGAGCACATCCTCGCCGTCGCTCACCGCATCGACGTCCACTTCGATGGCCAGATCGAGAAAACGATCGAGCAGCACGGCGCCGTCATTCGACAGCTTCACCGCCTCGATCATGTAATGACGCAGGTCATCCTCGTTGAACACCACCTCCATGCCGCGCCCGCCGAGTACGTAGCTCGGCCGCACGACCAGTGGAAAACCGACCTCACGCGCCATGGTAACCGCCCCTTCCTCGCTGCGCGCCAACGCGTTGGCCGGCTGTTTCAGCTTCAAGGACGTGATGAGTTTCTGGAACCGCTCGCGATCCTCGGCGACGTCGATGCTGTCGGGCGTCGTCCCGATGATGGGCGCGCCGGCGAGCGCCAGGGCGCGCGACAGCTTCAAGGGGGTCTGGCCGCCGTACTGAACGATCACACCCTCGGGCTTCTCCTTGTCGATGATTTCCATGACGTCTTCGAACGTCAACGGTTCGAAGTACAGGCGATCCGACGTGTCGTAATCGGTCGAAACCGTCTCCGGATTGCAATTCACCATGATGGTCTCGAAGCCGTCCTCACGCAGCGCCATCGCGGCATGCACGCAGCAGTAATCGAACTCGATGCCCTGCCCGATGCGATTCGGGCCGCCGCCCAGGATCAGGATCTTGCGGCGCGCGGTCGGTGCCGCCTCGCATTCCTCTTCGTACGTCGAGTAAAGGTAGGCCGTCGAGGTGGCGAACTCCGCGGCGCAGGTGTCGACGCGCTTGTACACCGGATGCAACCCGAGCTTGCGCCGCCGCGCGCGAATGGCGGCTTCGTCCCGGCCCACCAGCGAAGCGATCCGCGAGTCCGAGAACCCCTTACGCTTCAAGGCGCGCAGTCGCGGATACTCGAGACTGTCCATGCCCTGCTCGGCCAGCCGCGCCTCTTCGCGGACGAGATCCTCGATCTGGCCTAAGAACCAGGGATCGATTTTGGTCGCATCGAACACCTGTTTCGCGGTCCAGCCGGCGCGAAAGGCGTCGGCCACGTAGAGAATCCGGTCCGGCCCCGGCCAGCGGAGCTCAAACCCGAGCTTCTCGGCGGCCGCATCGGTGAGCGGCAGCGCCAGTTGCGGATCGAAGCCGTCGTAGCCCAATTCCAGGCTGCGCAGCGCCTTTTGCATGGATTCTTGGAACGTGCGGCCGATCGCCATCGCCTCACCCACGGATTTCATCTGCGTGGTGAGGCGCGTGTTGGCGCCGGGAAACTTCTCGAAGGTGAAACGCGGGATCTTGGTGACCACATAGTCGATGCTGGGTTCGAACGAGGCCGGCGTGCCGCCGCCGGTAATCTCGTTCTTGAGCTCATCCAGGGTGTAGCCCACCGCCAGTTTCGCGGCAATCTTGGCGATGGGAAACCCGGTGGCCTTCGACGCCAAAGCCGATGATCGCGACACGCGCGGGTTCATCTCGATGACCAGGACCCGCCCATCGTCCGGATTTACCGCAAACTGGACGTTCGACCCCCCCGTGTCGACGCCGATCTTGCGCAGCACCGCGATCGAGGCATTGCGCAGGCGCTGATATTCGCGGTCGGTCAGTGTTTGCGCGGGCGCAACGGTGATGGAATCCCCGGTATGGACGCCCATTGGATCGACATTCTCGATGGAGCACACGATGATGCAGTTGTCGTTGCGGTCGCGCACCACCTCCATCTCGTATTCTTTCCAGCCGATCACCGATTCCTCGAGCAGGACTTCGTTGGTGGGCGAGGCATCGAGTCCGCGTCCGACGATGGCTTCGAACTCTTCCCGGTTGTAGGCGATGCCGCCGCCGCTGCCGCCCAAGGTGAACGACGGGCGGATCACCGTCGGGAAGCCGATCTCGGCCTGAACCGCCAGCGCTTCCTCCATGCTATGGGCGATGCGAGCGCGTGCCGTCTCGAGACCGATGTCGGCCATTGCCCGGCGGAACAGCTCGCGATCCTCTGCCATGTCGATGGCGCGCTGCGACGCGCCGATCATCTCGACTTGATACTTCTCGAGCACGCCCTCGCGCACCAGGTCGAGCGCCGTATTGAGCGCCGTCTGTCCGCCCATGGTTGGCAGCAGCGCATTCGGCCGCTCCTTCTCGATGATCCGTTCGATGGTGCGCCAGTTGATGGGTTCGATGTAGATGCTGTCGGCCGTCTCCGGATCGGTCATGATCGTGGCCGGATTGGAGTTGACCAAAATGACGCGAAAGCCTTCTTCTTTCAGTGCTTTACAGGCTTGAGCTCCGGAGTAGTCGAACTCGCAAGCCTGGCCGATGACAATGGGGCCGGCACCGATGATGAGGATGCTCTGTAGGTCGGTTCTTTTTGGCATGGAGCTTACCCCCCAGCCGATTTTTGTTTGGGCGAGCTGCGCTGGCGTGAAAGGGTTTGAATACGTTTGACCATCAGGTACATGAAATGCTCGAACAGGAGCTGCAGATCATGTGGCCCGGGACTCGCTTCCGGATGACCCTGGAAGCTGAAGGCAGGCCGGTCGGTGCGGGCGACGCCTTGTAGCGAGCCGTCGAACAACGAGCGGTGCGTCGGCTGCAAGTTGTCCGGCAACGTCGACTCGTCCACCGCAAAGCCGTGATTCTGACTGGAGATGAGCACCCGCCCTGTGGCGATTTCCGAGACCGGATGATTGGACCCGTGATGGCCGAATTTCATCTTCACCGTCTTCGCGCCGCTCGCCAATCCCAGGATCTGGTGCCCCAGGCAAATGCCGAACAAGGGAATGTCGGTTTCCAAAAAGCGCCGTACCGCGCCGATGGCATAGTCGCAGGGTTCAGGGTCGCCCGGGCCGTTACTCAAGAAAATGCCGTCGGGATTCATGGCGAGGACCTGCTCGGCCGGCGTTTGCGCCGGCACGACCGTCATGCGGCAACCATACTCGGCGAGAATACGCAGGATATTTCGCTTGATGCCGTAGTCGTAGGCGACCACATGCACGCGGCTCTGCGGTCGCGGCGGCCTGTTGCCCGACTTCCAGATGACGCCGTCATTCCACTGATAGATCTTCTTGGTCGAGACCGCCTTGGCCAAGTCCATGCCCTTCAAGCCGGGAAATTTTTTGGCGGCGCGCACCGCCGCCGTCTCATCGATGTTCTCGCCGGTCATGATGCAGCCCGCCTGCGCGCCCCGGTCGCGCAGCAATCGGGTGAGCTTCCGGGTGTCGATGTCGGCGATCGCCACCACTTTGCAACGCAATAAAAAGCTGTCCAACGATTCGCTGGCTCGCCAGTTCGAATGCAGCAGCGGTAAATCGCGGATCACGAGGCCGGCGGCATAGACGCCACCACACTCCAGATCCTCGGGATTGGTGCCGGTGTTGCCGATGTGGGGATAGGTGAGGGTGACGATTTGGCGGCAGTACGAGGGATCCGTGAGGATTTCCTGGTAACCCGTCATCGCGGTGTTGAAAACGACTTCACCCGTCGTGTTGCCTTTCGCGCCTACTGAGACGCCTCGGAACACGGTGCCATCTTCGAGAGCTAGCACTGCAGGTGTCGACACTCCGGTTCCTCGCTTTGCGCCACGCGCGTTCCGCAGATGCGCAAAGCGGGAGTCGCTCCCATTGAGAACGCACTCCCGCTTTTTTTGAATGATTCGCGCTTCGTTACCGGGCGCGAATATTAACCATGCGCGCGATCACTGTCTATGGCTGATCTTGAAGTCCCAGCATGTCGCCCATCCCGTAGAGGCCAGTGGGCTGGCCGGCAAGCCAGCATGCAGCGCGCAAAGCCCCGCGGGCGAAGGTCATTCGATCGGTTGCCCGATGGGTGATCTCCAATCGCTCGCCGTCAATTGCAAAGGTTACCGTATGCTCACCAACGATATCGCCGGCCCGCAGCACCGAAAAGCCGATGCTGCCGGCGCCACGGGTTCCCACCTTGCCATGCCGTTCGTACACCGCCACCTCATCGAGTCGCTGGTCCCGCGCGGCGGCCACCGCCTCACCCAGAGCCAATGCCGTGCCGGAGGGCGCATCGCGTTTCAACCGATGGTGCGCCTCGCTGATCTCGACGTCGTAGCCGGACCCGAGGGCGCGGGTGGCCGCCCGCACGAGTTCCCGCATGACATTGACACCCACGCTGGTATTCGGCGCGATCAGCACGGGAATCGAGGCAGCCGCGTTCACGAGGGCCATCCGTACCGACGCATCGAAGCCGGTCACGCCCACGAGCAAGGGAATCCGCGCGGCGACGCAGGCCGCCGCGTTCTCGGTCACGCACTGCGCCAGACTGAAATCGAGCGCCACTGCCGCGCCTGCGAGGGCCTGATGCGGATCAGAGGTGATCCGCACTCCCGAGGCAGGCCCTTCCAGGGCCGCATCCTCGCCGAGCCGGCGGCTCTGCGCTCCGGCCACGGCACCCTTCAGTCGCAACAAACCGCCCGGGTTTCCCGAATCGCCATCGATCTCTCGCAGCGCCCGCACCAGCGACTGGCCCATCCGCCCGGTCACCCCGAAGATAGTGACGCCGGTCACGGGCTTAAGCCTAGTCGACTGCGCCGGTGAAGAACTTCTTCACCCCCTCGAAGAAACTGGTTTCACGCGGCTTGTGGCTGCCCGCCTGCAACGAAATCTCGAACTGCCGCAGCAGTTCCTTCTGCTCGGCGCTCAAGCTCACCGGGGTTTCAACCACCACCCGGCAGAACAAATCGCCGGCGGCACCGCCGCGAACCGGTTTCACGCCTTTCTCACGCACTCGGAATACCCGCCCTGACTGGGTTTCCGCCGGAATCTTGAGCACCACCTCGCCGTCGAGCGTCGGCACTTCGACCGAGCCGCCGAGCGCCGCGACGGTGAAGCTGACCGGCACCTCGCAAGACAGGTGGGCCCCCTCACGCTCGAAAATCGCATGTTCCCGAACGCGGATCTCCACGTAGAGATCCCCGGCGGGGCCGCCATTACGGCCGGCCTCCCCTTCGCCGTTGATGCGAATACGATCGCCCGTATCAACGCCGGCCGGTACGGAGACCGGCAATGTCTTCTCCTGCCGCACCCGCCCCTGGCCGAAGCAGGTATCACAGGGATTCGCGATGATCTTGCCGCGCCCTTTGCAGCGCGGGCACGGTTGCTGGATCGTGAAAATGGATTGCTGCACTCGAACCTGTCCCTGGCCATTGCAGGCATCACAGGTTTTCGGCGTGGATCCTTTGGCCGCACCCGAGCCCTTGCAGGTCTTGCACTCGGCGAGCGAGGGGATCTGAATCTCGGTCTCGGTGCCGAACACCGCCTGCTCGAGATCGAGCTCCAGCTCGTAGCGCAGATCGGCCCCGCGAAATACCTGCGACCGGCCGCGCTGGCCGCCGGAGAAGATATCGCCGAACATTTCCCCGAAAATGTCGCCGAAGGCTTCGCCGGCGCTGAATCCTCCCCCGCCGCGGCCGCCCTCGAGGCCGGCATGACCGAATTGGTCGTACACGGCGCGCTTCTGAGCGTCGGTCAGCACCTCATAGGCTTCCTTGCACTCCTTGAATTTCTGTTCGGCGGTGGGATCGTTCGGGTTGCGATCGGGGTGATATTTCATCGCCAAGCGCCGATAGGCCTTCTTGATGTCGGCTTCGGTGGCGCTCTTGGGCAAGTCGAGAAGTTTATAGTAATCCTGCTTCGCCATCGCACACCCTATCCATCCTCGCCCATAGAAATAAACCGCCGGTACGACCCAATACCGGCGGTTCCATCACACCTCGACAAACCGGTCAGCCGCCGTCAGGCCTTCTTGCGGTCGCTCTCCTTGACCTCTTCAAATTCGGCATCCAACACGTCGTCCTTCCCGGCATCTGCACCGCCGCCGCCCGGCGCATCGCCCGAGGGGCTGCCGGCCGACTGCGAATACAACTTTTGCAACACCGCGGTCGAGGCCTGCTCCAACGCCTGGGTAAGCCGCTCGATCTCTTCCCGGTCATCGCCACTCATGGCAGCCTTGACCGCATCGATCGAGGACTGCGCCGATTTCTTCTCGTCCTCGGACACCTTGTCGCCCAAGTCCTTCAACGCCTTCTCGACCGTGTGCACGGTGGCATCCGCCTTGTTACGCGCAGTCACCAATTCGCGGAACTTTCGATCCTCTTCCGCATGCGCCTCGGCATCGCCCACCATGCGCTTGATGTCGGCCTCGGACAATCCGCTCGATGCCTTGATGACGATGCGCTGTTCCTTGCCCGTTTTCACGTCCTTGGCAGAGACGTTCAAAATGCCGTTGGCGTCGATGTCGAAGGCGACCTCGATCTGCGGCATACCGCGCGGCGCGGGTGGAATATCGGTCAGGTCGAATCGACCGAGCGACTTGTTGTCCGACGCCCGCTCCCGCTCGCCTTGCAGCACGTGAATCGTCACGCCGGACTGATTGTCGTCCGCGGTCGAAAAGGTCTGCGCCGCCTTGGTCGGTATGGTCGTGTTCTTCTCGATCACCTTGGTCATGACGCCGCCCAAGGTCTCGATGCCCAACGACAGCGGAGTCACGTCGAGCAGCAACACGTCCTTGACGTCGCCCGACAGCACACCGCCCTGGATCGCCGCACCGACCGCCACCGCCTCGTCCGGATTCACATCCTTGCGCGGTTCGCGCCCGAACAGGTCCTTGACGGCCTTTTGCACCAAGGGCATGCGGGTCTGGCCGCCCACGAGAATGACCTCACCGACGTCCTTCATCGACAGCCCGGCATCCTTCAAGGCGATGCGGCACGGCTCGATGGTCCGCTGCACCAAATCCTCGACCAATGACTCGAGTTTTGCACGGGTGAGCTTCATGTTGAGATGCTTCGGACCCGCCGCATCGGCCGTGATATACGGCAGATTGATCTCGGTCTGCTGGCTCGAGGACAGCTCGATTTTCGCCTTCTCGGAAGCCTCTTTCAGCCGTTGCATCGCCAGCGGATCCTTGCGCACGTCGATGCCGCTCTCTTTCTTGAACTCATCGGCGAGATAATTGATGATCCGCAGATCGAAGTCCTCGCCGCCCAAGAACGTATCGCCATTGGTCGACAGCACTTCGAACTGGCGCTCACCGTCCACCTCGGCGATCTCGATCACCGACACGTCGAACGTACCGCCGCCCAAGTCGTACACCGCGATCTTGCGGTCGCCGCCGTCTTTGTCGAGCCCATAGGCCAGCGCAGCGGCGGTGGGCTCGTTGATGATGCGTTTGACGTTGAGACCGGCGATCCGCCCGGCATCCTTGGTCGCCTGGCGCTGCGAGTCGTTGAAATAAGCCGGCACCGTGATGACCGCCTCGGTCACCGGTTCGCCCAGGTAATCCTCGGCGGTCTTTTTCATCTTCATGAGCACGCGCGCGGACACCTCCGGCGGGGCCATCTTCTTGCCCTGGACCTCGACCCACGCATCACCGTTATCGGCCTTGGCGATCTTGTAGGACACCATTTTGATGTCCCTTTGGACCACCTCATCGGTAAACTTCCGGCCGATCAACCGTTTGACCGCGGCGACGGTGTTACCCGGATTGGTGACGGCCTGGCGTTTGGCGGATTGCCCGACCAACACCTCCGCATCCTTGGTAAAGGCAACGATTGACGGCGTGGTCCGATCGCCCTCGCTGTTCTCGATAACCTTCGGTTTGCCGCCTTCCATGATGGCGACACACGAATTCGTCGTACCCAGATCGATGCCAATAATCTTACCCATTATGAAAACCCTCTAAGAAATCTTGCTCTGAAGTGGTAATTGGGGGACGCCTAGGCAAATTCAATCGCCTTCCTGTGCCGATTTACTGACGACCACCCGCGCCGGGCGGAGCAGCCGCCCATGCAGCGAGTAGCCCTTCTGAATCACGGTAAGGACGGTATTCGCAGGCTTGTCCCGGCTTTCCTGCGCCACCATGGCCTCATGCCAGGCGGGGTCGAACGCCTGACCGGCCGGGTCGATCACCTTGATGCCGGCCTTGTCGAACGCCTTATGCAGCGCGCGTAACGTCGCCTGCGCGCCTTCCAGCAGGGCCGGTCCCGGGTTCGAGGCGCCGGCCGTGATGCCGGCCTCCAGCGCATCCCCCACGGTCACCAGTTCCTGGGCGAAACGTTCGATGGCGAACTTACGTGCATTATCGACTTCCCGCTCGGTGCGCTTGCGGAAATTCTCCAACTCCGCCACCGAACGAAGATAACTGTTCCAGTTCTCCGCCGCCTTCGCCTGGGCGGCCGCGAGAGCCTCCTGCAAGGATTCTTCTGACGGCGCGGCAGCGTGGCCGTCAGTCGCCGCTTCGGGAAGCGGCTGCTCGGATTCGTTCACGTTCAAAGCCCTTTGGTTGACAACTTCGCGGCAGAGCCGCTTGGAAGCACCGAAACCTGGGGGCTATTTACGCGCGTTCAAGGCCGAACCAAGCAGTTTTGCAGTGACGTCGACGATGGGGATGACCCGCTCGTAGGCCATTCGGGTGGGTCCGATGATGCCAAGCACGCCCACGACCTTGTTGTCGAGCAGGTACGGTGCCGTGACCACGCTGATATCGTCCAAGATCCGGTAGCCCGACTCTTGACCGATGAATATTTGGATGCCGTCGGCACGCAGGCAATTATCCAAGAGCTGCAGGATGTCGTGCTTTTCATTGAAGGCCTCGAACAGGCGGCGCAGGCGGTCGACATTCGATAGTTCGGCGAAACCCATGAGGTTGGTCTCCCCGGCAATGACGTACTCGACCGATTCCTCCGTGCCGCTTTCGAATACCTTCTGGGCAACCTGGATCGCGTCCAGCATGAGCTCATTCATGTGCTGCCGGGTTTCCTGCAGCTGGCGGAGCAGTTGGGCACGGACATCCGGCAGGGAACGCCCGGCGAAGGCCTCATTCAGGTAATTGGCGGCCCGCTTGAGCTCCTCCGGCGTGTGCGGGCGTTCGAGTTGGACCACGCGGTTTTGGATCTCCCGGTTGTCCATCACCATGATGGCGAGGGCCCGGTTCTCCGACAGACTGATGAACTCGATCTGCGAAAGCGCGACATAGTTCGGGTTCGGCAGCGTCACCAGACCGGCCATGTGGGTGACGCTGGACAGCATCTGCGACACGGTCCGGGCCAGCGAACGTCCGGTGGGGGCGTCGGTCCCGAGGCGCCGCTCGATCTCCTCGATTTCCTCGTGATGCAGGGGCTTCAATTTCAACAGTGTGTCGACGAAGAAGCGATAGCCCTTGTCGGTGGGAACACGACCCGCCGAGGTGTGCGGAGAAGCAACGAAGCCCAGATCCTCCAGATCGGCCATGACGTTGCGGATGGTCGCTGACGACAGGCTCAAGCCCGAATCACGGGACAGTGTCCGAGAGCCGACCGGCTGGCCGTCTCGAATGTAATTTTCGATCAGCGCCTTGAGCAGCAGCTGGGCCCGCTCGTTGAGACCCTCTTCCGTACCTTCTGATGTCATAGAAGTCCGTATACCATGCGCTGACGCTACCTAGCGCATCCGCACAAAGTCAAGCTCAGCACCCGCGTGGACAAAAAGTTACCCACCGTGACCCCTCATCGGCGATCGTGTACAAGGACTTAAGGTTATGTCGAATTCTTTCAAGTCCATCGCCCTCGTCGGCAACACCACGGATCTGCGCGTCGCCGAGTGCATGCTGAGCCTCGCGCACCATCTGTACTCTCGCGGGATACGCGCCCTGGTCGACCCCGGAACCGGCCTCGCCTTCCCGCCCGGGAGCGTTGAACCCTGTCCGGAACAGTCCTTCGCCATGCGCGCCCAGCTCATCATGGCGATCGGCGGCGATGGCACGCTGCTCTATGCGGCGCGGCTGGTGGCCGGGCACACGGTGCCGCTCATTGGCATCAATCGCGGCCGGCTGGGTTTCCTCACCGACGTGAGCCCGAATTCGATGCTCGAGGACATCGACCAGGTGTTGGGTGGCCGTTATACCGAGGATAAACGCTCACTGCTCGCCGCGCGCCTGGAATGCGCCGGCGCCGAGCCGGTCAGGGCCCTTGCACTCAATGACGTGGTGGTGAACAAGTGGGAGACCGGCAGAACGATGGACTTCGAAACCTCCATCAACGGGCGCTTCGTCAATTCGCACAACGGCGATGGCATCGTGATCGCCACCGCCACCGGATCGACGGCCTACGCCATGTCCTGCGGCGGACCCATCGTCGAGCCTGATCTCGACGTCTGGGTGCTGGCCCCCATCTGCCCGCACACCTTGAGCGACCGACCCATCGTCGTCCGGGCCGGCAGCACCATACAACTGCGCATGGCGGATCGCCTGGGCTTTCGCGCCCAGGTGACCTGCGATGGCACCCGCATCGGCACGCTGGGCGAGGGCGATTCGCTCATCGTCGAGAGCGCCGAGACGGCAGTCACGCTGCTGCACCCGCCGGGTTACGACTACTATCGGTTGCTGCGCTCCAAGCTGCACTGGGGCCTCGGCGGATACGGCAGCGGTGAGTAATCGATGCTGACGCTGTTGGAACTGCGCGACTTCGTTCTCGTCGACAGCGCGGAGCTTGCGCTGGCTCCTGGCCTTACGGCACTCACCGGCGAAACGGGCGCAGGCAAGTCCATCGTCGTCGACGCCCTGCTGCTCATCGCCGGCGGCCGCGGCGGCGCCGACGTCGTTCGCGCCGGTGCAGAACGCGCCGAGGTCACCGCAATCTTCGCCGGCCTGCCCGCCGCAGCCACCGCCTGGCTCGAAGAACAGGCCATCCTGCATGAGGGGGAAGTCATCGTGCGGCGGGTGATTGGCGCGGACGGCCGCTCGCGGGCCTACGTGAACGGTCAGCTGCTGGCGCTTTCGCAACTGCGCGACTTCATGGAGTTGCTGCTGCAGATTCATGGCCAGCAGGAGTTTCAGCACCTCATCAAGCGCGAGGCGCAGCGCGCGCTGCTCGATGACCACGTCGACGATCCGGCGCTGCTGTCGGCAGTGGCCGCAGCCGCGAACGCCGCGCGGACCTGTCGAGGCGAGCTCGACCGCCTGCGGGCCGCGGCGGCAAACCGCGAGTCGCGCCTCGACCTGCTCCGCTACCAACTGACGGAGCTGCAGGCGGAGGTCACCACCGTCCACGCCATCGAGGAGTTGTTGGTCGAGCGTAATCGATTGGCGGGGAGCGGCCGCCTGAGCGAGGCCGCGCGCACCGCCCTGACCGCGGTCTATGAGGCGGATGACCAGAGCGCGCACGACCTGCTGGCGAGAGCCTCTGCGGCCCTGCGCCCGGCGGCCGAACTCGATCCGGGCCTCGCCGCCGCCGCGCAATTGCTCGGGGAAGCGACCATCCTCACCCGCGAGGCGGCGAATGCGCTGCAGCGCTACTTGGATTCGCTGGACTTGGACCCCGGGCGACAGGACGAAGTGGAGCGGCATGCGGCCGCGCTCGAAAGCCTGGCGCGCAAACATCGGATCGAAGTACGCGACCTGCCCGCACAGCTTGCCGCGATTCAGGCGGAAATCATCGAGTTCGATCGCGCCGAATCGAGTCTGCTCGAGCTCGAGCGCCAGCTCGCGGGGCTGGAGACCGCCTATCACGCCGCCGCGTCACGCCTGACGGAGGCGAGGCGGCGCGCCGCTCAAGCACTCGGTGCGAACATTACCGCGCTGATGCAAACGTTGGGCATGAGCGGCGGCCGCTTTTCGGTGAGCGTGACGCCGAGCAGCGCCCACCTCGCGCCGCACGGCGGCGATGACATCGAGTTCCTGGTGAGCGCCAATCCAGGACAACCACTGAAGAGCCTCGCCAGGGTAGCCTCGGGCGGTGAATTGTCGCGGATCAGCCTGGCCGTACAAGTGTCCGCCGCCGCCAAGGCCGCGGCACTCTGCATGGTCTTCGACGAAGTGGACGCAGGCATCGGCGGCGCCATCGCTGAAATCGTCGGCCGCTGCTTGCGCGACCTGGGTGTCCGCTCACAGGTCTTGTGCGTCACGCACCTGGCACAGGTTGCCGCTCAGGCTCACACTCAATTTCGGGTGATCAAACACAGCGACGGCAAGTCCACACGCACGGTCGTCAAGCCGCTCGACGAGACGCACCGGGTCGATGAGATCGCGCGGATGCTGGGCGGCGTCGACATCTCCGATCAGGCGCGAGCGCACGCCCGCGAAATGTTGTCAGGCGTGCTGCCAAAGCGGCGGCGCGCCCAATCCGCCGTGAAATGAATCGACATGGTGCGAGCCGCGCAGAGACGCGGCCGCGCGGGGAAGCGGCCGCGCTCATCAGGCAGGCTGTTTTGGCTGCTTGCGGAACGGACACTCGGCCTTGCGGCAGTGGCCGTAAAGAATCAATGCATGGTCGCTGATCTCGAACCCCAGCCGCTGGGCCACGGCGTGCTGACGCTCTTCGATTCCGCCATCCATGAATTCCTCGACGCGACCGCAGTCGACACAGACGATGTGGTCATGATGCGCGCCTTGATTCAGTTCGAACACCGCCATACCGCCTTCGAAATGATGGCGGGTGACGAGACCGGCGGCCTCGAATTGCGTGAGCACGCGGTAGACGGTCGCAAGCCCGATGTCCTCGTTGGACACCAACAACTTTTTATAGATATCCTCAGCGCTCATATGCCGCGCCGAGCCGTCCGCAAGAATGTCCAGTATCTTCAAGCGCGGCAACGTAACCTTCAGACCGGCATTACGCAGGTCGGTGCTTTCGCTCGTGGGCGATGGTTTGAAGCGCTGCGGCATACGACTGAACCCGCTATGATAGGGCCCGATTATCAATCATTTGACGGCGGCGCACCATAT
>Ga0116228_10000448_pt1 | contig 31318 bp, 31 predicted proteins | sample S1TSphfallax_2_FD_89694 | JGI IMG/M metagenome (GOLD analysis project Ga0116228, IMG submission 89694) | Host-associated microbial communities from peat moss isolated from Minnesota, USA - S1T2_Fc - Sphagnum fallax MG | ecosystem: Host-associated > Plants > Peat moss > Unclassified | place... | reverse complement strand
TCGTCGTATTGCCGGTCGAAGGTTTCCCGATCATGCGCCGCTGGTACGTCGTTCATCGCAGCGACAAGCGTTTGTCGGCCGCCGCAGCGGCGTTCGTGAACTTGCTTCAAGCGCAGCAGACGGCACCGACATCCGGTGCACTGGAACGCGCGAAGCCGCTGCCGCGCCCGCGAGTTCAGGCGCGCGGTTCCCGTGCTGCGCGCGATGGAGGGTGAGCGCCGGTGCGAGCAACGCGTCCACCGCGCCGACGCGGTCATGGAGCACCGCCGCCGGTGGTGGTAGGTGCGCAACGCCTGCTCCCCGTGGCGGCGATAATTTGCTGTATCGCCGGACTACAAGGCTGCGGCTACCTCGCGAAGCGCATTCTGACCACCGGTCCCAATGGACCGGAGACACCGGCATCGGTCGGAGTGCCGTACGAGCGCGTGGCCATACCGAGCGGCGCGCGGTCCCTCGATAGCTACCTCGTGACCGCCCCGGCGAGTTGTGCTGATGCCCCCGTGCTGGTCATCTATCACGGCGTTCAGGAAACCATCTCGCTGTGGGTCCGGGCGCAGCAGTTCCTCTACACGCATTGCGTGACCTCGCTGGTGTTCGACTACACCGGTAGCGGCGATAGTTCGCGGCCTGCGTCCTTGCGTGCCGTCAGTGAGGACGGCGTCGCGGCCTATGCGTTCGCTTGCAGCCGCTTTCCCGAGAGGCGCGTCTATGTGTTCGGACATTCCATGGGCAACGGCATCATGCTCGACGCGATTCCGCATTTCTCCAGTCGCCCGGCCGGCGTGATCGTCGCGAACGCGTTCGCGTCACTGCGCGCGTTTGCGGGTCGAGCCGGTTGGGTCTATGGGATTCTCGCGCGGCTGATTCCAGACTGGTGGGATAACGTCAAGAGCGTGGCCGCCATCCACGCGCCGCTGCTGGTCATCGCGAGCGACGCCGACAAGGTGAACCCGTACACCGACGGCGAGCACATCTTCGCGGCCGCTCTCGAGCCGAAGAAATTCATCCTGCTGCACGGATTCAAGCATAACGCTCCGTACCAGGCTGCCGATGCCGCGTGGTGGGGCAGCACACTCGAATTCATTACGACATCCGCGCCGTGACCTCGATCAGGGACTTCGGCGCGCGCCGAAGTCCTCGGTCGGCATTCAAAACTTGCCGGTGAAGGTCAAGTCATACCTGCGCGGCGGCTCGACCGTCAGGAAGTCGTTGCCGTAGAACCCCTGGTCGTTCACGAGATTGCGACGGTCCGTGAGATTATAGACTTCGAACTTGACGGTGTAGTGCTCCAAGAAGTGGTAAAAGACCGCCGCATTCATCGTGTACTGCCACGGAATCGTCGGCGAGGTGTAGTAGCCGGTGGGCGCGACCACCGAACTCGATATCAGACCGCCCGGCCCGACCAGATTGAAACCCGCATAGGAATTTGTCGCGGAGATATCGATGTAGCCGGACTGTGTGGTCTGGATGGGCCCCGTTACCTGTACGTTTCCCTGGAAGCCCAGTCCATTATCCAGCTTGTAGTTGGCCAAGGCGTTGAACAGATGTGCCGGCACGCCCGGATCGTTGAATTTCTGCGAGCAACTTGCATCGCCCCCGACTTTACAGCCCGCCCACTGAATGTCCGTACCGGCGCCATCGAAGTTGATGCCGGGCTGCGCCGGGAAATTCCAGAAGCCGAACGGCGTATCCGTGACCGTGTGCAGGTAGGAGTAACTGGCGGTGGCGAAGAAATTCGGGGTGGGCTGGTAGTTCAGCTCGAACTCGGCGCCGGTGATATGGGCCTCTGAGTGCTCGAGGTCACCCTGGCCGCTGGGAATGGCACGCTCCTGATGGAAGCCCGCGATCGAGATGAACAGCGCCTTGCCGAGCAGGTCGAACTTCACGCCCGCTTCTTCCAAGAGCGTGCTTTGCCGCAGCTGCGTAGTCGGGTCCACACCCAAGGTACCGACCGCGCCGTCGTTGGCATTGCCGAGCACGTACTGGGCCTTGTTGTAGGTCAGATAGCCGGAGATCGAGGAGGTTGGGGTGTAGACCACGCTGATGTTGCCATTGTACAGGCCGTACGCGGCAGTATGCTGCGACGGCGCGATGGTGATGCAGAAGTTGCCGCAGCCCGGGTACGGCCCGTCGCCGTCGGCCAAGCCGGCTGCGTATAGAGGGTCGGAATCGTTCAACTGCACCACGTCGCCGCGCAGTCCGTACAGCACGCTACACTTTGGCGAGAAATGCAGCCGATGCTCCAGGAAAATCGCGCCGTCCTGCAGATTGGAGTCGATCGAGCCGTTGGCGTAAGCGGCATAGGTCCCAGGAACGCCGTACTGCTGATGACCGAAAGCGGCCGTGTACGGGATGGCGCCGCCGTAAAGCTGGTTTGACGGGTCGGGGCCGTTCGCGGGGAAGACCCAAGTGTTGGGACTTGCGGAAAGATCGTAGACGCTGACCGGTTCGTTCGCGAAGTTCTGGATGTCGAGTACGTGCGCATAGCGATACGTAAAGCCGGCATCGACGTTGTGGCTGACGGAGCCGGTGCTGAAATTGACCTTGAAGTCCGTCTTGTTCTCGAGCGTGTAGCTGCCCTCCGCCGTGTCGGCGTAGTAAGCCTCCACCTGGTTGTAGCGGTTCATATAATCGTAAAAGGTATTGTTGGAGATCGAGAAGTCATCGGTGACTTTGAGCGTTTGGATCAGCTGCAGCATCGCGTGCTGGGAATGAGCCCCGTTGCCGACCGGCTCGTCGATGATGGTCTTGCCGCTCAGGACGGTCGTTCCGGTCAAATCGACCGTCGTTCCGAAGCCGCTGATCGGTGTCGTGGGTCCGCCCGTGAGGTAAGTGCCGTTGTCGATCAGGGCTTGGTTCACGCGGTTGATGCCGTCGTTCTCGCGATACTTGGTGTCTGCGAAGTCGCCGTTCAGCGAGACCGTGTAAGTCGGCGTGACCTCGAACACCAACGCGGCATACACCGACTGTTGATGGAAGAACATATTGTTGTAGTAGCTGCCGCTGTCGTTACTGGTGAAGCTCAGGCGGCCGGCGAGGTTCGAGGCAAGGGGGCCGCCCGCATCGAACCCGGCGATGCGCTTCTGTTGGTTGTCGACCTCGAGATTGAACGTGGTCGCGAAAGTAGTCATCGAGGGCATCTTGGTGGCAATGTTGATCGAGCCGCCCACTCCCGCTCCCGGCCCGCCCTGGACGCTGGCAGGTCCTTTGACGATGTCGATCGAATCCACCATGTTGAAACTGATTGGGGCGCCATAGCCGTTGAGCGTGAAGCTGTCGCGCATCCCGTTGTAGAACATGTCCGCGTACTGGCCGCGGATGCGGGGCACATTGGGCTGGCCGAACGATGCGTCCGAATAGGCGCTCGCAGTCAGAAACGAGAATCCACCGGGATTCTGGACGTCGAGCGCATCCAACTGCGTCTTCGACAGCACGGTGTTATTGCGCGGCGTGTCCATGACGCCGAGATCGAGACCATAGGCCGAGTCGGAAGTTACCGTAGTCGGCATGATGAGGTCGCCGCGCCGGATGCCGTTGACGACGATCTCGTCGAGTTCGCCGGTGCCGGCCGCAGCCGGTGTCGATGCGGCCGGTGTCGGTGAAGGGGCGGCGGTCGTGCTCTGCTGTGCGCCGGCGCTCCTGAAAACCAGCATAGAAAACGAAATGACCACAGCAACACGAACCCTGAGTGTCATAGGTCACCGCATCCCTTTTTTGTTTGACTCGACTCGATCGTAGCAGCCAAGCTAAGTGTGTCAAGCGCGCAACAGATTGCTATAAAGTGGGGCACGGGTACGTAGTTTGTGCGCTAAATCGGTGCGCGCCGATTTTGCTTTACAGCAACAAACGCCGTGCGTACTGTGAGTTTGGGGTTACCGGATGCTGAATCGCTACTTCGGTCTCGATGCGCACGGCACGTCGCTGCGCACGGAAATTTTCGCGGGTCTGACCACGTTCATGACGATGGCATACATCGTCGTGGTCAATCCCCTGATACTCGGAGCCGCTGGGATGCCGGTCGCCGGTGTCGCGGCCGCGACCTGCATCGCCGCCGGCTTCGGCTGCATCCTCATGGGCCTCGTTTCAAATTATCCGCTCGCGCTCGCGCCCGGCATGGGCCTCAATGCCTACTTCACTTATACAGTCGTTCTCGGCATGGGTTTGCCTTGGCAAACCGCGCTCGGCTGCGTATTTCTGTCCGGCATCGCCTTCCTGCTGCTGACTTTGGCGGGCGTGCGCCAGCTCATCATCAGCGCCTTGCCGCGCTCGCTGTTCGCGGCGGTCGGCGGCGGCATCGGCCTGTTCATCGCGTTCATCGGGCTGCGCGATGCCGGCATCGTGGTCGCCAAGCCCGGCACCGTGGTGGGGCTCGGCAACCTCACGGATCCTACCGCGGCCCTCGCGATGCTCGGATTGCTCGTGATTGCCGCACTTCAGGTGCTGAAAGTGCGAGCGGCGATGCTGATCGGCATCATCCTGACGTCGGCACTTGCCTGGGCGGCCGGCATTGCGCATTTCACGCCGGGCGCCTACACGCTCGCCGATTTGTCGAGCACCGCTTTCAAGCTGAACATTTCGGGCGCCTTGAGCCTCAAGGGGGGCATCGGCTTGTCGCTGCTCGAGATCGTATTCGTGTTTTTGTTCGTCGACATGTTCGACAACATTGGCACGCTCGTCGCGGTCACGAAGCGCGCGGGTCTGGTCGCCGCCGATGGTTCGATTCCGCGCTTGAACCGGATCCTGCTCGCCGATTCCGCCTCGGTGCTGGTCGGCGCGGTGGCCGGCACGAGCCCCGTGACCAGCTATATCGAAAGTGCGGCCGGAGTCTCGGTCGGTGGCCGCACGGGCCTCACGAGCGTCATCGTCGGGCTGTTGTTTCTGTGCACGCTGTTTTTCGCGCCCTTGGTGCAGGCCATTCCCACCGCGGCCACGGCCCCGGCGCTGATCCTGATCGGCGCCTTGATGATGGGGGCGCTCGCCGAAATCGAGTGGTCCGATCCGGGAACGGCCATCCCCGCGTTCCTGACTGTGATCATGATTCCCTTGAGCTACTCGATTGCCAATGGTCTCGCATTCGGCATCACGAGCCATGCGGTATTGAAGCTCGTGCGCGGACAGGCGCGCCTCGGCGATTGGCTCGTCTACCTGCTCGCGGCGCTATGCGTCGTGCGGTTCATCTATCTCGCGGGTTGAGCTGAGCAGCGCAATCCGCGCGGATCGCGCGCCGGCGCTCAGGCGAGCGCGTAGAGCACTTCGACGAACGAGCCGATCGCGCCATCGAGCCCTTGCACCTTCAGGTTCGTGGATTCGATCAAATAGTATTCGTCGGGCGCGTGCGCGCCGGTGCCGTGGCCCAGCCCGAAGTCGCCGGCCGCGAGGCTCAGCGGCGGATTGGTGAACCGATAGCCCGGCCAGGATCCGGGGCTGCGCGGCAACACTTGCGGCTTCACGCCGAGCTTCCGGTAGGTCTTCAGCACCGCCTGCATGAATTTGCTGTTCTCGTCGGTCTGCGTCGGATCGTAGCCGCCGGTCATGTTGACCTCGATGTCGGGGAAGCCTTGTTTGGCCAGATGTGCCTTGAGCTTCGCGAGCGTGTCCGCGGCGGTCATGTCGGGGACTAGCCGCATGTCGATCTTGGCGACCGCGCGATGCGGCAGCACGGTCTTGCCCCCCGGACCGGTGTAGCCGCCCACGAGGCCTTCGATGTTGATCGTCGGCTGCGAATAAAGGCGCAATAACGAGTCCTGCCAGTTCAGATCATGGACCCAGTGGCTGACGCCGAATTCCTTCTTGACGACGTCCTCGGGTACCTCGGCGGCATAGGCGAGCACCATTTCTTTCTGCCGCGCGGTCAGCGGCTTCGCGAGATCGAAGAATCCCTCGACGGCCGGCGTGTGGCCGTCCTTCTCCACGAGCGTATTCAGTGCCTGGACCAAATGCCATGACGGCGAGTCGACTTGCGCCTCGAGGCTCGAGTGCACGTCCTTCTTGGGACCGCGACCCCAGGTCTCGCCGCTCGATACGAGTTCGAGTTCGACGACGCCCTTTGCGCCCATCGTCACCTCGAGGCTGCCGTCGGGGCTCTGGTCCGCGGACGGCAGCAGGATGCCCACGCAGGACTTCAGAGCCGCCAGCACGTCCGGTGTCATGACGATCTCGCCGAAGTGCGGTGAGGCGATTTCTTCCTCGCCCTCGCACACGAGCACCAGGTTCACGGGTAGTTTCTTGCCGGTCTGTTTGAACGCGAGCAAGGCGCTCAGAAAGGCATTCTGCGGACCTTTCTGATTCACGGCACCGCGGCCCATGAGGACCGTGCCGAGGCCCTCTTTCGCGACCAGCCGGCCCTCGAGCGGCGGCGAACTCCATTCCTCCGGCACGAACTGCTTCACGTCGTACATGAAATACACCGCAACCGTCGTGGGAGCACCCGCATCGAGCCGGCCGAACACACCTGCCTTGCCCGAGGTTGGAATGAGGCGTACTCCCGTGAAGCCCGCTTGCCGTGCGAGCTCGGCCATGTACTCCGGACCCTGGGGGTAGTTGCGGTTCTCGGCAGCGATCGAGGGCAGCGCGATCCACTCTTGCAGGCGCTTGATGTTCTCGGCATGCATCTTCGGGATCTCGGCCAGAACTGCGGCTTTGTCAGCGCTGCTGGTTGCCCCCAAGGCGAGCGCGGGAGCGGCGACCAGCACCGCGCTGGAGACAGCTCCCTGGACGAATTCACGACGATTCAGGCCTTCGTCCGCTGCGTTTTTCATGCGTGTCGTTCCCCGTCTTGTTGGTTCGTCGGTGGCAAAGATCCCGAGCGATTATAGACGCTGGCTCCACCGTGGGAAGCGCATGCGGGCACCGATGGACAACAGGCGTCGAACCGAATCTGGCCTCGATCGGCGCAGCTTAGCCGCCGGGCTTCTTCGCCCGTACTCGCATCGAGGACGAAACCGAGAGCCTTGGCGCTGGCATCGGCGGGATCCAGCGGAAAAATCGCCGGCTTGCGCCGGTTGGGCGACCGCGTGGATACGCGGTTCATGGGCTCTTGCGCGGCGTCAACGACCCCAGCCACGCGGCAAGCGCAGCGATCGACTCGTCATCGAGCGTCATCGCGACTCCATGCATGATGAAGGTATTGCTCGTGTCCGCCGGCTGGCCGCTGCGGAAGCTGCCCAGTCGGGCGGAGACGTAAAGCGGGTATTGGCCGCGCAACGCGGGATAGGTCGCATATTGGCCGGCGGTCGTGAACGGTCCCTCCGCATCGACGCCGTGGCAGCCCTGGCACGGCGGTATCCCGGCCTCGGGACGTCCGTGCAAGTAAACGTCTTCGCCGCTCCGTGTCGCGGCGTCGGCTAAGCCCAAATCCGCTGCGCTCGGCGTCTGACTCGCGAAGTACGCGGCCAGGTCCCGCATGTCGACGTCGCTCAACTGGGCCGCCATCGCCGTCATCGGCGAGGCCGAGTAATACGGGCTCTTGAGATCGGCATGGCGGAACGAAACCAACCGATGGTAGAGATAGTCGATGCGCTGACCCGCCAAGCGCGGAAACGTCGGTGCTGCGGACTTGCCGTCGGCGCCGTGGCAGGAGACACAAACGGTTGCCTTTTTTTCGCCCGCCTGGGCATCGCCATGGATCGGTGCGATATCGCGTAGATCGGTGTAACTCGCCGATGCGCAGGCGCCCTCGTGCACGAGTCCGATGCCCGCCCCGATCAGAGCAACTGCCCAGATTCGTGCCCGGCTGCGGACGTGCGGAAGCGTGCTCGAGCCGCTCATAGCTGCACGTTGAAGAACAGGCCAAAGACGTTCGTGTTATAGCCCTGAGGTCCGCCGTCGGTGTACACCGAGTGACCATAGACCAGGGTGTTGTTGAAGCCGGCGTAGTGCCAGTCATTGATCTGGCCGCGCTCGTAGTAGTCGAACAGCCGTACCGATACCCGTTCGCTCACGGGTACGGTCACGTTCAAGGTCAAGGAATTGACCACGTAGGTCATGGCCGGAAACTGGCTGCCCGCCTGTGCCGGCGTGTAGTCGTAGGTGAGCGCGCTAGGCGACGCGTAGTTGTAGCTCGTGATTCCGCGCGACGAGAGGTAGTTCCAGCCGAGATCCGCGCGGACGGTACCGAAGTAGTGATTCAGCGTGGCACCGCCGGACCAGTTGCGCTCCTTGTCACTCGCCCACCATTGGTTCGCGAGCGGATACGTCGGGCCGCCCAGCGCGTCGTTCGGCGTGTCGACGGCCGCGTCATTGACGTCGGACAAATGCAGGCTCGAGCGGTCCAAGCCCGCCCACAGGGACGCACTGCTCGTCGTCGCGAACCGCCATTCCCAGGTCAGCGTGGCGGCGGCGGTGTTGTATCCCTGGCGACCGATGTCGGTCGGATACTCGTTCCAGTCGCCGCGCAGGGACGCCGAGATGGTCATGTCGGGCCGAGGCATCAGCGTTGCCATCAGATCCAGCTTGTTCTCGGTGCGATCGGCGAGGTCGTACTTGCGCTGCGCGTTCACGGTCCATGCGGCCGGGATCCCATCCGACGGTAGGTAGCCGGGCAGATTCTGGAAGAATGCAAACGCATAGGGGTCCGAGTTGTACAGGCTGCCGGACTGTTTCAGGAACGTGTAATTGAAGCGGAACGTGAGCCACGACAGATTCTTGTCCGTCCAGTTGAGCTTCACGCTGTTGTCGTCCGCGTAGCTGACTTCCCGGTGGGCCGGGTCGTAGTGATCGAACGTGTACGTGAGGCCGAGCGTGTCGTGCGTGGCGAATTTCCAATCCGCACCCGCATACGCCTCGATATTGCGCCAGCTATAGGGGATGGTCCTGACCTGGATGTCGGAACCGTCGGGCGCCGTGACCGGATTCCAAATCCCGGACCCGGGTATGAGGGACGCCTCGGCGCCGTTCTCGGCCACATAGCCGTAGCTGCCGTTCTCCGGGTTGTACGCAAGATACTGGTTGCGATAGTCCTCGCGGTAATACTTCGCCCCGGTGCGCAGGCTCAGTTCACTGGTGGGCTGCAGCACGATCGACTCCTGCAGCAGGTCGGTGACGATCAGCATGTTCGCGGTCTTTTGCGACAGCGCCGCGGTCGTGTTCCATTGATCGCAGGGAAATAGCAGCGGATTGCCCGGACCCGGGGTGAACGTCCCGTCGGTCGCGATGCCGAACTCACCCTGGCAGTTCGTCGGCGGAATCAGCGTATCGTTCTGCCGCAGCTCGCCGACCCCCGCGGTCAGCGAGGCCTCGCCGTTCAATGGAATCGCACGGGTCGCGGTGACGTGCAGGTTGTGATAATCGTTGTCCGGTTCCATCGACATCTGCCCCTGCGTGATCAGCGCCGACACGCCGCCCGGCACCAGCGCGGGACCGATAGTGAATGGCTGCTGAAAATCGAACGACAGGTAGCGGTCGCGGTAGAAGGAGCCCGAGTATCCCAGGTCGAAGTGCCACTCGGACCCGACGTAGCGCGCGCCCGTGGTGATGTTGATCGTGTGATCGTCGATCGGCTTGACCGTCTCCAATACCGCCCCGCCGATGCCACTGAAGTCGAAGAAGAACGGTCCGCCATAGGGGCGATCGCCGCTGCGCTCCTCATCGCTGGCATTGAGATAGACCGACCATTCGGGCGTCAGGAACGAGGACAGCGCGAGGCCCTGCTTCTTGCGCTCGGTGCCGAGCGTCGTGACCGGTGCGGCGGCCGAGACGGCCGAAACTTGCGCCGAGGTGCTGCCGCCCGGCACCAAACCGCCCGCGAGCGTCAGATTGTTGCTGCCCACTCCGTTGAAAATAGACTTCGCATCGGTCGACAGCACGTTCGGCAAGTCGCGGAAGAAGATCTCGGCTTTATAGGCCCCGGCCTTGCCGTAGACGGCCTGGTAGTACTGGTCTTCGGCGCTGATGAAGCTGCCGCGCGACTGCGCGTAGCTGCCGTCCGAAGGCCGTTCGGCGTTCACGTCGAAGTCGAATGCCTCGCCGTTTGCCGGCCAGCGCGAATAGCGATCGAACAGCGCGGTTCGCTCGCCCGTGGTGTGCAGATAACCGAGATCGAAAGTCCCGTAGATCTGCCAGACGCTTAAAGTTTCGACCGGCAGCTCGGCCGGCGGTTGGTTGTACGGGTTCCCGGTCGGCGAGCGATGCTGCCCCGGCTCGAGCCAGCTCGTGCCGTCAGGATCGAGCGGCTGCGTCGCCTGGCCGGCGGTCGGATCGAGTTTGTTGGCGCGCCAGGTGTCGACGCCGACGCCGCTGTCGGCCCACGCGAGCGAGCCCGGGCCGAGCAGCACAACGGCGCTCAAGAATCGCATCCCCCGTCCCCACAGTTGCTTCACGTGGCGCCGCTCCTTCAATTATGGAATCGCGCACCCGAGGGCGCGTTGGACCCGTGGATGTTCGCGTGACAGGTCAGACAGCCGCGGCCCATGAGGCGCGGGTCCGGGTGCAGACCCGTTCCCAAGGCCTGTTGGGTCTGCAGGTCATTGGGATGCAGCACGTTCGTATGGCATTGCTGGCACAGGAACGGAATCGGCGCCACGAGCAGGGTGCTTTGATTCGAGCCGTGCGGCGTGTGGCAATTGAGACAGTTCTCCCGCACCGGCGCATGCTCGAACAGGAACGGCCCGCGCTTCTCCGCATGACACTGATAGCAGGTTTCGTTGACCGTGTTGGTCTTCAAGAGCGGATTGGTCAGACTGCCATGCGGATTGTGGCAGTCGTCGCAGCTCATCTGCCCCTCGGGCAGGGGCATGTGCGAGCGGCGGTTGAATTGCAGCCGGATGTCCTTGTGGCACTGCGCGCAGGTGTCGTTGATCGAGGACTTGGCCATCAGGCCCTCGACCGAGAATTTCGCCATCGGGTTGTGGCAATCGCTGCAGGACAGATCATTGCGCTGGTGCACCGAGCCCAGCCAGTGATCGCGCGGCCCCCCGGCATGGCAGGTCAGGCAGGTCTTGGTCTGAACGGCGACCGGCGTGCCGGAGTCGTGCGTGTAGCCGATGATGAGTCCTTTGACCAGCGGTTTGGCGGCATGTTCGGACCCCGGTCCATGGCAGGCTTCGCAGACCGGAATGGTCGGATCCGAGCGATTCGCGACGTGCAGCCCCAAGGAATGCAGCGTGTGCGTGAAATGCTCGACCTCGAGCTTGTGGCACGCGATGCAGGTCTTCTCGCCGACCGGCCGCGCGTCGGGTGCCTGCGGGTTGGACGCGACCGTGGCGCGCGCAAAACCGGGGCCGGGGCGCGGCAGCGCACTGCGATCGATCTCGGCTGCCGAGAAATTCGTCGGCGGCAGCGAGTTGGAATCCTGCTGCGGCAGCTGGGTTCCCGCGAACGCCAGCACGCACGAGCCAAGCAGGGCAGCAACGAGGAATGCAGCGACGCCCCAGATCCAGGCTTTCTGAGGCTCCTTCATTCCCTTACGTTCCCCCTGTGATCACGCCGGCGATGATCGCAATCGCGTGACGTGTACAGAAGCAACAAAACGTGAAACCATTGTTCGTAATGACGAACGATCTCAACAACATTCGCTTCTATGCGCAGATCGTCGAGCGAGGCAGCCTGACCGCCGCCGCCGAGTCCTTGGGTGTTGCCAAATCGATGCTGAGTCAGCACCTCGCGGCCCTGGAGCGCGAACTGGGTGTGCTGCTGATCCGGCGGACGAGCCGGCGCCTGGAGATCACCGAGATCGGCAAGCGCTACTATGCGCAGTGCCAGGTCATCCTCGGTGAAATTGCACGCGCCTCCAGCCTCGCTGATAGCGCCCGCACGGCGCCCCGCGGCAAGCTGCGCATCGCCTGCCCCGTCAACTTTGCACAGGTCGTCATGGCACCGGTCGTCGCGGCTTACCTGGCGATGTACCCCGAGGTCGACCTGTCGCTCGCAGTCACCAACCGCGCGAACGCCTTGATCGACGAAGGCTTCGACTTCGCCTTGTACATCGGTTCTCCCGTGAAACGGTCGACTCTGGTCACTGCCTCGTTCAAGCTGGATGCGGAGGTGCTCGTCGCGAGTCCCGCACTGCTCGCGCGCGCCGGAACACCGCGTTCACCGGGCGATCTGGGTGCATTATCCTCGGCCTCCGAGCATGCCGCCGATGCCCGCGGCCGGCATCTATGGCAGCTCACCCGGGTCGACGGCACGCGCCACTCGGTTCAACATTTTCCAAGGCTGCTGACCGACGACCTCTGGGTCATCCGGGAGTCCGTGCTCGCGGGTTGCACGATCGCCGCGCTGCCGCCCCTGATCTGTCGGGACGCGCTCGAGGCGGGTCGTTTGCTGCGCGTGCTACCCGATTGGACGCTCAAGGAGGTGAAGTTGCAGCTCCTGTATCGGTCCAAGAAGGGCTTGACGCTCGCCGCAAGGACGCTGATCGACTTTCTTTCCCGGCACCTGCGAGCGCAATTGCGCGGGCTGCAGGACGGTACGATGCGGCTCGGTACGATTCCGGCGCGGGTGACGCGGTAAGCCCGCAATGGCGCGCCGATCACGGCGAGTCGTCGAGCAACGCGAGCAATTTCTGCGCCGCAGCCGGTGCGCGCTCCTTGGCACCATTGATAAAATAGAGGAACACGTCGCGCGCCGCCGCGGAAGGCGCGGCCTTCGGCGCAATTCTCGGCAAGTCCTGCGGCAGCTCGCCTCGCGCCCAAGTCTCGGCACGGCGCGCCCAGCGTTTCAATGCGACCAAAGAGTATCCGGTCTTGACAGCGGCGGTACAGCGCCGAAGTCGGGCGTAGACGAAATTGGCGGTGAGGTCCGCGCACGCCGGCAACACGGCGTCATCCACGAGGACGACGGCAACGCCACGCTTGCGTGCGATTTCGAGGAATTCCTGATTCATGAAACTGGCGTCGCGAATTTCCAGTGCGTGTCTTAGCGGTAGCGGGCCGGCCGACGCCGGCAGTAAGGCGAGGAATGCAGCGAGTTCAGCGGCATGAAAGCGCTTGCCGGGAGCCAACTGCCACAAGATGGGCCCGAGCTTCGCTCCGAGCTCGGTGATGCCGCTAGACAGGAACCGCTCCACCGCCGGACCGCCGCTCGCCAGATCCTTGCGCTGAACGACAAAGCGTGGCGCTTTGACGGAAAAGACGAATCCATCCGGCGTGGCGTCACGCCACTTGCGGAACACCGCCGCCGATTGCAGACGATAGAATGTGCCGTTGATCTCGATCGAGGTCAGCTGCCGGCTCGCGTATTCGAGTTCCCGGCTCTGCGGAGTTCCCGCTGGGTAGAAGGTCTCGCGCCAGGGTGCGAAGTTCCATCCGCCGATGCCAACCCGTATGCGAGCTGACGATGGCGCTGGCGACGGCGATGGCGATGGCGATGGTGGTGGTGGCGCTTGCTTTTTTCGCGGCATAGCACGCCCCATCCTAGCGGTTTCCGCGGGGGGATTTCTGTGTTGCGCCGCGATCCGGGGAAGGAAAATCCTGCTGCATGCGTTAGCAGCCGCACTGACATCCGGCGCGAACGTCGCGTGCCGCCGGCAGCGGCTTCAGGTACTATTTCTTTACCGTTAGCCCGCGATATCGAGGACCGGCATGAAACAGTTCAAGGCTAGACTCAGCGCACGCGGCCCCAATGGCGCCTGGACCTTTCTCACGATTCCGTTCAGCGTGGAAAAGGAGTTCGGCACCAAGGCGCGGGTCGCCGTTACCGGGACGATCAACGGTTTCGCGTTTCAGAATTCGCTGATGCCGAATGGCGACGGCACGCACTCGATGATGGTCAGCAAGGCTTTGCAGGCGGGAGCCAGGGCGGCGGCGGGTGATCTGGTCACGGTCGCCATGGCGGTCGACACCTCGGAGCGAGTTGTCGAGATCCCGCCCGAACTCACGCAGGCGCTGGCCGCGAACGAGCGGGCGGCGACCGCCTTCGAAAGCTTTTCCTATTCCCACCGCAAGGAATTCGCCGAATGGATCGCCTCGGCAAAGCGCGCCGAAACTCGCCGCGCGCGTGCCGAGAAGTCCATCGCCATGGTCATCGCCAAGGAGCGCGTCCGGTAGCGGGTTGCATAGTGCTGGCGCTTCCGCGAACGCGATCACGGTGTCGCCTGACACGCACTACAAAAGCTCGATGCGGAAGCGCAAGCGGTCGCCGGAGCCATGTTGCTCGGGTTTACGAATCCACTTTCGGTACCCCGGCAGTCGCGGCACCAAAGAGCCATCGGGCAGTTGGATTGCCGGCCCCAGTCCCTCTTTGTCCACGAGCGTCCCCAGAAACTTGGACGAATCCTCGTCGATTGCCTGCAGCTCCTCATGCGCGACTTCAGGCCGCAAATTATCCGGTGACCAACCGCGCTGTAAGACGGCCATGTAGCCGGCCAAGTACTCTTGCGCCGGCCAGACCAGGATGGCTTTTCTATCCGGGGGCGCTACGCGCATCGTAATCCGCGATCCTGCGCAACCAAAGATCCTTGGTTTCGGGCGGAAGAAAAGCCGCCTCGAAGGAATTCTCGGCGAGCGTGCGCACCTCGGCGCGCGACAAGTCGAGTCCGCGCTGGACGGCGAGAAAATTCTCCAGCAGGTAGCCGCCGAAATACGCGGGGTCGTCCGAATTGACGGTGACGCACAGCCCCTGGGTCAACAGCCGGCGCAAGTTGTGGTCCTCGATGCGCGCGAACACCTTCAGTTTGACGTTCGAGAGCGGGCACACGGTCAGCGGCACACGCTCGCGCGCGAGTCGCGCGACCAGTGCAGGATCCTCTTCGCAGCGTACGCCATGGTCGATGCGTTGCACGTGCAGAACATCGAGGGCCTGCTCGATGTAGCTCGGCGGTCCTTCCTCGCCCGCATGGGCGACGGCTTTGAGCCCCAGTGCACGCGCCCGCTCGAACACAGCGGCGAATTTCTCCGGCGGATGGCCGGATTCGGAAGAATCCAGGCCGACGGCTGTGAGCAGGTGCTTGTAGGGAAGCGCGTCCTCGAGCGTGCGCATGGCGTCCGCCTCGCTCAAATCCCGCAGGAAGCACAGGATCAGCCCGGAACTCGTCCCCACGGACCGTTGCGCCTCGTCGAGCGCGCGGCGAATGCCGGCGATCACCACGTCGATTTTCACGCCGCGGCGGGTGTGCGTCTGCGGATCGAAGAAGATCTCGACGTGCACGATCCCCTGCTGCTGCGCCTTGCGCAGATAGTCGCGCGTCAGGAGGTAGAAATCCTCCGCGTCGCGCAGCACCGCCGCACCCGCGTAATAAACGTCGAGAAATGCCTGTAGATTCGCGAAATCATAGGCCTCGCGCGCTTCTTCGATGGTCGAAAAGGGCAACTTTGCGCCGTGTTTCTTGCCCAAGCGCAGTGCAAGTTCGGGTTCGAGCGCCCCTTCGATATGCAGGTGCAATTCCGCTTTGGGAAGTCCTCTGATGTAGTCCAGCATGAGGCAGCACCGTGCGTCCGATCGTGCCCTCACTCTATACGACTTAAGTCCATTTCTATAGGATCGTGCGCCATGGGCCAGTTGACGACTCACGTGCTCGATACCAGCGCCGGGCTGCCCGCCGCCGCCGTGCAGATCGAGGTCCATGCATGGGTTGCGTCTGCACCAACATTGCTCAGGCGCGCGGTGACGGGCGCAGACGGCCGCTGTGCCGGCCCGCTGCTCGTCGGCGAGGACTTCCCCGCCGGCCGCTATTCGCTGACCTTCCAGATCGGCGAGTACTTCCGGACGCGGGGCGTACAACTGCCGCAACCGGCCTTCCTCGAGGAAGCCGTGATCCGCATCGGCATCGCCGACGCGACGGCGCATTACCACGTGCCGCTGCTGATTTCGCCGTGGAGCTACTCGGTCTACCGCGGAGGATAAGCTGGGTCCGCTCATTCCCTATCTGCTCGACTGGCTCGCACTGCTCGTTCGCTGGTTGCATCTCGTCGCCGGCATCGCCTGGATCGGCGCGTCCTTCTACTTCGTCTGGCTGGACAACCATTTGCAACCGCCGCTCGACGCCGCGCATACCGAGGCCGGTATCGGTGGCGAGCTCTGGGCCGTGCACGGCGGCGGTTTTTATCGCTCGCAGAAATACCGCGTCGCGCCCGCCGTCTTGCCGCCGACGCTGCACTGGTTCTACTGGGAAGCGTACGCAACCTGGCTATCCGGTTTTTTTCTGCTTTGTCTGCTTTATTTCTGGCGGGCAGAAGCCTATTTGATCGATCCGGCCGTTGCCGCGCTGACGAAGCCGGTCGCGATCGCGCTCGCGCTCGGCGCCATCGTGACCAGCTGGCTGATCTACGACGGGCTGTGCCGCTCCGCGCTTGCGCGCCATGGCCGCGCTCTTGCGCTGGTCCTGGCCGTTTTGGCCGCCGTCCTCGCCTGGAGCCTGTGCCATTGGTTCAGCGGCCGCGGCGCCTTCATGCTGTTCGGTGTCGCGCTCGGTACGATCATGGTCGCGAACGTGTTGTTCGTGATCATTCCGGGGCAACGTGCAATGGTGCGCGCCAAGCGGGAACAACGCGCGCCGGACCCGCGAGGCGGACTACGCGGCAAGCAGCGCTCGGTGCACAACACGTATTTTACACTGCCGGTGCTGTTCGTCATGCTCAGCAATCATTACGCGATCACCTATGGCGCGCGCTACAACTGGCTCGTGCTGATCGCGATGAGCTTCGCCGGCGCGTGTATCCGCGCCTGGTTCGTGGCGCGGCACAAGCCCCTCGAGCACGATGGTTTCGCCGCGGCGCTGCCGGCCGTCTTGGGTTTGCTTACGCTGGCGGTCGTCGTCGTGACGCTCGCGCCGGTACCGATCGCGGGCGCGCAGGCGCAGCTTGCGGCCGTGCCGGTCGATCCCGCCCGCGTGCAGACGATCGTGACGCGACGCTGCGCGCCCTGTCATGCGACGCGACCTGCGCAGCCTGGATTCAATGCGGCGCCGAACGGCCTCGTGCTCGAGACGCTGCAGCAGGTCGAGAACCATGGAGGCGAGGTCGCCCTGCAGTTGTCGACGCATGCGATGCCGCTCGGCAATCTCACCGGGATGACCGACGAGGAGCGAGCGCAGCTGACGAGTTGGGCCTCCCGGAGCGTTGCCCCGCGCAGCGGCGGCTCGCCATGAGCCGGCGCCGTGGGGTTCCGCGCGATCTCGTCGGCTACGGGCCGCGCCCACCGCATGCGGACTGGCCGGGTGGGGCGCGCATCGCCGTGCAGTTCGTCTTGAACTACGAGGAGGGGGCCGAGAATTCCGTGCTCGACGGCGATCCCGCCTCCGAGGTCTTTTTGTCCGAGATCATCGGCGCGCAGGCGTTTCCCATGCGCCATATGAGCATGGAGTCACTGTACGAGTACGGCTCGCGCGCCGGCCTCTGGCGGGTGTTGCGGCTGTTCGAACGTCTGCGCCTGCCGCTGACCGTTTTTGCGGTCGCCGTCGCCGCGCAACGGAACGCGGAAGCCGTGGCCGCATTCCGACAACTCGGCTGCGAGATCGCGAGCCATGGGCTGCGCTGGCTGAGTTATCAATTGGCGGACGAGGCAACCGAGCGGGCCCACATGGCCGAGGCGACCGCGATCTTGCACGAACTGTTCGGCGCCGCGCCGCTCGGATGGTACACCGGGCGTGACAGCCCGCAGACCCGGCGCTTGCTCGTCGAACAGGGCGGCTTCGTGTACGACTCGGATTCCTATGCCGACGACCTGCCGTATTGGACCCGCGTCGCCGATCGCAGCGGCGCGCTGCACACGCACCTGGTCGTGCCGTACGCGCTCGATACCAACGACATGCGTTTCGCGACCGCCCAGGGCTTCAATTCCGGCACGCAGTTCTTCGATTACTTGCGCGACGCCTTCGACACGCTCTATCGCGAGGGCGACCCGGCGGGATTGAACGCGCCGAAGATGCTGTCGATCGGTCTGCATTGCCGCCTTGCGGGCCGGCCGGGACGTGTCGCCGCGCTCGAGCGCTTCCTCGAGCACGTCTTGCGTCACGATCGGGTCTGGATTTGTCGCCGGGTCGACATTGCGCGCCACTGGATCGCGAGACATCCCTGGATCCCCGCGACATGATCACGCTCGAACGCTTGAATGAACTCTCCCAGCCGGAGTTCGTCGCGGCGCTGGCCGGGGTGTTCGAGCATACGGACTGGGTGGCCGAGCGTGCCTACGCGGGCGCTCCGTTTCGGTCGCGCTTACAACTGCTCGACGCGCTGCGCGCGGCGGTCTACGCGGCGACGCTCGCGGAACACATGAACCTGATTCTGGCGCATCCGCGGCTCGGCAGTCGGGGGTCGCAGCACGAGCCACTGACCGCGGCTTCGGCGCGCGAACAGCGGCGCGCTGGACTCGCGGCCTGCAGCGATGCGGAATACGCCGTCCTGCGGCGGCTCAACGACGCGTATTTCGCGCGCTATGCGTTTCCGTTCATTCTCGCGGTGCGCGGCTACGATCCACGCGCGATCATCGCCAATATCGAAATGCGTCTGCATAGCGAGATTCCCTTCGAGCGCAGCGCCGCGCTGCACGAGATCGGCTTGATCGCCTCGTATCGGCTCGCCGAGCGGGTCTCCTCGGGCGCGGAAACCGAATTTGCTGCCATGTGCGAGCGGCTCGCGCGTTGTCCCGTGCAGTCGCCCGAGGCCGACGGGGTGCGCGCCCAATTGCTGCGTGAATGGTTGCTCGCCGCGGGCTTCGACGTGACTCGCGGCGCCGTCGGCCCGCTGCAGGCGACGCTTGCGCTCGCCCCGCCGGATGCGCCGCAGGTTCTCATTGGCGCCGCCGACGCATCCCCGGCCGGGCAACTGCGCTACGCGCAGGCGCTGGGGTTTCTCGCCGCGATCGCCCTTGCGCAAGAAGCCCGCGGTGACGGTCGGTGGCCTGGCTGCACGCTCGAGCTCAGCGTGCCACGGGGCGACTTGAATCTACTGACCGACCGATACCCGGATGCCGCCCTGCGCGGGCGCGCGGTGCCGGCGCTGCGCGAGTTCCTGCGAAAACAGGCGGCGGCTTCCGAACCGCAGATGGCTAAACCGATAGTGAGTGGCAATGATCATGGCTGAAACTCTCGACCTCGAAGCACCGCTCGGTACTTCTGCACGACTCAATCTGGCCGATCCGCGTCTGGGCGCCGTGGTCGTCTCCGCAAGCGATGAATTCTTCGCGCCTGCGGAGCGCATGCTCGATGCGGCCGAACCGCAATGGCGTGCGGGGATCTACGATGCGCACGGCAAGTGGATGGACGGGTGGGAAACGCGACGCCGCCGGGGCACGGGCTTCGATCATTGCGTCCTGCGTCTCGCGGCCGCCGGCACCGTGGCCGTCGTCGAGATCGACACGCGCTATTTTACCGGCAATTATCCGCCGTTCGCGTCCATCGACGCCTGTCGGGTCGCGGGCGATCCGGATGCGGCGACGCGCTGGACCGAGATCCTGGTCCGATCGCCGCTGCAAGGCGACAGCCGCCACCGCTTTGCCGTGCACGAGCGGGGTCCGTGGACGCATCTGCGGCTCAACATCTATCCCGACGGCGGCGTCGCGCGCTTGCGCGCCTACGGGGCCGTGCACCGCGAGGCTGCGGCCGGGGATGCGAGCATCGACCTTGCGGCGGCGTTGTCCGGCGGGGTCGCGCTCGCGTGCAGCGATGAACACTATGGCTCGACCGCGAATCTGCTGCTACCGGGTCGCGGGGCCAGCATGGCCGACGGCTGGGAGACGCGGCGTCGCCGGGAGCCAGGCCACGATTGGGTGATCCTGCAACTGGGCGCTGTCGGCCGGATCGGCGCTGCGGAAATCGACACCGCGCATTTCAAGGGCAACTTTCCCCATCAGATCTCGCTGCATGCCGCGCTGCTCGCGGGCGAGTGGGGCGGGGATTTGCGCGCCGAGAGTCTTTATTGGCCCGTGCTGCTCGAGCCGCAGTTGCTGGGTGCGGATCAAGTGATCCGCTTCGAGCGGCAGCTCGCGGATTTGGGCCCCGTTTCGCACGTGCGGGTGAACATTCACCCGGACGGCGGCTTGAGCCGTGTGCGCCTGTTCGGACGACCGCGGTCGTGAGCGGGATCTGGCTGCGACCCGAGCCGTTGACGGCGGCTCGCTTCGCGCCCTATGGCGACGTCATCGAGAGCGAGGCGCGCGAGTTTCGCTGGATCAACGGCGGCACGGCCAAGCGTTACGATGACCTCGCGACGATCGAGGTGACGGCCCAGGGCGGGCGGCCGCTGGTCAGCATCTTCGAGGCCCAGCCGCGCAGTTTCCCCCTGTCCGTCACGTTGATGGAACGGCATCCTTGGTCGAGCCAGGCGTTCTTTCCCTTGCAGGAGCGGCCCTTCCTGATCGTCGTTGCCGCCGCAGGAACCGCGCCGCTGGCCACGCGCATTCGCAGCTTCGTCAGTTCCGGCAGGCAAGGCGTCAATTACCGACCGAATACCTGGCATCATCCCCTCGTCGCTGTCGCCGAGATCAGCCGGTTTCTGGTCGTCGATCGCGGCGGCGACGGTGAGAATTGCGAGGAGGAGGCCCTCGAGGTCGGTGCGGTCACTTTGACGGCCGAGTGAGCGTCGCCGCCGGCCTATTTGGGAACGGTCGCGTCCACGCCGTCGACGAACCAGTCCAAGGACTCCAATTCCGCGACCGGCACCGATCCGTGGGCGTCGACCTTGAGCATGCCGGTATTGTCCTTGATGGGTCCGGCGAACGGCAGCAAGCTGCCGTCGATGATCGCCTGTTTTTTTGCCTCGAACAGTTGCGCCACGGCGGCGGGTACGGCTGGACTCAGCGGCGTCAGCACCACGACGCCCTCCTTGATTCCCCAGCGCGTTTGGCGCCCACCGGTCCATGTGCCATCAAGTTGCTTCTTGACCTCGTCGATGTAGTAAACACCCCAGTTCTCGGTGTTGGCGGTCAGTTGCGCATGCGGACCGAATTTGGCCATGTCAGAGTCCCAACCGAAGGCGTATATGCCCTTTTCTTCGGCGACTTGGACCACGGCGGGTGAATCGGTGTTCTGGCACAGAATGTCGGCGCCCTGGGCGATGAGCGCCTCGGCGGCCTGCCGCTCCTTGCCCGGGTCATACCAGGTGTCGGCCCAAACGACCTTCGTGTGGACTTTCGGATTGACGCTGCGCGCGCCCAGCGTGAATGCATCGATGTTACGCATCACTTCGGCGATCGGGAAGGACGCCACGTAGCCCAGGGTATTGGTCTTGGTCATACGCCCGGCGAGCACGCCGAGCAGGTAAGCGCCCTCGTAGAAGCGCGCTTCGTAGGTCACGACATTGGCCGCGGTCTTGTAGCCGGTGGCGTGCTCGAAATGGACTTGCGGGAACAGCTTGGCGACCTTGAGCGTCGGTTCCATGAAGCCGAAGGACGTGGCGAAGATCAGCTGATAGTCCTTGGCGGCCAATTGTCGGATCACGCGTTCCGCATCCGCGGTCTCGGGCACGTTGTCGACATAGGTTGTGGCGACTTTGGGCCCGAATTGTTGCTCGACCGCGAGGCGGCCGAGATTGTGCTCATGAGACCAGCCGCCGTCGCCCACCGGCCCGACGTAGACGAAGGCGATTTTCAGTGGGTCGGCCGCGGCCGAGGCTGCGGCGAGCGCGAGTAGTGCGCCGGTGAACAGCGTTCGCAGCGGATGGGGCACGGCAAGACTCACCGGGGTCATCGGAGAAACTTAGCAATCATCAAACTAGGGATCAGCGAAGAAATTCGCGGACACCGGCTTGTGCGCCAGGATCTCTGCGCGCGTGAGTCCCTGAATCTCGTGCGGAAAGACGAGCCAGCGGTCGGTATCGTGCACGAAATAATCGGGGCTGCGGGCGCTGCGGTTACGCGCCGGTTTGTAGTAGACGGTGGCGATCCGGATGCGCTCCGGCAGATTGCGCCGACACCGACGTTGCAGCTCCGCGAGCACCGCGTCCAAACTCCGGCCGGAATCCCAGACGTCGTCGACGAGCAGCAATTCGTCCTCAGCGGACAGTTGCGAGACGAGGTAGTCGATCGCATGGACACGCACGGTCTTGTCCTGTTGGTCGATGCCGCGATACGACGAGGTGCGGATCGCGATGTGATCGGCATGGATGGCGTGATACTCGAGCACCTCCTGGACGGCGATACCGATCGGCGCACCGCCGCGCCACATCGCCACGAGGAAAGTCGGACGGAAACCGCTCGCGATGATCCGACGTGCGAGCTCCATCGAATCCCGCAGCAACGAGTCTGCGGAAATGAATAATTTGTCCATGGGGCCATGCTGCGCCCAACGACGGCGACGAGGCAAGCGAGTCGCCAAGCGTCGGTTAAGCGAGTAGCATTTCGTCGGGTATGCCTGCCGTCATGCAATTCCCCTTTGTGCTCGAGCGCCGCACTGCCGCCGCGTGGAGTGCCCGCCTGGACTTGCGCGTGGCGCGTCGGGACGGACGCTCCGTTTTGGCGCATAACGAGCACCAGGGACCGCTGCAGGTGCAGAAGGCTTTGTACCCGGAAGGACCGGAGATTTGTCACGTCGCCGTGTTGCATCCGCCGGGCGGTATCGCCGCGGGCGACCGGCTCGTGATCGATGCCAACGTCGCCGGCGGCGCGCACAGCTTGTTGACGACGCCGGGTGCGACCAAATGGTATCGCTCGGAGGGGGACCGCGCCGAACAGCATCTGCGCTTTCACGTCGAGGCTGACGGCGTGCTCGAGTGGTTGCCGCGCGAGACCATATTTTTCGATGGGTCGCAGCTCGCCTCGACGCTCGCCGTGCGACTCGGGATCGGCGCCAAATTTCTCGGCTGGGAAATCCTGTGCTTCGGCCGTGCCGCTGCCGGCGAACGCTGGCGCAGGGGCCGCGTCGAAATGCGCACGCGGATCACGGCGCCCGACGGTCTGCTTTGGAACGAGTCGGCGAATCTGCGTGCCGACGGCGACTTCCAGCAATCGCCGGTCGGCTTGGCCGGGCGCACGGTCAGCGCGACCTTCCTCGCGGCGGGCCTAGCTCCCGCCCCCGCCCTCGTCGGCGCCTGCCGCGACCTCGCCCCGGACCGCGCCGATTGCCAACGCGGGATCACGGCTTTGCCGCGATTGCTCGTCGCGCGCTATCTCGGCGACTCCTCGGAGCAGGCATTTCACTGGTTTCGCGAGTTGTGGAGCCTCGTGCGTCCGGCCTGGCTGGGCACGGCCGCGCGCACACCTCGGCTCTGGGCTACGTGATGGCAAAACTCTCAGGTCTTGCGACATGGAACTGACGCCGCGTGAGAAAGACAAGCTGCTGATCTTCACCGCCTCCTTGGTCGCGGAGCGGCGGCGCGCTCGCGGTCTGAAGCTCAATTACCCTGAGACCGTGGCGCTGATCACGGCCGCAATCCTCGAAGGCGCGCGCGACGGCAAGACGGTCGCCGAACTCATGAGCTACGGCACCAAGATCATTTCCCGGGACGAGGTCATGGACGGCGTTGCCGAGATGATTCCCGAGATCCAGGTCGAAGCGAGCTTTCCCGACGGCACTAAACTCGTGACCGTCCATCACCCGATCGTCTGAGGAGGCAGCCCGTGATTCCCGGAGAAATCTTTACTGCGGACGGCGAGATCGAACTCAATGCCGGCCGCAGGACGCTCGAGGTGGCCGTCGAAAACGGCGGCGACCGACCGATCCAGGTGGGCTCGCACTATCATTTCTTCGAAACCAACGCGGGCCTGCGTTTCGATCGGGAGCCGACGCGCGGCTTCCGCTTGGACATTCCCGCCGGCACGGCGGTGCGCTTCGAGCCTGGCCAATCGCGGACCGTGCAACTCGTGGAATTCGGCGGGCTGCGCCGGGTCTTCGGCTTCCAGGGCAAGATCATGGGAGATCTTTAGAGATGTCGGTGAAGATCTCCCGCGCGGCCTATGCCGAAATGTTCGGCCCGACGACCGGCGATCGCGTGCGCCTCGCCGACACCGCGCTGATCGTCGAAGTCGAGAAGGACTACACGGTCTACGGTGAGGAAGTGAAATTCGGCGGTGGCAAAGTCATCCGCGATGGCATGGGACAGGGTCAAGGCATGCGCGCCAGCGTCGCCGACACCGTGATCACGAATGCACTGATCATCGATCATTGGGGCATCGTGAAAGCGGACGTCGGACTGCGCGACGGCCATATTTGGGCGATCGGCAAGGCGGGAAACCCGGACGTCCAGTCGGGCGTGACGATTCCGATCGGCGCCGCCACCGAGATCATCGCCGGCGAGGGCATGATCCTGACGGCGGGTGGTGTCGACACCCACATTCATTTCATCTGCCCTCAGCAAATCGACGAGGCGCTCGTTTCCGGGGTGACGACCATGATCGGCGGCGGCACGGGACCTGCGGCGGGTACGAGTGCCACGACCTGCACACCCGGTGCCTGGCATATCCACAGCATGTTGCTCGCGGCCGAGGGCTTCGCGATGAATCTCGGCTTTCTCGGCAAGGGTAACGTCAGTCTGCCCGAACCCGCACGTGAGCAGATTCGGGCCGGTGCGATCGGTCTCAAGCTGCACGAGGACTGGGGCACGACGCCCGCGGCGATCGACAACTGCCTGCGGGTCGCCGACGAACTCGACGTCCAGGTTGCGATTCACACCGACACGCTCAACGAGTCGGGATTCCTCGAGACGACGCTGGCCGCGATCGACGGGCGGACGATCCATACCTTCCACACGGAAGGGGCGGGCGGGGGACATGCCCCCGACATCATCAAGGCGGCATCGTTCGACAACGTGCTGCCGAGTTCCACGAATCCGACGCGCCCCTACACGATCAACACGATCGACGAGCACCTGGACATGTTGATGGTGTGCCACCATCTCGACCCGGGAATTGCCGAGGACATCGCCTTCGCCGAGTCGCGGATCCGGCGCGAGACGATCGCGGCCGAGGACATCCTGCACGACATCGGCGCCTTTTCGATGATGTCGTCGGACTCGCAGGCCATGGGCCGCGTCGGCGAGGTCATCATCCGTACCTGGCAGACCGCCCACAAGATGCGCGAGCAGCGCGGCGCCTTGAGCGGCGACGACGCGGGTCGCGACAATGCCCGGGTCAAGCGCTACGTTGCCAAGTACACGATCAATCCGGCGATCACCCACGGCATCTCGCACCTGGTGGGGTCCATCGAGGTCGGCAAGCTCGCGGATCTCGTGTTGTGGAAGCCTGCGTTCTTCGGCGTCAAGCCGAGCCTGGTCCTGAAGAGCGGCATGATCGCGATGGCGCCGATGGGCGACCCGAACGCGTCGATTCCGACACCGCAGCCCGTGCATTACCGGCCGATGTTCGGTGCCCACGGCCGCGCGCTCGAGAAGTCGCTGACCTTCGTCTCGGCCGCGGCGCTCGAGGACCCGGATTTCCTCGCCTTGAAGTTGGCCAAACGCCTCGCCCCCGTGCGCGGCACGCGGCAGGTGCGCAAGACCGACATGATTCACAACGACGCCTTGCCGCGCATCGAGGTCGACTCGGAAACTTACGAGGTCCGGGCCGACGGTGCCCTGCTCGTCTGCGCGCCGGCGGCGAGCCTGCCGATGACGCAACGCTATTTTCTATTTTAAGAGCGGTCTATTTTAAGAGCAGTCTACTGTAAGAGCGGTTGATTTTGAGAGGGGTTTATTTTGCTGGGGGCTCATTGATGGGATCTGGTTTAATGCCGCTCATGCCGACCACACTCAAAGTGCGTCTCGATTTCGATGCACGCTGCAAGAGCCGCCTGCTGCTGCGCCTCGAGGACGGCGAGCCGGCGGCCTTGATCGTCGCCCGCGGCCGCGTGCTACGCGCCGGTGAGATCGTGCGTCTCGAGGACGGTCGCGACGTCGAGATCGTCGCCGCCGACGAGCCGCTGTTCGAGGCGAGCAGCGCCGACCCCGTGTTGCTCGCAAAGGCCGCCTACCATCTCGGCAATCGCCACGTGGCCTTGCAGGTCCTGCCGGGGCGTCTACGCTTTCTCGCCGACCACGTACTCGAGGGCATGTTGCGCGGCTTAGGCTTGGGCGTCACACGGCTGGTCGCCGCATTCGAGCCCGAGGGCGGCGCTTACGGACATCACCATGCGCATGGCAGCGAGCAACCGCTCGCGAAGCCGAAGATTCACGAGTTCGTGCGCTCGCCTTCGCCGGGCGGCGCGGTTCCATGAGTTCGCTGGCCGGCTTGCGCCTCCTGCAACTCGCGAGCCAGGCGTTGCCGGTCGGCGGCTACAGCCATTCGCATGGCTTGGAGGCGGCGATCGAGGCGCGCAGCGTCGAGGGCGAGGCGTCGGTGGCGGCGTGGCTCGATGCCGTGCTGACTCATTGCATGGCCTCGTTCGAAGTCCCTTATTTGCGCGCGCTGCATCGCGCCTGGAGTGACGGGGACCGGCGCGCGGTCAATGAACGCAACGCGGAGTTCCTGGCCAGCCGCGACACGGCGGAATTGCGCGCCGCCACGGTGCAAATGGGCTACTCCTTGCGCAGAATGCTCCTGCAATTGCCCGATGTGCCGGCCGCCCTCGCCGAGCCGTTGACGCGCCTGCGCGAGCCCTGCCTGCCGTGCGTCTGGGCCGGCGCTGCCGTGGCCTGGGAAATCGGCGCCGCCGATACGCTGCGCGGATATCTGTGGTCGTGGGCGGAGAATCAGGTGCTCGTCGCAGTCAAGACACTGCCCATGGGCCAGTCGGCGGGCCAGCGCGTGCTATTCGCCGCCGCCGCGCAAATCGCCGCGCTCGTCGATGCGATTCCGACGGACGATACGCAGCCGCTCGCGGACCTGTCGAATTTCGCGCCGGCACTCAGCATCGCGAGTGCGCGGCACGAAACGCAGTATTCGCGCTTGTTCCGGTCCTGAACGTGGCGGGCGCGAACTCACCCTTGCGAGTCGGCATCGGCGGCCCGGTCGGATCGGGCAAGACTGCCTTGACCTTGTCGCTGTGTCGCGCCTTGCGCGAACGCTACGACATCGCGGTCGTCACCAACGACATCTACACCGAGGAGGATGCGCAATTCCTCGTTCGCCACGACGCGCTTGCACCGGAGCGCATCCTCGGTGTCGAGACCGGCGGCTGTCCGCATACGGCGATCCGCGAGGACGCTTCGATCAATCTCGAAGCCGTGGCGCGCCTGTCCGAGCGCTTTCCGCGGCTCGACGTCGTTTTCGTCGAAAGCGGCGGCGATAATCTCGCCGCCACGTTCAGCCCGGAGCTGTCCGACTTGACGCTCTATGTGATCGACGTCGCCGCCGGCGACAAGATCCCGCGCAAGGGCGGTCCGGGCATCACCAAGTCGGACCTGCTGGTCATCAACAAGATCGATCTCGCTCCCTATGTGGGTGCATCCTTGGAGGTCATGGACCGCGACGCTCGCAAGATGCGCGGCGCCCGTCCGTTCGTGTTCACCAATCTGAAAACCGAACAGGGCCTCGCGACGGTGATCGAGTTCATCGAGACCGCGGGCTTGCTCGCCAAGCCGGGCCGGAACCCGGGCGCAGGTGCATCGACACGCGCAGGAGCATCGGAATGAGCAGCAACACGATCGAGTTCGCCACCCCGTTCGTGGTGTTCTTCGGGGACATCGACGAGGAGAGTTGGGGGAAGACCGGCCTCGGTCTGGTGCAATGGCGGCCCGAGGCCTGCGTCGGTCAGGTGCGGCTGCCGGGCTGCGGCGTCGATGCCGGTGTGCCGGACCTTAGTGTGGCCGCCGCCAAGAGTGCGGGTGTGCGCAGCCTGATCATCGGCTCGGCCGCCGTCGGCGGCGGCGTGCCGGCGCATTGGGTCGCGACCTTGTGCGAAGCGGCGGCCGCCGGCCTCGACATCGTCGCCGGTTTGCACGTGCGTCTCGCGACTCTGCCGGGATTGAGTGATGCGGCCGCGCGCGGCGGCGCCCGGCTCATCGACGTACGCGTGCCGCCCGCGGCGCTGCCGGTCGGAACGGGCCGCAAGCGCAGCGGCCGGCGCCTGCTCACCGTCGGTACCGACTGCGCCTGCGGCAAGAAGTACACGACGCTCGCACTCGACCGCGAGATGCGCGCCCGCGGACTCAAGAGTGATTTTCGCGCCACCGGCCAGACGGGCATCATGATCGCGGGCCGGGGGCTGCCCCTCGATGCCGTAGTCTCTGATTTCCTGACCGGCGCGGCGGAACTCCTCTCGCCCGACAATGAACCCGATCATTGGGACATGGTAGAGGGGCAGGGGGGGCTGTTTCATCCCGGTTATCTGCAGGTCACGGTCGGCTTGCTCGTCGGCTCGCAGCCGGACGCTTTCGTCGTATGTCACGATCCGCTGCGTACGGAGATCGCGGGCTGGCCCGATTACCCACTGCCGTCGATTGCGGCCCTGATCGAGCGCACGATCGCGATCGGCAGTCTCACGAATGCTCACATCCGCTGCGTTGGGATCGCCTTGAATACGTCGAAGCTCGCCGGCGCCGAACGCGCCGCGGTGCTCGATCGATACGCCGCCGAGACCGGCTTGCCCACGGTCGACCCCATCATCGACGGCGTGGGTCCCATCATCGAGCGGCTGCTGCAGGAACTTCCGGCTTGAGATACAGCGTGCGCATCGAGCGCTGGCCCGCAATCCGGCCGTTTCGGATCACGGGGGTGGTCTGGGAGACGTTCGATTCGATCGTCGTCGAACTCGGCCGCGACGGCTGCGTGGGACGCGGCGAGGCGCTCGGCGTTTATTATTCCAACGAAACCGTCGACAGTATGCTCGCCGACGTCGAGCGCGTCGGGCCGCGACTCGCAGCGGGCATCGATCGCGAGGAACTGCAGACGCTCCTGCCGCCCGGCGGGGCGCGCAACGCGCTCGACTGCGCGCTCTGGGATCTCGAGGCGAAGATCAGCGGACAAACGATCTGGGACCTGACCGGCGTCACCCCGAAGCCACTGGAAACCGTATTTACGATCGGCCTCGAAGCGACACCTGAGGCGATGGCCGAGAAGGCGGCGGCCGCGACCACTCATGGCGTGCTCAAGGTCAAGCTCGACGGCGACCGGCCGCTCGAGCGCGTGCGCGCGATTCGCGCGGCCCGGCCGGACGTGCGCATCGTCGTCGATGCGAATCAAGGTTGGGACTTGGAACAACTCATGGCGATCGCACCGGGATTCGCCGAGCTTGGCGTGGTCATGGTCGAGCAGCCCTTGCGTCGCGGCGCCGATGCGCCGCTCGCGACCTACCGCTCGCCCGTGCCGCTGTGTGCCGACGAATCCTGTCTGCACTTGGGCGAACTCGAGCAGGCCGCCGCGCGTTACCAATTGATCAACATCAAGCTCGACAAGACCGGTGGGCTCACGCATGCGCTCGAACTCGCCGGCGCGGCCCGCGCACGCGGCCTGGGACTCATGGTCGGCTGTATGGCGGGTGGTTCGCTCGCGATGGCACCGACCTTCGTCGTCGGTTGCCTCTGCGACCTCGTCGACATCGACGGGCCCCTGTTGCAGAGAACCGACCGGATCCCCGGCATACGCTATGACGGCGGACGCGTATCGGTGTTCGGTCCCGAGGTATGGGGTTGAACTTGCGCAACGCACTGAGCCCGCTGCCGCTCGCCGCCATCGCGCTCCTCGTCTTCACGACGGTCTCGTCGCCGGCAGCGCGTGCCGCGGCGCCCACGCAGGACTACGCAGCACGCGTCGCGCGGATCCTCAAGGCGACGCCGCTGATCGACGGTCACAACGATCTACCCTGGGAGATTCGCGACCGATTCAAGAGCGACTTGGGTGCCATCGATCTCGCTGCGGATACGTCCAAGTTGCCTTTAGCCGCCGATGCCGCGCCCTTGATGACCGATATACCGCGTCTGCGCGCCGGCATGGTCGGAGGCCAATTCTGGTCCGTGTGGGTGCCCGTGGAGATCAAGGGTTACGAGGCGGTGCAAACCACGATCGAGCAAATCGATCTGGTCAAGCGCATGACCGCGAAGTATCCCGCGACCTTCGAAATGGCGTACACGGCCGACGACGTGCGCCGTATCCACAAGGCCGGCAAGATCGCCTCCTTGATCGGGATCGAAGGCGGTCACCAGATCAACGATTCCGTGCCGGTGCTGCGCCAGATGTACGACTTGGGTGCGCGCTACATGACGCTCACGCACGTGACCAATACGTCCTGGGCCGATGCCGCCACCGACGCCCCCGTGCATCTCGGCTTGACGCCCTTTGGCGAGAACGTGGTTCGCGAGATGAACCGCATCGGCATGCTCGTCGATTTGTCGCACGTATCGCCGGAAACCATGCGCGCGGCGCTCGCCGTGAGCGCAGCACCGGTGATCTTCTCGCATTCCGGTGCGCGGGCGATCGTCGATCATCCGCGCGACGTACCCGATGACGTGCTCGCGCTCTTGCCGAAGAATGGCGGCGTCGTCATGGTCAATTTCTTTCCAGGCTACGTTTCCGAGGCGCGCAATCGCTGGGAAGCCGACCGGGCGGCCGAACAAGCCCGCTACAATAGCCCGCCCTATGGCGGCCTCTACATCGGGCAGCCGGATCGTGCCAAGACGGCGCTCGCCGCCTGGGATCGCGAGCATCCGCGCCCCGTCACGACGCTCGCCGAGGTGGCCGATCACATCGAACATGTCCGCCAGGTCGCGGGCATCGATCACGTGGGCTTGGGCTCGGATTTCGACGGGATCCCCGACGCGCCCGTCGGCTTGGAGGCCGTCGACAAGTATCCCGCACTGCTCGAAGAACTGATGCGTCGTGGGTGGAGCGACTCGGATATTGCCAAACTCGCGGGCGAGAACGTGCTGCGCGTGATGGCATCGGCCGAGCAGGTGAGTTTGCGGCTGCGTGGGTCCGGGGCCGTCGCGCAAGCGAAACCGTAAGGGGTGGCGCCGCCACATGCCTTCAGAACTCGAGGTTTTGGGCATCGTCAGCGACCGCCTGTCCGCGGCGGGGATTTCGTTCATGCTGACGGGATCGTTCGCTTTGGCGTTTTACGCGACTCCCCGGATGACGCGCGACCTCGATTTCGTGGTCGCATTGAAAGCCCAACAGGTGGCAACGCTCATCGCCGCTTTTGCCCCCGACTTCTATGTCGATCACGACTCCGCTGCATCGGCCGTCGCTGCCGAGCGTTTATTCAACCTGATGCATCTCGAGAGCGGCATCAAGGTGGACTTCATCGTGCAGAAGTCGACCGAGTACCGGCAAGTGGAGTTTGCCCGGCGTAAGCAGGTGTCGCTGGGCGGATTCACTACTTGGATTGTCAGTTGCGAGGATTTGATTCTGTCCAAGCTCGTTTGGGCGCGCGAATCCGCCTCCGAAATGCAGCGCCGCGACATCGCTCTCTTGCTTGCGCAATCTCCCGACCTTGAATACATTCGGCTCTGGGCTCCTCGCCTGGGAGTCGGTGCAATTCTCGATGGAATCAAGCCTTGAATGACACCTCAGATACGATCGCAAAGCTCGTTGCCGACCGCCATCGAGCCATGACGCCCACCGAGCGTTGTGAGGCAGCCGCGTC
>Ga0116228_10000446_pt1 | contig 31382 bp, 19 predicted proteins | sample S1TSphfallax_2_FD_89694 | JGI IMG/M metagenome (GOLD analysis project Ga0116228, IMG submission 89694) | Host-associated microbial communities from peat moss isolated from Minnesota, USA - S1T2_Fc - Sphagnum fallax MG | ecosystem: Host-associated > Plants > Peat moss > Unclassified | place... | reverse complement strand
TTAATTAACAAATTATATGAATTATGCTACTTATTTCAGATAATTCATCAATTAATTAATTCAAATAATTATCTACAAGATAATCCAAATAATAAAATTTGGGGATTCAGATTATTAATTTTCTAAATTTTATTTGAATTTAGATCATTAATCATCTAATAAATAATTAACTAGTTATTAAAATTAGATTGATTAATTCACAAAAAAAAGATTAAAAATAATCATTTGAATTCAAATTAACAATGAATAGAAAATATGTTTGAAAATCTTATTCTAGTTGTAATCCAATTTGCAACTAATTTGCAATTAAAAGATTTAAACCATATGTTTTGTCCTTGAATCTCATTTCACAAACTATATAAAAAAAATGTATTGTTTGGTGTGCTCACATTACATGTGCCAATTTGGGATGAGCTTAAAAAAACTTAAATCAAAGATAAAACATAAAATAAAATAAAAATATTTACATGGCTACTTTTTAGTTCACTTTTCTACTTTTGTACCTACTTGCTTACCTAAGTAAGTAAGTAGTTTGTCTTACTCTTTTACTGACCTACCTTGGTAGGTAAGTAGGTATGTAATGTAGGTAGGTCATATTTACCTACCTATGTAAGTAAGTGGGTACGTAGCATAATTATGTATGCATGTTTTATTTACTTAATTTTAACTACCTACCTAATGTTACTTATGTACATAGGTAGGTAGGTTGGACCTACCAACCTACCTTCCTATTTATGCCTATGTATCAGCCTACCTAACTATTTAAATATTTATTTATTCTAATTTATTAGTTTTTCAAATTTAATTAATATGCCACATGGCAACTTTTAATTGCACCATGTGTCACAATCTAAGACCATATAAAATGAATAATCATAATGGATGGTGGTGATCAATGTTTCAAAAAAAAAATCACCTAAAATTCGCCATAGTGCCACGTGTTAGATTTTGATGGATCAATGAAAAATAACATTAGCATGACATTACCATGGTAGTTGCATTAAAGTTACATAGTAATTATTTCTACATACTTGTAACTAAGTTGCATGAGTTGTATATGTATATGATTTCATATACAGTGAATTGCATTTGTTGTAATTCATACAATTTGTCCAATAGCACTCACATTCGTAGAAATTCATTGAGTTGTAATAATTTGCAAATAGTCATTGCAATTGAAAAACCTAGTTATAAGATTAGTTGCAAATCACCCCATTTTTTCATAGCGAACATTCATGAGTTCTTACATTGAAAATCTTTTATCAAGTTCAATTATCAAACCTTTTGTAGCAAAAGTGCATTGGTTTTTCACATCTTGGTGTACAAATGCCCTTGATCCTCTTTGGTGACCATGCACACAACTCTAGTGTAGTTGCTAGTTTTGTGCAACATGTAAAATTGTTCTTTGAAACAAAAGGCAACAAAATGCATTTATGTGGTGGGCTTAGGGTACCAAATTGTTGATAACACATTAAATTTGAACCCCACCAAATCCACAAATATGTAGAATTGGTCGTGTGAGAAATGTCAATCAAGATCCACATAAAGTTTGTAGAGATCAACTTGAATAAGCTTCATTATTGCCACAAAATCACAAATGAAGTAATTTTTGGTTTTGAGTAGGTTTGTTCAAACTTTGGATTACTTTGTAACGCATTTGTTAGTCCCATCACAATTTCCACATCACATAACAATTTAGAATTAGTGGTAGTAATTGGATTAGTAGGAAGATCATTGGACATATTTACAACATGAGATTTATATTCACATGACAATTGTTTAAAAGATGTTAACATTGAAATTCATTGTGTCTCAATGTTATTCAAAAGTTTCAAACCCCTTGATTCAATTAGTCAATTTGGTGCATTCCAATTCTTTTTTGGGGATTGGATATAGTAGGTGTACATATACGAAAATAAACCCTCAATCTTCACAACAAAGTTTAGGGATGATAAAGTTTGGACAAAAAGATTACGTTGATGTGCCATTTTGGTGAATCTCTACAAGGAAAAGGTAATGTTTGTTAATCAATTAAATATTCACATTGGTTTTCAAGCCTTGGAAAACTATTACACCATCAACCCTAAAACACACCACTTTGTAATCAAGGTTAGTTTTTAACATCCCACAAAAAAATCAAAATAACAAAAAATTATAGTAGTGAGGTTGTCAAATGTACCTCCATCAACAATTTTTTCAAGATTCAAAATAATTAGCACCATGCGCCAATTATTAGCAATATTCATGTGAATATATATCCAATACTAGTTGTCCAAAGTGATGACCTCATCACAATTAACTGAAATGAATTTGACTTGTTAGACTAGAAAATCAATTTGCTTTGAAATGACATTGTGCATGGTAGTTGCCATATCCTAATCACTTGAGTTTGTGCAATGTTTCTTGGATGTGTGGTGTATTTAAAAAATTCAAACAAACCTTTCATATGTTTAAAATTATTCATGGGTCTACCATGTTTCAACAAATGGAAAATTGCCACAAATTGGACAAACTTTTTTTCTTTTCAACCTTCCTTACATTGACCACCAACTTCAATGCAATAAAGTTTGGGCCTAGGCTAGCTTAAACTTTTTCACTTCTTTTGTGTTGGCTATCATTAGTGATATAATATTCACCCACCAAAACTCTTAAACAAGTGACTAAGGTTTTCCTTTTTTTGCATGTTTTTGCAAACCATCCAATTTAAGGTTTCAAAGTTTTTCCTACCTTCAACCATGGAACAAACCTTGTAGTGTACCATGCAAGGATCTTGCTTGTAGGATCTACCACAAGTTCAACCCTAAGGAAATTGGGTAGCCCCCCTTTTTTTTAACACTTTCTTAATATTTGCATTTTTTTTTTGGTTGGTTTTCCAAAAGTGGGACCTTGAGTAGCAAAAGTTGATGCAAATGCACCATTGGCAAATATTGATGTTTTTTATTTGCCTAAAGAACCAAAGGTGCCAACAAAACTTGCAATACCCAAGGTGCAAAGCTCAGTAGAACTTGAAGCACCCAAAGTTGATGCATTAGTGGCCTTAGTCAATCCATGCAATCCATGGGTGATGCCTATAGTTGATTGACTTGATGACCTAGAGATGGAAATAAAAACTTAGCAAATTGGAGAACCCAAAACTGGATGTAAATCCAAAGAAATAGGCCACATTATGCAAACAATGCAAATCCAACAATGTAAAGCCAAAATCATAATTGAACTTTGCATTTGGAAAAGGCAAACAACTTGAAAAATATAGTTTATATTCGAAGTTTTGAGGTTTTAGAAACGACATTGTGTGTTTTAACTTATTTCAACATAAACAAGATGTCAAAAGGTGATGAATTATTTTGAGTCTAAATGCTATAAGATTTTAATGTTCATTGATAATAAAATCTTTTCAAACCTAAACCTTTGAAATCACAAAGAAACGACAATGCAATGTGCACACATAAGTGAAACCTAACCTACCTTGTAACCTTTTATTTTACATATCTTAAGTATTAGGACTTAGAGTCGTCTTTCAAGATTCCATTGCTCCAACCTCCAATTGCTTACATCTCATAATGATCATTTGTTGTTACCACCACCACAGTAATTGTCAATTTGCTATGCATCATAAATTACAATGTTGTAGAATTGAATATTCTAGGAACAAGCATCTAAGACTTCAATGAAGTTTGAAGCCTTGAACCCAACAATGGGTGGCATCTTGTTCTGTACTGAGGTCTAATTATGGCAAAGAAATGAAAAAAAAATCAAATTTTTTTATCAAAGGGCTTTTGTTAACCCTTTTTTTATTTTGGCAAATTTTTCCACAAGAAAAGCTTCTAGTTCCAATTGGACCTTGTGATTTTTTATCTCAAGGCTTTTCCAAGCCTTATGGGCTTCCCAAAGTGCCAAACTTCTTTGGCCCATAAAAAGTTTGGTGAGCTCCAATGTAGGTTAGTGATGGCAATGGAACTTTATTCCTCCCATCACCACCCCTTTCACCCTCCCTTTAGTTGTTTTTTTAGTTGTAATAGTTATGCTGTTATGGTTATTTTTGTGCACAATGACAAAAATCAAAACAATGCCAAGGATCAGGACAATGAAGAGGATGACCTCCCTACCATCATTGAACCATTAATGAAGGTTTTAGAAAAGGTGATGGCACCCCCCCCCCCCCCTTCCTCCTTTGTTGTTTGTTGTAGCTACATTTGTTGTTATTACTGCTCAAACAAGGAAGAAGAGGAGGAAGATATGGCCCCTTCGGGCTTTATTGTTGTTATTATAGATTAGTTGTTGAAAGCCACCTAAACTTGGGGCTTGATGATGGCATGGTTGTTTTATTGTCATAGTTATTATTTTCGCCATTGTTTTTGGGCACACCATTATTAGCCACAAAAATAAAGGAAGCAAAAGAAAGAAGGGTAGTGACGCACTCCCAAGTTCTTTGATAGACTCAAATGTGAGTTTAAGGTGAAAACAATGAAAGGATAAGGAGTTGAGGCAAGTTCCCTGGTTCACAATACTTTAGGGTTAGAGGGACATGTTGGAGCTTTGGGATGGGGATTAGGATGAGTGACAAGTGGGTCAATTATTCATACGGACCTACACAAACTAAATAAGTTGGTTAGTGCATAGTTATAACACTTTTGGTGCACGGACGAGCCACGGGTAAACGCGGATTCACAAAACTCACCACAACCCGGACTTGGGGGAAGCCACCACCTTCCCCCTTATAATATTCTTTATGCTTGGCCATGGGGCTCGCATTCAAATGTCATTTTGTCATGTTGTCATTTTCGAAATTGGGACTCTTGCAACTTTGGAGGCCCATAACTTCTTCTGAAGACCTTTGATTGAGATGAGGTCTAAGGCAAAGTTGTAACACTCCTCGAGAGCTTTCCAATGATATGCAACATTCCACCTATACATTACTAAATTGTGGTGATTCCTAACTTTTAATGGTTGGGAGTCAAATTGGCAGTTTGACTCTTGGCCCTTCTTTTGACCATAACTTATGCTTTAAATATCCAAATGGGTTATGCAAGCTCACTTTAGACATATAAGTTCCAAAATATTTTCAAAGATATAAAAAAAATTTCAATCAAATGAGTTTTGACCCCTATAATTGTTTTTTGAAAATTCAAGAGTCCATTGGTATTTTAACTCCTAATGTGGGAGCTCACTTGGGAGTATGGGGGTTCATTCCCTTACACTTTCTTACACTCCCGAGAGCATGAAATGTGACTCTCGGGCTTTACTTTTGGCTCGCACCTTTGCAAGCCCTTGCTTTGGTCGTAGGCCCAATGTTAGAGTTGTGATATGTAAAGAGTAAAAAAGAAAGAGCAGGGGGCCTTTATAGATGACAAGGCCAAAACTCCTTTCAGTTCTTATTGTTTTTTTTTGTCAAAGATTTAAGGTACTTAGGCCATGTTTGGGTTCAATTCCAAAAGGAGTTTAAAAATGAAAACCAAGCCCAAAATTTTCAAAATTGCTTTTAGTTTGCCCCCTTAATTATAACCCCTGCTAGTTGCAAAACAAAATAAATTTTTTTAATGACAAAACATAACTCAAGCATGAAGCTTAGAACTACATGACACTTGTTACAAATAAATCCCATGCAAAATGTGAACAACCTCTTGCTAAAAAAAAAAAAAAAAATAGTTATAACACTATTCAATTAGAGCCAATTTTTTTGGATTCAAAATACAACTCATTTACTCACATAAGAATCCACATATAATTGAAACCATTGTGGATAGATAAACTTGCATAAAAAGTTGGAAAACAAACACAACATAACACAAAAGAGTGGTGTGATCTCAAATCAATTTTTTTGAATTTGAGTCATCCCATTTAAAGATTTATTTCCCATTGAAATTATATTCACACTAGAACTAGTTCCAACTTAAGTTATCTTGGTTTACCTACTATAACTAGGACATAACCACCTAAAACATACTAAAATTCCTCAAAAAAATGCCCTCAACCAAGGCATTCCTCTTTATATTATCAACTGTCCTTTGATTGTCCATTGTTTTTAGAAGAAGGTTGATATGAGTTAGAGGTGAAGGTACATAATGAAGGGGGTTGAAGTTTACAAGTTTCCAAATAATAGTTGTTATATATTTTGCATTAAATGGTTCCCAACATGTTATTGTTAAAATAAATACTACAATATGATTCAGATCACAACTGTTGTTTTGTTTTTCAATTTCTTGATGGAGCCAAATTGGCAAGCATTCGGAGGTATATTTTGATTTAATTGGCAATGAATGTTATTCTAAGGAACTCAAAAAATTTGTAGCTAGTAAGCATAAATGTAGCTAAACCTATTCCATTCTAGGATTTTTTTTTTTGGGTGAAAATTATTCCATTACTAGATTGACAGATGATAAACCATATGATTGCCCAGCACTAGTCCAAAACCTTATCTCTGAATTTCAACTCCAAGAATCATTGATCTTAAGTTTCTCCAACAATTTAAACACTTGTCATTCACTTTTGTCATTCACTTTCAAGGATAGATAAGGTTTGAAACCCTCACCTAGAAGGTCCCAACCAATTTATAACCCACTCCCCACACAATAAGTCATACTCAAGTAAATTGTGATGGCAGCAGTTCCTTATAGGCAGGTCACCAATAACAAACAATGACATAAGTGTGATTTAAACCCTAATTTGCAAATTGACTCCAGTGGCCCTTGGCCTTCTGCATCCTTGTTGAGTGCAAGAATGAATCCACAAATTGGATATACATTTGATCATTGAAATAGGGAATGATTGGATCCAAAGGCATGGTCCAGTCCAGTGTTGGCTGGTAATTGCTTTTTAAAGATAGAACCACCTGGTAGGTTATTTTTTTGAAATGTATTTTTGAGTGCCACACATAATATCAATATCAATGTCAAAAGAAATTTGGGTGCCAGGTAGTTTGTCAAAAATTTTGGGTAATAACTATTGGTTATGCATAAGGTAAGTTTTCAAATAACCGGTTGAAAACCATCTGTTAACCCACTGGTTATACATTAGTTTTAAGGTTTTAAAAAATATTAAAATTGCTATTACTTTTTGGTTTAAAAAAATTGTGTATTAATGTTTAAAGATTCATAACCTATTTGGATGATAATAGGGTCATCTACTTGTGTGAGGTGGAAGCAGGAGGGTTTACAGGATATGTTACTAAGGTTGAACCTTGGTGGCTCACTTGTGGTTCATAGTCATAATGGGTTTCCAATGGATTGTGCACATATTCACATGTCATGCCACGCTTTTGTCGTGACACTCATTGTTTCAGGAAAATGTGTCATACAATTTGTGTGCTCAACAACACCTATGGTAGACCTAGTTACTTTCCTAATTGGCAATTAGGAGAGATTTTGCCCTTCATCCTGAGATTCTTAGGGTCAAGAGCTCTTTCACTTGCATACAGAACATCCTTGGATCTAGCAAATAGTCTACAAAGTTCCTAATGATGTGGCAGACTCTGTCCTAAGTGCCAATTCCGTAAAGTAATGGCCATTTGTCAGACCGGGGTTGTGGCCATCTGCCACTCCATTGGGTTGTCTCAGAGACCAGTACATAATACGGATTTCCCTCTTTCACATATTCTCTCAGTCTGAAAGGTAACCCGACCAGATCCAATTGAAATAGAACTCTTGGGAAGAAAGAGCCGTGCCTTTCTTTCTTTCTTTCAATCCGTCTCCAATCAACTTTCACCAACCCTCAGTACTGTACCCAAAAACACAATAAGAACTCAACACCTTTCCACCAACATTACATTCAAACCGTAATGTCAAACTTTCCTCATGGCAAGTCAAAAGTTAAAAAGAGAATCTCAATGTTTCCCCTGAATTCTCTACTAAACAAAATGAGTCTGAGCATTTTGCTGGCAAGTAGTTTGGATTTAAAAGGCTAGCAATTAGACTCTGGACTCAGGTCCTTCCTTCCTTCCTCCATTTCCTTCGTTCTTTGTTGTGAGCTATTGTAACAATGTAGCTTTGATTTGGTCTCACAGTTTTTTGAACATTCACTGGGTTCATATTTTGGAAACTGGGTTCATTTCTTCTTTTTAACTGTAACTGCTGGTTTGAGCTTGCAATAAGGGGCCAGACCAAAAAGACTGCTGCACACTGCACACATGTGACACAACTATCTCGTCTACTCATGATACTTTATATATTCCCTTACATGCCCAAAACACCAGAATTCAAATATCCATGTGTCAAAGTTAAATTCTCAAAATATACGAACCATTTGGCAATTGGCAATCGCTGAAAGAACCCCATTAGCAGGCTAAGGTAGTAGAGGGGTTTTTGGTCATTTTGCATGGTAAATTTGGCAACAAACACTTCCTCAGTCTTCTTTATCAGACAAAACACTTTCTCAATCTTCTTCTCTTTTTTTATCTTCACTTCTCTTTCATTCATGAAAAAGAAAGGTAAGCTGAAGTGAGAGCACCATTACAGCTCAAGATCTAGCAACACAAGAAAAGCCCAGGGAGGCCTTTAAGCTGTTGGGTGCTGGTGGGAGGGGTGATCCAGCAGCAGCTGAGTGATGGTCAATATACTAGTGAAGAATAATTCTTTTGGGTGATAAATTTTTATTTAGGGGTTGATTGACGCGCAGAGTGTTTATTGTTTGACAATTTTGAGTCCAAGTTGAAGGTTTGAGGGAGAGCAGAGAAGAAGAAGAGAAGGAGGTGGTGGATGCGGCAGAAAAGGAGCAGGAGTCCGGGGAGGTGGTGTTGAGATTTCAACAAGATGGTAACTTTATGTGTGAACTGGAGGATAGGAGTGCCAACGTTGTTGATCACAATTGTAGCATGGTATTTGGGCACGGATCCATTGCACTTGTCAATTGCAAGAGGGATCAAAGATTTCAAGCCACAGTATTTGGCACCAGCTCCGTTTGACGTGCTTGCCAATCTTTCCAGAGACAATGAGAGCAAGCTCCACAAGAAGTCGCAGATTTGGAAGGTTCCGTTCCTTGGACCCGAGAGCTTCGTGTTCGACTCGCAAGGAAGAGGGCCATACACAAGCGTCAGCGATGGCAGGATCGTCAGATATGATGGCCCAGAGCTGGGCTGGTCCACATTCGCATACACTTCGAAAAATCGGTAAAGTCTGAGTCTTGCACACAGACACACACAAATTCCGTCTTCTTCCTCGTCATCTTCTTCGCTGCTCGGGCTGACTCGCTGTTACTCAGCAACTTTTTTTTTTTTTTTTTCAATTTTTTCTATTAGGTGGACAGGCGATCATTCCCAACAGGAATGAGCCAAATTTAGCTGCAGGCCAGTCAGAGAGTTAAGTAGATGTTTTACAGAATCCTGCGTAATTCTGCCTACGAATATCAACTCATTCTCTACATATGGCAACTGTGAAATTTATCTCCTCAAAATGTGGCGACTTTTGCGATGGGATCGTCTACAGGTATCCTATTTTGTGTTTGTGGGTGGGTGTTGATCTTTTCTCATTCTTCAAGGTCAGAGATTTGTGCGCCCAAGGATCCGCCAGCCTCGAATCTGGCGTTTGAGCATGTATGTGGACGACCCTTGGGGCTGCGGTTCAACAAGAAGACAGGCGAGCTTTGGATTGCGGATGCATACTTAGGGATCCTGAAAGTGGGACCAGAAGGAGGTCAAACGGAGGCTGTTGTCACACACATCGACGGCGTTCCAATGAAGCTCTGCAATGATCTTGATTTCGATGACGATGGCATTTTGTATTTCACCGACAGCAGCACTAGATGGACTCGAAGGTAAGTAAGGATCTCGTTCCATTAGGCTGCTGTGATCACAGCACTCTGACATAGGGCCTTGTTTCTTGCTGCAGGGACAGGCACTTTCCATTGGAGAGTTGCTGCAACTGTGGTGAAAATATGTTCTCTCGGACCTCTGGGAATGCATGTTCTTATGAATAGAAGGCACATTTCATTGTATGGCGAGTCACAGTTTCACTCACAGCTCTCACAGCTCGTGCAATTGGTCAATGCTTGACCAGTGAAGTTCTGAGCTGACTGTGAGCACAACTACTTGAAAAAACATCTGTGATCACAAATCTGTAATCACATCAGCCTATTGGAAAATGAAATTTAAACAAAAAGTTCAAGCAAAAGCTTCAAATCTTCTTCTTCAAGCTCTCTTGAACCTATCAAGGTTTCAATAATAATTTCTGCCCTCTGCCGCAAGGTTCTTGCTGCTTCTTTTGTCTAACAAGATGAAGAAAAAGCTGAAGCTGTGACTGACTGGATTCTTCCTGCTGGTGACAAACTTGGCCTGCAGACAATTTTTCCTTGCAACTTTCGAAGGTGACAACACAGGCAGATTCATCAAGTATGATCCTGTCACAAAAGAGACCACAACACTCATCAAGGATTTGCGGTTTTCCAATGGGGTAGCTGTGAGTAGAGATGGGACCTTTGTCTTAATTTGTGATGCCAGAAATGGCAGGTAATGGAAATCAATCCATATTTCTTTGCAATTTCTTTCTTGTTCTTTATGCTGCTGCTGCTGCTGCTGCTGTTGATCATTCTTCTTGATTTCTGTTTTCCAACAAAAGAAAATTGGGTGGGGGGGGTGGGGGCGCGCTGATGTAGGTTGGTGCAGTATTGGTTGCAAGGGGAGAAAGCAGGCATGCATCACACATTTGTGATCTTGCCCGGATGGCCTGATAATGTTCGATGCAATGAAGAGGGTGATTTTTGGGTAGCTTTGCATTCAGTTCGCTATGCTGCTGACACATTTCTGGGGACTCTCCCATGGCTGCGGTATCTGCTGGGCCGTCTTCCAGTTCCACAAAAATTGTTGTACCAGCTTGCCATTGGAAAGCCGCATGCAATGATCTTGCGGTATGATCCTGAGGGGAATGTGAAGGAGGTTCTTGAGGATCAGACCGGACAGAGTGTTCGATTCGTGAGTGAAGTGGAAGAGCATAATGGGAAGCTTTATATTGGCTCTGTTCTCTTGCCCCAGATAGCTGTTTATCCTCTACAATAATCAGTTCAGCTGCAGATTGCTTCTTGAAGCTTTCTGCATTTTATAGCTCCATTTGTTTTTTCCATCAGTTTAGCTGATGATTCTTGAGCTTTGCATTTAGCAGATGAATCTGTACCTAGTCTGATTCCATTTGAAAGCTTTTTTGGGTTCAGTTCTTTACTAGAGTGTTTGTTCTCTAACCATCAGTTTAGCTGCTTCATGAGCTTTGCATTTTGGTAGATCATTGTGTCCTTAGTCTCTCCCATTTGTGAGCTTTTTCTTGGATCAGCTGTTTTGCTTCAAATAGCTGTTTATTCTCTACAATCAGTTCAATTGATTCTTGAGCTTAGCATTTGGCAGATGAATTCATAGTCTGTCCCATTTGTGAGCTTTTTTCTGGTTTGGTTCTTTTGAGCTGCAAATGACTGTTTGTTCTCTACCATCAGTAGCTGCTTCTTGAGCTTTGCATTTTGACAGATGGATCCATAGTCTCTCCCATTTCAAGCTCTTTTGGTTTAGCTCTTTTGCTTCAAATAGCTGTGTATATTATTCTCTACAATCAGTTTAGCTGCTGCTTCTTCAGCTCTTTGCATTTGCCTGATGGATCCATAGTCTCTCCCATTTCAAGCTCTTCTGGTTTAGCTCTTTTGCTTGAAATAGCTGTAAATATTACTCTCTACAATCAGTTTAGATCTGCTTCTTCAGGTCTTTGCATTTGGCAGGTCTTTCCATAGTCTCTCTCCCATTTTTCAGCTCTTTTTGCTTCAATTTGCGGTATATTCTCTACGATCACTTTAGCTGCTTCTTCAGCTCTTTGCATTTAGGTGCATTTTCCTCTCTGGTAAAATGCTTTTAGAAAGAAGTCCAAAGTTATGGTATGCCATGGGCATGTCCCTCTTGTCCATTGTTTTGGGGCTACCAACCCACTTTGCAACCTACTTTCCTAGAAGTGAATCAAGCTGCTAACACTTGGGATTCCCTATGCACCATGCACCCCAGCAGTTATTTATATTTTACAGATGTTTTTACTTTGATGAAAAAAGAAGTACCAGTTTGCTCCACTTAAGAGATGTAATAGGCAGGCAAACACTACAGATGGGTGGATGTTCAAGTTCTTCAAACATTTGGCCATCTGATGGGATGTTGATCAATACATGGTTGATCACCTTCATAAAATACCTTGTAAAAAACAGGTCCTGTAGATAGGGCGGATAGTCGGTGGCTGCTAGGCAATTGATGCATGGAGGTGCTTGGTATGCGGGTAAGGGCTCCTGGTTTGTTAGGTAGTAAAAACCATTTTTGGGCAGATATGTACTTGCAAAGATACCTTCCAGACATGGCCTAAAAGAAAATTGTAACATAGGGCCTGGGCTTGCTAAATTTTTGGGGAAGTTAGGTCCTACATGCATGGACATAAACTAGTTTTCATTTTATATTTGAGCATGCAAAACATTCATTCATATATAGGATGCCTTGCAAACAAGTACCTAAGCATGAGGATGACAAGCATAACCAAAATTAACATCATTTTCCATGCAAAAAAAAAATCAAAGACAATGTACATGTGAAATTGTTACTACAAACGTTGTGCCAAAGTCTATGGTACAAGAAAGGGTGTAAATTGTTTCACCCAACATAGAAAATTGTTCTAGACTTTAATCATATGAGCTACTACAAAATGGCTACAATGCATAATGACTAAATAATCAAAAGTGTAATTGTTGTCACCCACCCTTGGATGATGATGACACCTCTTGAAAATCAGAAGTTGGAGTTTCTCATGTTGCATATAGCCATTATCATCTTCTTGAACTAAAGTGTCCATACACAAAAGGTTGAGACATAGTGCACTCTTGGATGGGGTCTGATCTTTCTTTTCCTTGGCCTCCCAAACATAAACAAGTTGTAAAACCAAATATAAACAAACACAACCTGTGACTTTGCAATTTGTTCAACTTTTAACACCTTACCCTTTGTAAATTTTCAAATAGTCAAAACAAACTTGCTAATTCACACAATTTTCAAGCCCTTAATTCTATTGTTCTTTAAACATTCAAGACCGAAAAAAAGATAAAATGCACAAGATTAATCCAAGATACCACAAACTTTAATTTTACAATTCTTTCAACTTACAACCTCATGGCTTTCTATTTTTTAAACATTCAAGTTCAAACATAAAAATAGACTCCATAACTATGTTGTTTTTTAAACACTTAAAATAGCAAAGAAGACAAAAGGCAAATCAAAACACTACAACCTCCAACTAGCTCTATATAGTCTTTTGAACAATAAAGCTTTTAAATACCAAAACAAAGATTGATTTGCAAAGTTTTCAACCAGGCCTTGACTTTGTTGTTCCTTAAACATTCAAAACTTCAAGACCTAAAATAAAAATAAAAAATTGATCAAATCAAGACACCATGGAAAGTTGAAAATCAACACAAACATGCAAGCACAAATTGCTTTACTCTTGGTTATAGAATCACAAGTCAACAATGAAGTTGCAACACATTCAAACAAAACGAAAATCAGAGCAAATCAATCACTTGTGCAAAACTCTATAAACTCTAGAATTATTTCACTTTTTTTTTGAGCTTTACAATTGTTTGCATAAGAAGTGTTTTGCATTTTATAGTTTTCAACAACAAATCAATCCTTTTCAAATAAACCAAAATCTATAATTGGTTTTTTGTTCTCTTCAAGCAAAGAATCTTTAACATATAAGCATTCCTTCATTGACTTGACCCATAATTTGGTCGTGCACCTTGATCTAAGGCCATCTAACTAATTTTTCATGATGAAGATTAGTTTGTCCAAAATTTCAAGATGACAATGCTTCAATCTTGTGATAATTTTGGCCACATTAAAATCTTTTTAGTTTCAATCTATGAACCCACGATGACCATAACTTACCATGCAAAAAAACCAATATTTGGGAACTGTTGTTCATGTTCTACCCACCAATTCAAAAGATTGAAAATTTCATTTGTCATTGTAGTTTGTTTGTAAAACAACAATTCAACTCAAAATAGGCCCATGCTAGCTTCCTTTGGTGAAACAAAAACACCAAAAACACCCAACTTAGGCAAAACAAGATTTAGAGGTTCAACAATGAGAGGGGTTGGTATCAATCTATTATGGATAGTTAGCAACATAGTCATCCAAAATTCACATAGTCATATTTTGTTGTAATTTGCATTACCATTTCAAGGCCCACATAGTCCCTGATGAATTGCAAATTTTTGAAACAAGGGTCCAACATAAGGACCAACATGGTATTTGCGTGAATTGTAAGGTTGCAATGAAGGTGTAAAAGCCATAAATGGTTTGAACACATTCATCACTTCAAACTTCATAAGATGGCCACTTAATGATGCAATTCAAAATGAACGTCCCCAACTTACAAGCAAAAACAATTTGCAAATTGTTGGACAACAAACTCAATTCAATTAATGAAAACATCATCACAAAATTCACAAAGTAGTAAACCACATACTTGCATTTAAATAGTTATTTCAAAATTGTTGTTTTCCATCATACAACATACGATGATGTGGCAACAATTACATCAAACAACAACCAATACCTTTGAAATTGGTTCAACACACCTTGTGTGATCGCTTGAATAAACACTTCATTGATTTTCTTTGACATAGCTCAAGTTTATGAGCTAGGAATTCTATTTTACTGGGCAAATGTCTACATCAAATAACTCAAATTAATAATGACAAATTTAAGCTTCAAGGTTTAAAATAAATAAATAATGACTTTAGAAGCAAGTTTAGTCTTCATAGGTGTCAAGTTAACATTCGAGGGTGAATAGATGCATCTTTGCAAGGTTTTGCCCATTCTTGCCTTCCCTTTCCACTTTTTTTTATCAGTGTAATAACTTTTTGTACTAACACTTGCTCATCGTTATTGACACACCTCTTTCAAGGAACCACAAACTTTTAAATATCAGGAACATATTAACAACATTTGGACATAACATGTGCATAACAATTGCTAGCATACAATTACAATAGCATTAGTGGAACACATGACACAATGTTTGTTAAAACATTTATGAGGGTGTTCAAATTGGCACCTTTATCTTTGATATAGGCATAACTTAGTCACACAAGTCAAAGTGGGTGAGTCGATCTTTCAATTGGAAACCATGGTAGCTCTAATGTCTCATGCATATCAAAGATCCCTATAATAGTGTGACAAGGAACCCACTTTTTGTTATGTAATTGACCACCAAAGCAAATTTGTCAAATCTTCTTCAAGACATTCAAAGGTCAAATGTGGTAGTAATTGTGATGGTTTCTACAAGGGTAGGAAGGACATGGAATTCGATGGTCATGTTGACCATGGGAAGTATCCATATTACCTTGTTGCATCATTGCTACAGTGAATAAAAAGGTGGATAGTTTGAACTATCACAATTATAGTTTTTCTAGATTGCAAATGAACTCCAACTGTAAAGTTATATTCAACATTAACATTGCCAATTTTTAATATATTCATGTTGTAATAAAATTTAATTGGAATCATATTAAAACACTACAAGGAATTTTGCCCATTCCAACCCACACATTTGCAACTTGTGTCCAAATCAACCATTTTTTCAACTATTGATCTAATTATCCTTCATGGCAACATGGTAAAAACGACTTGTTTAGTCATAAAAACAACGAAAAGTGGTTTGTAGTTATATATGCAACTATGATGTGCGACTAATGTTAGTTTGGATGAAAGTGAAAATGAAAAGTGGATATACATCATCTATTTTTAATGGCATTTCAAAAGAGATGAAAATCTAATTGTTTTTGCAACTTGGGATGTGGTTCATAGGCCACTAAACACCACATGGCATTTTATTCAACTTCATTTGCAATTATAAATCCTAATTACAAGTGTATATGTAATTAAATCTAACAAAAATAAGTTGGCCAATGAAATTGTTGGATTTAGTGATCTAATTTTGTTCCTTAGCTATCTTGAATGAACTAATCATTAAATGTGTAGTAAATTTTGGTAGGTTTGTGAAACTTTATAGGACCCATGGCAATGGTAGATATGGACTGTTATTTGGAATTTCCAACATTAAATTTTATCTTGTTGATATATCATAATGTTTTTAAATTAATAATTAATTAGGTACGCTAGGCAATAGGTAGTAGGGTTAATTTATGATCCATTTATAAACATTATATGTGACTAAGTTATATATCATATTTATTAAATTAATTTATGTTGGTAAAATATTATATATATATAACTCTCAAAAATCAATTAATCATATGGCATTAATTTATATTTTAGTATTACAATCAAATTTCTAGATAATATTTTACATAAAAAATAATATGGTTAATATAATTTTTAATCAAATTAAGGTTTAAGATACAAAGTATACAATTTTATTTGTTATTATCCACAAAGTGTTTTTCCATTTATAAATGATCATGTGCTTGAATTAATTTTTTCCAAGGAATGGTCATTGAAATGGTATTCAATAACGAAATTCAAGTATTTTTCTTTTCAATTTAATTTATAATTTTGAAAGAAAAATAAAAATTGTGTGCATTATTGAAAGAAATTTAAGATTAAACTTTAAATCTTGTCATTTGGACAAAATATCAATAAAATACCAAATATCAAAAATGATGTTTTGTGTAATGTTTTAAATCAAGCTAGGTAAATAAAATGCACATTATTATATTGTCACAAAAAATGGGGAAGGCTTGGTGGTAAAGGAATTGATTTCCATCCTTGGGGTTCGTTGATCAGTTCCCACAAATGACATGGTTGTGGTCAATGGTGGTAAGTTGACCAAATATTCTTTACTTACATAGCCTACTAAGTAAAATAAGTGGTCTATATATTAACCTAAACTAGTCTTTTAGCCTAACCTAAATAATGACATGCGTCAACAACTTATAAGTTGAAATTAATGAAATTATCAATAATATAATACATATACATATAGAAACAATAATTTTATTTTTAATATTCAAATAAAAAATATTTTAAAAAAATTATATAAATAATGCAATTACATTGCTTAGTCATAAAAGCAATCACAAAACAACAATGCCACGTAAGTTAGTTTGGATGGATGAAACATTCATGTAAGTTGCATCTTTATGTGACTACCATTGCGATTTGGTGCCACATTGTTTTTTGCAATTGAAATTTTATGTAACTTGTTTAAGGTGATTAGAACAAATTGTAATCACATGTGGTATTTACGACTAAAAAATAGTCAAAAACAAACAATTGTTAATGTAAATTCCTTGTAGTGAAAATTATGAATTATTAAAAAATAATGGACTCATAATTTGGACTTTTGAAATAATCACACTGCATTTGTCATGCCAAAAAAAAAAAAAGGGATTTAGAAAAATGTCATAGTATTGTTAAAATAAGAATAAAAAAGAAACCACCATCAAACAAGGAATTTACAAATAAAATGCATTGAAAATTTCATAGTACAAGAAATTTTCATTTAAAAAAAAAAAAATAGTTGTGATTTTCATCAATTTTTATTGTTGTTTTTCTAATTCAAATTGAGACCTCCAAGCTTTCACATGGATGTTTTGACCAATCACATGTTTGGGGATATTTATAGGGTGACCTACCAATTGGTGATCAAAAGCATAGGGGATAAATTTTATATGATTTTTAGTTTGATAATTATTATAATTGTAGGAATGTTAGCTAGTGACAAAAAAATTGTTGACTTCTAAAGGTCATTTTTGAACCACCTAAATGTGTTTTCACCCATTGTTTATTTGGAAATTTAACCATCCCACATTGTTGGAAGATTAGCATCATAAGCCAAATGTTTGTAGTGAAGTTTAGTGAGTGGTACCTTTTGATGATATACAAACATAAATCGTCCAAGATCTATTCCTAAATAGGGTCAAATTTTTTATAAAGGACTCTAGAGCTAAAACACTAGCAATGGAATGGGTCGAAAGGTTTTTTCTTTCTTAGAAAACTAGTGGGTATTAGTTGAGTTAGTGGCATCAACAAGTCTTTTGGTGTTATATAGGTTTAACGTAGCAAAATGTTCATTAGAGACATGCCTAAGTTCATTGTAGTTGTTTTGTGTTCTTCATTATACATGACAAGGCCTTTATGGCATCGAATATTATGTTGTACATAATCTTCTTGTTGGACATTATGGCAAACAACACAATGCATTTGTTGAGATTTTAACCATGGCAGAATAAACATTGAATTTGTAAAAAGCCCATGTATTTGTAGTTTTGTGCTGAATAATCCAAAACTTTTAATTTATTTTGATTAATTAAAGGCATAATGGTTGTCACATCTCTACTTCAATCAACAAAATGTCTTCATTGCTAATCTCCCTTTTGATGTTTAATTTATTGAAGGACTCATATCAAAACACATTGTCATTGCCATTCCCAACTCCAATTTCACCAACATGGACATCAATATGTGTAGGTGAACATTCAATGACAAATGTAGGTGAACCTTACAACTTTAGTTTTTGGGGAAGTCATTCCTTGTATATTTAAAAAAGTGCTTGAGGCAAAAGGATATTTTTTAATATGCTATGAAATAATGGAATATCCTTAACATATTCTAGATATATTTTAAGTGTATTCTCAAAATGAATTATTGGCACCTTATTTACATTTAAATAAATTATATTTTACTTTTTTTCAATAAGTTGCACCCTATATTTTTTTGCATGCGGTTTGTAATAAAATGGAAGTGACCTCCTCAAGCTTCAATCCCTTCAAACCAACAAGCAAATTTGCCATCACAACAACATTATGACACCTTTGTGTTTAAAACCTTAAACCAATAGAGTAACACAACACAAAATAATGAAGCACCATAACTTAACCAACAAATTAGCACATAGTGAAAGATAGAACACAAAACCTTATGCTTAAAACTTAAAACTTTAAATTAACAAAGTACCATGTAACAAATAACTAAACATAAAGCTTGACCATATTGAATAACATGTAAGAAATAACAAAACAAAACGGAAATCACATGTCTAAGACATAAATTTAACACCAACAAAATGTGCAAAGTGCAAAGAAAAGAAAAAACTTTAAAAAAAGAAAAGAAAATGTGCACAAAACATAGAGGATTTCATACATGAGCTTAAACTTGTAAAACTTGTTTCAAGTCTTCATTCCAGGTATACATATACATCAAATTGCACAACACCAACATTTCAAGTTTTACTATTATATTGCTTAACTTTTTTATACTTTCAACGATATATTTCACAACTCTTCCATCCTCTAATACCTCAAATTCTAAAATTTGTATTACTAATCTTCATGCCTTGTCCATGTACAAAAATAATAAAGTCCTTTCAGCATATGCATTCACCAAGCTTAAAAAAATCAAAGGTTATTTATGTAGGGGTTTCACCTATGAATGAACAAGGACATGCCGACCTAGTTAGGTTTATTTCATTTTTTTCAATGTTGTCTATTAGTTAGGACATCACATACCATGGTATATGCGCTTGTACATACCCACCCAACATTGGTAAAAACCAATGTTGGTTGGTTTTTACTTTTTGTGCATAATTGGCTTTCTATGGTTTTTATAATGACTTCTTTTGGACCACACATAGTATAATATATATTTTTTATTAAACATTTATACTCATTGGTTATGAATTTCATTGTCAAAACAATTCCCTTGGGGGTGTAGTTTTGCAAGCATGTACAAAATTAATTAAAACCATTGTTTAATTTTGTGAAACTAACATTAATATTATTTTTTCAATAAAATTTTATTTCTAATATATTGATATTCATATCTTGAAAACGTGAAATCAATTTAATGAATAAAAAATTCCAATTAAAAAAAAAATGTACCTAATACCTATGCTATAATAGCTTGGTTTATCTACTAAATATATTAATTATTATAGATAATAATAGGTAATAAGTAATAATATTATAATATATATATGGAATATTTTTATAATCAGATTTTGTTAATTTGTATTATTTTTGTAATTAAATAGCCTAACTATGTATATTAGGTATATTAACTTATGTATATTAGTTATGGGTCCAATTTTTTTAAGGTGATGGGTTTGCTAGTGTTATTTTAAACCTAACGTCATCTTGAACACCATTACAACAATGTTGTGTTAAGTTTTTCAACCATCTTTCCCATCAATGGAGTTTCCTTCCTCCCCACTGTTTGTTCCCTTAAAACTTAATTGTTGTTTTATTCTTTTCACTTCACCCCTTTGAATGTTGTTTCTCTTTATTGTTGAGTTGTTCTTCATGTTCATCCTTTCCTAATCCCTAAAATTTGATTATCACCTTGTTATTTGCAATTTAGCCTTTCCTAACCTTGTTTTTCATGATCATCAACTTGTTCTTCGTGTTCATTCCCTCTTGATCCTTAAAACCTAAACATTGCCTTATTCTATGAAGTTTGGCCTATCATGGTGGGCCTCTTATTTTTCTTGGTCATCATTTTAGTTTGTAACTTTTGGCCTTTCATAGTTCCCACCTCTTAATTGTCACCTTGTTCCTTTTTAGTCACCACCTTGTTTTGCAAGTTGGCCCCTCATGGGCCCCTTTTCATGGTCATTGTTTTGTTTTTTAAATTCCCCCTACCCCTAGGTGAAAACATGTTATAATGGCTATTGTAGACCCAAGTTACAATATTGTATGCAACTCAAATGCATTATGAAAATTATAAAGGATTCAAATATATGAAACTAACATATTCATTTATTCTTGAACTTTAAGTTATTAAAATAAAAATCATCAATATTTAATCAAAGATGGACTTTATAACTTAGGCAAAAGAGCCACAATTCATAACAAAATGATTACAAATTTAATGTTTATAATGAATATGGTTCAATGTATTCATAACTTTGGGAAATGAGACTTCAAGGTTTATAACACTAAAGGTAAAAAAGTCAAGGAAGAAAAAATCTTTTTTTTATAATGTTATTCCACATTAGGGACCTCATTAGGGAACATTGTAACAATTTACAAAGTCCATTTTGATATTTAAAATTCTTTTTTTTCAAGACCTACCTTTCATAAAGGTGTTTAAGAATATTCATAGTAGGGTCATTTAAAATTAACATAAAAAATGTTTTAAGTTCTAACAGTAATTTCATTATAAGAATTAAGACCTTTTTTTTTTTTTCTAAAAATTGGATTTATTTTCAAGGGTGGACTAAAAATTTTCAAAATATTCCATAGATGTTACAAAATGAGATCTATTATAATGCACTAAAAGTTTTGTCCCTTTTGTTTTCCTTGTAGGAAAATGTGGCAAGGATGACAAGTTCTTGAAGTGATGCATCTTTGGAGTTTGGTTTGTTGAGTTTTCACCATTGGCTTAAAGTTCATGCATAGGCTCCCCTAGTTATAGTATTAATGAATTCTCCTAAGTAGTTGGCCATAATTCTTCTATGGTAGTAAACTCTTGGGTTCCTCCATATAATATCTTAAGTTAGTAAGATTTATGACTTCAACATTGTTTGTTGTTTTAGCACACAATGATGTGTACTTGCTATGTTTACAAACTTTGCTATAGTTCCATGTCCCCCTCCAAATCTGAAATTCATTTCCTTCATCCTTTCAATTCTAGATTTTTTCATTTAACATGTTTAGGTTTGTTATTATTGTGTATACCCATACATCATCGAACTTGGTCCTATTTTCCATGACTTATGGATTGAAAGGCCAAATTCTTGTACAATTAACCTTGAACTTGTTTTTTATATTCTATTTAAACAATGAGGTATTCAATGTCTTGTTAACCCAATTAACAAGCTGGTTTTGTCCAATTCATAATAGTTATTTCTAACCATGTTATTGTCTATTTTTTAAAACATTGTTTTGAAACGCTTGAAACATGCTATATCAAGGGGCTATAAGGCATGAAAGGTATGGGCAGGTAAAGTGATCATATCCAATTTAAACATTTATGCTTTATGTATTGCCTTTAATGTTACATGTGAACAAAATCCATATATGATTAATAGATGCCTATTGGTTTGAGAAATTCTTCTAGGAATTGTCCTTTTGAAAAAATATGTGAAATCCTTGAAAAGGAAAAATGTCATCCATGATTCTTTTATATATCCATACATGTCCTTGGTTTATAGTTTTAAAAATAATCATCTTTGATATTTTCACCCCAAAAAATGTAAAATTGTGGTAAAAATCTAGTCCCTATGTCTATCGCATAAATTACATTCAACCATTCCCTAGATTTTAGAATGGTGTTGTACACCTACTATGAACCTCTTCTTGCAAAAATTCTCACCCATAATTGTCACATTGCCCATATTCCTATTTCATCAAAACTCCATATGTGATTTGGTGCACATTTGTGTTAAGTGTACAATGCTACAAGGTTTTGGTAAAATGAGTTACACACATTGGTTGTTAGGCCCTATGCTTTGCAAACCTCCAACCTTTTTGCAAGTTGGAATGATAATGTTAGATGTTTTTTCTTCAACTAGCAATACCAAATATTTCTTAGTATCCCATTCCAACAAAATGTCAATTGAATCTATATGTGAGCTCTACGACCTTGAATTTGAATTATTATATTGTGACGGAGAATCTACATTCTTGCATATTAAAAATATATGTAATAACAATGATGTCCTCTTCCCTTGAAACACATCAGGTGGGCCACTTTTCTAGATCTTGTCCTCCCATTTACATGGTTAGTTAATGAAGTCAAGGTTCCAATGTTCAAAACTTGCTCGCCTTCCTTAGTGATCAAACCAACTCACATTGCTATTGCATTCATAACACATACCATGAGTTAGTTCTCTTTTAATTCATTCTTTCAATCTTCTAGGTGTGGACAAAAAAATCAACTACAATGTACAAACAAAGACTTAGACTTAAATTGTATGGTCTTAACCATCCTCCTCATGTTAAGATCAAGTAAAATTTTTAATGTGGATTGTGCATGACATATATTAAGGTCAAAGAGAGCAAAAAATCAATTTTTTTTAGCAATACTAATTTTAATTCCAAAATTATAGTCTTTTCTACACAAGGGCTTTGTAATTACCATGATCACACATGATTAAACAACTTTGATTTAATTACTTGACATGAAACATTATTTTTAGCTTGCAAAACAACCCAAAATTTTTACCATTATTGAAAGATAGATGAATCTCATGATGAACCCAAGTTCTTTAATGCAAGAAAAAAAAAATTGCTTAAAGGGAATCAAATTTTAATTAACCAAAACAATTGCACTAATTGATTTACTATTTACATTTTTTAACATACACTTGGCCACTTGCATTTCAGACTACACAACTATCAACTTTGCTTGGGTCATTTTATTATTATTGATTGATAAACTATTTAAACTCATAGCTATAAGTTCCAAATCTTTGAACACTAATACAAAAGTGGGGCATAGTTCAATAACCTAAATCACTATGTGGCTTTAAAAGTGAAATATGTTCACCCCATTTTAGTGATTTCACCTTGGTTAAAATTATTTCACTATAGAGTCATTATGTAAATATCATGTTTTATTATTAGTTGACATAATTCATTAATAATTGAAATAATTCACTATAGTAAATAGGTTCATTTTAATGTTGTTTTAAATACCCTAGGCTATTCTAAGTTGTATATATGTTAATTTAAGCTACCCTAAGTTATATCGTAAACAATTATAAACTATAACACCTTAAAGTATCATAAGTTATACCTTAACTTATTATAAATATTTTATTTTAGGTTATTTTAAGCTAAATTATTATATGTTATTTCAAATTATATCTTAGATTATTGAAATTAGTTTTAATCTTTGTTATTATAAGCTATTTTATCTTAAGGTAAATAATATATAAAAATATTTTTTATAATAGGGTGGAATAACCTAGGATAAAATAATTTAAAATAGCCTATGTATATCAACCTCTAAATTGCTTATGCTAGAGTAGTTTAAGATAATAAAAAATAAACAAAAATATCCTATGGTGGAATATTTAAAAGTCAGCAAAAATAATTTAACATGTAGAATAACTTATAATAACCTAAAATAGCCAAGCGTATCCTATGATAAAATAGCCAATAATAACTTATGATAAAATAACCAATAATAACTTAAAAATAATCAAAGGAACAATAGTCAATAGTAACCAAAAATAATCAAGGGTAAAATAATCAATAATAACCAATAATAACCTATGATGATATAACTTATACTAACTTGTGATAAAATAACTTAGAATAACCAAGAATAACTTAATATGGTATAATAATTAAAAATAAAAAAAGTTTGCAATAAACTATTTACAATAATTAATAATAACTTATGATATAACAGTTTAAAATAGTCAAGTATAATTCACAGTAAAATAATTAAGAACAACCAGTAATAACCTACAATAGAATAACCAATAATAATAAGTACAATAAAATAGCTAAGAATAACCTATTATAAAATAACCAAAAACAGCCTACAATAGATTAACCAATAGTAACAAGTACGATAAAATAGCCAAAAATAACTTATTATAAAATAACCAATAATAACTTACAATAAAATAACCAATAATAACCTATGGTAAAATAACCTAGAATAGTTAACAATATCCTATGATAGAATATCCAATAATAGCCTATGGTAAAATAACCTAAAATAGTCAACAATAACATATAATAGAATAACTAAGAATAACTTGTGATAAAATAACTTAAAATAGTTAACAACAACATACGACATAATAGCCTAAAATATGCAAGAATAGTTTATGGTAAAATATGCCAAGAATAGTGTAAAATAACCTAGGGTATAAAAAATTGCATAATAATATGTGACGAGATAAAAATATCATTCATTTAAATAATGCTTCAATGGTTAAGAACTTGTTCCTTAAATATGGAGGTGAGAAGAGATGAAGGGTTTAGACCTTCACACTTGCACCCTAAATTGGTGGGTTAAGTGTTTAAGTGGGTTAAGTTCCTAGCTTAAGAAAAGTAATATAAGGAATGTTCCTAATTGCTTAACTTAAGTTTCTAATTAACTATTGGTGAATTCAATTAAGTATTAATGAATTTAATTAACTATTAATAAATTTGATTAACTATTAGTGAATTCAATTAATTATTAGTGAATTGATGAACTATTAATGAATTCACTTATTCGTAGCAACTCAAGCTTATTCACTAAAGGATTGGCTACTTTCACCATGGTAATTTTTTTCCAATTTCACTCAAAATATAATGAAACATAAAATGAACTTGAACACATATTGGTTTTGTGTCATAATTCTTTGAGGCCTCACATGCATGTCACCTTTGTTTCAAAACTAGTTTTTGCAAGAATGCTAGTATGGATCTCTATGCCCTCTTGATAAACTACATGCATTCACCTTCCTTCAACATTGTTGACATTGATAAAAACAATTACAATGCCTTCTAGTGAGAGGGCAAAACACCTTCTATACGGGCATGATCACTTTGTAGTTTGCTAGTTAGAATTGCATGGCTAGCCCAATCCACCAAACCTTTTACAGTCTAGCAAAAATTCCTTTAGTGAAATCCAACAAAATTGCTGCAGATGGTATCAAACGGTAGTGCACTATGCGCCACAAGTATTTCATCCTTGCTTTCATTTCTGCATCAGAGCCTTGTAGGTATCATCTATACAAGTTTATACAAGTTTTTGCTTCTACATGAACACCATTCCCCATCACAATCGGTGGTGGCAACATGTTGACTGTCCTCTTCATTGCTTTAAAAGTTGGTACTGGTCATTGGGAGTCCAAGAATGTCACGAAGTAATCTTTTGTCAAGGGCATTAATAGTTCAAGTTTGTCGATATCCTAGACACAATCACCCTTGAGCTTGATACGTTCAATCTCCATACCTATGTATGTGTGTTATAGTAAAATACAATACTTACGAATTCAAATCGTGTGCAAATTTTAGTAGCCTATTAGTGTGTGAGCATCTGCCCAAAACCAATGTCAAAGCAAATAATTCAAAGGATCTGGAGAGTGGTGGGATGTGCAATCGGTGGTGGTGGTCAACATGTTGATTGTCCTCTATTCTGCTTTAAAAGTTGGTACCGGTCACTACGAGTCCAAAAATGTCACAAAAGTAGTCCTTCTTAAACTGTACTAATCGTTTAAGTTTGTGAATATCCTTATACAATCACCCTTGAGCTCAATACTCTCAATCTCCACACCTAGGTACCCTGTGTTACAGGAGAATACAGTACTCACAAATTCAAATCGTGTGCAAATTTTAGCAGCCTATTGGCATGTGAGCAGGTGGCTGCTTGACCAATGTCAAAACAAATGGCTTGAAAGGATTCGGAGAGGGGTGGGACCATTAGTGCCTGACCCAGGTTCGTGGGTCGACTTCTGACCGATCCACTGCCTGTTGCCCGTGTAGCCAACCCTTTAGCGCTAGGTGCCAGTGACTATCCCGGCTGCAGATTGCCTTTCCATAGGCACCACGTTCATGAGTTTCAAAAAGTTTCATTTTAATAAATTGCATCCCTTTTTGTAAACTCTGCATAGGGTTTTGTGGATTGAGTCTTCAATGTTGTCTTGCTACTTGCTACCCTCAAATTAATGACTTAAACCTACTATTCTCAGTTTGGAGACACCTGACTTGTTTACCCGAGGCCGTGATAGTCCAGATAACCTCCTATCAATAGTCATTGTCCACCCCAATCCCCACCTATTAGATACTTCTTCTGTTTCATATTAATTAGTTGGCAGTGCCTCACAAGTCCAACTTCTTTCTTTTTTTTGCAATGAGCCAATCTGATTGGCCCATCACCAAAAAAAAAAAAACTATGGACGCTCCCCAAAATAGAAGATTCTATTGAAAACTGGAGTGCCTCCCCTTTTGGCCCAACCGTAAATTTTATAATTATGAGCTCAGTCTTTGTGATATCCGCTTAGCTCAGGGACAAGACCTCCTTAATACATGTCAAAACTGTGTAGGCTGATATTTTGTGATGCACCCCCCCCCCTCAGTTTTCAAAGATGCTCATATTGATGACCAGCTATCATAATTGAGCACTAAATATTAATACTCACAAGAGTTTTACTATAAAATCAGTCTCTAACATAAGCTTTTGTAATACAAAATGCACTCAATACCATATAAATAATTGTACACGAGAGCAAACTGAGACCCACAGTTTCATCCATTTCAATGTAAAATATACTAGGGTAAACTGGCCCATCACCAAACAGAGGCTGATCATCAAGCACCCATGTAGTGCAGGAATGTTAGGGCAAAAAATTGCTTATGGGCATTGTCTTTTTAACCCATTACCAAACGCTTGGTTTAGAAAAAAATTGTTCAAATTTTTTCATATTGATGACCAGCTATCAAATTTTAGTGTTTGGTATTACGGGTGTAGGTGGGCACATTTGTAAAAAAATTGAATAATAGTACAAGGGATTAGTTTAGTGATTGGCCATGAGTTGATTTTCATTATGCAAGGGGGGAACATGAGGGGTACTTTTAATGTTTGGTCATGGGAAAAAAATGGTCCAATTTTACACTAGCCCCAAGTTTGGAGTCGGAATGAGTGTTTGGTCATAGGAAATTGGAGTGCACACTAAAATGAGTATCACCATGGTGATGGGGTGCAAAGTTTATGTTAATTAGCACACAACTAACCATAAACAAGGATTAGGGTTTACAAGAATCCAAGAATAGTAGGTACACATTAATTAAGACTCCCAATTTCCCCCCAAATTCAAGCACATCCAATTCCACCAAAATTAATTTGCAAAATTCACAAGGCAAGGTTTGGATTCACAATCCTATTTTTCAAATTCACAAGCAAAATTCTTTCAACATGTCAGAGCTTCCAAATTGTGAGAGAGATAGTTTGAAATCTTTCATCAACATTTTGAGAGCATATTGGCTAGACCAACAAAGGGAAAGTAACATAGGAGTTGTAGAAAGTTCTAAATTAGAAATATAAGTCTTAACATATCAACTAGAGCAAGGAGGGCATCTTAAAGTAGCCAAAGAGGAATTACAAGAACTAGAGGTAGATCAACAAAATCTAAATAGTAGAGTAGCCATTGAAAATCTACAATAATTTGAACATCAAAGATCATATCTTAATGCTATCAAAGAAGAATTAGGAACTCAAGATTCAGACATGGATGTAGAGGGACAACTAAGAAAGCTTGTAATAGATCAGTTTTACAACCAAAAGTTCAAAAAATTTCTATGTTACCACTGGGTGTAGGGTTCCATAATTCTTAGATATAATCTTGGTAATCATAAGAGGGGCAAATTTTATCCAACTTTAAGAAATCGTAATTTGTTATACACACCTACTAACTACACAAAAATAATAGACCAGGGTTTAGTTTGGGATGACTTTGAATAATTTTATGCATTGATAATTTCTTCCCAACAATTAGAGACATATGCATTTTAGACATACCCTAACTTGTCATACTTCCTTGAAAGCTGGGAAAAATAGAAAATATTCAAGTTTGTACCTTTTGTCGGGTCAAATAACACACCCCCAACGTGTTGGAGGTTGGGACTAGGGGGATCTAAACCATGATGATCAATGTACTTTGTAGGAGGTGAAGTGGATTACAGGAGAAGCTAAGCCAAGACAAGGAAAATGTCCCACCATCTTTCGGATAAGATCCATCAAGAAAACAGACGAGAGTTAATAAATGCAATCCTCTAATCACTAGAGGCAAATGGACCAATGAAGCAGTGAAGGAGGCCATGGATGTAATTGAAAATGGGACAACCTCATTGAGGAAGGCATATAAGCACTAAAACATACCTCTTACCTTATTGTTTGATCATTTGCATGGGAAAACAAGATTTAGGAAACCTAGACCAACATGCATGCTAACAGTAGAAGAAGATCAAGTTGTGGTGGCTTGGGTTTTTTCTATGCAAAAAGTTGGGCTATTAATTAGCCTACAATAATTAAAAGTGAAAGTGGCAAAAATGACTTAAACAAGGCCAACACCTTTTCGAAGAGGGGTATTGAGGAGCTCTTGGTGGTATTGGTTCAAGAGGAGACATCTTGAGTTCAACATTCATCAAGTTGATGGATTGGATATTAGTCGAGCACAAGGGTTGACAATTCAATCTTGCCAAAGCTTCTACCAAAACTTATAATCCTTTTACAACAAACACAATTATGTTGCAGACCATATCTGGAATTTTGATGAAACATGCATCTAAGCAAGAAGACAATTAGGAAAAAGGGTTCTTGCAAAATAAGGTTCATACAAGGTGTACAACACTATCCCAAAATCTAGGGAGTGGTTGATTGTTAAGTATGTGGTCAATGTAACAAGAACAACACGGCTAGGGTTTTACATATTTAGAGGAGAAAGGATACGTGACAATTACATACAACTTTGCAAACCAAGGACTTGTATGGTTATGCAATCAAAGGCATGGACAACTACCTTCTTTTATTTAAAACAAATATTTTTTTCAAAATGTCTATACTAAATGGAATGTCCATAACAAATAGACATCTGTTCATCTTGGATGGGCATGGATCCCATGTCACCCTTGAGGCAATTCAACAAGCTTAAGAGTTTGGGTTGGATATGATTACTTTACCTTCGCATCCATCTCGTGCATTTCAACCCTTGGATGTGGTTTGTTTCAAGCCTTTCAAGACTACTTTTAGAAAGGAAAGAGACATAACAATGGTTATGAGGAATTACACAAAACCAGATAAGATAACATTGGCAGGGTGGGTAGACAAAGTACTAAACCTAACACTTACAAGACAATATATCATGTTAAGGTTCAAAGGTACAAGGATTTGACCATTTAACCTTAGGGCTATGGATTCAAAAATTAGCTTTAATATTCTATACACATTGCAAATCCAAGCCAAGGAAAAAGAAGAACTAAAATAAAAGGATGGTGAAGAAGATTAGATAAAACATATAGCTGCAGAAGAGCTCATCAACATAGGATCAACAATAGAAATTCCAAATATTACTAGTTTATCTAAAGATCAACCTAGGTATTATGTGAACATACCTAAAATTCATATAATCACTAACCATGCATTTGTAATAAAGTGAGAGAACATGGTTGAAAATTTGGCACAACCTTCATTGGATGAAATTATAAAGCTTAGACATTCTAAAAGTTCAACTCAAGTGGCGTCTACATAGGGGTGTCATGGTTTGTTGTCATTGTCACATTTGCCTACATAAGGACCAATGGAAGAGAACCATTAGTCAATTATTTTCAAAGCCATGTTGTAACATCATAAGAGTATTTGACAATTATGAGACAAAAAGGCAATGGATAGGAAGGTAATGGATAGGGAGGTATCAAAGTAGATCCAAGAAATCAAAAGGAAAGAAAAACAAGAAAAACAAGCAAAAAAAACATTTATAGTGTTGATTGCGGTTGAAAAACTGGTTGAAAAAGAACTTGTAAAACAATAACAAACTAATTTCATTATAACTTAATCATCTTCAATAGTTAGAGAGGCAAAAAATAAATTTCATTCCAATTTCAAGGTAGGTTTGCAAGTTCACCTTCTTGGATATAGGGGTGTGAATCTTGGTGAAATAACACAGGTGCAGAAACAAGTTCAGTAATGAGCCTTGGTTCAAATTTGAACCATGAAGGAAGTTGTAGCATCCCTGTAATAACCACAAATGGATAATTAAGCTATTGGGGTGGAATAGCTAATGGGTGGAACAATTGTAGTTGAAGATGAATAAGATATCAATATAATAATTAATGCTAGGGTGGAATAGCTAAAAGAAGGAACAACAACTACTAAGGTGGAACAAGTAGGAGGAGGAGTAACTTTTGCTTGGTTGGAATAGCTAAGAGGAACATAGTTATGACATTCTTGGTGCGGGAATGTTACGGAAGCCCAAAAAAGCACGAATTTTAACGAATTTTATAGATCATCCGGTGAACATTCGGTAAACATTCACGGGCATGTTAGGCTTACATTATTAGGCTTATATCTTGGATGGACAAATTAGCTTGTCCTAACTTTACCATCAAGTAGATTCGGCAGGACAACAGATACCAATGAAGTCACTCTCTAGCAAATGCTGAACGAATCTTCCTCAAGCTTTTATATTGTTGATCAACTTTAAAACATTATTAGACTTCTATCCTGGATGGGCAAATCAGCCTGTCCTCACTTTACCACCAAGCATATTCGGCATGATACCACCCAAAAAGATTCAAGAAACAAATGCATGCAGTCAAGCCCTGCATCAGAATTAGTTGAGCTGCATACCAGATCTGATTGGACTGCACAAACTAGAAAAAGTTTTGACCTGACTGCAAAATCTAATAACTTTTAAACTTTTTTGAGCTCCAGCACACCAAATTCACAAAAAAAAGGACACAATCCAATATTTTGCCAAGCTCAC
>Ga0116228_10000445_pt1 | contig 31389 bp, 21 predicted proteins | sample S1TSphfallax_2_FD_89694 | JGI IMG/M metagenome (GOLD analysis project Ga0116228, IMG submission 89694) | Host-associated microbial communities from peat moss isolated from Minnesota, USA - S1T2_Fc - Sphagnum fallax MG | ecosystem: Host-associated > Plants > Peat moss > Unclassified | place... | reverse complement strand
GTGACATTTGTAAATCAATATAATTGAGATCAAATTGTAAGCTCTTGTGGAATGTGAAAAGGCCCAAGCAAGTTCATTATGAAATGACTCATTTTTCATATTCAATTCAAAAGAAATTGAAATAAATAAACACCAATAACAAGCCCATGAAACAACTAAACAACATTGTTGTAATATCAATAAGGAAAATATGGAAGTTTAACAACTTTGGAATGCTTGAGGTTTTATAGAAAGGATTTTGACATACTAATCACATAATTGAAAAAATAAACCCTTGATTCTTAGAGATTTGCCATGCACCAACAAATGCCATCAACACCCCAAACTTGAGCCCGCAAAAAATTTCATAATCTACAATCTGCCCAAATGCATTAAAATGTTCATTATTTTTTAGTTGTGTTCAAAATGTTAAAAAATAAAATGGAACACCATGAAGTTGTTGCATAAAAATAAAAATAAAAATTAGAATGACTTTTCAAAACACATGTGCTATCACCTCAAATTATTTCACCCTCGCCAAACCCCTACAAAGCTTCATTACATTTATATTTTATGTTTTTTTTCCTAATAAAAAAAACCAATAAAAAAACAAGGTACAAATCCCAAATGTAACAAAACATTGACACAAATCTTTACAACATGCATGCACCAAAATGTAGAACAAAACAATTAAAATACAAGGACACATCAAATTAAATTGCTAACTTGCCCCAATTCTATAATTCATTCAAAATATTCTTCAAACAAACCATGTTCTTCTATTAGCTTAGAGTAATCCTCAATCATACTTTGCTCAAAAGATATAAAATCATGCATGTATCCTTTGCCTTTGCATCGTCACACCTAACATGTGCATCATTAGGTCAAAATTTGATAATCAGGATTAGGCAATCTAGGTTTTCAATCCCAACCCTAAAATGTTGAAGATTGGTGATCACACCAAACATACTAGAAATATTCATTTTTTTTCAATTTGCAAACCAATAATGCGAACATTTGACATGCCAAAAATGATGCATTTGAAAATTGTTTTTCATGTTTCACGCACTAAAGCAAAAGGTTTTCAATTTCACCAACTCACATAGGATATCAACAAAATAGTTGCAATTCATTCTTTAATGATGACATAACCACATCATCACTAGAAACCACATGCCCACAAAAGAAATCATCATCTTTATTTAGTGGGCTCCATTGTTGCTTTCATTGATTCAAATGAAAATAAAATTACAACAAAAGAAGATAAACCATCTTTTTTTCATATTCAACAACTTGAAGGGCAATAGAATCACCCACAAAGTCTTGTACAATTTTCACGTTCTTGAACAAAGTGTCAAGTATGATCACCAACATGTGTGTTTTGGTAGCAATGTAAATCCCCAAAAAATGCCAAGAAGTGGGCCAATATTTTCAAAACTTGTGATGTCATCCATAATTTGAATTTTTGTAATTTTGAATCAAAATTTCCTTGAATCAATGGATAGTTCAAGGCTTCAATACTACTAGTTTCACATTTCATCATATTACACAATGAAAAAATATAAACAAGTGCATCAACTACCAACCAATAACCTTGACTTTGATTCAAAACACATTGTTGGACAATTGGGAGTAATATATTTATAATGGTTTTAACAACTGAAGTTTGGCAACTTGGCACCCTAGATGACAAATGTAAAACTTTGTTGTTGCCCATACAAATTGAAATTACATCTTGTTGCAAATTAGTTTTTAGAGGTGTTATGAATATTTTAATTGGCAATTCTACAATGGTACAAAATTCATTCCATTCTTGCCTCCCCTTCCCAAAGTGTTTTGTCCAAATGATAATTTTTTGCAATATTAATACTTGTCAAACACCTTTCAAGCTCAATTTTAAAAATCCAACAAACACTTTGGCATCATCAATAACATATTGGGTTGCCTTTGACATGGCATGCCCAAAGCATGATCTAACAAATGGAGATGGTAAATCAAGGAAAAAAATAAAAACTACATTTGTCAATGCATTGGTTAAGGTCCTTAGGTCAAAGCTTTCATCTTTTGCATAAACAAATGACTTTGTTAAGCAAAGCAAAATAATCAAGCGAAATCCTAACTTGATTTGCCTTGCTTACGTCTATTGTATTATGTACCTCAAAAACACCAATAATCACATGTGTGGGCTTTCATGAACTATTGATGAAGTTCACAATCATAACAAATGTGTCATATCCAACACAAAACATCCAATGATTGAATGAAGGAATGGATGTAACACATGAAACAAAAGAAGGTACATGAGATATTTCTCCTTATTTTGTGCTACAACATTCTAATAGGCCCACATTGTCATAAAACTGACTATTTGAAACAAATAAAAGTTGGTTTCCCTTACAACTTATAGGACTAAATACTCAAGAAATGCAAATGTTGGGTTACGTCTAATTTGTAATAAAGATGTTGCTTATCAAAGAATTTTGTGATTTGAGTAAGGGGTATATTTTTCCCCTTTGTTTGTTGCTTGTCTATAATCTTTATTTCTATTATTGTTTTTGCACCAACAACTCCCACCTTCTATACTCTTTAATCTTTATTTATGTTATTGCTTTTACATCAACAACAATTCCCACCTTCTCTACTCTATAATCTTTATTTCTATTATTTTTTTTGCACCAACAACAACTCCCACCTTCTATACTCTTTAATCTTTATTTCTATTATATTTTGCACTAACAACAATCCCCACCTTTTATATTTTTTAGCATGTTCATCAAAAACATGTTTTTTCAAAGAGCTTGTATAATCACATGATTTATAAATGAATAATGGGCGAAAATATCCTTGGGTGGTACCACTATGAACCACCTTGCCAAAATCACAAGAAAGTTGGACCCAATTTTAAAAATAAAATTTTATCTACTTCTACATTGGTTTATTTGATTGGAGTAGGTGGGTTATGTTTTCCCCACCTATGCACACATTCATGAAAAATAATGAACACCAAAGAACCTACAATATGCATTAACATTTTGATTCCGGAACCATTTCTAACCCCATTTTTTACTCCTTAATTTCTTTTAGATGTCCTTGCACTTACACAATGTTAGATTTATTTGTTTATTTATATAGTACATGCATAAGGGAATGATTCAAATTAGTCATTAAAATAACAAAAGGTGAAAGTAGTTTTCATTTGTGTTCTTTACATCAACATGGCCTTTTAGAACTTCACAATCTTGGCTAAGTGCAAATGAAATACAATGAGCCAACATGATTACTTTAGAAAAGGATTATAAGTTTTTTTTCCCAAAAATAAGTGTTTCATATGAATTAATTTTTGGAACAATGTTTTTTACAACTTGTATACTAAATGATTATAGTTATCCAAGTACATGACATGTTTTTTTCTTCATCATTTTTGAAAAAATATGATTTTTTGAAATTGTCTTGAATCCTTGTAAATTTAGTGTTTCATCTTTAAAAATGGTAATAATTTCAAATCATAACCATTTTTTATTTTCTTTTTACATTTTTATGGTTTCTTTTATAATAAAATATAACTTTTCTTAACAAATCACGTACATTTTACCCCATTTATGTGTGACAAAAGAATTTTAAAGTTTTAAAATTCTAGATCAATTTTGGAAAATTCTTTGAATTTTTATTTTTTTCGAATTCCATATATTTTAGGGCATGAATGTTTTTTTAAAAATGTGGTTAATAGGTCTTCATCCTCTTAATTTTTTTCCCATCAAATGTGTTACATTATATGAGTCCTTTTGATAGTTCTTTGCAAAATTGATTCATGTATAACACCATAGGTGTTCACTTTTAGAAGTCCTAAATCAAAATGTAAACTTAAAATTTTATCAAATGAATTTTTGGTTTGAATTCCTTGACATTCATATGAATGATTTTTTTTTAATTTTATGATTTCCATGGATTTAAATGGAAAACATAAATATTTATTCAATTTTGACTTTTTTTTAATGGTCTAATGCCCTTTCTGGTTTGTTGGATTGTGACTGCACCCAAGTGAAAATTGATTCAACCAATTATTTATAAAAGACATCAAGTAGGTTGACATTTGAGGTATTTAAAAAAATTAATATAAAAAAAACTCCTAAAAAATAGATTCCTTTTGTGTTCCTGATCAAAAAAATCTATCATTTTACATTCTTGAAGTTTTTTCCTTATGCATTCTTTTTCTACATCAAAACAAAATTGTTTATAAGTTTAATTATAATTTTGAATTCTACGTGACTAACCTGGTAACCTTTTGATAAATAATTTGGAATGGAAAGTTTTTTTTTAATGTGAATCCTATGTTGTTTTGAAGTTGGATGGGTTTCAAAAAATTGAAGTGTGCCATTCTCAGTGGGTCCACCCAAGGATAAGTTTGCCCTAATATACTAGTAAATAAAACATATATTTTTAGCTTAAACCTACATTTGATTCTAGAAATTATTTTATACAATTTGTTTTTATATATCACAATTTTACCAAATAGAATTTAATTTAAATGTGTCATATATAATTTATTCATGTATTCTTTGGATTTATCCATAGTTTGTGGCTTCAACCCATGTATATTTGTGTGCCTTAATTTTTTGAGATATGAAAAACACATAATTTAAGAATCCCTAATCCTCATCCTAGAATGGTTAAAATATAAGGATGTGCAATATGAAAACTTTAATCCTTTTTTTTTTTTCAGAAATCTAATCTTGGAATTTCATTCACGAAGAAGACATTTCAATTTGGAATGTTTTGTGTCACCAAGGCTTTAAATGTGTAAGGGACTCTCATCACTACTATTACTATTTATGTGGTTTTGTCAATAACAAATTATAGTTGTCATCTAAAAAAACTTTATTGAGTCTATATTGTGGAGGTTTCATTGTAGTAAAAGAATTTGGACTTGAAGCTACAATAGCAGAGGTTCTAGGTTCCATTTATGGGGCTTGGATCTAAGAGACTGACTTGAAGAGCTTTGTGGGCATACAAAAAAAAACAAAAAATCTCAAGGAATAGGAATTGATTTGCAATTGCATGCTTTTCAAATTGGGAAAACAAGGCTAACAAACATATTCATCTATTGAGAGAGAGAGAGAGAGAGAGAGAGAGAGAGAGGAAGTAGATTAGAACATAAAGAAAACATGAACAATTCAGATTCTTCACACAACGATGGATTTCGCACCTTCCACTACGTATCACAAAACTAGGAGTGTTTATTTTCTTCCCCTTGTTAGAGAATCCAAAGAATGAATGGCATGGGTAGCAATGCAGAAGAACGAGGGTTGGTCCCCTTTAGATCTACTACATCTTTTATTTTGACTCTCAAACCCCTTTGAGCTTCTAAAATTTGTCTAGGTACAAAAGGTTTTGCAAAACAATTCAAATTGATGTAGAGAGATGATGATGATGATGATGATTCACCACAACCACATAGGTGATAGATGAGAAGGCTATGTTAATGCAACCACTGTTCTATGGTCATTTGGTGTCATCTTGTATGTGCTCATGGTTGGCTATTTATTGTTTAACAATCCAATCACATGACCTTATATAAGAAGGTACATAGAAAATCAAGATTGTTCGATCCATTATTCTTGATCTAGATTTTGTTTTGGTGGGTGCCTTTGAAGATGTACCTTCATTGACATTTATTGCAGATTAGTGGGTCCTAATTTTAGCATGTAGATATTTAAAGGTTAGTCTTTTGTGGTGAGGTGTATATACAAAAAGCTAACTTCATTTGCCTTCCATGGTTTTCAACAACCTAGATATTCAACTTGTAGAAATTAAATCTTAATTCAAAAATTGTATGTTTGTTGAATGTTATACCTTTTCTAACAACAACATTATTACATTTAGATGTGGCCAAGAACTCACAAAATTGTGCTATTTGCTTTAGACTTGTGCAAAAAACAATTAATTTTGCTTGAATTGGATTTTATCATGGTGGGTTGTGGCAACTTGTGTAACTATAGCACAAATTCACAAGACAAATTAATTCAAGAAAGGCTACACACTAGCCAAATTTGAATAGAAAGATGATATCAACCTTGATGATATCAAATCAATTTTTGGTGAATCAACAGTAAGCCATGTGCAATCAATCAACGAATGTAACATTTTCTTTATAGTATATCTCAAGGATTTTTTTATATTTGTGTTGAGTACCATGTAGGATACATCTAAAGTGTTATCCTTCTTTTAACATTTGTTGTCTTTAACCTTAATATGCTAGACCCAAACCCTAAACCCTAAACCTTAAGCTTAGAGTTCAAAGGTTGTTTGTAATAGGGACAAATGGGTCAGTCATGACTTGCAACACTATCACTAGAAAAATTAAGCTATGACACAATTCCCAAGTAGGGTAAAACCATGCGAAGAAGAGCCAATTTTTTCATAACTAGTCCTTGGTTTTGATGTTTGTAAGTTTCATAAACTAAGTTAATGTTTAAAGTATGTGTTGTATTTATATTCAAAGACATTTCTAATATATTAATCTAGCATCTAGATAAGTTTGAAAGTAATTCAATAAATATAAAATACCTTTTAGCATATTTTAAAGCTCGTAACTAGTGTTTTTTAGCATAGTGAAATAATGTAAAAACATTGTTTAAGCATTGTTGTTTAGCATTGTTTCAAGACTTTTCATCCAATCTCATGCTGCCACATCATCTTTTTAGGACTAGTTGTGGTGATTCATCAAGTTATCATTGGTTCCTCTTTGCCTGTTTTTACCTAGTAGTGGTTGCAAACTTATCCTTTTTCATGATGTTGTCTTTGGGAAAATAGGAGCATTTGTTGAAAAAGAAAAATGAGATGAAGCCCATAGTCATGAATGCATTTGAGCTCATCATTCTTTCTAATGGGCCGAACCTCTTGAGCCTATTTGACACACTTGAGGTATGAATTTAGTTGTAGTTTATTAAATCAAAAGGTGAATGCAAATTTCAAGGTTTACACCTCTCTTTGACATAGATATAAATATGTAATTGTGTCATGGGATGGTGTGTTTTTTCATCCTATAATGTTTATTGCAAAAGGAAAGAAAGTTAATCAATGGCACCAAACTTGAGGACTTTAATGTCATTAGATGCGCGGGAATGAGCTCCAACATGATTATTTGATAATCCAAAGGTCTAGGCAAGATCCTTAATTGAAAGGTGAAACACTCAAAAAGGGGAGAAGCTTGGACAGATTGGAAATGAAACCACAAGGAAAATTGAGTTCTCATCTTGATGTATATGAGATTTTAGGACTCGAAAAAAGGTGCCACACGGTTCACAAGCACAAAACCTCCAAATGAAATCATTCCAAGTATTGAAGAGGTTGCCAAGCCCCCTTGGTTTTAATGTCTAGACATGTCATTTCAAAATAAAAATTAAAGGGGACGAGGAGAACCAAAAGGGGCACCTCTTAGTGGCCACCTAGGTGGGTGATTATGCCTTGCTTGATGACTCAAAGTTGGAAATATTTTCCAATATAATAAACAAGACTTCATGAGTTTCTAGCACTACAATTTTTTTTTAATAATGTTTGGTTTAAGTTTGAGTTGAAGGGTTATCTAATGTTGGGATGCAAGGAATATCAAGGGATTATCCAGTGCTAGGATGCAGGGAATATTAGTTGTTAAAGGTTAGGATGTGGGAGTGTAGGTGTTTGAGGTTATGCCCTCACTTTTCATGGTTGAATTACACAAAACCCATGGAGACATTATTAAATACCATAGTGTGAATTTTCTTTCTACCTCTATTAACTTGTCTTCTATTGCAAAATAATTGTGGCACCTATTTTGGATAATTGTTTGTGTTGTTAAATTAGACACAACATAACTTTGAAATTGGTGATACCACCCACTTGGTGAAAAAGGAGTTAGTAGTTAAAATTTAAACCATGTCATCTTAGAGATTCATATCTTTGTCACCAATTTATATGACTACTATTACTGTTGCTCCCCATATAGACTATCTTTAAGTTAAGTGACAAAATTGGAGAAGGATCATACAAAAAGACATCTTATGACACTATGGATATTTCCTAGTGATGACATTCTTCATTTTGCACATTAAAATTCTTTAAAATTCTTCATTTAGCACCTTGTCATAACATTCTTTACCCGTGAATGTTTACCAAATTACATTGGTTGATCTATAAAATTCTTTAAAATTCTTGCTTCTTTGGGCTTCCATAACATTCTCACACCAAGAATGTCATAACTATGGGATATTTTACTTTTCCTACACAACTACTCCTTGCACAACTATTATTGAATGGATTTTCATGGAAGTGATTATGGGCTTATGTTACCATCATGTTTGTAGTTCTATGAGGACTTGTCAAAGGCCCTAAAAGATGTCGTATGGAAATCAAAGGTAGGGACATCTATAAATGCAATATCAAGTAAGAACTAACAAATGGGTTGTGAATTTCGAATGAAATATTATAAGTGGTGTGATAGAAAAATGGTAGGTTGCCATATCTTGAGTTCTTGGCTACAAAGAAGAGAAGGTTTTGTTTCATATAGTTTTTGCAAGCTAATAAGAAGATGTGGATTTTTTTATGATGGGAAAGTTCATCTATTTTTGTAAACTACTAAAAGACTATACTAGTGTGATTTGAGTTTATTAATTGTCATAGATTTGTACAATATTTCTTGTATATATTGATTGTGCTTGACACATTAGCATGGACTTGGAAATGGTTGAGGTCAAAATGTTCTCTCTAAGGTGAAAAAATGCGTCACCTTCATGTTTTGTTGTTGTTGTGGACTGTAACTTAATGTTTTGTTTCACCTTTCTTTTGGAGTATGGATGTTTACATTGGGTATTTATGTGTGAGTATAAAACAACATGGTATCCATGTAACCATGTGTTAGCTACCATTACTTTAACGAACATTTTGGAAAATTTCTTGAAAATTAACAAACCACTTCCCCTTAATTCAAAAACACCTCACAATTTGGAAGTTGACACCAACGGAGGCTTGAAAAATGAAGTGCCTTTAGGGAGACCTTCAATTTTTTTGTTGAAAAGCTACAAGCAGAATGTGAAGTTGTTTGGCATGTAGGTTGGTTACTTTGTGATGTAAAAAGCTTGACAAGTAAGTTCGATATACATCAAGTGTATGAAGTTGTCAACTTTGGTGTTGGCTACAGTTTGGGCACAATAGTGTAAAAGTTGGATCAATGACAAAAGGTGGAATTCAAAAGAAGGTTGCTAGAGGTAGGTACTGCCATTTCACCTTGCAAGGAGTGTATACTCTTGCTATGCAAAATGCCTTCTCTTTTTCCTTGGAGTCAATGTGTTTGATTTCTATGTTTGTGGTTCTTAACTCAAAAGATAATCACTTCATGTTTCAATGCTCTTGTCACATGGTGCATCTTAATTGTCAAACTTTGGCAAGATTATCTTGATGCGTCAATCATGCAAAGTTAAATTGAAATATGAAAACAAATTGAAAAACTGTGTAGAATCATGTGTGTGCTTGGTTACAAACCCACTGTAAATCAATTGAAATTTTGGATTAGTTAGCCTATAAGGTTATTGCTAAGTTATGGCATGGATACCAAATCTACCCATTTTTTTACCCTGAGTTTGTTTGCTTTGATAGTAATAAAGTGTGATCTTTCAATATCATCTAGCCAATATGTTTTGAAAGTCTAAAGTCATCAATCTAGCAAGATTGTGCCACATTATTTGTCGCAACCCCACTTTTGGAAAGTGTGAAGATGACACTCACACTCCCGAAATGGGGACTTGGGAGTCCTTCGGGACTCCCAAAACTTCAGAATTCGATTGCAGGGGTCAAAACACCTGTCCTTGAGGCGTTCTTCATGACATTAGAAAGCTATTGAAGTGTAGATGTTGAATATGGCCTCGCATGAGCCATTTGGACATTGTAGCACAAGTTATGGCTAAAAGAAGGGCCGAGAATCAAACTGGCAGTTTGACTCCCGACCACTAAAAGTTGGGAATCGACCCGACCCCGGTGTGTGCAGATGGAGTGTGACACACCATTGGAAAGTTCTACAAGCTTGCTTTAGACCTCATCCCAATCCGAGGTCTGAGCAAAGAATTATGAACTCACAAAGTCCTGGGAGTTCAAACCGGGACAATTTTGGGACTCTTCCTTGGGAGTCCTGGGACAAAAAGCCATTTGGATGTGGGTGTTGTGGAGTAATGCAGAGAATACTACATGGGGGAAGGTGGTGGCTTCCCCCGAGTTCGGGCCGTGGTGAGTCTTGTGAGTCCAGAGTTGCCCGTGGCTTGTCCTAGTAGTAAGGGTGTTCTAGAATGTGAACTAACCAACTTGTTGGTTGGTTTGATGCAAGTTCGAGTGAGTAACTAAAGCTTGTCCCTCTTCCCAGTCCCATCCCGAAGCTTCAGCACGCGCCTCTACCCCTTTTAGTGCTGAGAGCTGGGAGTGTGCCCTCAAGTCCCCACAATTTCGCTGTTTTAGAAACCAAGGCCCATCTTGGGCCTAACTTGGAACTTGGGAGCGCGTCACTATTTTTTTTACTTCTATGGATTTTTGTAAGACATGTGGTGAAAACCCATTAAGGTGTAACACTTTTAGACAGATGTGGAAGTTCATAATTGTTTAAATTAACACTGTGAAGGTAGTGCAAAGGTGTGATGCCTTGAATCACACAAGTCGTTTTACAAGTTAACATTAGAAATTTATTATAAAAAAAATTTCAACCTTAATTTACCTTATGGAGAACTTAAATTTGAAAGATGAGCTTCTAAATTATTATTCTTGTTAAATAGAGGACTTAATTAAAAAAAAAACCATAATTCAAGGTACGTAAAAATTTTTGATCATCAAAATCCTTCCAAAATGTCCTCCTTGGTATCAATGTTATTACATCATATTACCATTGAGTAATATATAAAGGTTCATGGAGTCCATATTCATTGATTATGGATTGTTATAGGTTTTTGAATACTCCTTTGAAAGTCCATTATGTTATGGTTATTCAAAAACTATCCATGAAATTCATACAATTTGATTATAATATACATAACATTGTAATGTTGAGTCATTTTTCATTTTAGTAAATTATATTTAATCACATGGCCAATTACAAATTCAAAAGTCTTGCAAAAACTGCCTTGTGACAATGTTTTATGGATGGTGTAATGTGCTTTCACCCATGTATCTTGCCATGGTTGATACCAAAGAATGTTACAATCCCAAGAGCCTTTTGTAGTAAAGCCTCACATTTTTTGACCTTATAAATTCAATAGTTATATTGTCCTACTTAGGAGTTTTTCTTTTATTGTATTGTAGGTAATATGGTTGAAAATAAAACTTTGTTCTCCCTTAAAGGCTAGGAAGGTTGCAACATGTAGGTAGTCTATGATATAAGGTTTTGCATGAACAAACATGTGAGTAGAAAACATGGTATGAATCTTGTGATTTCATTGTGAATCATTAAAATGGAATTTGTTGCAAGGCAAAAGACCTAAAAGTAACTTTGATGGAAATGGTGAAGGAGGATAATCATCGCCTACTATTTACTCATGTTTTATTTCCCTCATGCTTTGTCCCCCTATACATTTCATTTGGTGTGACAATGTAGGATTTCATGTTCTCAGTCATGCGTGGCTTTTTGTGTTGTATGTTGGTGCATTGATTTATTCATGTCAAAAAACAGTTCTAACAACTTGAAGATGTCAATGTGGCCTAGGCCTTTAGTCTTAAGCCTTTAGAGGATAGTTGTCATGTTCCAAGTTCACAAAAAAATATCATTGTATTATGTGAAATTGGAAACTTCGGTGGAAAGTCAATAGTTCTGTGAATGTCCAACCTTTATGCTTTGCACAATTTGTACAATTTCCCTATTTGGGAACCACAAATATATTTTCTTGTTAACTTAGGTTCTATTATGGACCTAGAATGTTCATATGTTTCTCAAAAATTTCAAAAAAATTCCAAGCTTTTTTGACAATTGCATGAACAATAATAATAGTCCATATCTATGCATCAATATAATTTCTTGTTGTTCTTGCTATAGGTGAAAAAGCTAGAGGCACAAATGGCTACCTTAAAAAATGTTTCATTTGATAAGGAAGAACAAGAACAACTCACATGGTGCAGGTGGGGTTTTCTTTCATAGGCTTATACATTATGTTGCATGTTATGGGTGGTTTAGATAGGTTTTCTTGAAGGTGATTTTGTGTTTGGGCTACCATTGTCACCAAGGATTTTCATATTATTCATTATGAAGTGCTTCATTACATGGAAATATGATCAAGGAAGCTTTCACGATTGGTAGCCTAAACTAAGATTATTTGTTGTTCTTTGTATTGTGGGCTATCATAAATGCTTTAAGTCATGGCTAACCCATTCACTAATGTAATTTGATAAATGGTATTGTACAAGTGTTGGTGTGCATGGAGCAAGAGCAATGTATTATAGATAATGCATGTTGATTTGTAGAGCTCGATGTTGAAGCACAACGCTCTATTGCTAATGAAGCCAAGGTCGTTCGGTTCATTGATGTATTGAAAGTTATGATGCAAATTGCTACAAATGTAGTATTTTTTTCTAATTGGTTAACACAAGTGTATATTTATTTGGGAATCCTTCGATGATGTTATCACTCACAAGGATTTTTTTTGGGGTAGTGCAGGAGATGGCTGAGAAGGCAACATAGACATTTGCAGCCATGGAAAAGAGAATAGTAATGGTAGCATGTTAGAGGCAACAATAAACTTTGATATAGGTGTTGGCAATGCTCATGTTGCTAGGCATGGTTTAGACCTTCTCATAGGGAACACAACCAAGGGCATTGTTCAGTGCCACAGTTCTCCTCTAACAAACTATTTTTGTCTATCTTCTTTATACAAGGATATTGAAGTCTATTGCTACTAATAGGAAAGAGGGATTCTAGTTAGTTTTAAGGGCCTTTGTCGTTGTGGTTTGAGCCCACATCTCAAACCTTAATGGGATCCTCCCAACCTTGGAATGGCCTAGGTTCGAGAGAGTGAAAAACAAGGTATAGTGTTTACTTCTACCTTAAAGGATTTTCACCCTTTTGTGATGTGTTTGTGGCATATTACATTATTGCAATTTCAAATTTTCATTAGAAACCACCTAGCATTGCATTCTATGGTATTTTGTTTGAAAAATACATAATGTTTTTGTGGGACAATAGTTTTTGTACACTTAAGCAAATTGAAAACCAAACCTTTGAAATGTTTTGCATCATGTTAAATATGTTATGATCAAATTTACAACGTTTAATTTTCAAACCCTAATTGTGAACAAACTTTAAACTATTGTAATCATGAAAGGCTTTTGAAAATAAAAGTCCAATACGGTCCATGTAAAAAGAATTTTGAATGGTTCAACATATCTAGCCGTTTTTTTAAAGCATAATATAATGACAATAAATTTGTAAATATTTGGTGCATGTTTGATAACAAAAATGATTTTTGTTTAAAAAATAAAAAACTATTGGATGAAAACACACAAAATGTATTTTATTCCCTTTTAAACACTTTGAAGTTTTTTGGTATTAATATTCTAACATTTATAATATAATTACTTCCAAAACATGGTGCATTTAATTTTTTGTTTATTTGGGGTGTTTCAGCCTTATAATCGACTTTCACAAAATTATTGTTATCTAATATTATTTAAAAAAATAAATTTAATCATTTAAATTCAAAGAACCACATGAATACTTTTACATGGTATAACAAAGCCTATTTTTCATTTCAAACTACATTAATATTTGGTTTCATTAATCATCCAAATAATTGTTTGAAATGGATATTATGCATTGGTCCAATTCACAATGTTTATTACCTTCCATTTCAAAGTGATTGTTTGTCAAAATTTCAATTTTACACATATTTATACGACCAACACCTTGAAAAAACCCCATGTGCCAAATGAAAATTATTAAAAATTTCACATGATTCAAATCATGTCAAATTATATGTGAAATAGATGTTACATTTATGTGATAAAGATTAAAATCATTTCAATAATTGTTGGAGTATATTTACATTTTTCAATACATAACTACAAGTATATCTTTTATAGAAATGGGTGTATTCATGATTGGGGTACCAAAAAGGAATGACTTGTATTTAAAGGACCACAAAGGACAAATTTGGATTTTTTTTATCTTATGTTATTATAGTTGTAATGAATTGTTACATACGGCAATAGATAAAATGATGTTTTGTTAAATTAATAAAAATATTCAAATTAATTCAGATACTATGTAAATGTCACTTTGAATCCAATAACTAACTATGTCAAATGTTTAAACTACACATTTTTATAAAGGGAATCAAAAGGAATGTATAAAGTCATACAATTGATTTCAAACTTTTTGTACAATAAAACATGCCCCTTTCTATAAAAGCATATGTTTGTTATATGAACTTGATAAAAAAAACGAAATTATACAAAAAATTCAAGGTTTTTAAATTTTGAAAGAAAGGGCTACGAGGAAAAGGACTTTTTTTTTAACCATTTGAGAAAAGAATTGTGTTCAATGGGTTCAAAATGTCTAGCTTGAGGTGCAAGTGACATGTGCAAGAAAAAATCTTAGCAAAAAACATGTTTGGTTGTCCATTGAAATTCATTTTTTGAATTTCTAGGAATTTTTTCATTTTTGGTTATAAATCAAAATATTCATACACAATTATGTATGAATGTGAAAACTCACCACCACCACATGAATTATCTTACATTGGACTATTCAATTTTTCCTACTTAAATTTGTTTCAAGTAAATGTTATTTGCAAAAAGTAGCCCCATAAAAGTCCTTGAGTCCTTTTTCCTTTTTTCTAGAACCCCAACCGTGAATAAGCCCAAATATCTCCAACCCATCAAAATATAAATATAAAATAATTAATTCTTATTCTATTCTATTGCCTTCCATTATAATATGTAAAAATATTGTGAAACTCCTTTTTAGTTTTGACATGATTTAGACTAAAAAATGCACCACCCAAAAATTCAATACAATGTGATTATATAAAGGGGTCATTGCAATGTGCTTTCACCAAATTGACATTTTTTTTGTGAATATTTTAAATGTATTAGAAAACTCTCAAAGAACATCATGAATTTGCATGAATTTTTTGTGGTTACAACTTTACAATTATAGAAAATTATTCCAAAGAACAAACTAATTAAATCCAAATTATGGTGCTCCCATGATGAAATTTCAAAGTTACAAGGATATTATTTAAAGCATTGTCCATTCCTTGAATGGCTCCTTCTTTCTTCATTTCATGTAGTAGCCACCTATGATACTACATGCTCGACCCAATTTTGTTTTTGGGCAGAATTTCACTAAATTTCAACCTGAAAAATATGACTTTGACCTAGACAAGGGATTTTTCATGAAAAAAATGACCCAAATGTGCCAGATTTCAAAGAAAAAAAGAATCCAAATTACCAGATTTTTATCATAAGTTCCAGTAGTTAGCCAAGAATATTATAGAAGGATTCTGGTTTTCTTTTCTACTTTCATATCTAGTTTGTAGCCAAATCTGGCTAAATCATCTTATGAATGATTGCCACTTCAGCTACATCACAAAGTTGAAAAAAACCCGTAGCTGGACCCTATCCTTTATAGGGTATGTAGCCATGCCTAGTATCCTACCTACCATCTACCTGTCCTTTGATCCAAGGTACACGTTACCAAGGTGAAACCCAACCGAAATTTAGCTGACTTAGGATTCATTCACAATGGAGTCATAACAAGCTTCCTTGATGGATGGTAAGTGGTGGTTGTTGGTCCACTCTGGGCAGAACTGGTTGATGAAAGACTGAAAATCCAACAAATGTAACTTTTTTATGCACTTGTTATATTGGTTCAACTTGATTGTGCACTTTGTTGCTTGATCTAGTGGTAAAGGTGATATGAGTATCTGCAAAGGCCAACCTCACATTTGGACAAAAAAAACACACCAAATTACTTTGTTAAAGTTTACAAGTTGTTGAAGTAGGTCCGGTCCAATCACTTTAGGCTCCACTTATGTGGCACCTATTTTGATTCCAAGATGAAAAAACATCATTTTTCTATGAGCAAGGAGAAAATTGTCGTCAGATTGTACAAAAAGTCATGTCAATTGTCAATTAATTTCTTTTGCTTTTGATATATCTCCACTCACTTTAGGCACCACTTATGTGGCACCTATTTTGATTCAAAGATAATAATGCTTTTGTCCAGCAAGTAGGAAACAGATGTCAGATTGCTAAAATGTCATCTAAATAGTCCACACATCCTTTTGTTTTTTCAGCTCCAAGCCATAGTTGTTTGTGATTAAGGAAAAGTCTGGGAAGCAAGCTGCTTGAATACTAATTAATATTCTTTGCAAGAGCTCCATGTGCAGGTTCTCTAAAACTATTAAGTACACAATGGCACAAGGAGTTTGATGCTGTCTCACTTTGGAGGAATGTGAGTACTGTACATGGTTGAAGCTTCAGACTGGACAGCACTTGCCTGGTCCTGTATGAGCCCAATCTGGTTTTTTCTCTCAGCATGATCCCTTGTTTGATTTTGGGTCAAATTTTTATTAAAAGAATTCTGATTGTGTAAACTTTGAATTCAACAGTTAGATTTGTAATCTCATTCATAGATGAATAGACTGGACCATACGCCTACCTAAGGCTTTGAATAAAGGTAAAATGATTGTAATAATGGTTTAGGCTCTTAACCCCTAAACGCCAAGATGGACCAATTTGGTCTGCTTTTCAGTGTATTTTTGTTATGACCTGATGTTTATGCATTAACCCCTAAACATTAAAAAAAGCCAAAAAAAAACTGAAAAGTGGTCTGTCCTAATGTTTAGGCGTTGAGGGTTGAGATTGGCCAAATTACAATTACCAGTGCCACTTTGTTTAGTTGATAGCAATATGTTGTTGCAAAGTGGTGTTCAGTGGTACTATAGAGGTATTAGGAATGTAGGTCAGGCAGAACATTCAACATCCAACAAGTGCACATAGCCAGGTACAAAAGATGGCAATATTGAGGAGATCGACCAACAAGAAGGATAAGAACTCTTGAAGAATGACTTGGACATGACAGTTCGATGGGTGTACAAGAAGATAAATGGTGTAATAAACCGTGCACTATTTTTAGGTTGGGAGGACTTAATTTCCACATCATGGCGAGCACTACTTCCCAACTGTAGATCATCTCAACATCATGGGTTTCAAAACTCTGTGTGGACCAGAAGTTTTTGGCTGCGAAGTGCACAAGAATTGACACAGAGCTCCTAGGTTCGCATCTGATAGTCAAACTACAGAACATGAAAATTTTAGTCTCAGATGCGCAAAAACATGTCAAAGCCAGTGCATAATGGGTGTTAAGTCTTAGAACAAAAGTCCCTACCCCACAAATTGAGCTCAATACAGGCTAGAAGTTTATCCTTGAATGTCTGTTGTACACATACAAAATTTGTGAAAACTACTAAGAAAATTACATTGGAATTTATACCATGTACAACTAGATGTGTTGCCTGCAGAGAAATTAAATGCAAAAATCAATCTAGAAGTACCACACTTGTGCCTACTTGTAAAGCCCTTGGTCTCCCCCAAGCCTACACTAATATGATCGACTGGTGAATACATGTTTATAAATTCTCCTGGAAGTGCTGGTTGGCATCATCAAACCTTGGAGCTGGGTCTGAATTAGTCATGATCTCTGGCCCAGACTCATACATGCGGTATGATCAGTGATGGATTCTCCAAATTGAGAATCATCAACAGTATGATTGATAACCTCCAAAATTGACAAATTAAATCCATCTGAAAAGAGAAAGTCTTAAGATAATATTTACATCAAAACAGAGATTTGGAGATCAATTGAACTTCACTAATTGATGCCTGCACTGATCTTGCACGTGTAACCAGCCAGCTATATATCACTGAGCTTCATATATGTGTGAAATGATGAGCAGGCCCAGCAAATTCATTTTCTAAGTATATTACTACTAAATAATTTCCTTAATTCCTGCAGAAACCAGCTAAGTTATATAATTAATACATATGACCTATTGCAGCTGGTGATCCTGAAATTAATTCTACTAACATATAATATTCTACACCTGCAGGCCTCATGTTTTTGATCAGTAATTCATGAGCGGCCTGGCAGTGTAATTTGTATTGAGATCTGTAATCTAGATTAAGATCGGAGTGTTTAATTATTAATCCTGAGTTTGATTAATCTAGCAGCACCCAGCTAAGCTAGCTGCAGCCAGAGCTGCAGTTGTGGTAACTTAGTATAATTTATATGATATCTCTCTAGTGTTGCTGCATGAGTGCTGCAGCAGCTTGGACCTTTGATCCGGCTGCTGCTGCACCACACCATCGTTCCCTGCCAAAACCATGTACTTGTCTTTGCGAGTGAGATTTGTACATTGAAATCCCAGGGAATTTGCCAGGGTCTCCTGGATGTAATTCGCCACTTGGTGGCTGGTCTTAGCACCGGAGAGACAGGTGAGCTCCAAGGGCAACTGGTCCAGGAAGCTGACCTCGTAAGTGGGTCTGGGATTCATGAAGAAAAAGAACGGGTCTAAGCCTTTCCAGCCGCGAGCAGTGGTGCCATGGAACATGGTGATTTTGATATTCATGGCTACTGGGACGATTTGATCCGCAAGCTCAGCAAACAAGGCACTGAAACGAAGCAGAAACGGCTCCCGACAAGTGGTCCCTTCTGGACAAACCACCAAGTCTCCCTCGTTCAAGAGCGATGACATGGTGTTGGCATCGAAGCTGCGATTCCGCGTCAATCTCACTGTCTTGATGGGTGATAACCATTCCGAAACTCGGCTGATGCTGTAGGTTACTGCTGTCACAGGCCTTCTCAGTACAAAAGAGACAAACAAGGGATCAAGTAAAGTCCGGTGAGAGCACACAAACAAAACTCCCCCCCGCCGGCTGCTGCTGCTACTGGTAGTAGTACTAGTATCACTACCAGTAGCTCTAGGACAAGGTGGTGGAGTTCCTTTGACATGTACAACCACGCCTAGAAAGCGTAGAACCGACAACTTCCATCGTAGGTGGAAGAGAATACCCAAGGAAATTCGAAGAATTGCAAGCGGTAGTCCTATGGGTGTCCACAGAATCACCGCCATGCACATCAAAGGAGTGGGACGACACACTAGACGACCGTCATGGAAGATCAATGGCTTCAGATACTCTTCCTTTGGTACTGCCTCCACATCCTTGCCACCGACAACCATGTACGCTTCCTGCATTAAACAAGAAGAAGAAAAACACATGAATTAGCTCACGTAGGCACCTAACCATGTTTCTAGATCATGATTCCTATACATCTTCGAGAGCTGTTGGAGCATGCAAATGCACCAAAAACGAAATCCATATCAAGGATTGCTGCAAGGAAATATTCCAGATGAATTGTATTCGGCTTACTTTGCAGAGTCTCATGAAAGGGTAATCCGTGGGTCGATCACCAAGTGCGACATCAGGAGCGTCGTCTGCACGAGTACCGAAGTTTTTCTTCACAGCATGCTCCTTGTGGGCGCCCACAAGCACACCAGGAGCAGTGACAAAGCCGGTGGCATAGCCGGATTTGGAGACTTGAATCTCGGTACCCATCACGGCGTCCACGCCCAGATACTCCTTCAGAAACGGCTCTACCATGATTCTGGGATTAGCCGTCACCACATACCGATGAGCGCAAGCAGTAAACAGCTTGTAGCTCACGGGATGCATGTCCTCGAGGTAGAATTTGGGCAGCACGGCTCTGGCCACGGATTCGATGGCGGAGACTTTGAGTCCAGCGCAGGAGACAAAGATGAGCAAGCTAATCCCGGCAGCTTCGGAAATGAAATAGTAAAGAATGTAAACGAGTGGGGAGATTAGCAGGAGAAGGAGGGCACGGAGAGGACTGCCGGCTTCGAAAGCGATGAGCATGAAGTAAGGGAATGAGCTGCTGGATCGTAGCAGTGTGCCATCCAAATCCGCCACTACTGTCTGCATTTCACGGTTGTTTAAACTGCAACTGTCGATTGTAGGGAAGGGAAGTGTGGACGCAGTTGCAGCACAAGACTGATCATGTCGATGATGCGCCAGAAGATGACTGCTGCATGAGTCGTAGTTGAGGAGCTGGAGCGGTGCAGGCTGCGACTCTTGCGGAGCAGGTAGTACAGTAATTGTTGCTGCAGTTTCGGAAGCCGCCATGAGAACAGTACTACTGGGCTGCTTGATCGAAGGCCGTCGTGATGCCCAGGCTTGTTGAAAATGCCACAACATGGACTGGAACAAAGCCGGTAAGCTGTGCTCCAGCTGCTGCTTACCCATGATGCAGATCCGTTCTAATTATAAGGCCCAGCAGGCAAAATAGCTAGCTTGGAAGACGGACAACAGCCAGCAGCAGCAGCACCACAAGACGTACTCGTGAATAGTGTACAACTCAAGAAACTGCTGAAACAAATGGAAAACGGAATCGGAGACTTACTGTGGACTGAATCTAAAGAAGAACAAACAAAAGCTATGAATCAATTGCATTAAGTTACATCTCTAATTAGAACTTCTTAAGCTTGCTGCAATCTCTTGTGATGGGTGGAGATGAACGGACTAGTTGGATCGGGCACCACAGTAGGTTGAATATATATACACACACACACATTAGGACTGTTGAATTGGTCTTGCGTTCTGTGATCTAATTGTTTGTTTGTTGTTGTCGAGCGTTGACGCTTGATGTTACTTGCGGATCGGATTTCCAAATCACAACACCCACAACATACGATTGCCAAGACAGAGACAAGCGAGACGGATGGGAGAGAGACGGAGGGACGCGAAAGAGAGAGATACACACGCGAGGGAGAGAGAGACACTCGCGGAGCGAGGTGGCGACTCAAACGTGAAAACAAACAGCAGCGGCTAGGCAGAAATAGCTACACATTCTGCGCTGGAATGGGCGCAGATTCTCCGACCCTGCTCCATAAACAACACTCCTGAAATTTTTGTCCGATTCCACTTGGTGTGGTGCAGCAGATCTGAGATTTTACTACCCCCTTCGCCGCCCGCTGCTTTTTTCTTTTTTCTTTTTTTCTTCATTTCTGGCTTTTCTTTTCTCTTTCTTTTTGACCTTTTGACATCTTTAGCCGCCTTAAATTGTCTAGACACATTTTGTCCAAATCCAAGTCCAATTTGTGAGGTATGTCCATCCACTACATGCCATGCACTTGCTACTCACACTCCTCCAAACTCAACCCTGCAGTCACCCATCCGGCCACACCCCCTTCCCCCCCTTCTCCTCTCTTGAGCCTTGAGTTGGGTTACATATATTCATAGTAGTGTAAGGTAAAGCACAAGGGTGAGGGAATTACCAAAATAAGGGCCTGCAGGGGCCGGCAGTCAAGTGCTGCCCAATTTCCACTAAATGCCCTTGCGTGCATGCTTTAGTGAGCGTAAAGAGTGACCTCGTACCTTTTTGCTTGTGATACCCGTTGTGTATCACAAGAGGAAAAAAAAGAATGCCTGGCATTAGGAGAACAAAATGGCCACAGAAGCAAAACTTTTGATTTTTGAAAAGCCTAATGGGATTTTATGCTTTGCAAGGTGCTCTCAAGATACACTAGAGAGATCATATGATACAGAAAATAGTTGTGGGTTAGGTATTTAATATTTGGATACTCAAAATTTAGTTGTTTTTATGCTCTTCAAACCTTTACACCCTTTTAGTGAAATGAAATCAACATTTATTACTATCAAAAGATTTGGTTTTTTTTGTATGGGGGTTGGGCACATATAGCTGGAGACTACATATTTAATGTTTGTCAAATATGCAAAATTTAGTTTTTTTATGCTCTTGAAACCTTTAGACGCATTTCATGAAATGGAATAAACATTTGGTATTAACAAAAAAACTTGGGATATTTTTTGTATGGTGGCTAGGCATATATAGTTGTAGGTTATGTATTTAAAATTTGCTAGATAATATGAAAAATTTAGTTGTTTCATGGTTTTGAAACCTTTACACTCTTTTATGGAAATGGAATCAAAGTGGGATCAATCACATTAATTCACAACAAGTGTAACCAATGTTTGGTTTTTAAAATTTTTAAATAATAACTTAATTTGATGTTGAAATTATTGGATTTATTTATAATAAGATTCATAATAGGGTAAAAACACATTCAAATGAATCACTCAAATGAAGGGACATTTTTAAAATTTTATTTTTGTATGTTTAAAAAATCATAAATGAAGCATAATAGTTTGGGTTGTCTTGATTATTTATACATATATTTTTCACTAATTGCGAAATTTACATTCTCAAAGCATGACACAAATAAAAAATGTTTTTGCATGTTCAAAGCAATCAAACCTAAAAAATGAAGAGTTTTTATTTTTTCAAATATCCATTTTGTTGATCAAATTTGCACCATTCCTTTCAAAAATTGAAAAAGATTTTAATATTGATAATTAAAAAAACAAAAGGACTTGAACTAATGAATTTATTTTTTATAACCTATGTGAACACATTTGGTTCAAAAATGCTTTTGACCCTAAAAATTATGGATTTTGAAAATGTGCTTTTAACAAAAATTGTTCATGTTTATATAATATAGGGCATGAATGCATAATATACATGATATAAAATCAATTTATAATCAAAATGTATTTATAAAATATAATGTCAAAAGGAGTGCTTGAAATATAAATTTTAAAGTTATAAATCAACACAAAAATGACACGTGTGATGTGTAGTCCTTATAAAAAACTTTTACATTGGTGCCACTTGTTTCTTTGACCATGTTTTTTCACCCAATATATAATGGGAATATGTGAATAAATTTAATAAATTAAAATACACCAAAAAAGTTTCTAAAGCATCATTTGTAACCATTGATTTTTAAGTAATAAATATATATTTTAAAAACTTGATTTTCTTAAGATGACACATATTTTGAAAATGAAAGTATTTTGATACAAACCTTAACATAATAGTTTTTAAATGTTAATGCTTTAAAAATAAACTATTGAGATATTTCAAGAATATTTCAAGAGTGTACAATTGCCAAGGAAATGACCATGGATCTTTGTATCATGTTTGCACCCATCAACATTTGGGGGTGAAAGCACATTAAAGTGGAGTACATAATTTTGTCAAGTTATTGGATTATCAATCATGGGCCATGGAACAAAATATAAATGAATAATGTGTGAAAAGGATTCAAAAAAAAATATTACATGTAATATTACATATTGGACTTTTGAAATGCAAAAAACCCAACATCATAATCCACATCATATGATTATAGACTCATTATATTTACTAAAATGCTTATTTGAGTGATTTTGTTTTACATAGAAATTAGGGTGCAAATTTTTTAGGTGTACCAAAATCTTTTCACAACGTCACCTTTGTTTTGTATTTTTTACCTAGTCATTTTTTACCATGTAAAAACACATTTATGGATGATTATGATGGAATCTAGAATTGTAAGAGTTTAAAATATAGTCCTTTAAAAAAAATTTGACAACTTTTGATTCAATATTTTGTATGGGGATCAAAATATAGGGTAAAAAAGGACTACAATAAAGACTAAGCCCTTTTTGTCACGTGTGGTACACCTTAAAGGATTTTCACCCAATAACATGATGACTTTGATACAAAAGAAGATACTTTTGAAAGATTTTGAAAACCATAAATTGAGATATACAACAAAATAAGGATTTTTAAAAATATAGTCTTTTATTCATTTGAATTAATAATTCAACTTCGTAGTTTTTAAATGTAAATTTTGATACAATTATCTACAATTGATAAAGTTGAAAAGTAAAAATAAAATTGTTTAACCTTGTCATATGACTTGTGCAATATAATTGATTTTTCTATAATATAAAATGGATTTTTGTTTAACACTAGTATGGACTCCACATATGCTGAAAAATACACCACCTTAGTTTGCTTTCATCCTTGGTCCACCTATAATGAAAACATTTGGGTTATTTTTTCTATAAGGGAAAGACATATAATGAGTTATTTATTCAATTTTTTGATACTAATAATATTTGGGTCATGTTTTTGAAACAACTTTTACACCTTTTTATTGAAATGAAATCAACATTTGGACCTACCATGAAAAAAATTAGTTTTTTTTTGCATAAGGGAAGGGCATATAATTGTGGGTTACATATTCAATTTTTTGATAGAATAAATATTTGTTTTAAGCTCTTGGAACAACTTTTACACCTTTTTAATGAAATGCAATCAACATTTGGACCTATTATGAAAAAATTGGGGGGTTTTATTTTGGTATAGGGGAAGGTCATTTTTTATTTGAAGGCCCTAGAAATGACAATGAATGCCCTTTAACATTACCTTTCCCCTTTTGTGTAAAACATTAATGTAATTTGGAAGGAAATTGTTATTGAGATGACTATATAGATTTGTAAGATATTTACTTTAAAACCTACTATAAAGTTATGCCCACACATAAAATGAAAACATTTGTTTTACATGCTTTTGGAACCTTTTACACCCTTTGGTAAATTTGTTTGGAATTTTGAACTTTTGGAAGATTTTTGGAAAATATTTTTGAAAAATCTGAACTTTTAGACTCACACAATTTTTGGAACTTAATGTATGTGTCTCCATATCCAAAAACACATATGGGAGGGGTGATGTTTTATTGTAGTGTAATTTGCAACTATCAAATAAAATGGAAAAGAAATAGTTGATCAATAGCCAAATAGGTTCAACTCATTACAAAAAAATCATTGTTTTTCAAAAGGCTAACTTGATTGAAGTATCCACATTGACCAAAAGGTATGTCCATTTAGACTAAAGGTTTAGGGCAAGAAAAGACATGTTACATTTCACCATTACATTTGACTAAATCTAGGCTATCAAAGTCTACTTGGTAACTACATAACATAATTAAGCCACCTAGGCCACATAGGCTTATTTGATAGGTACATAACCTAACTTAAGCTATTTAGGCCCACACTAAGCTAACATAGGTTAGGCCACCTAAGCTTACTAAATAGGTAACTTAATAACCTAATAACATATTAGGTGGGTAGCCTAAGCTTAAACCAACCTAATAGGCTAAGTTACTTAATTAATATGCCTAGGCTATGTTTATTAATAGGCTACTAGGTATGAACTTCGTAACCTACTAAGTAACATTTAAGCATAGGTGCCGCACCCCTAAGATCCTTGATGGATTCAATTGTGAGTTTAAAGGTGATGAAACCGGAAGGAAAAAGAGTTGGGGCACGTTCATTGGTTCAAAACACTTCGAAGGTAAAGGGGCGTGTTGGAGCTTTAAGATGGGGACTAAGAAGATTGACAAGCAAGTTAATTACTCACACGGACCAGCACAAACCAAACAACAAGTTAATTAGTGCGTAATTGGAACATTTTTGGTGCACGAACGAGCCACGAACAAACACGGACTCATAAGACTCACCATAGCCCAGACTTGGGGGAAGCCACCACCTTCCCCTTATAATATTATTTGTGCTTGGCCACAGGGCCAGCACCCAAATGTCATTTTGTCTCAGGATTCCCAAATGCAAGTCCCGAAATTCCCAAAATTGGGTCTCCCACAACTTTGGAGGCCCATAACTTTGTGTGTAGACCTTCGATTCAAGTGAGGTCTAAAGCAAAGTTGTAGCCCTTGTCAAGAGCTTTCCAATAATATGTAGCTCGCCACCTGCATGTAAGGAAATAAGGGGATTTAAAACTTTTAGTGATTGAGAGTGAAATTGGCAATTTGATTATTGGTCCTTCTTTTGGCCATAACTTGTGTTTTAAGTACCCGAATGGGCCATGTGAACCCATTTTAGACATATACATTCTAAGAGCTCTCCAATGATATGAAGAATTCTCTAATTCAATGGGTTTTGACCTTTGAAATCACTCTCTAAAAATTTGGGACTTCATAAGGATTCGAACTCTCAAAGTGGGAGCTCACTTGGGAGTGTGGTGGTTCATTCCTTCACACTCTCCCATAGTCCCGGGAGCATGAAATGTGACTCCCAAGCTTCACTCTTGGCCAACACCTTCGCAAGCCCTTGGCTTGGTCACAAGCCCAAGGTTAGTTTTGCGACAATAGGTAGTTTATTAAGTAGGTATAAACATAGACCAAGTAGGTATCAATGAGGCTTAATAGATTATAACCTACATGTTACCTAGGTACATGCATTTATTAATAGGTACCTCCTACCTACCTAGGCTAACATACCTATAACCTATCTATTTATGTAAACAATGTAAAAAAATTCAAATTCATTTAATACAATATGTTGTCCAAGAAAATCCATTTATTGGGTGGTGGTGCAATGGTTAAGGACTTGACTCTTCAATGTGGAGGTGAGGAATTCAAGTCCTCACATATGCAAACTAAGTTACCTTGGCTACTTAGGTGACCTAATTAGGAAGTTTAGGTTGTAAAGCCTGCTACATCACAAACTTAGCATATCATGATTTAGTAATGAAATCGTGCAAAATTTATTCAATTATAATTCGTACATTTCATGCACTAATATCATGTATTGAAAACACATTTGAAACATGGATTTATTGGAAGATGTGAAATCTATGTGACATTCATTCATTCATAAGTTCATATTTCATCCATTGACACATTTATTCATGTGTCAAACATGTTTTCAATGCATGATATTCGTGTGAAAAAGGTATGAACCTATGAATGGATGAACTTCACACAATTTTCATTATTAATTTGTCACATGTTAAATTTGTGATGTAGTTTACTTAACCTAAGGGGCTTGGCCTAATTTAAATGCCTTGGTCTAGCTTAGGTGGTTAAGTTAGGTGGTCTAGTTTAGGCCAAGGACATAGGGTTAGAAAGTAAATAAGTAAATATTTTTTTGGCATTAATTATTGGGTTTATTAACTAGGTAGGTTGGTAGGTGGGGTACTAGGGTAGGGTAGGTAATTAATTTATTATAATTTTTATTAAAATATATATATTTTTGGCCACTACCCAAATTATATTATTGTCACAATGGTTTAGTAAAAAAAACCGTAATTTCTTGTAATGACTTTCGAAATAACTTTAATTTTCCCATATAATTCAACCCTTTTGTTTTGGAACATTTCCATACAAAAGTTAACATGTTCATGCAACAACAACAATGACACTTTTTTCTTTCTTATGGACTTGAAAAAGGAATCAAACGTTTTATTTCATATCATGGCACAAAGCTCATGAACTAATTCACATCTACTTTTGCCCTACAAACACATTTTGCATTATGAGAAAATGACCAAGAAGCTGCACCACAACTTTGGTAATGCCAACTGTATTGGGGGGCATATTCATAATCAAGGTACCCAAAAGGATGGTCCAATAGAAAAAAAATTGCAAAGGATTTTTTTAATATTATTATGTTTATTATTTCATGATTATAGGGGATTGGTATATGACTATAACTAGAATGATGTCATATTAGTCTATTAAAAAAATTTAAGAATAAATTGGATATAATATAGATGTCCTTTTGAATCTTTGTCTTAATTGTCATTTTCATTTTAAAAGAATCAAAAGGAATGTATTAAATAATGTAATTGACTTCAATTTTCTTTTATGGATAAGTAATGCATACATCTATGTTTGGCAATGTTCATATGATGCATTTGATTAAATAATATATAATATAATTTTTCTGAAAGTTACAATATCCATTTTGAAAGGGCAACAAGAAAAATGATTCTTTTTTATTCATTGGTTGATTTTTTGTATTCATTAGGTTTAGAATTTGTGGCCCCAAGTGTCAACAAAATGTGCAGGAAATTTTCATGTAAGAAAACATGTTAAGTTGTATGTAAAAGCTTATGTACTCATTTTCTACATTTCTGATTTTTTACTAAAATATTTATGCATAATTACATACACATGTGAAAGATCACCACCACCATGAAAATTATCCAATATCTCTCATTTAAATTTATTCCATTTAAATTTTATTTTTGGATAGATAGCAAAAATAAAGTCCTTGAGTCATATGGTAAAAAATTGGTACCTTAATTGTGAATAAGCATTCGGGACAAATATCTATTCAGATTATAACTCATGAAATTATGTCATCTGGATAATCCCTTAATGATGGTTCCAACAGCAAATCCATTCAAGTCTTGAAGCTCTCACATAACTAAAGTTCATCGATTAGTCATGCTTGTAATCCAACATTAAATTTTGTTGAAACTACAACACCTTAGGATATACCAAATTTCTTGTAGCAGAAATATGCTACCAAGATAACATCAAGCTTTATATTTTTGGTCCCAATGTGTTTTCATCAATAAAATGTGCCTTCTATGGGTCAAACAAAAGATGTATCCTTTCTCATAAATTGACCAGCCATCTTAATTTAATAGTCCAATTTTCAAACTTGAAATAGGATACAAACTAATTCAAAATTAACAAAGTTCAAGCTTTTGTACACAAATGTACACTGCTGACACTTTTGAGGTGGTTTAAAAGTATACAAACGCTTGTTGACCACTCTGGGTGTTTGTCCTAACTCCCACCCATGGTCCCAACTTGCCATTTACAAGTGACCATAACTCCCACAGATGGGCACTATTTACATGGATTCTTATGCTTCTCATGGCCAACCACATGTACTAACAAAAGGAGAAAAGAAGAAAAACAAGTAGGTCCTAATGACCACCAAATCATTTATAAATTCTAAGATTCAGAACAAATAACATTGTAAATTTTGTTTTTACATTTTCAGACTTTTGTAAAGTCGTAAATTAATTAAATGTGTTAATATTGAAAATTCCCCCAATAAAGTATGTTATTTATGTTACTATTTTTGAATAAATATGGATTTTTAATAGTGTATAAATTTTACTAGATTCTACATTTTGTCTTGAAAACTGATCATAATTTCAAATCATGTTAAAATATGATAACTACTTTAGTTTTTTGTATCGTAAGCCATAACGTTGTTCGTATGTTATACCCATTTACATTTAGCAAATGACTCTTGAAATTTGGAAATTCTGAAATTATATTTTGAATTTCTAAAAAATTCAAATATCATAGTTGTTTAAATTATGAATGTTTTTCATATGTGGATGGTAGGTTATCATGATTTCAAAAAAAATCTCATTAAAACTTTTTAATTAAATTGTTTTAGCCTAATGCTTTATAAAACTGATTTTGGGGTGTTAAAGTTTCTTTTATTAAAACCAAAACTCATTTTATTAAATTAAAACATTTTAAAAAAAATCCTTCAACTAAATCATTTAGCACACATTTTCTCAATGATCAACATGCCATTAAAGTGGTATTACATAAATATGTTTGAAAAAATTGATAGTTTTTTGGTCGTTTGACATAATTTTTTGTTCATTAGATTGTGATCGTACCCATTGATTCCATTTCACTAAAAGGTTGTAAAGTTTATAGAACATGAAACAATTTTCTTTTTTAATCAAAAAATTGAACATGTATCCCACAATTACATGCCTTTCCCTTGTTAAAAAAAATTCAATTTTTTTTCATGGTAGGTCCAAATGTTGATTCCATTTCAATAAAAGGGTGTAAAAGTTGTTTCAAGAGCATGAAATTAAAAAAATCTATATCAAGAAATTGAATACATAACTCATAACTATATGTCTTTCCCCTATAGAAAAAACAACCCAAAACTAGGTCCAAATGTTGATGGGTGCAAGCATGATAAAAGGAGCCATGGTTGCTTCCTTGGTGATTATTCCTTCTTGAAATATTGTTGAAATATTTCAATAAATTTTCCTTAAAACTTATTTTTAAATCATTAAATTTTTAAAATTACTATGTTAAGGTTTGTATCAAAATACTTTCATTTATAAAACATGTCATTTAAAAAAATCAATTATTATTTTTAATTTTAAAATTACTAGTTACAATGCTTTAAAATATTTTTGTGTATTTAAATTTTTTTAATTTATTTCAAATCTATTCACATGTTCCCATTATATATTATGAATGTTAGTATATAAATAAATCCAATGATTTCACCAGCAAATCAAATTATTATTTAAAACATTTTTAAATCAAACATTGGTTACATTTGTTGTGACTCCTATTAATGTGATCACACTTTGAATTCAGTAAAAGAGTGTGAAGGTTTCAAAACCATAAAACAACTAAATTTTTCATATCTAGCAAAATTTAAATACATAACTTACAACTATATTTGCCCATCCAACATCCAAAAGAATAACCCAAATTTTTCTATAATACCAAAAGTTGATTCCATTTCATGAAAAGGGTGTAAAGGTTTCAAGAGCATAAAAAAACTAAAATCTGCATATCTAACAAATATTAATAACCTGCACCTATATGCCCAACCACCATACAAAAAAAACCCGATTTCTTTTATAATATCAAATGCTGATTCCATTTCACCTAAAAGGTGTAAAGGTTTCAAGAGCATAAAAAAAGCTAAATTTTGCATATTTGACAATCATTAAATATGTAACCTGCAACTTTGTGTGCCCAACCCCCATACACAAAACAACCCAATTTTGTTTTATAGTAATAAATGTTGATTCCATTTCACTAAAAAGGTGTAAAGGTTTGAAGAATATAAAACAACTATATTTTGCATATCCAAATATTAAATACCTAACCCACAAGTATTTTCCATATCATACGATTTCTCTAGTGTATCTAGAGAGCACCTTGCAAAGCAAAAAATCCCATTAGGCTTTTCAAAAATCAAAAGTTTTGCTTTTGGTGGGGATTTTGTTTTCCTAATGCCAGGCATTCTTTTTTTTGCTCTTGTGATACGGAATGGGTATCATGGGGAAAAAAGTACAAGGTCACTCTTTAGGCTCAATAAAACCATGCACGCAAGGGCATTACTGAAATTGGGCAGCACTTGACTGCCACCCCATGCAGGCCCTTATTTTGGTAATTCCCTCACCCTTCTGCTTTACATTACACTAATATGAATATATGTAACCCAACTCAAGGGTCAAGAGAGGAGGAGGGGGGGAGGGGGGTGTGGGTGGATGGGTGAGTGCGGGGTTGAATTTGGAGGAGTGTGAGTAGCAAGTACATGGCATGTAGTGGATGGACATATCTCAGAAATTGGATTTGGATTTACACATTGTTTCTGGCCAATTTAAGGGGCTAAAGTTGTGGAAAGGTCAGAAAGAAAGAGAAAAGAAAAGCCAGAAATGAAGAAAAAAAGAAAAAAGAAAAAAGCAGCGGGAGGCGGAAGTGGGTAGTAAAATCTCAGATCTGCTGCACCACACGCAATGGAGTCGGACAAAAATTTCAGGAGTGTTGTTTATGCAGCAGGGTCGGAAAATCTGCGCCCATTCCAGCGCAGAATGTGTAGCTATTTCTGCCTAGCCGCTGCTGTTTGTTTTCACGTTTGAGTCGCCACCTCGCTCCGCGGGTG
>Ga0116228_10000444_pt1 | contig 31405 bp, 28 predicted proteins | sample S1TSphfallax_2_FD_89694 | JGI IMG/M metagenome (GOLD analysis project Ga0116228, IMG submission 89694) | Host-associated microbial communities from peat moss isolated from Minnesota, USA - S1T2_Fc - Sphagnum fallax MG | ecosystem: Host-associated > Plants > Peat moss > Unclassified | place... | reverse complement strand
TCGTCGCGTCGGGCGCGATCGCTTGCGCGTACGGAATCTGCGCGGCCGGTCCGGTCGTGTCGACGAACGCTTCGATCACGGCGTCGGGCGCGCTGACGTCGACGTTGCCGCTCGTCGTCGCCCGCAGCGGTCCGAACCCCGCATGCACGCCGGTGAACGTCACGTTGCCGTGCTCGTAATCGACCACGCCATGCAACCGGTCGAGCGGGATCGCGCCGTAGTACGTGCGCCCGCTCGAGAGCGCGGTGCGGATCAACGGATCCGTCACCGTTCCGGTGATGAGCGTCTCGAGGTGCATCGTGCCGCGCACCGGTTGCGAATCGAGAAACGTGAAGAGGTGCTTGAGGCGTTCGAGGTGCGCGTCGCCCGCGACCGCGACGCGGAATTGCAGGTTCGCGAAATCGTACACGCCGCCGCGGACGCGCAGCGGAATGCCCGCGGCGAGACCGCGCAGTCCGGGCGTGGTGACGCCGTCGCCGAAGAGATCGAGGTGGCCGCCGAGATCGGTGATCGGCCGCGCGAGCGCCTGCACGCCGATGCGCGCGCCGCGGAGATCGGCGCCGCCGCCGAGTTGCAGCGCGAACGGCACGCCGTTGCCGTAGCCGAGCGCGTACGCGACGATGTTCACGTTGTCGACGACGCCGTCGTCGAAGCGCGCGACCGGCGCGTGAATGAGGAAGTCGAGGATGCCGCGCAGCGGAATGCGCGGCGCCGTCGTGCGCGTCATCGTGAACCCGCGCGCTTGATCGACCACCGAACGCACGGCGATCGGATACGACGCGAGCGAATCGGTCTGCGTCCGGCGCGCGCGCAGCGCCGCCGCGACGCGCAGCGTCGAACGCGCGAGCGAATCGACGTTCGCATCGACCGCGATCCCGACGATCGACTGCGACCGCAGATCCGGCACGAGCGGCGCGAGATCGAGCAGCCGCACCTCGCCGTCGCGCACGCGCGCGCGCACGCGCAGCGGCGTCGTCGACGGGAGCGCGGCGCCGCCGCCGCCGCCCGTCGATCCGCTGCCGCCGAGATTGTAGCTGCCGTCGGCGTGGCGCACCAGCGTGAAGACCGGATGCTCGACGTCGACCGCGACGAGCCCGTAGAGCCGCTTGCCGCCCGGCAGCAGATCGCGCAAGCGGTAGTGCGCGTCGAGCGAGGCCGCGTCGAAGAGTGGATCGCCCGCCTTCGTCACGTGGATGCCGGTGAACGACGCGTGCGTCGTGCCCACGCGCATGCCGGCGAAGCGCACCGTCGTGCCGGTCGCGAGACCGAGCGCGCGCGCGACGACGAACGACGCGATCGCATGATGCGCCACGATCGCCACGAGCACCGCCGCTGCCGCGGCCGCACCCGCGGCGAGGACCCGGGAACGCATCACCGCGCGATGCGGCCCGGCGCGTTAGAGATCGAGGTTACGGACGGTGCGCGCGTGCTCTTGTATGAAGAGCTTGCGCGGCTCGACTTTGTCGCCCATCAGGGTGGTAAACATGCGTTCCGCCTCCTCGCTCGCTTCGTCCAACGTCACTTGCTTCAGCCGGCGCGTCGATGCGTCCATCGTCGTGTCGGCCAGCTGCTCGGCGTCCATCTCGCCGAGTCCTTTGAACTGTTGAACGGTGAAATCTTTCGGGTCGTCTCCGGCGAAGATCGCTTGCAGCTCGTCGTCGCTGAACGCCCACCACTGCTTCTTCCCGCGTTTGACGCCGTAGAGCGGCGGCTGGGCGATATACACGTAGCCGCGTTCGACCAGCGCCTTCATCTGGCGATAGAAGAACGTGAGCAGCAGCGTGCGGATGTGCGATCCGTCGACGTCGGCGTCGGTCATGATGATGATCTTGTGATAGCGCAGCTTGTCGGCGTTGAACTCTTCGCCGAAGCCCGTGCCGAACGCCGTGATCATCGTGCGGATCTCTTCGTTGGAGAGCATCTTGTCCAAGCGCGACTTCTCGACGTTGAGGATCTTCCCGCGTAGCGGTAAGATCGCTTGCGTGTTCGGATCGCGGCCGCCCTTGGCGGTGCCGCCGGCCGAGTCGCCTTCGACCAGAAAGATCTCGCATTGATCGGGCACCTGCGACTTGCAGTCGACGAGCTTGCCCGGCAAGCCGCTGCCGTCGAGCGCGTTCTTGCGCCGGGTGAGATCGCGGGCTTTCTTCGCCGCTTCGCGCGCGCGCGCCGCCGACATGCACTTGTCGACGATGATGCGTGCGATCTTCGGATTCTCTTCGAGAAAGAATTCGAGCCGTTCGGTGACGAGCGAGTTCACGATCGGCCGGACTTTGGCGTTGCCGAGCTTGGTCTTGGTCTGGCCTTCGAACTGCGGCTCTTGCAGCTTCACCGAAACGATCGCGGTGAGGCCTTCCATACAGTCGTCGGTCGAGAGGTTCGCGTCGTTGTCCTTGAGCATGCCGCGTTTGCGCGCGTACGTGTTGACCTCGTTGGACACGGCGGTGCGGAAGCCCGTGAGGTGCATGCCGCCTTCGATCGTGTTGATGTTGTTGGCGTACGCGTACACGACTTCGTTGTAGCCGTCGGTCCATTGCAGCGCGCATTCGACGACGATGTCGTCGCGTTCGCCGTTGGTCGAGATCACCGGCGTGAGCGCTTCTTTGTTTTCGTTGAGCCACTCGACGAACGAGACGATGCCGCCCTCGTAGAAATACGTCTTCTCGCGCACGTCTTCGGCGCGTTGCGGATCGGGACGCTCGTCGCGCAACGTGATGCGTAGGCCGCGATTGAGGAACGCGAGTTCGCGCAGGCGCTTCTCGAGCGTGTTCCACGAGAAGTCGAGCGTCTCGAAGACCTCGGGATCCGGCTTGAACCACTGGAACGTGCCGCTGCCCTCGGCGCGGCCGAGCCGCTTGAGCTTCGAGGACGTGATACCGCGTTCGAACTGGATCTCGTGCTTCCAGCCGTCGCGCGTGACGCGCGTCGTCATGCGTTCCGAGAGCGCGTTCACGACCGACACGCCGACGCCGTGCAAACCGCCCGAGACCTTGTAGCCGCCCTTGCCGAACTTGCCGCCGGCGTGGAGGATCGTCATCGCGACCTCGACCGCCGGAAGGCCCTCGTCGGCATGGATGTCGATCGGGATGCCGCGGCCGTTGTCTTGCACCGACACGGATCCGTCGGCGTAGATCACGACGTCGATCTCGGTCGCGACGCCCGCGAGCGCCTCGTCGACGGAGTTGTCGACGATTTCGTAGACCAGTTGATGGAGGCCGCGGTCCGAGGTGTTCCCGATGTACATGCCGGGACGTTTGCGCACGGCCTCGAGGCCTTTGAGGACCTCGATTTGTTCGCCGGTATATTCTTGCATTCCGGACGACCATCTTCGACATCGGCCGGATTTTTCTTTATATTCCGGTCTCAACCGCCCGAATGAAGCCGTACAGGTCGCCCAGGGCGTTCTGCCGGACCGGCGACTCCATCTCGAGCCGGTTCGGGTCGATCCGCGTTTCGAGCAAAACGTAGGAACTCGCGAGCTTGCGGACGCGGGCCGTGTCGAGCGGCGCCCGGACCAGATGGCGCTTACGCGCCAGCCGCAGCTCGTCGATCCAGGCACGCAGCAGCCGCCGGCGGATGCGATCGTAGGCCTCCGCGGTGAGGCCCGGAACGAGCTCCAGCACCTCTTCGGAGGCGAGCCACGGCGCTTGGAAGAGGATCCGCTCGCACTGCTCCCGCTGCTCGCGCTCGGCGAGGTCGGCACAGGGGCGGCAGCGCGCCGGGCCGCCGGCGATCGGCGCCGCGCAGTCCGCGCAGAACCCGCCGCCCGCGGCGGCGTGCGCCGCGCGCCGCGTCTCGACGACCGAGCGCAGCCGGGCCAGCGCCTCGAGCGCCGACGCCGGCCGGCCCGGCAGCGGCGGCGCGAGCGCCAACCGCGTCACCCGGCGCGGACGCACCGCGGACCGCGCGCGGACCGTGCCGATGCGGAAGCGCAAACGCTCGACGCCGCGCACGCCGAGCTCGCCGATGCTCGCGAGGATCGTCCGCTCGAGGAAGGAGAGCTGGTGGCTCCACGATCCGGAGCCGGTCACGACCACCAGCGCCGAGCCGACCAGCGCGACCGGCTGCGCCGCGCGCGCGACGTCTTCACCGACGATCTCGCTCCAGGCCGCGCGGATCGTCGCCAGCGGATCGTCGAGCGGACCGCGGCTCGGCCGCCATCCGGTGAGTGCGGTACCGAGCGGCGTCAGCATGCGGTCACGGTCGCGGCGGCGATGCGGAAGCGCGCCGCTTCGCCGGCCTGCGCCGGGAGGTCGGTCGTGGTGAGGAATGCTTGCTCGAACGAGCCGACCGCGGCGAGGAACCCACCCGCGCGTTCGACGTCGAGCTCGGAGAGCACGTCGTCGAGCAACAGGATCGGAGCATCGCCGGAGCGCTCGCGCATGACCTCGTATTCGGCGACCTTGAGCGCCAGCACCGCTGTGCGCTGCTGGCCCTGGGAGCCGAACGCATCGAGCGGCCGCGCATCGACGGTGAGTCGCACGTCGTCGCGGTGCGGACCGACGAGCGTCGTGCGCCGGCGCAGCTCCGCCTCGACGTTGGCCGCGAGCGCTGCGGCGACCGCCGCCGCGGGTTCCTCGCCCGGCGCGATGCTCGGCGCGTACGCGATGCCGAGCCGCTCGCGCGTGCCCGGCCAGCGCGCGTACACGGCGGTGGCGCGCTCGGTCAACGCGGCGACGAACGCCGCGCGCGCGGCGATCAGCGCGGCCGCCGGGGCGACGAGCTCGTCGTTGTAGGCGAGCAGCAGATCGCGGTCGGGTGCGATCGCACCGCGCAGCAGCGCGGACTTCTGCTGCACGATCTTGCCGTAGCGCGCGAGGTCGCGATAGTAGAGCGGCGAGAGTTGCGCGAGCGCGTTGTTGAGAAACGTGCGCCGACCGGCGGGGCCGCCCGACGCGAGGTGCAGATCGGCCGGAACGAACGTGACGACGCGCGCGCGACCGAGAAAGCGCGCGAACCCGACGCTCGCGCCGTTGACGTCGAACGATTTGCGCGTCGCACCGGCGGTGGTCGCGATCGCGCAGTGCAGGCGCAGCGTGCCGGCGGCGATGCGCGCCTCACCGGCGATCGCGGCGCGCGGCGTGCCGGCGCGAATCAACTCGCTCTCGCGCCGCGCGCGAAACGACTTGCCCGTGGCGAGCATCGCGATCGCTTCGAGCAGGTTGCTCTTGCCCTGCGCGTTCGCACCGACGAACACGTTCAAACCGGCCGCGGGCGTGAAATCGAGCGCGGCGTAATTGCGAAAGTCGGCCAGGCGAAGCGCGGTGAGGAGCAACGCCGCGAGTTACGCCGCGGGGCGGAGCCGCTCCGCCGCGTCGAGGCGGCTCGACGCGATCGCCGTCACGAGCGCGAGCACCGCAATGCCCGAACCGATCCAGGGCAGGTCGCCGTAGGCGACGCCGGCGGTGATCGCCACGCTGCCGATCGCCGCGCCCATCGCGTTGCCGAGGTTGAACGCACCCTGGTTGAGCGTCGAGGCGAGGTTGGGCGCCGCCGCCGCTTCATCGACGATCCGCAGTTGCAACAACGGCACGAGCGCGAACGCGAGGATGCCCCAGACGAAGATCGTCACGTACGCCGCGACCGCCCAACGGCTGGTGAGGGCGAAGACGGCGACGACGATCGCGACCGCGATGCCGACGCCGATCAACGACGGCATCAGCTTCCAATCCGCCAGCCGCCCGCCGATGATGTTCCCGGCGGTCAGGCCGGCGCCGAAGATCAGCAGCGCGATCGTGACGTGCGCGGGGCTGAGTCCGGTGACGCGTTCGAGCAGCGGCGTGATGTAGGTGAAGACCGAGAAGAGGCTCGCCGAGGCGAAGACGCTGATCGCCATCGCGAGGATCACCTGGGGACGGCCGACGACGCGCAGCTCGGCGCGCAGATCCGGATGCGACATCGCGAGCTTCGCCGGCACCCAGATCGCGACGGCAACCGCGGCGAGTGCACCGATGACCGCGACCGCCCAAAACGTCGAACGCCACCCGTACGCGTTGCCGAGAGCGGTGCCGAACGGCACGCCGAGGACGTTCGCGAGCGTCAGCCCGGCGAACATCGCGGCGATCGCCTGCGCGCGCCGCTCGGTGCCGACGAGCTGGGCCGCGACGACCGACCCGATACCGAAGAACGCGCCGTGGCAAAACGCCGTGACCACGCGTGCGCCCAGCAGGACGCCATATGTCGGCGCGATCGCACAGAGCAGGTTGCCCATCACGAACATCGCGATCATGCCGAGCAGCGCGCGCTTGCGCGGCACGCCGATGACCAGCGCCGCCACGATCGGCGCGCCGACGACGACCCCGAGCGCATAGCCGGTGACGAGCAACCCGGCACGCGGAATCGACACGCCCAGACCGCGCGCGATGTCGGGCAGCAGCCCCATGATGACGAACTCCGTCGTCCCGATGCAGAACGACGCGGTCGCCAGCGCAATGATCGCCAGCGGCATCCGCGACTACTGTCGCAAGGGCATCAAGACGAAGAGCGGGGTGCCGAGGTCGTTGCCTTCGAGCGGACGGATCGCGGCCGGCGAGAGCGGACCGAGCAGGTCGAGCACGGTCTGCGGCGAGTCGACGTGGTTGAGGATCTCGACGAGGTAGCGCGCGTTGAACGCGATCGTGAGATCGTCGCCCGACTGCTCGACCTCGAGTTCTTCGTACGCGTTGCCGGTCACGTCGGACTTGGCGGTGATCATCAGCGTGTTGTTGGCGATCTCGAGCTTGACCATCGAGGCGCGATCGCCGGCGACGAGTTCCGCGCGCCGGAGGCCGCCGATCAACGCGGCCGTGTTGACCGTGACCTGACGGTCGAACTTCGCCGGGATCACTTGCCCGTAGTTCGGATATTGGCCGTCGACGAGCCGCACCACGATCGAAGTCGCACCGGCGCTGAGCATCAGTTGATTGGCCTGGGCCCCGAGCGCCGTCGCTTCGAGCATCTCGGCCGACCCGACGTTGCGCGCCGCCTCGGCCAGCGCGCGCGACGGAACGATGTACTTCGCGGTTCCCTCGAACGGCCGGTCGAGCGTGGCGGTCCACTTCGCGAGGCGATAGCCGTCGGTCGCGACCAGCGTGATCGAATCGCCGTCGAGCTCGAGCAGCGTCCCCATCAGCACCGCGCCGCGCGCTTCTTCGCTCGATGCGGCGAAGATCGTCGCGTTGACGCCGTCGCGAAATTTCTTGGCCGAGATCCCGAACGACGCGCCCTTTTGCGCCGCCGGCAGCGGCGGGTACTCATCGGGCGGCAGTGCGAGGAAGTCGTAGTTCGAGCGCTCGGCCTTGATCGACGCGCGCGTCGGCGAGCCGCTCAGTTCGAGCAGTCCCGCCGGCAAGTTGCCGAGGTAGCCCGAGAACAGCTTCGCCGGAACGGTGACGGCGCCGCTTTCGGCGACCTCGGCGGGAAACGACTGCTCCAACGTCAGCTCGAGATCGGTCGCGCGCACCTTGATGCTGCCGTCGTCGGCGGTGAGCAACACGTTCGAGAGAATCGGGACGGTCGTGTGCGCGTTGACGATCTTGCTCGCGGCGCCGACGGCTGAGGCGATATCTTTCGTGCTACACGTAAACTTCACTCATCCACCGTTTCGTCGCCGTGGCGACGCGTCTCTCTAGAAGTAATAAAGATAGCCGTCGTATCAGTAGGCACGTGGACGGCGTGTATGGATGCCGTCCGGGGCCGTGGTTACGGTGTCTCGTCACGATTCGGGGTGTGGACGGCCGGGCCCGTTCATCCACCGATTCCCCGCGTCACGCGCGCCTTCGCATTATCCACGCCGGAACAGTCACCCTGTAGACTGGCGGTGGCAAGAGTCGGTGGATCGTTTTCGGCACCGCGCATCGCGCGGGCGGGCAAACGAAAAAGAGCCCGCATGACGAGCTCTTCGCGGCGATGTCGCCCATCGGTGACTACTCGCTTTGAATCAGGGCGATCAGCGAGCGCACCCGGTTGCGGAAGGCTTCGTCGGCGTCCATCAGGTCGGCGATCTTGTCGCGCGCGTACATCGCGGTCGTGTGATCTTTCTTGCCGAATTCGCGGGCGATCTGCGGAAGCGACGCGCCGGTGAGCTGCCATGCGATGTACATCGCGATCTGCCGTGGCATCGTCACGCGCTGGTCGCGGCGCTGCGCTTCCATCTCCTTGATCGAGATGCCGTAGAATTTCGCCACGCGCTCCTTGATCAGCGGGATCGTCACGCGATGGATCGGCGCGGCCGCAACGGCGTTCTTGAGGACTTCGCCGGCAAGTTCGGTCGTGATCGGCGACTTCGTGAGCGATGCGAACGCGACCACGCGGATCAGCGACCCCTCGAGCTCGCGGATGTTCGAGGGGATGACCTTCGCGATGAACGCGAGCACGTCGTCGGGCACGGGTACGTTTTCGGTCTCGGCCTTCTTGCGCAAGATCGCTTCGCGGGTCTCGAAATCCGGCGGCTGGATGTCGGTGAGCAAGCCCCACTCGAAGCGCGAGCGCAGACGCGATTCGAGCGTCTGGATCTCTTTGGGCGGGCGATCGCTCGAGATCACGAGCTGCTTCTGCGCTTCGTGCAGCGAGTTGAACGTGTGGAAGAACTCCTCTTGGGTCTGTTCTTTGCCCTCGAGGAACTGGATGTCGTCGATCAGGAGAACGTCGACGTGCCGGTAGCGATTGCGGAACTCGACCGTCTGGTTGTTCTTGATCGCGATGATGAATTCGTTGGTGAACTTCTCGCTCGACACGTACACGATGTTCGCGTTCGGATTGCGTTCGAGGACGCGTTGGCCGATCGCGTGCATGAGGTGGGTCTTGCCGAGACCGACGCCGCCGTAGAGAAAGAGCGGGTTGTACGCCATGGCGGGCGCCTCGGCCACCGCCTGCGAGGCGGCGTGGGCGAACCGGTTGGAATTCCCGACGACGAAATCGTCGAAGGTGTAGCGCGGGTTGAGGTTGCCGACGCGCAGGTCGTCGACCGCCGCGATCGGACGCGCCGGGACCGCGGTCGGGACGCTTTCGGCGGCCCCGCCCGGATCGACGACGACGCGCAGCGCGATCTCGGCGCCCAGGATATCGTGCAGAACGCCCGTGATGTCCGCTTTCAGCCGGTTCTCCACCCAGTCGCGCGCAAAGGTCGTGTTGACGGCCAGGACGATCTCGTCGGGCGTGAGTTCGACGAGCCGCATCGGCTTGAGCCACATCTCAAAGACCGGCTTGTTATACCGGGGTTCGAGCCGTTCGAGGGCTGCCGCCCAGAGATCGGAGGTCTGCGCTGCCGCGAGGGAAGTGTGCATCCAGTTTCCTGCCGAGAGAATGGCCGGATCGCACGGGACCCGGAGAGGTGAGGCACACGCATTGGCCCGGCGAGGACGGCTTCCTGCGGTTTGTTGTCCCCCGATTTCTCCACTTATCCACAGGCACGCCGGGCGGCCGAATTCCCGAGAAACCGGGCGGTTTTCGCGTTTTCCGCAGTTTGAAATCGCGCGCGAAACGCGGCAGGAACCCCCGTTCTGCAAGGCTTTGGCGACCGGGCCGCACGGACGTTCTCCACAGCTCTCTCCACAGCTGTGCATAACGCAAGAACGATTCGCAAAAACGCCGTCGTCCTTGACGCGGGCTCTCTGAAGCCGGTACAATGACGCGCTATTCTTTTTGCCCTAGGAGTGTCAGGTGAAGCGGACTTTTCAGCCGCATAACCGTCGCCGCAAACGCGTCCACGGTTTTCTCGAGCGGATGTCAACCAAGAACGGACGCAAAGTCCTCGCGGCTCGCCGCAAAAAAGGCCGTCACCGCCTCAGCGTGTAGTGCGAACCTACGCGTCGTTGCGGCGGCGGGGTGATTTCGCCCGCATCCAACGGCGCGGCGTTCGTCGCGTCGGCGCCGCCTTCGTGGCGGTCTCGGCGGAGGGCCGCGACGGCTCGCGAGTCGGGATCACCGTCGCCAAGACGGTGGGCAACGCCGTCGTCCGCAATCGGCTGCGCCGGCGCGTCAAGGCGATCCTCGATCGCTCGACCTTCGGCGCCGCGCCCCATCGCGACGTCGTCTTGATCGCCCGTCCGGGCGCGGGCGAGCGCGATTTCGACGACCTCGCCGCCGAATTGGCCCGGTTGCTCGCGTGATTCGCGGACTCCTGATCGCGCTGCTGCGCGGGTACAAACGGTTCGTTTCCCCCGTGCTGCCACCGGCGTGCCGGTTTTCTCCGACCTGTTCGGAGTATGCGGCGGAGGCCATCGAGAAACACGGTCCGATCAACGGAGTACGCCTTGCCGTCTGGCGGATCGTCCGCTGCGCGCCGTGGCATCCCGGCGGGCTCGATCCCGTTCCCGAGGGGCGCCGTCCCTCGCATTTCTGAAAGGCCTCCGACCCTCCGTGCTCGCCTTCAACGTTCTCCAGCCGATCACCGATGCGCTCGGGCATGTCCTGACGGCGATCCACGCCGTCGTGCCCTCGTACGGCTTCGACATGATCCTCATCGCGCTCGTCGTCCGGCTCGCGCTGTGGCCGATCGCGCAGCAGCAGTTCAAGTCGATGGCCGAGATGCAGAAGCTGCAGCCGTTGATGAAGGCGTTGCAAGCGAAGCACAAGGGCAATCCGCAAGAGCAGCAAGCGGCGACGATGGCGCTCTACAAGGAGCACGGCGTCAACCCGCTCGCCGGCTGTCTGCCGATGGTCATCCAGCTGCCGATCCTCTTCGGCCTCTATTGGGCGATCAACGAGCACGTCGGCTGCAATCCGGCCAACTGGATTCCCGCCGTGGGCACCGTGGCCGCGAAGTGCTCGACCGGCGGGAACGCACCGCCGGGCGACTTCTGGGGCGCGCACTTCCTGTGGATCGGGTCGCCGATCTCGCAACACTTGCCGCAGATCTTCGCCACCAGCCTCGCGACGCTCGACCTGCCGCTGTTCATCCTCTACATCGTCTCGATGTACATCAGCGTGCGCTACGGCAGCCCGCCGTCGACCGATCCGCAACAAGCGCAGACGCAACGCATCATGGCGTTCGTCTCACCGGCGATGATCGCGTTCTTCGGCTGGAAGTATCACTTCGCGTCGGCGCTGCTCATCTATTGGTTCTCGCTCAACGTGTTCACGATGGCGCAGCAGGCGTTCATGTACCGCAAGTTCGGCTTGATCGGCGGGCCCAAGCCCGAACCGTTGCCGCCGGCGGCCACCAAGGTGCTCGTCGCGAACGGGAAGAGCGGAGCAGCGCGCCAAACCCCACCGGCCGCGAAGAACGGCAGCACGAGCGGTCGCAGCAGCCGCCGCTCGAAACGCTGAGCCTTTCGATCTCAGGGAACGGAGCAACGGTGGACGAGGAACGGTTTGCCGGCGCGGGGCGCCGTGATTTCGGCCGGCGCGGTCGCCCGGGCGGCGATCGCGATGGGCGGCGCTTCGGCCCGCCGCGCGCACCGCGCGAACTGAGCGAACCGTCCACCGAGCCCGCCGCCGCGAAGCCCGCTCGTCAGCTGCTCGAGGAACTGCTTGCCAAGATGGGTCTCGACGACGTCGCGATCGTCTACATCGCGCGCAGCGAGGGCGAGTACTTCGAAGTGCGCGGACCGCGTCTCGCCAACTTGATCGGCCGCAACGGCAACACGCTCGAGGCGCTCAACCTGATCTTCAACAACATCCTCAACGCAGGCGTGCGGAACAATCGTCGCTATTACACGATCGACGCCGAGGGCTATCGCGCGCGGAAGGCCGATCAGCTCAAGACCCTCGCGCTTGCGACGCTCGAACGCGTCATCCGCGAAGGCAAGCCGATCAAGCTCGAGCCGATGCTGCCGAGCGAGCGGAAAATCGTTCACCTCGCACTCGCGGAGTCGACCGTCGTCGATACGCAGTCCGAAGGCGTGGACCCCGACCGCCGGCTCGTCGTCTCACCGAAGTAAGAGCGGTCCGCACGCGTGACCGACACGATCGCGGCCATCGCGACCCCGCCGGGCCGCGGCGCGATCGCGATCGTTCGCTGCAGCGGACCCGACGCGCGCGACGTGGTCGCACGCGTTTTCCGCAGCCGGCGCCCGCTGCGCGATCGGGTCGCGACGTACGGTGAAGTGCTCGCCGTCGACGGCGCCGTGCTCGACCGTGGGCTCGCGCTCGCGATGAACGCACCGCGCACGGTCACTGGTGAGGATGTCGTGGAACTGCACGTGCACGGCAGCCCGTTCGTGGCGGCGGAAACCTTACGCGCGCTGGTGCATGCGGGCGCGCGGCCGGCGGGACCGGGCGAGTTCACGCGGCGCGCGTTTCTCAACGGGAAGCTCGACCTCAGCGCGGCCGAAGCCGTCGCCGATGTGATCGAGGCGGAATCGCGCGCGAGCGCGCATGCGGCGCAGGCCAATCTCGCCGGCGCGTTGCGCGCGGCGATCGACGCGGTGCGCGGCGACCTTTCGGCCGTGTTGGAAGAACTCGGCGGCGCGATCGATTATCCCGACGAGGTGCCCGAGCCGGATCGTGCAGCGACGACGGCGCGGCTCGCCGCGATCGACGATCGGCTCGCCGAACTCGTGCACGCGTGGGAACGCGGGCGATTCGTGCGCGAGGGGCTCGCGCTTGCGATCGTCGGCCCGCCGAACGCGGGCAAGTCGTCGTTGCTGAACGCGCTCGTCGGTGAGGAACGCGCGATCGTCGCGCCCGTCGCCGGCACCACCCGCGACGTCATCGAAGAGCGCGTGTTCGTCGGCGGCGTGCCCGTGCGCGTGCTCGACACGGCCGGCCTGCGTTCGACCGGCGATGCGATCGAGCGCATCGGCGTCGACCGCGCGCGTCGCGCGCTCGCCGACGCGGCCGTCGCACTGATCGTCATCGACGGCTCGCGACCGCTCGACGCCGACGCACGCGCCGTCTTGTTCGAGACGCGCACGCGCGCGCGCATCGTCTTCTTCAACAAGAGCGACGAGGGCCGGAGCGGCTACGACATGCGCGATGAGGCGGAGCACGACGCGCTGCACGGCAGTGTGTACGATCACGCGACGATCGCAGCGCTCGGCGATGCGATCGAGCGGATCGGGTGGCAAGGCGATCGCACCGACGTCACGCGACCGCACCTCGCGTCGGCGCGTCATGCCGACGCGGTCGCACGCGCGCGGGAATCGCTCGCCGACGCGCGTGAGACGCTGAACGCCGGCGACGCGCTCGATCTGATCGCGCCCGCGTTGCTCGCCGCGTCGGCCTCGCTCGGCGAGATCACGGGTGCGGTCGCGACCGAGGCGATGCTCGACGGCATCTTCGCGCGATTCTGCATCGGGAAGTGACGCGGTGCTCGAAACGGCGCGCCTGCATTTGCGTCCGCTCGAACTCGCGGATGAAGACGATTTGCTCGTCTATCAATCCGATCCGGAGATCGTGCGCTACATCCCGTGGCCCGAGCGCACGCGCGAGCAGGTGCGCGCGGGCATCGTTGCGTTCAAGGATCGCACGCGCATGGAACGGAGCGGTGATGCCCTCGTGCTCGCGATGGTCGAGAAGCGGAGCGGCACGGTGATCGGGCAGATGAACGTCGGCATCACGAGTCGCGAGGACGCGCAGGGTGAGTTCGGCTATGTCGTCGCGCGAGCGTTCGGCCGGCGCGGTTTCGCGACGGAGGCGTCGGCGGCCGTGCTGGACTACGCGTTCGACGTGCTCGATCTGCACCGCGTGACGGCGCAGATCGATACCCGGAATGTCGCGTCCGTCGGGGTGGTGACGAAGCTCGGCTTGCGGCGCGAGGCCGAGTTCCGCGAGAACGAATGGTTCAAGGGCGAGTGGACGAGCTCGTGGATCTACGCGATCCTGGCCGCCGAGTGGCGCGCGGCGCGTGATAGCATGGTGACCGATGAGCGAACATGACGCGGCGGTGATCGTCGTCGGCGGCGGCCACGCGGGCGTCGAAGCGGCGCTCGCCGCGGCGCGCCTCGGCGCGGAGACGGTCCTCGTGACGGGCGATCCGGCGCGCGTTGCCACGCTTGCGTGCAATCCCTCGATCGGCGGGAGCGCGAAGGGCCAACTCGTGCGCGAGATCGACGCGCTCGGCGGCGAGATGGCGCGCACGATCGACGCGACGTCGTTGCACGCGCGGTTCCTCAACGAGTCGAAGGGGCCGTCGGTGCGTGCGCTGCGCGCGCTGGCCGACAAGCCCGCCTATGTGCGCGCGAGCGCGGCGGCGCTCGCGGCGCAACCCGGGCTGACGATCGTGACCGGGATGGCCGACGATCTGATCGTCGCCGGCGGGGCCGTGCGCGGGATTCGACTCGACGACGGGCGGGTGCTGCGCGCGCCGAACGTCGTGCTGGCCACCGGGACATTTCTCGGCGGCAAGACGTTTCGCGGTGACGAGGTGCGGGCCGAGGGCCGCTTCGGCGAGCCGCCCGCGGTCGGCTTGTCCGGAACGCTGCGGCGACTCGGATTCCCCGTCGCGCGGCTCAAGACGGGCACGCCACCGCGGATCGATCGCGCGACGGTCGACTACGGGGCCATGGACGAGCAGCGGCCGAGTGTGTCGCCGCTCACATTTTCCTTTGATAGTGCGCCGGAATTCGCGGGTCCGCAGCGCTCGTGCTGGGTCGTTTGTACCAACGACGAGACACACCGTATCGTGCGGGAGAATCTCCATCGATCGCCGCTGTACGGACTCGACCTGATCCGCGGCATCGGGCCCCGGTACTGCCCGTCCATCGAAGACAAGGTGGTCAAGTTCGCGCACAACCCGACGCACCAGATCTTCATCGAGCCCGAGGGGTGGGACGAGGCGACGCTCTACGTGGGCGGCTTCTCGACGTCGCTGCCGGCCGAGGTGCAGCTCGCGATGCTGCGCACGTTGCCGGGCCTCGGGGACGTTCGGATGATGCGGGCCGGCTACGCGGTCGAGTATGATTTCGTGACGCCGACGGAGCTCGACGGCAGCCTCGAGACGCGCCGGGTCGCCGGGCTCTTCCACTGCGGTCAGCTGAACGGTACCTCGGGGTACGAGGAGGCCGCGGCGCAGGGATTGGTCGCGGGCATCAACGCGGCGCGTCGCGCTGCGGGTCGCGAGCCGCTGCGGTTGGGACGTGAGACGTCGTACATCGGCGTGTTGATCGACGATCTCGTCACGCGGGGCGTAGACGAGCCCTATCGGATGCTGACGTCGCGGGCGGAGCATCGCGTCGTTCTCCGCCATGACAACGCCGATCTGCGCTTGACGCCGGTCGGCCGCGATCTCGGGCTCGTCGACGATCGGCGCTGGGCGTCGTTCGTGGCGCGGCGGGACGCGCTCGATGCCGCCGGCGCGAGCGCGCGGCGCGCGAAGGTCGGCGGCACCACGATCGGCACCGCGGTGATGCCGCCGGGCTCCACCGTGGCCGACGTCTTGCGCCGGCCCGACGTAACGTTCGGTGACGTCGCCGCTGCCCTGCCGAACGTCGAGCCGCGGATCGGCGAGCGGCTGGAGATCGAGATCAAGATGGCGGGCTACGTCGACCGTCAGCGCACGGCGATCGCCCGAGCGGCGGTCGACGAGGCCGTCCGGATCCCCGAGGGCTTCGATTATTACGGCATACGGGCGCTCTCGCTCGAAGCACGTGACAAGCTCTCGCGCATCCGTCCGCGCACGCTCGGCGCCGCGGGACGCGTCCCCGGCATCACACCCGCCGATCTGGCGGTTCTGAGCGTGATGCTCCATCGGCGTGCCGCGCCCGAGCTCGCCGTGCAGGCGTGAACGCCGGTGATCTCCGCAGCGACATCGCCGCCGGGCTGTCGGCGGGCGGCGTCGAGGCGGGTGTCGCGGCCCGGCTCGCGGTCTACGGGGCGCTCTTGCTCGAGGCGAACGCGCGTGTGAACCTCACCGGCGCGAAGACGCCGGCCGACGTCGTGTCGCACCTCCTCGATTCGCTCACGCTGGTGCCGCTGATCGCACCGGCCACCAATCTCGTCGACGTGGGAAGCGGCGGAGGCCTCCCGGGTATCCCGCTTGCGCTTGCGACGGGGGTGCGCGTGACGCTGGTGGAGCCGATCGCGAAAAAGGCGGCCTTCCTCCGCGAGGCGATGGCGGCGTGTGGCTTGGACGGTGACGTGTTGGCGGAACGTGCGGAGGTCGTTGCGCGGGATCCGCGGCACCGCGAGCAGTATCTCGCGGCGACCGCCCGTGCGGTCAGTCGCGCGCCGACGGTCGCGGAGCTGACGCTGCCACTGCTCTGCGTCGGCGGGCGGGCGTTGCTCCAGCGTGGCGCCATCGAACGGCGCGAGCGTCAGGCGCTCGACGACGCCGCACCCGTGCTCGGCGGCGCCGTGATTGGTGAAGAGTCGCTGGAGGGCGACAAGCGCATCATTATCGTCGAGAAGCGCGTGCCCTCGAGCGAGCGGTTCCCGCGACGCAACGGCGTCCCGGAAAAGCGTCCGCTCTGCTGGGATTGAGGCGAAAATGTTCCACGGCAAACAATTTCGCCGCCGTTCGGTGAGCCGAATGTTCATCGTGAAACATCTTTGGGTGCGAATCGCGCTAGAATGGGGTTCGTGACCGCTCACCCCTTGGATCGTGCGCTGCTTGCGGTGCTCCCGGCTGGATCGCTGTATGCGGTCGGCGGGCGCGTTCGCGACGAACTCCGGGCGCAACTCGATCCCACCGTCGAACCGCCCAACGATCTCGACTACGTCGTGGTCGGCATCGGCTTGGACGAGCTCGTGGGCCGAATTGGGCCGATGGGTCGCGTTAACATCGTCGGGGCATCGTTTTCGGTGGTCAAGCTGTCGACCCCGGACGGAGACGCGGACCTCGCCCTCCCGCGCCGCGAGCGGTCGACCGGTAGCGGCCACCGTGATTTCGTGGTGGAGAGCGGGCCCGAGGTCTCCCTGGAAGACGATCTCGGCCGGCGCGACTTCCGGATGAACATGGTCGCGCGCCGCATCGGTGACGACGCGATCGTCGACCCGTTCGGCGGCGTGGCAGATATCCAGGCGCGTCGCATCGAGATCGTGACCCCCGAGGCGTTCGCTGAGGATCCGTTGCGCATGCTCCGGGCCGCTCAGTTCGCGGCGCGATTCGGCTACGATCTCGGTCCGCGAGCTGCGGAGGCGATGCGAGCGGCCGCTCCGCTCGTGCGGACCGTCGCTGCGGAGCGCGTCTGCGACGAGCTGACGAAGCTCTTCGGCAAAGCCGTCCGCCCCTCGGCCGGCGTGGAGATCTTGCGCACCACGGGCATCCTGGACCATCTCTGGCCGGAGATTCTCGAGGGCGTGGACGTCGATCAGAACGAGTGGCACGCCTACGACGTCTACCGCCACAACCTCGCGACGCTCGATGCAACGCCGCCCGACGTGACGCTGCGCATCGCCGCGCTTCTTCACGATGTGGGGAAGCCGCGGACCAAGGACGGACCGCACTTTTACCAGCACGAGCACGTCGGCGCTGATTTGGCCACCGCGATGCTCGAGCGGTTTCGCTTTCCCGGCGAGGTCGTGGCGACCGTCGAGCATCTCGTTCGTTCGCACATGTACGCGGCCGACCCGGAAATGCAGCCAAAAACGATCCGGCGCTTCGTCAATCGCATCGGCGCCGACCACCTCGACCGGCTCTTCGCGCTGCGTCACGCCGACATCGTCGGGAGCGGTTTACCAAAGCGTTCCGACGACAACGAGCGGTTCGAAGCGCGCGTTGCGGCAATTCTCGCGGAAGCGCCGCCGTTCACCGTGCGCGACCTTGCTATTTCCGGCGGCGACGTGATGGAACTCATGGTCGAGCACGGTCTCGCCGCGCCGGGATTCCGTGGCGACCGGCGCGTCGGCGAGACGCTGGCGGCACTCTTTGAAGAGGTCGTCGACGACCCGTCTGTAAACGAACGGAGCCGGCTGGTCGACCGCGCCACGCGCTATATCGGCGAGCATTTTCGTGTGGACCAGAGTGCATCGTAGCGGAGCGAAGACCGGCCGGGGGCCACACGTATGAACGAACATCAGCCGGCGCGCGTCATCGCGATCGTCAACCAAAAGGGCGGCGTCGGGAAGAGCACGACCGCCGTCAATCTCGGCGCATCGCTCGCGTTACTCGGCGTACGAGTGCTGCTATTGGATATCGATCCGCAGGGTAATACCACGACAGGCGTTGGAATCGACAAGCGTGCCTTGACAGCCGACGCCTACGGCGTGTTGCTCGAGGACGTCGCGATCGCCGACGTCGCGCAACCCACCGATGTGGAAAACCTGTGGATCGTCCCAGCAACGCTGCGCCTCGCCGGAGCCGAAGTCGAACTGGTCGGCACGCCGAATCGCGAGAAGCGTCTCAAGGACGCGCTCGTGCCCGCGCTGCGCGCCTACGATTACGTGCTGATCGATTGCCCGCCGTCGCTCGGGCTCTTGACGGTCAACGCGCTCTCCGCCGCGCACGAGATCATCATCCCGGTGCAGGCCGAGTACTATGCACTCGAAGGCCTCTCGCAACTGACCACGATCGTCGAGCACGTGCGCGGCGATTTGAATCCGGATCTCGCGATCCTCGGCGTGCTGATCACGATGTTCGACGGCCGCACGCGGCTCGCGGTCGAGGTGCTCGACGAAGTGCATCGTTACTTTCCCGAACGCGTGTTTCACACGCAGATTCCGCGCAACATCCGGCTCTCCGAAGCGCCGTCCTACGGCAAACCCGCCGTGCTGTTCGACCCGAAGAGCCGCGGCGCACAAGCCTACATCCAACTCGCGCGCGAGACCGTCGGCGGCATCGGCTCCGTGGAGGCGTTGCTGTAATGGCGATGGAGCGCGCGCCGTGGAAACGCGACGTGAGGAACGATATGCTTGCGAGCTCGGCGCACGCAGCGCGCGGCGGAGCGTCTTTTCGATGAGTACGCCGAAGCGCGGGCTCGGGCGCGGGCTTGGGGCGTTGCTCGGCGATCCCGTCGCGCCGCCGAGTGCGGCGGGCGGGCGTGGATTGTTGCAGGTTCCGGTGGCCGCGATTTCGCCGAACCCGCATCAGCCGCGCGTCACGTTCGCCGCGGGTGCGCTCGATGAGTTGCGCGCGTCGATCGCCGAATTCGGCGTGCTCGTTCCGATCATCGTGCGCAAGCTCGATGGCGAGAAGTACGAGTTGATCGCGGGCGAACGGCGCTGGCGCGCTGCGACGGCGGCCGGTCTCGCGACGGTGCCGGCGATCGTGCGCAGCGCCGACGATCGCGAATCGCTCGAGGTCGCGATCGTCGAGAACTTGCAACGCGAAAACCTCGATCCGCTCGAAGAGGCGATGGGGTTCGCGCACTTGATGGAAGCGCACGACTTTACGCAAGAGCAAGTCGCGCAGCGCGTCGGACGGAGTCGTCCCGCGGTCGCAAATGCCTTACGGTTGTTGACGCTTTCCGATGCGATCAAAGCGCTCGTGCGCGACGGTTCGCTCACCGCCGGTGCGGCGCGCGCGTTGCTCGCGCTGCCGGAAGACAAGCGCGAAGCGATCGCGCGTCGCGTCGCGACCGACGGTCTCAGCGTCCGCGCAATCGAGGCGCTCGCGCGCGAACCGGTTGCGAAATCGAAGCCGGCGCCGGTCGCGAACGATGCCGAGACGAGCGCGCTCGTCGATCGCTTGCGCTATCGTTTCGCGACGGCCGTTACGTTGACGCGTCGCGAACGCGGCGGTGCGATCGAGATTCGCTACGCGGACGACGACGAGTTGATACGCATCGTCGACGTCTTGCTCGGCGACGCCGTGTGACGCGTACGGCGCTCGCCGGCATCTACGCGCTCGTCGAACCGGCGCGTCACACCGATCCGCTCGCCTACACCGATGCCTTGTTGCGCGGCGGCATCCGGATCGTGCAGTTGCGCGCGAAGGGTGGCTGCGATCCCGCGTTCGTCGACGCGCTGGTCACGCGCGTGCGTGCCGCCGGTGGTTGCACGATCGTGAACGACGACGTCGCGCTCGCCGCGCGTGCCGACGGCGTCCACCTCGGCCAAGAGGACGCGGCGCTGCTCGATCTCGACCGCGTCCGCGCCCAACTCGGGGCGCGCACGATCGGTCTGTCGTGCGGCACGCCACAGGAGGCGCGCGCGGCGCCGCCCGTCGTCGACTACCTCGGCGTCGGGCCGATCTTCGCCACCGGCTCGAAGGCCGATGCCGGCGGGCCGATTGGCGTGAACGGCGTGCGCGTCGTTGTCGAGGCGACGCGACTGCCCGCGGCCGCGATCGGCGGCATCTCGCTCGCCGCGCTACCGCGCGTCCGTGAAACGGGTGCCGCGATGGCGGCGGTCATCTCGGCGCTGGCCGGTGCCGCCGATCCGGAATCCGCCGCACGCGCGTTCGTGCAGGCGTGGAACGCGTGATGCCGGTCGTTGCGTCGATCGGGACGACGCATCCGTTCGGCACCACCGGGCTGCTCGTCGAACTGACCGCGCTGCGCACGCTCGGCGTTCGTTCCGTCGCCGTCATCGCCGGGGTCAGCGCCCAGGATGCGGCCCACGTGTACGCCCGCACGGCGCTCGACCCGGCGACCATCGCGCGCCAATTCGATGCGCTCGCCACCGCCGACGTCGATGCGTGCAGCGTCGGCGCGCTGCTCGACGCGCCGTCCGTGCGCGCCGTTGCGGCCGGCGTCGCCGATCTTGCCGTACCGGTCGTATGCGATCCGGTCATCGCGGCCAGCGGCGGCGACCGCCTCGCCGACGACGCGACGGTGGCCGAGTTGCGCACCTCGCTGTTCCCGCACTGCGCGCTGATCACGCCGAACCTCGATGAAGCGGGCCTCCTGATCGGCGCGCAGCTGCGCACGCTCGACGACGTTCGCGCCGCGCTCGGCGCGTTGCTCGCGCTCGGGCCGCGCGCGGTGCTGGTGACGGGCGGGCACCTCACCGGCGACCCGTGCGACGTCTTTGCCGATGGATCGCGCGTGCTCGAATTGCGCGCGCCGCGCATCCCCGGAACGCTGCGCGGCACGGGATCGCTGCTCGGCGCCGCGATCGCCGCGCGGCTGGCCCACGGTGACGAGCTCGATACGGCGATCGCGATCGCGCGCGAGTTCGTGCGCGCACGCATCGCGAGCGGCACGCCGTTTGCGGGAATGCGCGTGGCGTACTAACAACCTCGCACGATCATGGAAACGCTGCAGCGCACGCGCGTGATGTCGGGAACGCGCCCGACCGGACGCCTACACGTCGGCCATCTGGTCGGTGCGCTCGGGCAGTGGGTCGAGCTCCAGTCGACGAGCGAGGTCTTCTTCGAGATCGCCGACATCCACGCGTTCACGACCGGCTTCGAGGATCCGCAACACATTCGCGACAGTCGCGAAGAGCTCGTCCTCGATTGGCTCGCCGCCGGCGTCGATCCGCTCCAAGCGACGTTGTTTTTGCAATCGGGCGTGCCCGAGATCTCGGAATTGCACACGTTGCTCTCGATGATCGTGCCGCTCTCGTGGCTGCAACGCGTGCCGACGTTCAAAGATCAGATCGAAGCACTCGGCGCCGACATCAGCACCTACGGTTTTCTCGGCTATCCGCTCTTGCAGTTGTGCGACATCGCGGTGTTTCGCGCGTCGAAGGTGCCGGTCGGCAAAGACCAGCTCTCGCACCTCGAACTCGGGCGCGAGGTCGTGCGCCGGTTCAATCACCTCTACGGACCGACGCTGGTCGAACCCGATGCGATCCTCTCCGAGTTTCCCGCCGTTCCCGGAACCGACGGGCGCAAGATGTCGAAGTCGTACCACAACACGATCGATCTCGCCGACGACGAAGAGACGACGCGCAAGAAAATTCGCAGCGCGGTGACCGATCCGAAGAAAGTGCGCCGCAACGATCCGGGCGAGCCGGAGATCTGTCCCGTGTTCGCGCTGCACCATCTCTGCAACGATGCGCGCGTCCCGTGGATCCGTGATCACTGCCGCACGGGCGAACTCGGCTGCGTCGACTGCAAGACGGAACTCGCCGAAACGATGAACGCGTGGCTACGCCCGGTGCGCGAACGGCGCGCATCGTTCGATCGCGCCACAATCGACCGCATCATTACCGACGGCACCGACCGCGCGCGCATCATCGCCGCCGACACCGTCCGCGACGTCAAACGCGCAATGAAACTGCTCTAGCTGCGTGGTGCGTTACGCGACGGCTTCGGCCACGTTGCCGGTGCCGGGGAGTGCGGCGTCGCCGTAGGCGTTGATCGCGTACTCACGCACCATGCGTTCGGTGGTGAAGTACGATCCGTTGATCGAGATCGCGTACCGGCGCACGTCGTCGAAGCCGGCCGGATCGTTGTAGTACAACGCGACGACCGCGTCGAGCGCGCGATAGAGCGCCGCGGCGTCGTCGTCGGGCGAGCCGTCGAGCGGACCGACGGCCCAGCCGGTGCGGCCCTCGATATTGCCCTCGATCCACCAGCCGTCGAGGATCGAGAGGCTCGGCACGCCGTTGAGCGCGGCCTTCATGCCGCTCGTGCCCGACGCTTCTTCGGGCCTGCGCGGCGTGTTGAGCCACACGTCGACGCCGGCGACGAGTTTCTTCGCCAGCGTCATGTCGTAGTTTTGCAGATAGATCGCGCGAATCTCGCCGCCGACGCTGCGGATCGCGTCGTACACGCGGCGGATGAGCGCCTTGCCCTGATCGTCGTGCGGGTGCGCCTTGCCCGCGTAGACGACCTGAATCGTGCCGTGCTGGCGCGCGATCGAGCGCAGCCAATCCGGATTGCTGAAGAGCAGATCGGCACGTTTGTACGTCGCGGCGCGACGCGCGAAGCCGATCGTGAAGAGCGCGGGATCGAGCACCGTTCCGGTGCGCGCCGCGATCTCGTCGAACAGCGCAATCTTCGCGCCGGCGTGCGCTTCGCGAATCTCCGCGGTCGGAATGCCGATCGCCTGTCGAAGGCGGAAGTTGTCGGAACGCCAGCCGTGCATCGAGCGATCGAACAGCGCGGCGAATTCCGGTGACACCCAGGTTCCCGCGTGCACGCCGTTGGTGATCGCCGTGATGGCGTGACCGGGGAACATCGCGCGCGAAACCTCGCCGTGTTTCATCGCGACCGCGTTGCAGAAGCCCGAGCCGGCGAGGGCGAGCGTCGTCATGTTCAACTCGCCGTCGAGCTGACCGAGCTTCTCGAGCGCACCGACGATCTCCCGATCGAGCATGTGTTCCACGGCGCCGCGATCGAAGCGATCGTGTCCGGCCGGCACCGGCGTGTGCGTGGTGAACACGCACGCGTCGCGCACGGCCGCGAGGTCACCGCGATACGCGTTGTAGAGCGCCGGTACGACGAGCGCACTATGGCCCTCGTTCATGTGATAGGTGGTGATGTTGCCGCGCGTCGCCGCGTCGACGATCGCACGGCCGGCGAGTCCGAGCACGGCTTCTTGCGCGAGGCGATAGTGCTTGTCGCCGCCATAGAGCGAATTCGTGAGCGTCCGATCCCACGGATCGTTCGACGGCAGGTCGGTGTCGAGCAGGTACACGGGCACCGTCGCGCCGCCGTGGCCCTCGACGATCGCGCGCCAGGCGCGGACGTGGACGCGCCGGCCGTCGAGCGTGATCTCCGCCGACACGTCGGCGAGTTCGAGCCGGCTCGCGGGCGTCCACGGGTCGGATCCCTCGGTTTGAACGCCGTACTCGTCGAGCGTCTGACGGTAGTAGCCGTGATGATAGACGAGCGTGACCGCGACCACCGGCAGCGCCGCATCGGCCATGGCGCGCAGCGTGTCGCCGGCCAGGATGCCGAGGCCGCCGCTATAGGTCGGCATCGTTTCGTCGATCGCGATCTCCATCGAGAAGTACGCGATCGTTGGGATTGTGCTCACGCCTGTACCTCGTGCCGCGGCTGCTGAAAACTCACCGTAACCATCTTACGGCAAATTCGCACTCGACCGTTAGGACATGAGGCGGGATGCGTACGAAAACGCGATCGTGCGCTTACCCCGCGAAACGCGGAAGCGCTGCGCGCATACGTTCCGCGCAACGATCCAATTCATGAAGAGAATTTGCGTACGAGAGGCGCAGATAGCCGCGACCGGCCTCGCCGAAACACGAACCGCCGAGCAGAGCGACGCCGCCCTCTTCGAGCAAGAACTTCGCCAGCGCGACGTCGTCGGTCGTGATCTGCGTGATGTTCGGAAACGCGTAGAACGCGCCGTCCGGAATCGGACAACTCACGCCCGGGATCGTGTTGAGTTGCGCGACGAACCGGTCGCGGCGCTCGCGAAACGTCTCGTTCATCGCCACGACGGGCGCGTCGTCGCCCGTGAGCGCGGCGATGCCGGCCTTCTGCGCGAACGTCGCCGTGCACGCGTACGTGTTGTTCGCCAGCAGCGTCGCGGCGCGCGCGATCTTCGGCGGCGCGATGCAGTAACCCAAACGCCAGCCCGTCATCGCGTAGGCCTTCGAGAATCCGTCGACGACGATGATGCGATCGCGCAGTTCTTCGAACTGGGTGATCGATTCGAATTTCGGACCGTACACGTTGCGGCTGTAGATCTCATCGGAAAGGATCACGAACCGATGCCGCAGCGCGAGTTCGGCGATGCGCGCGAGGTCGTCGTGCGAGAGCACGCCGCCGGTCGGATTGTGCGGGCTGTTGAGCACGACGACGTTCGTGCGGTCGCTCAGCTTCGCTTCGAACTCATCGAGGTCGAGGCCCCAGTTCTTCGATTCGAGCAGCCGCACGGGAACGGCCGTCGCGCCGAGGTAGCCGGCCGCCGCCGCATACGTCGGATAGGCCGGATCGGCGTACACCATCTCGTCGCCCGGATCGAGCAACGCGGCGAGCAGATTCCAGATGATCTGCTTCGCACCGGGCGCGACGACGACCATATCGGGTGTGTACGCCGTCGCGAGGCCGCGGAAGCGCGTCGCGTAGTCGGCGATCACCTCGCGAAATTCCATGATGCCGGCGTTGGGCGCGTAGTGCGTGAAGTTCGCGTCGATCGCCGCTTTGCCGGCTTCCTTGATGTGGGCGGGCGTGTCGAAGTCCGGTTCGCCGACCTCCATGTGCACGATGTCGCGGCCCAGGGCTTGCAGCTCGCGCGCTCGGCCGAGCACCTCGAACGCCGCCTCGCTGCCCAGACGGGAAACGGCGGAACAGAGGTGATCATAATCGTGCGAGAGCGTGCTCATGATTCCGCGCTAATTCGCCGGAATCGGGTCAATCGCTTTGCCGAAGTACTGCGCGATGATGTGTTGCGCCACCACGCCCGCGACGCTCGCCCCGTAGCCGCCGGTCTTTTCCATGTAGACGGCCATGGCGATTTCCGGATGGCCGGCCGGCGCGTAGGCCGTGAACCAGGTCGTGTTGCTGCCGCTGCCGCCGACGCCGGTCTCGGCCGTGCCGCTCTTTCCGCCGAAGGGCAGCCCGGGGATCGCGAGGCCATAGCCCGTCCCGATCGGACTCGTGACCTCGTCCATGCCCGCTTTCACCTCGCGCAACGACTCGGGCGTGACGTTGACGTGGCGGATGATCTCGCCCTCGAACGACTTGATGATCTTGCCGCGCGGGCTGCGGATCAGCGCGACGATGTGGGGCCGGAAGAGCGTGCCGCCGTTGAGCACGGCGCCGAGGGCGTTGGCCATCTGCAACGGCGTGGCTTGCATCGCGCCCTGGCCGATCGCGAGTTGGCACACGTCGCTCGGCTCGAGGTGATACTCCTTGCCGAACGTCGCTTCGACCCACGCCTCGGTCGGCCAATTCCCCGCGTACTCGCCGGGCAGATCGATCCCGAGCTTCGCGTCGAGCCCGTATTGCAGCGCGTAGTAGCGCAGGCGCGCGTGGCCGAGCCGGTCGCCGAGCTGGTAGAAGTAGCCGTCCGACGACGCCGCCAGCGCCTTCACGAAGTCGGTATTGCCGAGGCCGCCCGCCGCGAGGTCGCTGAACGTGACGCCGTGACAATACCAGTGCCCCGTGTCGTAGAGGATCTGGTCTTTGCCGATCACGCCGCTCGAGAGCGCGCCTGACCCGGTGACCATCTTGAACGTGGAGCCGGTCGGCGATGCCGCACCGATCGCGCGGTTGTAGAGCGGTTGCAACGGGTCGTTGAGATAGCGGTCGAATTTCGTCGCGCTGATGGGCGTCGCGAAGTCGTTCGGGTCATAGCTCGGATACGACGCCATCGCGAGGATGCCGCCGGTGGCGGGATTGACGACGACCACCGCCCCGGCGAGCCGGTGACCCCGGCGTTTTCCCTGGAGCGCCAGCTCGGCGCGCAGGTTCGCATCGACGATGCGTTGCAGGCGCGCGTCGATCGTGGTGACCAGCGTGTTGCCCGGAACCGGATCGACCGGCTGCAGCCGGCGAACCAGCACGCCGCTCGCGTTGACCTCGATTTCTTGGCCGCCGGCCTTGCCGCGCAGCCACGCATCGTAGACCTGCTCGAGGCCGTCTTTGCCGACGACGTCGTTCGGTGAGTACCCCTGGTTCTTGCGCGCCTGATACTCGTCTTCGGTGATCGCGCCGACGTAGCCGAACACGTGCGCGCCGATCTTGCCCATCGGATAGTTGCGCACCGGTTGCTCTTCGAGATCGACGCCCGGAATCGCCGACTGCTCTTCCGCCAAACGGGCGGTCTGCGCGGGCGTGAGATCGTTCGCGAGCAGGATCGGACCGTTCGGTTCGTACGTCTGCACTTCGTCGAAGTTCGCGTAGTTCACGCCGAGGTGGTGATAGAGCCGATGCGCGAGCACGTCGCGCGGGATGCCGATCGTCGTGGCGAGTGCGGAGAGCGTCGCGTCGATGTCGACGACTTCGGAGGGGATCAGCGCGCAGACGAACGACGGACGGCTGCGCACCATCACCACGCCGTGGCGGTCGACGATCAAGCCGCGCGGCGCGGCGATCGGAATCAGTTGGATCTGATTTTCGCGCGCGGCGTCGGCGAACGTTTCGCCTTGCACCAGCTGGACTTGCGCCAACCGTCCGACGATCGCCGCGGCGGCGAGGAACAGCACGATCGCGAGCGTGATGATGCGCGGGCGGGATTTGATCCTCATGCGTACCGCTGTACGCGATCGTCGGGATTGACGAAGCGTGCGCGAAGCATCTGGATGACGGCCGTCGCGATGGCCGTCAACACGGCTTGCTCGATCGCCTGATGCAGATGGCGCGTGCCGTAGCCGCGCGGGTACCCTTCGGCCGTCATCACGATCCAGAACAACGCGTTGCGCACGAGGATCGCGGCGGCCACGAGCATGCTCGGCATCACGACGCCGTCGGCGAAGAAACGCGCGCGCACCGTGCCGCTGCCGGCGGCGACGGCGAGGTAGGCGACGGTCCACGCGCCGCCCGTTCCGCACAACACGTCGGTGATCACGCCGGCGATCGCACCGAGCAGCAGCGCGTCGCGCGCGCCGACGCGCAGCGCGTAGAGCACGACGGCGATCGTTGCGAACGACGGCATCGCGCCGTGGATCGTGAGCCACGGCGCGAACGCCGTCTGCACGAACAGGGCGAGCGCGAGCCAGAGTTTACTTGTGAACGACGAGGACACGGGTCAACGCGCCGAGGCCGGCGGCGGGATCGACGACGGCGGACTGATCGAGGGCGCCCGCGTTCATCGGATCGACCGAGCGGATGCGACCGATCACGACGCCCGCGTGAAACGAACGGCCCTCGCCGGTGACGACGAGATCGCCCGCGCGCAGCTTCGCGTCTTGCGAGATGAAGCGCAAGCGCACGTGCTGCTGCGTGCCGACCGCGATCGCCCACCAGCGGCCGCGTTGGATGAGCGCGGGGAGGCGGCTCGTGGGATCGTCGATCAGCAGCACCTTCGACGAGAGCGGATCGACTTCGATCACGCGACCGACCACGCCGTCGCCGGTCATCACGCCGTCGTCGCGCTGCACGCGATCGCGCGCGCCGCGATCGATCGTGATCGTGCGCATCGCATCCTCGGGATCGAAGCCGATCACGGTTGCGGGAATCCCGTCGGGCTCGCGCACCTGGGCGCGCGCGAGCGACGCCTCCGCCGGCACGCGGGCGAGCGTTTCGGCGAGGGTGTGATTTTCGGCGGTGAGCGTCTGCACTCGGGTCTGGAGGTCGCCGTTCTGGCGCGCGAGTTGCGGCAGCGCGATCACGTTCGCGACGCCGTCGCGCACGCCGTTGGTCGTCGCGACCGCGGCGAATTGCAGCCACGCGGTGGCGGTGGTGATGCCGATGACGACGGGATTGGGGCGGCCGGAGCGGACGGTATCGAGTTGCAACAGCGCGAGCAGTGCGGCGACGATGATCGTGCCGACTACCGCGAGTAGCTTTCTCTCATCCCGATACGTAAAGATTGATACCACCTCGTCAGGCGATCTGCATGCGGCCGCATGTGTTCGAGCAGACTCGGCGACGCGAGAATTTCTCCGGCACCGCGCGCGACGGCGAGAAGCGGTTCATCGGCAACCGTTGTCGGCACGTTCGTCCGTGCACTCAACTCGCCTGCGAGTCCGTGCACGAGCGCGCCGCCGCCGGAGAGCATGATGCCGCTCTCGAGCAAGTCCGCCGCGAGGTCGGGCGGCGTTGCCTCGAGGATCGACCAGACCGCGCGCACGATCGCCGCGATGCCGTCGCGCATGGCCTCGCCGACGAGCGCCTCGTCGATCGGCCGTCGCGCCGGGCGCGCCGCATTGAGATCGGTGCCGGCGACGAGGAACGGATCGCGCCCCGGAGCGCGGCCGGCGAAGCCGCGCTCGATCTTCAAACGTTCCGCGCTCAGCGGCCCGACGGCGAAGCGCTCGTCGTTGCGCAGCTTCGCGGCGATCGCCGCATCGAACGTGTCGCCGCCGACCTTGATCGAGCGCAACACGACGACGCCGCTGAGCGAGAGCACCGCGATCTCGGTCGTCCCGCCGCCGATGTCCACGATCATGCGCGCGCGGGTGGTGGTGATGTCGAGGCCGGCGCCGACCGCCGCCGCAACGGCTTGCGGCACGAAGATCGTGGTGCGCGGACCGGCCGCGCGCACGGCTTCCTCGACCGCCTTGCACTCGATGTCGGTCGCGCAGCCCGGGATGCAGGCGACGATGCGCGGCGCGATGCGCGGCCGCGCCGCGAGCGCCCGGTCGACCATCGTCGCAATCAGCGTGTGCGCGCCGTGAAAGTCGGAGATCGTGCCGCCGCGCAGCGGGCGCACGACCTTCACCCGGCCGGGGGCCCGCCCGTCGAGTTCCTTGGCCGCACTGCCGACCGCGATGATCGAGCCATCCGATTCGCGATAGGCAACGACGGACGGCTCGCTGACGATGATGCCGGCTTCGCGATCGTAGACGACCGTGTTGGCGGTGCCGAGATCGATCCCGATGTCGGGGCTCAGCGTCGAGCGGATCGTCGAAGCAACGCTCATGCCGGGGCTCCGAGTCGTGCGCTCGCACGGAGGCGATAGCCGAGCGAGCGAACCGCGGCGGCGAAAGCGTGCAGCGGCAGGCCGACCACGGTGAAGTAGTCGCCGTCGATCCGCTCGATCAACGTTGCGCCGTAGCCCTGGATACCGTAGGCACCGGCTTTGTCGCGGCCGTCACCGCCGGCGACGTAGTCGTCGATCGTCGCATCGTCGAGGGCGGCAAAGCGCACGCGGGTCGTCACCAGCTCTTCGTGGACCAGCACACCGTCCGGCGAACGCAACGCGAACGCGGTGTGAACCGCGTGCTCGCGACCCGCGAGGCGCGCGATCATGCGGCGCGCGTCGGCGTCGTTCGTGGGCTTGCCGAACGTCTCGCCGTCGACGTCGACGACGGTATCGGCGCCGAGCGCGAGCCACGGAACGGGTGACGCGCCCATCACCTTACCCCGCGCGTGAAGAACGGCGGTCTCAATCGGCGAGCGACCGGGCAGGGGCGTTTCGTCGTACGACGTGGTGATGATGCGGACGTCGAGACCGATCGAGGCGAGCAATTCCCGCCGCCGAGGCGACGCGCTTGCCAGCGCAACGGTCACGAGATCGCGTGCTTCATGTCCGATACGTCGATCTTATACGGCGCAATCGCTCCGATGCAAGGACGCAGCGCAAAATGTCTGCCGCGTCGCTCGTTTCCGTTTAGCCGGCGTCGTTCCGCAAAACGTCGTCATCGCTTTCGCGACGCACCACGCGGCGGTGCGTGCCGTCGCGAACGAAGATCACCGGCGGTTTTCCGAAGCGATTGTAGTTGCTTGCCATGCTATAGGTGTACGCCCCGGTGTAGCGCATCGCGATCGCATCGCCGGCGGCAAGGTCGGCGGGCAGCGCGTACTCGCCGATCTCGTCGTTCTCGCACGAGCGGCCCGCGAGCGTTGCCGGCGCGCGTTCACCGCTGCCGTTCGTCAGCACGACCTCGGCGGCATGATGCGCGCCGTACAGCAACGGACGCGGGTTGTCGGCCATGCCGCCGTCGACCACGACGAAGCGGCGCGCGCCCTGCCGCTTCACCGCGACGACCGAATAGAGCGAGCTTCCGGCGCGCGCGATCAGCGCCCGGCCCGGTTCGATCAGCAGACGGTAGGGCGACGCGGCGGCGCGCTCGGCGAGCGCGCTCGCAAAGGCTTCGAGGTCGATCGGCCGCGGATCGCCCGGCGCGGCTTCGATGCCGATCCCGCCGCCGACGTTGAGCGTTGCGACCGGTGCGCCGAGCGCGCGTGCGGCGTCGGCGTACGAGATGAGTTCGTCGAGGTTCGCGAGCAGCGGTTCGACGTCGACGATCTGCGAGCCGACGTGGGAGTGGAGCCCGATCAGCCGCAGCTGTGGCCGGTCGGCGATCCGGGCGAGCACGCGATGCGCGTCGGCCGCGGGGATGCCGAACTTGGTGTTCTCACCGCCGGTGCGGATGAACTCGTGCGTGTGCGCCTCGATCCCCGTATTGATGCGCAGCATCACGTCGACCGGTGCGGCGGCCGTCGCGACCGCCGCGAGCCGCTCGACCTCTTCCTCGTTGTCGATCACGCCGAAAGCGACGCGGCCGGCGGCGATCGCGTGCAGCTCGGCATCGGTCTTCGCGACGCCGTGGAAGTACAAGCGCCCGGCGGGAAAGCCGCCACGTTCGGCCGTGCGCAACTCGCCGAGCGAGCAGACGTCGAGCCAGAGCGGCGTTGCGGCCAGGAGTTCGGCGAGGGCGGTGACGAGCAGGGCCTTCGCCGCGTAGGCCACCGTGATGCCGCGAGCGACGAACGCGCGCGTGAAGCGATCGACTTCCACGTCGAACTCGTCGAGGTCGATCAACACCAGCGGCGTTCCGTAGGTGGCGATCAGCTCGGCCGCCGGCACGCCGCCGAACGATACCGGGACGCGCGCGCGCGACGCACCGATCACCGGTAGAGACCGTGCTCGTCGACGAAGCGGAAGACGGGTTCGGGAACGAGGTAGCGCACGCTGCGTCGTTCGGCAAGGCGCCCGCGAATCAATGTCGCCGATTCGGCGACCAGCGGAAGATCGAGGAAGCGCACCTTGGCGCGCCGATCGGGAGCGAGGTCGTCGAGCGCGGCGTCGAGTTCGTGCTCGGTCACGTCGCCGCGCGGCGCGACGACGAACGCTTCGAGCTGATCGAGGATCGCGTCGAGCCGGTTCCAGCGCGAGCGCACGAGCGAATCTCCGCCGAC
>Ga0116228_10000442_pt1 | contig 31430 bp, 26 predicted proteins | sample S1TSphfallax_2_FD_89694 | JGI IMG/M metagenome (GOLD analysis project Ga0116228, IMG submission 89694) | Host-associated microbial communities from peat moss isolated from Minnesota, USA - S1T2_Fc - Sphagnum fallax MG | ecosystem: Host-associated > Plants > Peat moss > Unclassified | place... | reverse complement strand
TGAACTAACCACGTGGGTGGTTTGTTTTGATGCAGATTCATGCTTGATCTACTAAACCTTCTTCCTAGTCTAATCCATGGGCTCCCAACTCGACCCTCTACCCCTTTTTAGAGTTGGAAGCCGAGAGCGTGCCTCCAAGTCTCAACTTTCCGTAGCTTGACTTTGTGAAACCCTCAAGTGGGTTTCACCTCGTGACTTGGGAGTGCGTCATTATATATATTAGATATAATGTTCTTCCAAAATAATTAGCCTACAACATATGTGGTCAATCACAATTACATTATGCAACAATGACATTAACAAATTCATTTCAAAATAAATTTATAGCACAACATGAATTTATATGTTGGTTTATAGGCTTGGAATGAACCACCAATAGATAGTACATTTTTTTGGTGCCTATTTGTAATTTGATGGATTTATATTTTTTATAAACTTTTTGTTGGAATTTAACTCCTTAAACTCTTGGCCATTGTGTCATTTTCCTCTTTGGGCTTTATTGTGGATTATAAAGCTCCAACTCCCAACCATTTGAACCATGGTGCCAAATGAACAAATTTCACATAATAATTGCAAGGTTCCAAAAAACATTAAACAAGTGAATGATCTTGTCCTTAATCCACCTTGTGTGTTTTTTTGTGTTTGTCTATCATTGCCCCTTTCATGATGAATGATGCACCCCCAAGCTCTTTGATGGACTCAACTACGAGTCCAAAAATGAAGACAACAGAAGGAGAAAGGAGTTGGGGTGCACTCCCTGGCTCGCAACACTTTGAGGGGTAGACAGGTATGTTGGAACTATGGGATAGGGATTAGGAATATTAACACAAAAATTCAATTACTCATACAGACTTGCACAAACTAAATAACAAGTTGGTTAGTGCATAGTTGGGACATTTTTGGTGCATGGATGAATCACGAGCAAACATAGATTCACAAGACTCACCACGGCTCCGACTTAAAGGAAGCCACCACCTATCCCTTATAGTATTCTCAGTGCCTGGCCATGAGGCCAACACCCAAATGTCATTTTGTCCAAGGACTCCCAAGTGGAAGTCCCGAAATTCTCAAAATTGGGATTCCAACGACTTTGAAGGCCCATAATTTTGTGTGCAAACCTCCAATTGAGGTGAGGTCTCAAGCAAAGTTGTAGCCCTTGTCAAGATCTTTTCAATAATATGTGCCACGCACTTGCATGCAAGGAAATCAAGGCGATTCTCGACTTTTAGTGGTTGGGAGTCAAATTGTTAATTTGACTCCTGACCTTTATTTTGGTCATAACTTGTGTTTTAAGTAACCAAATGGATCATGTGAGCCCATTTTAAACATTTACGTTCCAAGAACTTTCCAATGATATAAGGAACTTTTTAATCCAATGGGTTTTTACTTTTGTAATCTTTCTATGAAAATTTGGGAATTCAATTGAGATTCCAACTCCCAAAGTGGGAATTCATTTGGGAGTGTGGGGGTTCATTCTTTCACACTTTCCCACCTTCTCGAGAGCATGAAATGTGACTACCGAGCTTCATTCTTGGTTCACACCTTTGCACTCCCTTACTTTGGTCACGAGCCCAAGGCTAGGCTTATGATAATGAATATACAAATATATTATATTAGGCAACAAAAATATAATGTAGCATTATGATTTTATGAAATTTTCATACCAATCAATTTTGTATTACACATATTGAAGTCTATAACTTCAAAATGAACCCCATTTAACAATTCCAATATGTACAAAATAATGTAACAATTAGAATCACACCTAGGTTGTGGAAAAGTGGAATGTGTTACTTCCAAATTGGTCCACCCTATCATGCATACATTGATAGGCAATTCATGCGTTAGACCTATTCTTGGGAGGTGAATGTTCTATTGAACAACAATATGGATGGTGCAAAACTATTCAAGTGGATGAAAAGCCTCATTTTTAGAAAGGTCAAAATGGTTTAAAGTTTTATATTGTAGTAAAGGGTGCACCTTTTAGCACATTATTGTTGACAAAATGGGATTTTTAGTAGTTGGAAGATTTATCAATAACATGATGTGATTTCAAGGGAATTAGGTTCTTGTTGAACAATGTTGACATAGAGGGTGGAGCCATCAACAACATGCACTTGAACATTGACGTAAAGTGTAAAACTTGCAAAAACATGCATTTGACCATTAATGTAAAATGTTGAGCTTGTATTAACATGCACTTGAACAATGGTGTCAAAGGTTGAGCTTGTAAAATGTCAAGTTTGTAGTAGCATGTGCTTAAGCATTGGTGTAGAAGGTCAAGCTTGTAATAATGTGCATGTAAGCATGATGTGGAGTGTTGAACTTGTAGGAGAATGCACTTGAACATCAATGTACAGTGTCCAAATGAACTTGCAACATGTGCTTGAATATAAAATGTTAGGCTTGCAATAATGTGTTCTTTGTGCTTGAGAGGAAGTTAGGTAGGGTCATTTTATTTCCTCTATAGGTAAGGTAGGTAGGGTTTAGGGAGTGAGTGAATTTGAACCTCGTTACATTGTCACAACCTCAAATTGTCAAATCCTTTGTATTGTTGGAACATACTCATGCCATGGCACAAGAGGGCAAGCCATGGCATGGCATGGCATCCTTTGTTTTGTTTTGCACATGGGTTGTAACTTGCCAAAGTGGTTGTTATGCAAACAAGTAAGGGTGATTGGGAATGGAATTTTTGCCATTTAGAGGAACACCACCCATCCAGTCTGCCCTTTGCCCCTTTTTTATTCACCTTGTCATGTTTTTCACTTACAACATCCCATGTTACAAGTAACAAGGGGGGTGTGTAACATGCCAAGGGTCTTGTGGCTTACATACCCCCTAGCACTTGTCACATGCCCCAAAATCCATCTGAAGCAAAGTAGTTTGTTTATTTTGTACTGATGAGATGCACTGAACTGGGATGCTTCAGATCGTGTTCTTGGTCTCTTTGGAAAGCTCTTGAGGAGGAGGGGTGCATTGGCTTGGTTCCATGGTGTTTGGACTTGTAGTGCAAAAGTTTTTGAATATTGAATGATTTCTTCATTGAAATTAAATTAAATTGTTGCAAAAAAATTCCGAGGAATTGGAATGTGCCTTTGGTGTTGTTGAAAAGATCTTGATGAGCAGGATTTAATGGAATTTATTTGGTAAGATTTGGATTTTGAATGTGAGAGATATTGATTTTAAAGTGATTTTTTGCCCCTGAAAATTCAAATAATTTCCAGGTTTTGGAAGGAAAAATCAGTTGAGGACATGGACGAGTTCACACTTGGGCCAACGGCACAGGGCCACACTAATATCTTAAAAATGTAAAGCTGAAGAAAAATGGGCCAAATAACAAAATTCAGGGGAAAAAGAATTGCAGCATTACTCTTGTACCGAATGCATTAAGAGCCTCTCCACCAATGCTCAGTATGTGACCCTGCAGTGGAAATCTTCGATGAGGTTCATTCAGATTGTATCTATTGATTGCTCCCTGGTTCTGATTGGCTAGATAGTTTGATTGGTCCAAGTGGCTTGCTATTAGTAGTCTCCCAACTACTTGCAGTCTAACTTCCAGTTTTATTTTATTGGTGGGGTTGGAAATAAGTGAGTAACCAGAACTTGGATGTGAGAAATATTTTTGCAGGGTCACATACTGTGAGCGATCTCTTCGGTGGAGAGATGCTCTTGAACAACTATGTGCATATGTAATGTTAGGGATTGTACACAATGCGAAAAGTATAGGAAAATTTTAAATTCACATCTTTTTTGTTTAAATTCACACCCTGGTCGTGCTTGTCTTGTTCTTAGAGCCTGCAGGTCTGTCGCGTTTCTTGACCAGGACGCGAAGAAAGGGTGTGAATTTAACCAAAAAAGGTGTGAATTAAGTTTTTTCCAAAGTATAATGCAAGTATAATGCCTTATTAGGTCTCAATTTACGTTTCAAACTTTGTGTATATTCCGTATTTTCAAACGTACTGTATTTTGTTACGTACACCCAGTGCTGTCGCTTTGATGCGGGCTTTTGATCGTCTCGCGCACTACGGACGCGCAGCAGCGACGGACGGACGGGTGCCACAGTGCAGTGTGGGCGGGCCGGCGGGTGGGCGCGCGGGCGGGCGGGCAGGCGTCGTCGTCGTGGTGATGCCGGCAACTCAACAGTGGCCATTGTGCGTTGCCTACAAGCAGCCATGTCGCTGTCCGAAGTAGGAGAGCGTCACAGCGTGGCTCAGCAGCAAGTGCAGGAGCTGCGGGAGCGATTGCGAGAGCGGCGTGCGCAGTTGTCTGACATTGACTGTTTGTTTTTTCTCTCTGCATCCCGCTATACTCTTTCTCCCCCGCTCTGTGTGTGTGTGTCTCTCTCGCTCTCATTGTATAATCTTTCTTTTCTTGTGCTTTCATTTTGAGGTTTTTCTTTCAATACGGGAAGTCGATGTAAAGCATTTTATTTATTTCCGTGTCTAAGGAAGAGGAAATTTTGCTCTAGTCTGGGAACTGGATTTTGTGGCATTGTATCAATTGCTGCTGCTGGCCGCTGCTGCAGGAACGTAGAGATGAAGGTTCTCAGGGGGAAGATTAGGTCAGCTGCTTATACTCCAGAGAGTAGGGGCTCGACTTTGAAATACTGCTTGAGAATATTCAAGTGACCGTCTGTATTCAGGCTCCCTCTGTAGGAATCTTTCTCTCGACTCTCGCATTGCTACTTTCCCCGCTGACTAATTTTTTTTTTTCCTTTTGGATATAACTGCACAGTGGTCAGATACTCAAGGCAATATGGCTGTAAACCTGTCAGGTTGAATGTCAACGAATTCAAGTGCTGCAGAACACTGCAAGGACATACAGGCAAGGTATGTTTGCCATCGCCTCTCTCCCTTTCACAATTGGAGACGCAAAGGTAAGTGTGAGCTGTGAAACTCAAATCCAGCTCCAGAAGCTGATCAGTTTAGAATCTTTTTCAACATAACAATGGTATAGTTTGCGTCACAAATTCTGTCTGCAACACTCTGTTGTAAAGTGACACTCAAGGTAAAATGCCAGATATATTCACTGGATTGGTCATACGTGGAGAGCACACGGATTGTGTCAGCATCACAAGATGGACGGCTTATTGTATGGAATGCAGTATCAAGCCAAAAGACACATGCCATCAAACTGGCTTGTGCTTGGGTCATGACAGCAGCATTCTCACCGGCTGGAACTGCAGTGGCCTGTGGTGGATTGGATAATGTCTGTTCGATTTTCCATCTCAGCTCTTCACCTGACAAGGAGGGTAACCTGCCTGTTTCCCGCACACTGATGGGCCATAAGGGCTATCTCTCATGTTGCCGCTATGTGCCTGATCATGAAGCCCATATTCTCACCAGCTCTGGAGACCAAACATGCATTTTGTGGGATGCTGAAGCCAACAAGCGCATACAGACTTTTGGAGGAGACTCTCCATCTGGACATAATGGGGACATCATGAGGTGAATATCTGCTTGCCCTAAGTTATCCTCAGAGTGCAAGGTGGTTGCATACCATGTGAGAAGAGCTTGGCAATTGCTTAGGTTTCAGCAACCCTTTTCACAGAATGACTCCAAAATGACTGGCTGGGACTTTCTTGTCTGCAAAGGTTTTCTCTTGAACCTCTCCATTGCAAAACAGAAAATTGAGTTGCTCAAGGGCAGAAAGGTACCAGTATAGCAAGCTGCAATTTCTGCTTCTTTGTCTTTTGTTGGTGATTTGAGCAAGTTAAGATTGGGTTCAACTCGGAATTGTGAAGTATGTTGCCCTAGGTGGCCCTTGACTTGCCCATGGAATCTGATGATACTATTCATTTGTAGGGAAACGCTCATATCTGCCATTATGTGTACAGAAACATGATATTGTAAAATATTTGTGCTGCTAGTTTACTTTGGGGAAATCTTAAAAGGATAAGATGCATTGCAGACAGTGACTGTTGAGAAGGGTGGTGGCAGTGTTTCCATTAGCACAAAGGACTCAAGCTTGTTCGTCTCAGGATCATGTGATTCAACAGCAAAGCTATGGGACACAAGAACACCTGCTCGGGCATTGCACACTTTTCAAGGTCAGGGTGGTGATGTGAATACGGTGCAGTTCTTGCCTGATGGCCGCTATTTTGGGACAGGGAGTGATGATGGAGTATGTCGTCTGTTTGATACACGTACTGGGCATGAGCTACAGCACTATCATGACCAGCATTCCACCTCAAGGGACCCTTCCAATGTCACCTCTATTGCTTTCTCTTATTCGGGGCGTCTCCTATTTGCTGGCTATACCAATGGCAACTGCTATGTCTGGGACACCCTTCTGGCTGAGGTGTGGTTGCTATCACTTTAGGCTGCTTAAAGTTTTGATCCTGTGTGGTTCTTGTGGCATGATCACAATATTTCAGAGCAGTTGTTACAATGCTCCTTGTAGCAAAATGTTTGATGTTCAAATGGTTTAGAGCAAAAAACTGTAGAAAGTCCATTCTTTTTCACTCTGCTGTGCAGATCATTACTAGGTCACTTTTTGGCTCTTCCATTACTTAGAAGTATCAACACAGACCTCAGAACTCTGCCAGTTTTCATTGTAACTTTTGGAACATCATGTGTGATAACTTTGAACTTGGCATGGGGTTTAAAGTAATTTGAGAAGTGCCTATTCTTCAAAGAGAGAATAGAAGTTACACTTCAGGGTGTCTGGAGGTGTTTCTAGGAATATAGTTATCAGCAGTCTAATCAAGAAGACGTTTTAGAGAGAATAAGACACTGCAGTTTGCCATCTGACATCTAATGTGCCTTGGTGTAGGTGATAACAAATCTAGGAGGTGGTATGGGAGAGGGACACAGTAGTCGAGTAAGCTGCCTTGGCATGGCATCAGATGGTAGTGCGCTGTGTACAGGAAGTTGGGATACATCCCTAAAGGTCAGCGTGCTCTTTCAGAGAACTAAAAGTTTCACAGTTTTGTCCAATAGCATTTCTGTAACCTTTCAATTGTCATACTGGGAGGTTTTCTTCCTTACTTGCATGTGGATGTTACAGGTGTGGGCTTATGCTGGAAACAGGACAATAAGGTGAACCTTATGAACCTTATAAGTGGGATATTTATCTGCCTTTGATGGTCAGAGATGTCATGGCCCAATTCACTCCATTCTTTTACACACAGATGGGAGTGTTTGCAGTACAGCCAAGCTCACGCAAGTTTACATATGTACTCCTACCATTCCACCTGGGAGTGGAAACCGTCCATTGACACAGTGACATGTACCCATCTTAACAGAAAATGTGATCATGTGTAGTAATTAGCATGTAGCAAAATCATGTGTTTGCAATGGCTTGAGAGCAGGACTTCTGGTGTTGTGAATGAACCTTTAGACATCCATGCTTGTGTGTCACCTTGTAGGACACATACAGCTTGCAGCTGACACATGGGTTGCCAAGTTGCAATTGGTGGAACTTTGAACAGTCATTGAATAGCTGCTGAGGAGCTCTTGAAAGGGGCTGGTCTTGCTGTCCCGTAGCTTCCAATGAACAAGTTATTGCACTAACTTGTGTGTTGTGGGGTAGATAACTCTGGCCCCAGTTGTGGGATATGAAGATACAAAGTGTGTCCAACACTTATTTTAGCATGGAATGAAAGCCACCAAACATGTAGAGAAACATTGAAATGAATAATACTTTCACTGATTTGCTGTCCTGGGATTGAATAATAGTCTCTGCTTTTCAGTCATGATTCTGTTTTCTGGGTTAAAACTGTTATCTGAGCATCATTGTTGCTAGTTTCACATCCAGCATTTGTATCAGAAATGTTGAACTTCACTTTCTACAAATGCATCTACCTTCATTTCTAGAAAGGTTTACGGGGCACATTTTGCCAGTTACATTGTCACTGAGCTTGCCCTCTTGCAAAATGATTTTTTGAAGGAATTTTCTGAGGTAACCAAACTGGCAATCATCCATAGGAAGATTCAACAAAAGTGGGGATGATCATCCATAAGAAGATTTAGCCAAATTTGGCTAATGAACTAGATGTGAAAGCACAAAAGTTTAAACATCCTTTCATATTTTTGGCTGCTTACTCAAACTGAATATAGGACTATGGTGATTTTCTCTATTTTTGAATTCGACTTTTGACAATTGAAACTCCTATTCATTTTTTCATTTAAAATTTCATCAGTGAAAAAAAGGCTGCTCCCTGAATCACAGGCTCACCCAGTGATGGAATACTGCACAAAATGTGCCATAAATGGCCCTTTTTGAGTATGGCAATGTCCTTGGAAGGGTGCCTCTGGACATGTCAATGCATGAGATTTGGATCTGGATCTGAATATAAAGATTTTGAAGGGTCTCTTCATGAGGACCCTAGATGCTGAAGGGTCTCTCCATAAGGACCTTAGTTGCTGAAGGGTATGTCCATAAGGACCCTATATGCCTCTCCCGAAGGACCTTAGTTGCGGAAGGGTGTGTCCATAAGGACCTTAGATGCTGAAGGGTCTCTCTATAAGGACCTTTTCTTGCGTGGAGGACATGCACGTGGGTGACCGCACCCTCTGCCTTTCCTTCCTCCCCTGCACCCAGCCGTCCACGATCGAGGAGCCTGCTGAAGTCTCTCGCATTGTGGGACGAGAATCCGTCACTGGGATGCAAGTTCGTGACGTGCGTTCTGTGCACAAGACAGGGTTTTTACAATGTGAGTCATGGGTGAGAAAGAATTCCTGGTATGATGATGGGATGGGAAAGAAACCTGTATAGATTGCACCTGTTACATGTGGTCTGTCTGTAGTTACATGTGAGTTGGATTGAATGTTAAGTTCGGGAAGAAAATGACAAGATTGTAGGGATTCCTTGAGGATAGTTGCATTTGGAGAGGAAGGGAAAGTAGGCGTGTGCTCAATTTCAAGTGCATGGAATTTCAGGTTGTTCTTGGCTTGCTGTGGAGGCGGTTCAACAATTTGTAAGCTAGGGGATGGCTGCAATCAAGCTCTTTGGAGCCTGTGTAAAGAAAGGCTCTAGAGGTATGTTCCGCTCATCATGTCTCTGTTTTCATGCTTGGTTTTTTTTTCAAATCCTGAACCCTCAAAACCCTAAGGCAGAAAAATTGCAGTAAAGATGATTGTACTCAACAGGTTGTGGTGTTCTTTGCATTGTAAAAATTGTTGACAAATTGTTGTAAGTTTAGTAACAGGGTTACAAGGTCGCCCTCAAAATCATGCTCAAAAAATTGAATCAGCTGGAATCCTCAAGTCATGGGTCGCAGCAAATTTGGATAGCTAGTTGTATTTGAGTGTTGCATGGAGAAGAATTATTCAGTTTCTAGAAGTAATTTTTTGCCAGTCGTTTGAAAGAGCTTTTTTTTAATCTACCCATGATGCTTACAGGAATCAATCTATGGACTGAAGCAAAAAAACCAAATCAGTGAACTTCCTGTCACAGAAAGTGAAGCACACTTTCCTTGAAAAAATCAGGAGTGATGTTGGGGGTGTTTTTCCACTGGTGCATAGATATGATGGCAGCAGGATTTTCACTTCTGCTCGCTATAGGAATCTTCTCTTTCATTGCATGGGCTTTTGTATCTATTGCCTTCATAAGAAACATGACCGACTCCACCAATAGTAGCTAATCAGTATACTGCAACGAACATCCCTATAATCTGTGAATATCTGAGGCTACATCTGGAGGCTCTAGGATGACACCATAGACATAGTTGTTTAATTTTGTGATGCATTACACCAATGACGTCACCGGGTACTATCTACTTTTGTCTACTTTTCACTGGAAATTTTTGCAAGTTCTTCTTTCTTTACATTTCCTCCTAGTGTTGCTTAGTTGTTGTGAGTCAGGAAGAATTCTCAATCCAATGTCATGTGCTCAAAAAATATAGAAGTAGTTTTTATAGCACACTCTGGCTTCTTGTATAGATAAGCCTTTGATTGGAATCAGCTAGAAACTAAAGTTACTGGCAAGGAAGGCAGTGTTTCATCTGATCAAATGCTTATGTATTACTATGGGTGGAGGGTTGCAAGTCCTGCTCTACTGGCACATATTGGAGAGGGCATTTCTTTCAGATGCTTTCTTGAAGGCTTGAAGATTGCGCATCCAAATTGCATTATGCTAAGCCTCCAGTGCCACTTTCAGAATTAAGAAATAGTTCTTGTTCCCTCCCTTGCCTTCTTCACTGACAATAATCATAGACCACATCTCACGTTACAACCCTTTTTCTAGAAGCAAACACATCTCCTGGAGATTGCAGAGAAAACTCCACAACAACATTTTTGTATCAATTGATCAAAATAGGTTTAAGAGGGTAGTTTCTCAACCAACATCATCTTGACAAATGTGAATCAATTAGGCAATAGTTGGTAGCATCATTTGTATTGGTGGGTGGGTTGATGTCCATATATCTCCTTCTGTTTATTGTTTTTCACAAAGGTGATGACACAGAAAAAAATACAATCACCTATTTCTGGGTTTCTTGATGTGCAATTTGCATGAACTCTTCAAATTGATCATAACACTAAAACTCAGCCTTTGCAAGTGCTGCTCCCCACTTCTTGTCAAACTCATTGGTCAGTAAGTGATCAACACAACTCATGAAGCTCTTGATTTTTATTTGTGAATTGAGTTGAACTAGTATGGATTAGGTACAACCCCTTTGACCAAATAGCATTGGGATTGTTGCAACATAGATGTGACCATGCATACAAGGACCTAGAATAAGTTGTTCGATTGCAAATGCATGCAGAGGTTGGATAATCTCTTCCATATTTAAGCAAATTGGGTGGTGATCCAACAATAAGATTATAGAAACTTCAGATCTGTGAACAACCCAAAAGAATATATGAACAAAAACAAAACCCAAGAATGATTTGAACAACAACAATTTCATGCAGCTTCAGAAACCTTCAACAGCAACATGTATAGTATCAATTGACCAACTACCATAACATCCCCCACATGGTTTCCAAAAGCTCCCATCTTGAACTTAGAAGCCCTTGAAATGATTTTAAAAAAAGATTCCAAAGGCATAATAAGAAGCACCACACAGAATTCATGTTTTATAAACCCTAAGTTGCCTAGTATTAAGTGAAATTTGTTTTCTTTGAAATACCATATCAATGCAACCAAGCCGAAATTTAGAAATCTTTCTTTAGGTTTCTTCCAAGGGTTTGTGTACAGTACAGCCCAAGGTTGTGGTTTAGTAGGGTTTAGGGTTTAGGGTTATGCGAGCTGGAGAATTGGCTTGATCCGGGTACAGCCCCCTTACTTACCTCATATCTATGCACTCCTACAACTCACAATTATGTGCTAAAGAAAATCCTAGGACCTGGCCCTAATTTGAAGTACCTTTTTGTGGCTTTGGCCCATGTTTGTCGAATAATTAATTAATTAATTAATTTTGAAGATTTCATTCGAGAAACAGAATATTTCAAAATATTTAAAAATTTCCTGCACCAAAAAAAAAAGTTTCATTGAGAAAAACATTTTTCAAGAATTTTGGCACTTCTAAAAAGAATATAATATAATTTGTGCCAAAGCTGCCAAGGTACTACAGCAATCAATAACCTTAACCACCAATCAACTCTCAAAACCTGCTCCAATTAATTAATAAAATGTGTATACATTTGTCTAGGTCTTTCATCTGAAACACACAATAAATAAGTAGAGCTGCTCCTTCAATAATGGCTATGGTTGCTTCTTGGCTTTGAGAGGAGAGGAGCTTTGTCCCACCTTCATTATATTATACCCCATTTACATGTGACAAATGATTCATGAAATTTTTATATACTTTGTATTTCTGAAAAATTAAAATTTCTGATAGTAAACCAAACCAATCAAATAGCAAATAAATTTTTTTGATGATGATGCTTTAGCCTTGGGACAATACCTTAAATGTAAATTATTAGCAGAAAATTTTCAAATGTCATTGGAAGGCATGTTATAGAGTAGAAATTTCTCTCTACAAAAGGGTTGCACATTTTGAAACTCTAGTGCTTTACATGAAGCAATGCCCAAGGAGCAAGGTATTATTAAAATCAGCAAGATCACTATTACAAAATGTGGGTGCAGTTCACTAGTGCTTGTTCAATGAGATCAATGAAATCACTTGACATACAAGAGACACATTTTAGGGGTGTGAGATTATTTATAAGAACCTAGATTGAGGGAGGTATATAGTAATAGGCACATCTGACCTTACACCTACAGGAGGCCTCTTACACCTATTAAGTAGGGCTGCTACTACTACCCACTTTTATGGTGCATTCACACTTGATGTTAAGTTAGTGTTAAATGAAAATCTAGGGGGCATCCGAGATGGCACCCAATGTTAAATGGGCCATAGCTTAATGTTAAGTGAATCCTAGCTTAACATAAAATTTTCATAGTAACTAGATTTTAAGTCCTGAATGGGTAGCATGGTGTTAGGGGGACTCAACCAATGTGAGTGCTGGTTCAACCTGGTCAGGAATGGGGACGTACACTAGTACCTTCACCTTTTGGAGTGAGGCCTCTTGAAGGTGCATTCACACTTGGTGTTAAGGACTCTAGTATTAAGTCCCCTAACACCAAGCTAGTCATTTAGGACCTAAAATTATTTATCATTAAAATTTTATGTTAAGTTGACAGTCACTTAATATTAAACAATCACCCAATTAACATTGGCTGCCACCTCAGATGCCACCTAGATTTTCACTTCACACTGACTTAACATTAGGTGTGAATACACCTTTAGTAGCCATATTTAAGCCTCAAAAATGTTAGATTTTTTCTCAGAGACCCCAATCCAGTCTAGGGATGAGACTTGTTTACAAGTTTGTTTACAAGCAAGCCAACAAGCAAGCCAAAATTGAGGTCCTTATTGTGGCAACTAGTGTAGGTGCTGGTTCACCCAAGGCCTAGCTAGCGGGAGGCCCCAGCATACTTACTCGAGTACTCTATGCTGGTGCAGAATACAAACTGAATGGCCTATTATGTATAGGAGAAGGGTCCACATTTAAACCCTTCGCCCGAAAAACAGGGCACATAAGAATTCATAAGGTCCTGCTGACTTGTAGGCAAGGTCTTACAAATTCATAAGCGTCCTAAGTGAGGGGTTACATCTCGTGCCTTACCAAGTCCCCACAACTTCCAAGTCCTGAATTTAAGGGCCTTACCAAATTACTCAATTTAAAGGCCTCTGACTTTGATGCTTGACGGAGAAGACGACACGGGGGGGTTTCAAGACCTCGATTGCGGGCAGCCCGTTGAAAAGAGGTAGAAAGGGCCAAAAACGACGGTGGTGCTGATGATACTGCGCCCCTCCTCTTTGGACTCGCTTGCGCACTCGCCGTTGTTCTTGCTTTCGCAAAACACTGCACCGCATCCTTCGCTTGCGCTCCATCAGGTCGCTGTTTTCCCATCTCTCTATCTCTTTCTGTTAATGTTTCTCTTCTCTTTCGTGACTCGGACATCGGAGTGGACATCTGCAAGGACCCCGGCATTTGGCTCATTTTTCTCGCTATTTTTGTCATATTATCTCTCCGCATAAGATCCTTCGCCGCTGGGTTTGGTCCGTCCGCAATCCAGTCCTCTTAGAGCTGCCGGAAGGTACCTAAATAATTCTCAATTCCATTCCTGTTGTTTCATTATCTGGACTTATGTTTTCGTTTTCTTTTATTTTAAGTTTTGTTGGCTTGTTTTATGAATATTTTCCTTTCGTTTCCTTTCTCATTCTGTATTCTGAATTTGTGTTCCGCGGCGCATTATTGCGGAATCTTAATTGGTGGTGGTTGAGCTTCTCATCTAGAGTCAGAGAGGTCGGAGCTTGCCCGGTGCTGCTCGGTTTCTAAATGTGTGTTTAAAATCGTATCTTATTAGTGCTCTGCCGGAATATCGTTTCTTAAGGAACGAGAATCATACTTTGGAAGTTGCCTTTTGTTAGATCGGATTCTGCAGGGCGAAAAGCTGCTCATGCTGTGAGGATACATAACACGCTGGAGAGTCGAACTTTTTTTTTTCCTTCTGTTTTTTTGTGATGTCGGCTTCTTCTTCGCTGGATTGTGATGCTTCTAATCTGGTCAACACCTGCGGAATCTCAATGCTCCGTATCATTTGCTTGTTCAGAGCGAGGATCTGATAGCAAATGGCTCTTCTAACAGTCTCCTTTTAAGTCGTAGTTAGGATTGTTCTGTTGCTACCAGTTGAATCCTCAATCTTCCTAGAGATCATACTGTTAAAACTTCGCCATGGAGAAAAGGCCACAAGTAAAGGGGTAAACTTCTACTGCTGATCTTGAGCAACTCTCATGGTTGGGGTGGCAGGACATCTACTAGGGTAGATTCTTCAACCCCATTTCAGCAACTGATGGCTAAGCTTGAATAAACAACTTTTCTGCTGCAGTACATTGATCCTCTATAGCCACGCACACAGTGTTGTCAGATTGACAATCACAATGAGTCCACCAACAACTGGAACAGTTGCATCACCATCGACACTTGGTGATGACCTAATTGCCCCTCCATCACCAATCGAAAGCCCACAGTCACATGCTCCAGCACAAGCAAAAACTGTTGCTGGTGGTTGCCTTTCAGTTGTTATATTAGGTGCCTCCGGTGACCTTGCAAAGAAGAAGACATTTCCTGCCATATTCAACCTTTACAAACAGGTATTTCTCTTCTCTGTGCCATTCCAAGCGAACATCATTCTGTTGCACCTGTAATTGGTGATGGTACTGTCAGCAAAGTGATTGTTGCTCAAATGAAGGGTTTGATGAATTTTGCACTTTGAGGTCTGTGGTAGTTGAACTGGATCACACTTGTAGATGGCAGTACAGGACATCTTTGACAATTAGTTTAGGTTCACTCTGGGATTCAATATTCTGTCAAGCACCACTGCTAGGACAATAGAGCATTTGGCTAGCAACTGAGCTTAGATTTGAGAGGAATAAACAAGTACTTGAGGTTCCGAAATCAAGGTGACAACTGGTCAACTCCCTCTTAGTAAGAATTCCCTGATGGATACTAAGTGTGAGGTTTCTGATTGGGTTACAGGGGTTTTTACCAAATGATCAATTGCAAATTTTTGGGTATGCTAGGTCAAAAATGACAAGCACTGAACTGCACAATCGGCTGCGTGGGTACGCACAGTCTCTTGAGAGTACACAAGAATCATTCTTAAATGACATGTGTTTATGACTGTGAAGAGCCTGTGAATCCACATCTCATGGGCACAAAATAAAGGTAGTTTGAGGTGTATTGTTTGATAATATGGACACATGAGTATCAAAATTTGGAGAGTAGGAAAGATTGCTCTTGCTGATGTCACAGAAAAGAATGTTTGTGCTGCTTTTACATCTGATGTGTGGGATGTATCATTTGTGCATCTCCCTGCTGTCTAGGTACTTGAAAACTGATCGGACAGATCCCACAATGGATCCAACGTTGGTTGTGAACCAATTTCTCAGTCTGGTAACCAGAGAGCTTTCTTAACCGGCTGTTTTGATATCTATCCTTCATCTGTTTTATGATGTCCTAATGAGGGGAAGCTCATTCACCTTGGCACAATTCAAGATCAAAATTTACAGTAACCTGTGGATCAAGACAACAATACAGTTTGCTGCATCTGGGGCATCAATAGCCAGCTCTTTCAGAGAGTTTTTTCCTGGTAGTTGTAAGCTTAGGATTCTTGGTAGCCTAGAACCTGATGCCTTGTTGAAGTGAGCAGTTAGACATATTCAGTTTGACATTTCCTTGGCACCACCCAAGTCATATGCCATTCTACTGGGAATTTGTTGTGGATTTGGAACCACATTTAACTTATCCATACTTTTCAGACTTTAGCTGAGAGAACCTCTTGCCCTATGTAGTGTTTTGAGTTGAGATTATCCAGGGGATTTACTTTTCATCAATTATGGAGGAATCTTTCCATGATTTTGGCATTGGGTCTTATTTGAATCCTGAATGACCTGTTTGTGCAGCACCACCTTTTTAGAAAAATCTAGGTAGAGTTCCAAAAGCATGTCAAGACCAATGAAGAGCTCATGTATTCTATCTTTCTTATTGCAGGTCACATACATATCTGGGCCTTACGATGAAGAAAGTGGCTATGTCAAGCTGAATGAACAGATTTCAAGTGCTGAAGAAGCAAAGTGTGGAACAACATGCTCAACACGCAGGCTCTTCTACTTGGCACTCCCTCCATCAATTTACCCCATTGTGAGTACAATGGTTCGGAAGCATTGCATGAATCCTCGTATGGCCTCTTTCTTTCTCTCATCCCTTCTTCTGCTTTTGCTAAGGGCCTGCTAAGTTGTCCTCCATGCTAGTCAACTTTATAGTGTTTTATTTTCTCAATTCACACAGCAAGATGCAGATGAGGATGGATGTTATAGTACTACAGAGGCTCTTTCAAAGATAGAGTTAGATTACATACTACACGAGTTGTCTTTCCTGAGAGAGTATTGATCCTCGTAGAAGCAACATATCCAGGGTTGTTGCATGCTGTGGACAAATAACTATAAACCTCTTACGAAATCAATAGTGTGTCTGACTTTGTGTACCTGTTGGTGAGGATTATTTGGTTGGAGAAGTCTTGCTCTGAGTTAGAGAGGTCAAAGATGTTTCTCTGCCCAGGTTTCCTGCTGGTGAATTGAGTTGTACAGTTTTCATGTGACAGGAGGCTGGTCACGAGTCATTGTAGAAAAGCCTTTTGGAAAGGATTTGACATCAGCTGAAGCCTTAAGTTCTGAGCTGGGGAAGCTATTCACAGAAGAGCAGCTTTACCGAATTGATCATTACCTTGGCAAGGAGATTGTTCAGAATCTGGTATGGTGCTCCTTTTGCTGTAATATGTTGATTAAGAGAAGACTCTTGCAATACATCAGGACTCCAGAGTAAGATTGCTGGCCCTGTTTTAGTGTGGAAAGCAACATATGGTATTTGTTGATTATCAGCACGTAAATCATGTGGCATTTGTATTGTTCCACTCTTTCCTACTTAGCTTCTGCACACTATTACTGCCTGGGCCATTGGTGATTTCTGAAGTGTGAAGTGGGGTCATTGTGGTCACATGCAGCTGGTTATGAGATTTGCAAATCGGTTCTTTGTCCCCCTTTGGAACCGAGACAACATTGCCAACATTCAGGTATGCAATTCTCCTTGAATATGGTGTTAAATCAGCACAGTGGCATACTGCAGAGGCGTGTAAAGAAAGTGAGATCAGGGAGAAGCTGTGCATGTCCAAAGACTAAGGAATGTGAAACTGTTGAGGTAGATGGTGTATGATAAAGAGAATAATTGAAACTAGATTGAGGCATAGATAATGTTAAGAGTTGTGACAGGAGCAGGAAGATGCAGTAGATTTACTGCACCCTGAGAAATATTTCCATGTCCAGTGAACTTGAGACCAAGCAGAATCCTGGTCTTGTGTTATGATGGCTCTTTGCATAAATGCAGATTGTTTTCAAGGAGGACTTTGGGACTGAAGGACGAGGTGGTTACTTCGATGAATATGGGTTTGTGCCTTTGATTGTCACAGGATCACAACTGGGATCCTCTGCAGATTATATTCTGATAATAGTCATATGAAGCCCTATTTGTAGTATCCTGTAGAACTCTATGTCTTAGACAAATGCTAGTTTGTTCTGAATGATTGGCTTCTGTAGGTTGCTTTAAGAGTCCACATTTCAAGGAATATTGATTTGTTATCTGGTGGCTGCTGCAGAATTATCCGGGATATTATTCAAAACCATCTTCTCCAGGTTGGTGTTAGTCTTTTGTATTGTGGTGTTGCGATGTGAGCAATTGGTGAAAGACATCATAGAATAGACTCCAGATTAGATATGGTTGGAATGGTGGCTTCCATTGGTGGCATGAATTTATCAATTCTGGAGAAATTTAGGCCCTTGTGGAGAAAGACAAATGTCAAGGTTGCAGGTGGGCATTGGGCAAATTCACACTAATGGTATATGATATGGAGAAAGAGCTTAATGATGTTGTTGTTTTGAAGTTAGGTCCTGTGTCTGGTTGCCATGGAGAAACCAGTGACACTCACCCCTGAGCATGTTAGAGACGAGAAAGTTAAGGTGTGCTAATCCTCTTCTTTCTTGTGAAAACTCCGTCAGAAAAAGTTTCCCAATGTTGTTTATGGGGTCCTCTATCATGATTAATTGATCTCTATTTTCAGCCATTGAAATGTCAGTTTGTGCAAATCAAACACCTAGTATATGACCAAAGAATTGGTTCAAAGTGCTGCTGAAATTCTGAAAATTCTGTATTCTTGATGAACAGGTCCTGCGAGCAGTACAGCCTATCTGTGATGAGGATGTGGTGCTTGGACAATATGAAGGCTACAAGGATGACCCCACTGTCCCCAAGGACTCTTCAACACCTACATTTGCTAGTATCATTCTACGCATAAAAAATGAGCGGTGGGATGGTAGGATGCCTGAGCTCACCTTATAGTTTAGTTGGTTACCTATTGATATTATTGACACTGGGAGCTTTAAAGAAAGATCTGGGTGAATGTTTGTAAGATGCTGGTCTACTTTTTGCAGGTGTGCCATTTGTCATGAAAGCAGGCAAGGCCTTGGATTCAAGGAAAGCTGAAATCCGTGTGCAGTTCAAAGATGTTCCTGGTGATATTTTCAAATGTAAGAACTCTCAATGGCTACTATTTTTCAGAGAAGTATCTGTTATTATTTACTGTTGCTGAAAGAGAGAGGGACAAGCAATGCAATGTAGGTCTGTATTTTGAGCTAGAATCCATTGCATGGGATGTTGACTCACCAATTTGTGGTTTCAAGGTGCATTCAACTTATACAAAATTATGTTCTTTTTACAGGCAAGAATCAGGGACGGAATGAGTTTGTGATGAGACTGCAACCATCAGAGGCTATGTACATGAAGCTTACAGTATGTGACTCTCAATTGAATTCTCATCTTTCCTGTAGAGGGTTTCAGCACAAGGAATGCCTTCAGCTGCAATCGTAAGAGGGGTTGTGGAGCCTTCTTGTCAACCCTAAATGTTGTAGCTTGTAGTCATTGGAACAGTTGTTGGTTTGTATGCTGAATTTTTTCACTTCCCAAACAGTATTCATCTCATGTTTTGACTGGATCTGGAGGCTTGCAAAGGATGTTGCCTGCATTTTGACGAAGTGCATGTGAAAATATGTTTGACAGGTGAAGCAACCTGGTTTGGAAATGAAAGCAACACAAAGTGAGCTGGATCTGTCATATCAACAGCGTTATCAAGATGTTGTTATCCCTGAAGCTTATGAACGTCTTATTCTGGACACGTACTCCCTCAATGACCCCACACTATTTATACTGTTGTCTGATTTCAGTACTTTCCTTGCATGTACTTTCCTTGCACAACTTTAATAAACTCTGCCATTCCTCTTTGTTACCTGCCCAAAAGTTTTTGTCTGTGGACATATGCAATCTCAATCCCATCTCCATCTCCTGCAATTTAGCAGATCTTCAAGGGAGTACAGATTTCCTGGTGTTTTTGAGGAATTGTTTCTCACATGGCGGTAGATTTCTTGGAGACTTGGTGTGAATTGTTGAGTATACAATTTGTCTATGCTGACATATCTCATTGTCCTTGCTGTCTTCGTAGTATTCGAGGAGATCAACAGCACTTTGTGCGGAGGGATGAGTTGCGGGTAAATTCTTTCCTGTAACATTTACTTGTGCTTATGGAGTCTTTGTGGACTGGTGTAACACTAATGTGGTCAGGCACAGTCAGCAGTTGATGTGTGTGAACTGTAGGGAGTTCTCTGCAGGTTGACCATAGGTTTTGCATACAACTTTTGTAGTTGCAAGATGCACTAAGTAGCAATCAAAGGCTAGAAGTGTGCACACTTATGCCTGCACTTATGTTGAAGGAAAGAAAAACCAGCGTCTAGGACCTTCACACTTACTTTGTAGTATGTGATGTATTTTGGGTTTTGTCACTCTGCTCAGGTGGCATGGGAAATCTTCACACCTCTTTTGCATCGGATTGACGAGGGGAAGCTGAAGGTAGGTCCCTACAAACAAGGAAGTCGGGGACCTAAAGAAGCAGATGAACTGCTGAATGTGAAAGCTGATTATGTGCGAACAGAGGGTTACATCTGGATTCCTCCCAGTCTGAAGGTGTGAGATCAGCCCAAGTTGCTCAACCATCAGGAGAATCATTTCTGGTGTCCATATAAATACAACCACAGTTTGCTACAGGCACTTCCTATAATCATACAGTTTGGGGAATAATTTGTGACCTCAAGCATAATAACTGTACTTAGTAGCTGTCATGGAGCCAATAGACAGTGACTTGGAGAGAAGGCAAATCGAGGGTCTTACATTGAGTTGAAACTTGAAAGTGTGGAGATGAAAGTATTTTGGTTTATATTTTGCAAACAAAAAATAATTCCAGACAATATATAAGTCTCTGTGCATGTGACTCATGCGAATAATCTGTTGGTGAAATTTGTACTTCATTTGATGAGACAAATGTGAGTAGTGGAGAGATTGGGAATCTAAGTTTGGAAGCTTGACCTTCTTTGACAGAAAGAGTTAAAGTGTTACACATGTAAAGCATTCTACACACAAGTTCATACAGTAAAAGAGTGCACAAAGTGTACATTGTTTATTGGTTACAAAAATGACAGTGCTGAATACAGAAACAAAAGAGAGAAGATCAAGTCCTTGTATCTACTGTAGATACAGGTTGTATGTGCAAGAGACTAAGCGGGAGATGAGATGGAGCGATTAAGCAGGTAATTCAAAATTAAACTATGTTTGCAATGTCTTGATATTGATGTAATATTGCTTGTAAATATTACATGGCTCTGGTGATACTTTACTCAATGTAACTGAAAACCCACATTCAACACTCCCACTTGCTGAGGAAAGTATAAGTAAAGCAACTTCCTTCTGCTTAGAAAATTCTCTGAGCATGTGAAATTGTAGATTGATGTGTTTCACGTGTTTCATGAGTCTATGGAATTTAGGATTGAACAGCAAATGTATTGTAGATGAATTGTTGCCAAAACGAAGTGGGCTCCTCTTGAGGATAGTCAAGATCAGAAAGAAGTCTTTGAAACCAAACAACTTCTTTAGCTGGAAGGCAAGCTGTGACATATTTGTTCTAAGTAGCATGAAGCTGAGCATTTGGATCAGCTAGTGTAGAAACTGGTTTGGATTGTTGTAACCAAACTTGTGAAGGGTATTTATGTAGCAAGTTTGATCAAGATAGATCATGCAAAGATCACAATTACACCAAATGTAAAGTCCAACATAACAACTTGGTGAACCAATAGTAATTTCAAACTCTTGATTCAAATAAGCAACCACCTCAAGCAACTTCAGTTGATTCTTAAACATGCCCATTTCATCATCAATGTAAATTAAGGTGTAAATCTTAGATGCAATCATAGAGTATTACACAAAAGGATTGGCTATGCTAGCTTGAAGATCATACTTTAGAAGAAATAAGTGTGTTCCCTTGCTGAGATTTTTTACAAAAATCCATATTGGGACTTGAAAGAAGATGACAAACTTTATGTTCCAAGATTTGACTTCTTTAAAGTCTAGAGGCTAAACCATAGATCTTCATCAAAGTCCCCATGTAGAAATGTTGTCTTAATGTCAAATTGAAGCAATTATGTATCCTCCTATGCAACAAAAGCTAGAAGTGTTCATATGGATTCATATTTGACAATAGGAAGAACATTCTAATAAAAATAAACATCTAGAGTTCGACAAAACCCTTAAGCAACCAAGCGTGTTTTGTAGCACATGATGGTCTCACCAATGTTGTACTTCAACTTCTAAATCCATTTGCATTGGACTAAACAATGGTTTGGAGGCAAATCAACAAGAGTCCATATCTTGTTTTGCATGAGAGCATCATACTTTTCATTAATGGCTTGCTACTAAACTTTTCGCTCATAAGACTTCAAAGTTTCATGGTAGATGTTTGCCTCATGAATAGGAATAATGGTTTTTGTGAAACCAATTAATGATAAATGGGTGTATTTGACTTGAGCCCAATCATTAAATTGTTGAAGTGCACATTATTTTCATGAAGGGAAATCATAAGTTGGTGGAATAGGGATTTACGCAAAATCCATCACATTTTTCGTTGTTGGAGCTTATCATTTAAAAACATTACAACATAATTTTTTCCAATGGTTTCAAAAGGTGTGACAATGTCTACAAGTTCAATTGACATGGGCAAATTTCCAATAGATCCAACAATATTATTACGTACAACATGCAAACTACCTAAAGGAACACAATGTTCATAATTATTATTCAAATGAACAATAAATATTGTGCACTACATCAATATGTGTCCAAGTTCACTCTATGTTTTACTTAATTTTGATGAATTTTTAAAAATTATTACGACGAAAGTGGGTAACCCTTTAATGAAAAAGGATTAGTGAATTCACTAATAGTTAAATCATTATTAATAAATTAAGAACCTAAATTAAACACCTAGGAACTTAAGTTAGGTTATTTAAATAACTTAGGCCACCTAGCCTAAGCTAAGAACCTAGTCAATTTAACTTAACAACTTATGGTGCAAGTGTGAAGGTTTGAACCCCTTCCCTCACCTCATACCCATACTTTAAAAACAAGTTTCTAACTATTGAATATAAGTTGCAACATAGTTGCGCATAAATTGCATAGTTGCAGGGCAATGAAGTCTTTGTGGACATGATTTTTTTACAGTGTTGGTTGGGAAAAAATAGGTTGGATAGGGTTTGAATTTATTAACAACAATTATATTTGAAAATTACTTTTTGGGAATTTTGCAAAGTACAAATTAATGTTGTGTGTATATATATTTTAAGATTTACATTTTGTGTAAGTGTAGATATAAATGTACAAGTTGAAACATCAATCCAAACAACATTTAACAAACCAATTTGTTTATTTTGCATCTAGGACTATTGTCCTTTTTGAGGTCCTTTTGCCAAAAACAAATTTCATAAAAAGGAATTTTCAAACACAATAGGTGGCAACGCATATTAGGATTCAATTACTGGATAATAAATGTATGGATATAGGTTAGATTGCACATCTAATACCACAAAAAATTGGATAAACAACTACACCTTAAGAAAAAATCATATTCATCGAATTCTTTAAATGAACCAAATTGATTAATTGGCTAGAAATGAAATCCAAATAGAACCAATATGATAAAACATATTTAAAAAATCCAAAATAACCTAGAGGCTATTGACCACCAATCCCATTGTTTTGTGTATGTAAAATTTATAATGTTTCAAGAAGGAAAATATTTTGGTGTAGAGAAATGGAACATGCAAACACCATGCAGAGGTTGGTTTTAATACCTACTTTCATGCATACCAACTATCAGTCATGTCTTGATAAAGGGCACCATGGTGGATGATGCCCACAAACTTACAACTTACATATTATTTTCAACTTTTTTTTAGATCAATGTAAAATTTGGCTAAATCCTATGAATAAATAAGGACTCCTTCATAAGCTAGGTATGTGTTGAATGTGTTTTCCTTGAATATCCAAGTCTACAAAGTGGCATGTCCTTTGTAGTAAAGGAGCTTAAGCCCTTTATATTGGTTCTTGGTTGTTGAATGCAAGGCAACATATATATGAAAGGTAGTTGGTTTATTTTATTTTCTTTGTTTATCTTGATTATGATCTATCCAAACACCAGTTGATAGACCTATATGCATCAGAGTATAACAATGGATTAAGGTTTTGAATTACAAAAAATAATTTTGGAGCAATTTAATGGACATATGTCCATCAAATTAAGGTCAAAATCATTTATGATCTTGTTGCATTTTAGTGCATTGACTTTAGGTCACGGGTTATGCAGTCAACCAAAATGGATTACCATGAAGGGGTAGGTCAATGAAGGGTATGATGATATGGTGTAAAGAGTCTAAGATCCAATAAGACATCTAATTCATTTTTTTATGCCACAATGTGCAAAAGAAAGTTTAATTACATGAAAGGAGAATGTTCATTATAAGGCAATGCTTAAGGATATGAACTTGAAATTAAATCTTTGGGCCTTCAAAGTGATGAAAATCCCAATTTTAGGAATTTCGAAACTCCCGACTTGGGAGTCCCACAAATAATGATATTTGGATGTAGCCCCCATGGCTAATCACAAAGAATATTATAAGGGGGAAGGTGGTGGCTTCCCCCAAGTTTGGGCCGTGTATGCTTGTGGCTTGTCCATGCACCAAAAGTGCTCCAATTATGCACTAACCAACTTGTTGTTTTGTTTGTGCAAGTCCATATGAATAATTGACACGCTTCTCATTCATCTTAGTCCCCATCTTGAAGCTCTAACATTCCCCTTTTACCCCCGAAATGCTACAAACTAAAGAATGTATCCCAACTTCTTTTTCTTCATTTGTTTTCACTTTTGAACTCACATTTGAATCTTTTAAGGAATTTTGGGGATGCGGCATTTGTGGTGGGAAAGTCCTTAATGGATTTACATGACCTTGTTCCAATGGTATCCAAAGTTGTTTTAATGTTTTAACTGAATTATATATATAATATATATAATTTGTTTATTTTTGTGTACAAGCAATTGAATTTGAGGTTTTTGTATTTTTTTTCTGTTCATTCATAGATTAATTTCCAAACACTCGCCTATATTTTCTATGCATGAAGTTTCAAATTCACAATCACATCATTATTGTTAAATTGTGATTTAAACCCCTATTGCCAAACAAAAAATTGCATGGAAAATGGCATATTTTGATTTTTGGCTCATATATTCCTTATATTGAAATTGTTATAAAATTGATACAATAAGTTACATTATTGGACCTACAATTGATGTTGGGCACAAAATAATTAACAAAATTTCTAATCAAGAAAAGTGAAACATTATTGATATTTATTAAAAATGTTGAAAATTGAACCCCCTACTTGTGAAAAATTATTTATTGTCCCAACCTTTGGGTTACTATTACAAATACACAACATAATGTGTACCTTGCATAATGATTCCTCAATTGTTGAAACTTGAAATTTTCTAACCTTTTTTTTTAAAATAAATATTTGGCAAAAAAATGTCCATTGTTAGTCATACATGGTCATACTTGAAGTTTTCACCAGTGCTAGGAGGTTTTTGACTTTCATGAAGAACCTTTGGTTTTGGTTTTAAAAATTAATTAGTGCAATTTTAGTTCCTTAAAAAATGAACTTTGAATTTTGTTTTAGGTTTGGTTTTTCCAAAAAAGAAACAAATTTTGGTTTTAATCCTAGGTTGAAGAACTAGCTCGATTCCGAGTAATTTGGACCACAATTTTAAAGAACCCAGTTTCAATTTAATTCCAATCCATTTAAAAACTAAGAACCTAGTTCTAGTTGTAAATAGTTATAAACTAGGTTCCAAAAATTAGTTTGATTTTTATTAACTAGAATCAAGTTTTAAATTATAACCCTCCCAACTAGGTATCACCCAACACTCCTTATCAGATTGGTATTAATTAGGTTGATATGACTTGAACCAATTAGGTGGTATTACTTCAAATCATACTAACTTGGTAAGGTCCTTGCTACCAGTATTAATACCTATCACCATTGCTAATACTAGGCAAGGGTTGACCAAAATTTAAACTAGGCTCCAACATTTGATCAAACATTTTGCATTGAAAATTGAGCTAAATTTAACTCATTGCATCTATATGGGTAATGTTTGCATTATTACAAATATTAACAGCTTTTAACAAGAATATTAAAAGGTAAGAAGATTATGTCAAAAAAAAAAATTTACGTTTTTTTAGACATGTTTAAGTCAGCATTCATCCATTCAACTCACCTTTTTAGTTAAAGGGGCCTTCAAGCATGGTATTCGAGCACCTTAGAGATTTATTTGACCCAAAGGATTCAATTAATGGTTTTTCCTAATTATTCTTGGTGTGTTTTTATGTTGTTGCAAAACAGATCCTTAGGAATATAACTAAAACCTTTAATGATACCAGGTTGTTAGTTTTGGCCAAACCTTTTAATGACAATTAACTAATAGCAATAGGTGTGGTTCTTTAAATCATTTGGTGAGTAGGACCTTTTGCCTTTAGTTTTGCGATGCATTTGCTACTACCAGTTTGGGGTCATTATTAAGGGAGGCTATGAGGTAGTGGTGCATGGTATTCAGGTAGCCTTAAATGTTCACCTTGATTAGGTGGTGTTGCAGGTAGACATTGCAGACTAGCTTTAAACTTGTTAATTTCTCTTCTTCTTATATGTAAATCATGTAATCTAATTTTGAAACTTAAGAATCTGTCAGATACAGAATTGCAAGCTGCTAGTTGACGAAATTTGATCCGTTTCATGACCACACGTTGCACTGCTTTAAAATAAATAAATTAAAAATAAATAAATAATGAAGGAAAAACACCCAACAACAGAACAACAAAAGAAAAAAGAAAGGACTGAAGTCCAAACAAAAGACCACACCCAAAAGTGAAGGTACAACTAGGAGCCCTAAAAGGACAAAACACGAAAACTAGGACCTAAACCCATGACCAGTAGCATGAAGCAAGTCTTGCAAGGAGATGGGCAAAAAACCTAGGAGACCAAGCCTAGAAGAGGCCTCACTTGCTAGCACAACTGTTCAATGCAAGATAGTGGTGGTTTGAACTCTCTAAAAAGCCAATGACAACCTTTGCCTATAAAATGAACATATAATCAAAAGAAGAGGACCTCTAGAGCCCTTCGTTAACCATGCCATGTTGGCACATTGATGAAGGAAGTCATTCACTTGTTGATGTAAATATCCAAATATTTCTATTATTAGAGAGATGAAATCATCTTCAAAATGTCGGTCGCGATATGACATAACTTTTGCTTGAGCTGTAATCGTCATAGCCACTTTTTGGGAAGAAGCAATTCCAAAAACAAGATCTACATGAGTCAAGTCAACATCATGTGTGGTCGTGCGCTCTCCCCCATGAACACAACAAAGTAAATGTATCCTTCTTGGATCTATGGTTTGGCTATATATGCATTGAGAAAAACCATGAATTGTGGGATGGGGGAAGCCTAATTTAGTGTGTAGTGTTAAGGAAAAAATGTTAGAGACCATCCTAACAAATGAAATGATTGGGTGGGTAGAAATCCAAACACTCGAACCTAGGCTTGCACAAGATCTCAACTGAATGTGATGACAATTTGAACAACTTTAAGATGATGCTGGAAAATGAGTGCTTGTGCACGCTCTCTGAAAAACTTTCGTAAAGATGATTCATTTTTCTTTTTGATAGTTGCTCAAATGGTGGGATGGAAGCTTAAACAATTAGACGTAGAAGGTGATGAACCCACCTAAGGTGAACCTAAAATGGAAGTGGATTTGATCTACTGGCCTTAATAAACCCCAATAAAAATGGGCAATTGTCTTAGAAAAATCTAGATGTGATGATTGGGGTGACAAACCCCCAACTCCCTGAGTATGATGTTGAAGCAATAACCTCCACAAAAACAAAACCTACCCCACCCCTGGAGATGGGAAAAAATTTATCAACAAACTAGGGGAACTTGTAGACACTCCAAAAAACTTGGCCTTAAGAGTTTCCCAATGCAAATGAAGGTCAAATCAAAAGAGGCTAATTGGCACTGAAAATTTGAAAATGGGAGAAAGGCTGAATAAGATAATAAAGCTTCTATGCATAACAATGAGTGAGAATCCCAAATGCCACCTACACATCCCCCAACCAAGGAAGGGCATCTATGCATTGAACATTATCATCCAAAGCATCATGGAAAAAAGAAGAAATGAAGGAAAGGGACCCCAAGGGAACACCCAAAACCTTAATGCCCCCAGCAAGGGTATAGAAACTTGATGGAGGCAACCCTGAAGGAAACCAAACAACACATTTATGAGGCTGAATCGCAAGGCCTACCAAATCTAATTGGGAAAAAAAATGATGAAAAATTTAAGAGAGAACAAAAGCAGGCCCAATGATGTGGGTATAATCTACAATGGAAGGAAACAAACAAGATGGGAAAAGGGCAGTCAAATTATGAAATGCACGAAAATGAATTAGGGCAAAAAAAGGACCACCCAAAGGATCCCCTTGATAGGTACCAATGGAGGGATTGAAAAACAAACAAATCACCATGAAGGGAGTAGGGACTAAAGAAAAAGGGAGATGGGAAACATAGAAGGAATGAATGAAATGTATGAGTTGAAATAACTACCACTTGCAACATGTAGCTCCTGGAATATAACCCTACAAAAAACAATGTTGAAGGCATTGTAGAAGATTCAGCTCTGCACAAGATAGCTGAAGAAAAACTCTCAAATTAGTGTGAAGGGTGGACTGTCCACTGTTCACTTTCCACTTGGATAGTGGACTGTCCACTGTTCACTTTCCACTTGGATAGTGGACAGTGGATTTTTCTTGCAAGCTTTTTTTTCCTTCTCTTTTCTTTTTCCAGGGACCAAGCATAGAGTTCCCAATAGTAACTCACTTCACTTTTATCCCATATGCTTTGGCAACTGTTGTCCTCCTTTCACCTATACTAGTCTAACATGTGCTGATGGCCTAAGTGTGAACGAATTGAGTGCTCAACTGACTTTTCCTTTCAAACCCAATTTTTGCAATGTGTTTGAATTTCCAGCAACAAAATCCACTCAAAAAGTAATATCTTCCACACCTTAGCTCTGAAAACTGTGAATTAGACTCTATTCAATCTGACTTGTCAAGGGCTTTCCAACAACAGCAAGAATGACCTCAAATTTCAATATAGTTTTCAGTTTTGATTTTATTTAGTTTTCATTGAGAAAATGGTTCAACAATCAAATAGCTTCGTGACCCTAGGTCCAAAAACAATCTCAAACCAAGTCAATGCATTCATCTAGAGCTTTTTCAAGATACCAAGAGCATGGCATAAAGCATAGTGGTTACTGAGATCTCAGCCTGACAAAACAAAACAAAACAAATTACCTTGCTTCATAGATAAATAGGTGGGCAAAGGGGAGGAACTCTTTACTTCAAATAGAACCCTTCTATTTTGGGGAGCCTCCATAGTTTCATTTTTTTGAGTGATGGGCCAATCCTTTTTTTCGCTCATTCAAAAGAAAAAAATTGAACTTGGGAGGCACCTCATTTACTTCTTCAAAGAGATACATTTCTTCTAAAATCGGTTCCAAATATCAAGTTGGATTTTTGTAACACGAATGGACGATTGTAACCCTCGAAACCAGGTACCTGCCCAACACTAATATAGACTCTTCTAAGAGACACATTTCAGTTCCAGTTCTAGAACCAGTTCCAAAAATCAGACCTGTTTCCAGTTCGGATTTTACTAACCGTAACCGATGATTTACTAACCCTATATCCAAACCAGGTACCCGCCCCAACACTGGTATAGACCTTCTCATTGCCGATGACCAGTCCGATGGATCTGTGACGTGATCAAACTGCTGCGGCTCACACACAACTTTGCTGTTGAATATCTCAGTTTGCTGGACACAAATATTCTGCGATTTTGACAACATAAACTACGCTGATGAAAACTCTCCTGTTGTACATACAGTAATACTATGTTGTATATGCGAATCTCATGAAATTCCCAGTGCAGGAGTACCTTGATGCCCGTCCAGCTCCTTGATCAATCTGCTCCTTCAGATTTTAACTCTAAGGAGTACATGTGGGAGTGGGATCGTGCTTTGAGTTGGCAAATGCAGTGCAGCTGCCTGATGCATAGTCGTTGGTCATCTGCAGTGTCTCTCGGCCTTCTTCGACCATCATCTCCTCCAATCGGCGAGCCCGGACCTCAACACCCGTGATCATCGGCGCTGATTCTTTTGATATACTCCCAATCATCTCCACATCGTACGCGGGTTTCTGCATGACCGTCGTCGCGAATTAACCGTGAGCAATAACTACAGGATGAAAATGTAGTAATTACGTCGGACATGTCGAACTTGTAACGTGAGTTAAATTAATATTCTCGCATCTCTCTCGCGGAACAGGAAGCGTACATAACGTACCATATGATCGCCGCGGAGATGATACCTGGTCGCTCCTTTTGTCACATCTGCCAGCAACACACGGAAAGATTAGTGTAAATGATGGTGACAAACGAGAGAAACCTGGAGGAATTAACCAGGATACAAGGATCTCGGCAGGCTACTGCTTCATCGACCAAAGAATCAGTCTGTGGCCACCAAAATCAAACAGTAAAATCTTCGAATGTAAGAGGATCTTGCAGGATCCCTGCGAAAACAAGTTCGTCAGGGGGCCAAATATTACAGAGAAAGTTCACGCATCGAACATCTAAATCTACGGAGAAAGACGAGGAGTCCGAGTTGAAGTTATCCAGAGCTGGATTTCCTTACAAAAATGCAGACCAATTGCTTCCTAGTAGCAAAAGAAACTTCGCCACCCCGAAGCTTTTTTATCGTGCAAAGGACTCAAGAAATCACTAAGCTTAAACGGACCTGCGGCGACAATATTGTTTTAGTAAAGAAGACGCCGAAGCCTTTCATCATGCAAAGGACTCAAGAAATCGCCACTCTCAAACCGATCTGCACCAGGAATATTGTTTTAGTAAAGAAGACTAACCCTGCACAACGAACTAGTCATATAACCGAATATTATAGCATAATATAGTGCTGCACACAATCTTCCAGAATCCAAAGAAATTTTACCTGATCCGGGAACAGCAACCGCGACTGAGACGAAAAGTGTGAGAAAAACGCACACGCACATGACCAGAACGCAAGAACAGCCATAGCTAGAGCGCGAAGACGCCATGGCTGCAGAAAAACACACCAAAAACACCCCCCCGCCCCACAAAACAAAAACACAGTGCGCGCGGCAGCCTTGCACAACACCGCAAGCACAGACGTGGGAACTGGGAACGTCCGTCACGACGTTCTCAACGGGGGCGGGGGGGTTCTATACACCCGGGAACGTATTAGTGAAGATAATTAGACAGATTTAAGTAAAAGAAAAGTCAAGCTACGTAATCCCACTTTCCACCTACCACACCAAATTTGACGACGATTTCTACGCCGTAGGTACCGGGAAATTACTAATTACTCCATTTTTGCAGTCCATGGCGAAAAGGGTTTTGTGTTTGTGAGTTTGTATCGCCTATTTTTTACCTTTGCTGAGGAAGCGGTGAAGTAGGTAGGGTTAGTTGGTTGCCAGTTGGTACCAGGTAGGCTATATTTCTTTTCCGACGTATGCAATAAGGACAAACATTTTTGGCCTCTCAAATTTGCGGCTTCTTGTCCGTCAGTTTGGGCTCTCGTATTTGGGAGATATGGTCACTGCATGGACGTGGCTGAATCCGATTGGCTCTTGGAGTTTACTTTGAAGTTGAATGTGGAAGACTTTGCCTCTTGGGGGGGGGGGGGGGGGGGGGGGGTGGTTGGGTCAGCCCGAACCGCCGCCTGTCAACTACTTCCCTCGGAGGCCAAACGGAGGCTTGACGTGTTTTGGGTAGTATCACACTGAACGTTTCTGC
>Ga0116228_10000441_pt1 | contig 31446 bp, 17 predicted proteins | sample S1TSphfallax_2_FD_89694 | JGI IMG/M metagenome (GOLD analysis project Ga0116228, IMG submission 89694) | Host-associated microbial communities from peat moss isolated from Minnesota, USA - S1T2_Fc - Sphagnum fallax MG | ecosystem: Host-associated > Plants > Peat moss > Unclassified | place... | reverse complement strand
CCCAACAAGCTTTGTCCCATGCATTTTTTGGCCAACAATGCTCAATCCTACACAAAACCATGTGGTTGGATTGTAGGGTTTGATTGGTTTGAGTTTACTTTTACATTTCTAAATTTTAATTTTAATTTTTCAAAGCAGAAAACTATGTTGAATGTAGGAATAGTCTTTCTTTTGAAATATTGGTTTGAGATCAAAACATGTAAAATACTAATTTTAAAAAAAATCTTTGTAGAACACAGAGAATAAGCATAATCATGCTCAATGGGTTCTATGCAAAACCATAAAAGGTGAAAAAAAGACAAGCCTGGAAATGTAATGGACAAAATTCATTCTAGGCATATTGTCACGTACATTAAGCAATATAAGTTTTTTAGAGATATTTTTAAAATACTTTTCAAAAATATGCATAATAGTTTTTAAAAGATCTAAAATTAGTAGAATTTTTTAGAAGGATAATTATAATTTATTTTAGAAGATATAATTAACATAGGCTTTTTATTTAAAAAATTAACATTAGGTCTTTTACTAAAAAGTTGATGGAAATTTTAAAAGATGTAATTGGTGAATTTTTAAAAAGAGGATATTCAATAAAAGATTATTAAAAAACAATTGATAATATTTTAAAAAACAGTTGATGAATTTATAATACAATTCCATTGGAGAGTGTAAATAATAGTTTGGAAGGCATCATCCTTGAATTTTTCCAACACAAGTTGTGACCCTTGTATTCTTATTTCATTTCATGCTTAATTTGTGTCATGTCTTGTTCAAATAATAAAATCATTTTATTTTTTTTATTTTATCAATTTCATATGATCTTTTTCAAATTGTGTCATTATATTATATTTCATAAATATTTTAGTGTGTCCCCTTCAAATTTTGTATGGAATATTGTTAATTTATATATTTCATGTTTTTAGAAATTTTCATAAAACCTGTAAATTGATATCGATTAAAATATATATATATATATTTCAATGTGGTAATGCAACCACAATTGGGAACATCCTTAGATAGATTCTACTTACTTGATAATTTTGTATAGGACCATGAAACCAATAGTCAATAACAAAACTATTGTGACCTATTCCCAAAAACAAATTGGGCAAAATTTGACAACTCTTCTATGGAAAAAAGTTTCATAAAAAAATTGGAATTATTGTTGCCTTTTGACAAATTTTCACTCACAAAAATTGAATGGCACCAACTACTATTGGTCAATTATGGGGTTTTTCATAATTAACCAAGTAAGTTATGTACCTATTTCTTATTTTCAAACAACAAGGTATCAATATCTTTTTTTTGGGGAAAATTTAGATTTATCAATTATCAATTTCACTGTCAAAATAATACCCTAATTATCAATTACTCAGTTGCTTTTAGGTAATAACCACCAATTATGCAGAAGGGTTGGTTTTTAAATACCTAGATGGAGAACTATTGATTATACTACTTATGTAAGGTAGGTTATAGGGTTTATTTTTATTTTTATTTCATTTTATCATAAACATGTTTAGGGTTTTAGGACTGGTAACTTAACCAGATGAAATTCCAATCATCCAAGTAGATTATTAAGTTTTAAAAATGCAGTAGATAGCCCATAAGGGTCTTGCTGGTTCTTGGAATGACATGTACCTGCGAGTAAGTTATATATTGATTCTTAATAAAAACAAATAATCAACTATGGTAATAGGTTATCAATACCCAAGTTGATAACCAGGTGTTTTCTCAATAACTAACCAATGTGAGTACTTAAATGGCTAGTATTCTTTCTAGGAAAGAGACGATTTGCAAAAAAATGTTTCCTTTCATTTTGAAAAGATTACCCACCAATTTATTCATCTTATAGATGAGAAGATTTGCAATGGAAGGTCTTTGAAAATGATCTTTTAATCTTTTGCATCACCTCTTTGCTCTCACAAGTCTGAAAAGGATTTGTGTGCACGTGCTTCAAAAGTGCTGCACTCATAATTAAAAAGCTCTACTGTAGTAACTTGCGTCGATAAAGTGGATCAAAAGTTGGTCCAGTTCTCCAATGGGAGCACGGAAGGTCAATTGGTGCGAAACATTCCGTCAAGAAACTTGATAAGTCTATGGTGGAACAAAATTGTCAACATATATGCATTTCCAAAGGAAGGCAATATCCCTATTTGTGAAGAGAAAGTCAATTTGTAGAGTCAGAAGTTCATACTCCGCAAACTCAGAGTCAGAAAGAAGTCAATTACACCTCAGAATGGGCCCAACTACCTCTCGATGTTCTACTTGGGCCGCGACTCACCCCCCAATTCTCACTTTTGACTACAGGTTGTTAGTAGTTAAACCTTCTTCCCAATAGCAACATTTCGGAATGACCGGAGAAGCTTGACCATGTTATCAAAACCTTACCTGGGTCTGCTATACTAGATCATTATCAGGTCTAATTTCAAAACTGACCATTATGCACAACAATTTGATATTATAAAAAAATAATTGAGGAAATTGATAAACATGGTATTGCTGAAACAAACAAATTGATAATAGGTGAGTCTCAAAAAAATTAAAAATTTGATCATTTGATGCCTTGTTTGAGAGACAAATACCTTGACCTGTCAGTTATAAAAAGAAAAAGAAAGAACCCACTAATATTGGTTTTGTCCCACCAACATTGGTTTTCTCATGGTGCTAGTTCACCCAAGGAGGTACTTTAGTGACAACTTACAAAGATACATCTCAGGTTGAACAGGCACATGTGATCCACCTCGCATGCGGGGTTGCCATTCTTTTTCATTCCTAGAAAAAAAAACCTATAATTTGGGCAATTCACCCCAAATTGATTAACAATTCAAAAGGACTTTTAAACAACATCCAATAAATTGATTCATATTCCTTTTTTCTTTATAATATCTACATACTCTATTTGTATGAACACACCCAAAAAAAAAAACACAACATTTTAGTCATAATATTCTAAACATTTTGAGAGTCCAAAATTTTCCTTTCAAGTACAGGTATTAACCTCTGGAGGGTGACCAATATAGGGCATGTGGCAAAAAACTAACCCTATACTAAGTAACAATTTCAACATGATTTAGACCACCCATCTACATTTCCCCATGAATTCATATCTTGGAATTTTCATTCCTTCTCCCCTGGCCAGGGACTTTCAGAGAAAGCCATTATCTGCTGGGAACTTCGTGGTATGCTCGTGCACTAGACAGTCTTGGTTAATAGATGTGAACAATATATATTCTACCACAGGAATCATGATCTGCACTAGTAGAAGATGCAATCTTCACGAACTTGTGTGCATGATTCATGTATGCACAGAGAGAGAGAGAGAGAGAGAGAGAGAGAGAGAGATCACTAGCTGGGGTTCAAAAGAATCTGATGGGGAGCTCCAGAAGATTTTACTAACAACAGTTTGCTTTTGCTGAACTAGCTAGTTCAATCTACTGGCTTATAATTTCAACCATTTAATTTTATGCTTTGGGTTCGTGTATGATTTATATAACATTGATCTGCAAGATCAGTTGCTGGTGCATCTAATCTTGCTGTTGAAATTGGGACTGAATTTGATTAATTCATTTGCATCCATTGTTGTTGTTGTGGACTGTTCAGATTGCGACTGAATTTGATTAATTCATTTGCATCCAGTGTTGTTGTTGACGGTTCACATTACCACTGAATTTGATTAATTCATTTGCATCCAGTGTTGTTGTTGACGGTTCACATTACCACTGAATTTGATTAATTCACTTGGTTTTTAGAATTCATGTGCTAGTGTGATTTTTGAATATTCTTCTTTCATTGTTATAAGTAGTCTACAACTGGATGGCCCATGATGAGATTTGCAAGCTTCTTCTTCTTCCACTTGTGTTTGGTAATTAGATGCAGTCGGGAGTACTAATCAGCCCGTGAGTTCTAGATCAGCAGCCTGAAATCATTCTGTAGTGGCACTTATCATAATTCCTAGCAAACAAGAGATTACATTGCATAGAAGAACCTAATGTTTTGAAAAGAGTTTTAAGTACTTTACAAGACAGCTGACGATCCGGTTCATGTTTCACATCTAATTGCAAAGCTAAATAGGTCCCGCTGAAAAGGGTATTCTTTTCTTACCTTTTCAGTTTTTTTTTCGCAATCAGTTTGTAATCAGCTATTGTTGGAAGAGATTAAGTGCCTGAAATATATCAGGGTGCAGTGATCTAGCTAGTGTTCATGGATATTGGGAGATACCTAAGCCAAGGGATGAAGAAAATGGGTGGGGGAGACTGGGAATCAATCCAGTGCGTAGAGAAGATCCAAGAGATGTTGAGTAGGGCCATAAGAGACCAAGAGGATATGTGGAAGATACTTCTATCGACGTCCAGTACTCCTAGTGATAAGTTGGGAGAAAAAGCTGGAACTTCTCAATTTGGTGATCAGCTGCAGCGACAGCTGGAAGCAGGCTGCAACGAGCAGCAGCAGCAGCAAACTACTTGCAGCAAGGAGTTAGTTCCAGGAAGGATTTTGAGGGCTCTGATGGCTAAGATTGAGAATTCATTAGACTGGTGCCACCTTGCCCTTTGTCGACTCAAAGAGATTAGTACTACTACACTCCAATCTCCTGCATCCGCAACACCACTACAGCAGCAGGCCGGCGCAACGTCTATGCCCAGGAGGTACCCCAATCTGCAGGCCGCTCCCAACCTAAAATTGCTTGACGCGCCTTTGTGTGCGCGTGGAATTCCGACAAGGACAGAGGACTCAGCAGTCTTGCAAGACGGGGCTTTTCCCGTGAGCCACTTCCTGCGTCACTACTCTCGAGGAACCAGCTCGATTGCAACCCTAGCTGATCAATCAGGTACTACTCAAGAACCCTTGCTCATGAGAGAGCACTGAATATGCCAGTTCTTCCTCCTCTAGATCTTCCGTTAAACTTTAAAGAAGAAGAAATCTGCAGCCACTATAGCTGCAGTATTAGCTAACCAATGGTGGCCGACGTCAAGGTTCATCTAAAGCAAGACTCCAAGCATGGCCGGGATAACGACCAGCGATCAATTGTATCATGCAAGTCCGAAGTCTTTGAAGTACAAGGGCTGGACCAAGCAAAGGACTTAGCAGTGATCCAGAATTCCAGATATCTTGCAGAATGTAGTTGGCAATTCTTCCTTAGGCTTGATCAGTTCTCCAGATTAAATTGCAAGTGATTAATAGTGGGTGTTAAACCTTCGCTTATCTCGACAGAGATTAGCGCTAATGAGAAAAGTGAAAATCAGCACCCATTGCTAGGGGTACACATGATTGGTTTGCAGCGTTTGCTATGAGAGTAGTGCTGATTCCAAAACGACCACTCTGAAGTCTTTTTCTGGATCAGCACTGATGTCTCAGAGTGTCTCCTTGCACTTTACGGCTTTACATTTTGCTTAGTTTCTCAACTTTAGCATGACTTTTCATGACTTTTGGTCAAAGCAATAGGATAAGAAAGAAGATAAACAGTTGATGAGTAGAGGGAGCCTCAAAAGTAAATGAAGGATAGAACCAGAGGGGTGATGGCTCACTGGTATAGTCAATTCTGGGACCCGGGAACTCAAAAACGTCCCGGGTTCAAACCTAGTGGTGCGCAAGTGAAACTCCTTGCAGACCCTCCGCTAATGAGCTCAACTTGGGGGTGCTAATAGCTTGTCAGATCAGGTCTGCTGTTGTGCTTCAAAAGAAAAAAAGAACAAAAAAAAAACGATGATCTCCTCGTATTTGTTCCTGTCAAATAGTGTTCATCGTAATAAGCGATCATTTCGAAGACATAAGCAAAGGTTTGACACCCACTATTATAACAAAAACCGCTCACAGGTTTTATAGTAGTGTATATTCAATTACATGATGCGGCATGTGCAGCTACTGATGAGACTGCAGCATGCAGGCCTAGAACGTTCGTTGAGCATGCTAGCTCCCGACTTGGAACCCATTCAAGGACAGAACTTCAAAGGCATGATCGATCCGGCACTAGGATTAATGGGAAGCGATGACTGGCCCCAACTTCAGGTCGAGTCAGCCATGGAGCACGTCGGCGCTGTAGCAGCACTAGCTGGTCAGTGCAATAAGCTGGTGCACAAGCCAGTGGAGCAGCAGCAGCAGGTCTGCACGTCGGAAGCCTTTCCTCGAAGCTTATCGTCCAACATGGTCCATCTCAAAATTAGGGCTGATGAGAGCGACGTTAGCTGTGCTATTAAAGACACCAACAATGACGCCAACACTCCACGAAAGATCTCGCGAAGCCGCTCCATGACGTCAAAACGCAACCAAAGTCGTCTGAAACGCGACAGGTAAGCCCTGATATATATAAAAATATATATAAACTGTTGACACTCTGAATATCAATTCCCACGGTTGCATATGATTCCCCTAAAACCGTCAAAATTGGTACACAAGAAGCTAGCAGCTAGCTTGCAGGACTAAGGGCCTCTTCCCATTAGGTGGTTGTGATCACACAGGATCCTAATGGCAAGACAATGATCAAGGGCCGTGTTTCTTGCTGGATAAACCGGGGTTTTCCATTGGAGAGCTGCAACTGCGTTGAAAATATGTAGGTTAATCAATGTCAACCATATAGCTGGGTAACATTAATGGAAAGCTACTGTGATGATTGGTCCACTGAACCCTAATGGGTAAACGTCCCAAGTTCGTCGAGTTTTCAGTCAACTTCAGACGGAATTTTTTAGTTTTAAAAGTAGAAAATTTAGACCTTGGGTGATTTTCGAAATGCTTGCGGTGCCGGATGTTTAAAAAGTCTTGGTCCAACAATCAAAGCGTACACAGCTTCCGTTTTCTCTTCAATGGTCCCTCGGGATCTTTTCCGGATTTCAGGAAGAAGGAGCGGGCTAATGACAAGAAGCTTTTTTGGCATTCTCTGTAGGGAAAGAGTGGAAATCTTTGACAAATTAAAGCTGAATTAAAAAAACATAGAGAAAGGTCTCGAAGGGAATCGTGGGACCAATATTTCAATGTTTAATTTTGATTTTCCCATAGTAGAAACAAAGGTACATCATGCTGTATTTTCCCATTGTCATTTAACAAAACCATTTCACGTTTGCATAGGGGGAAATTCAAATTTATCTGGACGGTCCTACACGGAATCCTAAGAAATAATTCTTGAGAATAAACCTTCCTCCCTGGAAGACCTTTCTCCCAAAACTATGGATAACCAACAAAGGTTTTCCATGGCGTCTGAGGTCAAACAAGCAATTCCAGCTGCAGTCCAGAAAAGCTTGGTGCCCAAGAATATGTATGGTCGTGTAGTATATTTTGTGTAGAACCTCCTGTACAGAACCTGAACTTTGCTCACGTCGACGTCGTGCGATACAAGAAAAGGAACTTGAAGTTCCCAATTGAAACCTGGAATTCATGACCTGCCTAGGTTTTATTTGCAGAGAAGCAGCAGCCGCCGATGGTGACTTAGCTGTACGGGAACATATGATGGTAGCGTACCAACGTCTACGACCAGGGGTCGACACCAAGAAGGCGATTCCCCAAGATGGACATCAAGGCTGGAAGAAGTACGGAAAGAAAAGCATTCAAAATGCAAACTTTTGCAGGTAAAGAAATTGATATCATCCATAGTAGTACTAAAACACTTGCTACTTTCTAATATGTGCCATTACCTAATGTCAAATTGTCAATTTAAGTGGTATGTAAGGCCTGAGGTCAGGGAAGTTACCAGAATAAGGGTATGGGGCCAGGTCAAGGCGGTGCCCGTATTCTGGTTACGCCCTCGTTCGAGAGCCTTCCCAAGCGTAAAGCAACATAATGAAATGTTCCTCTTTAATAAAAAAAACCTAAGATCCCTTTGGTGTAGTACAGTGAATGTTACCTTTTTAATGTGCGTTCCAAATACACTATGAAATTTTTGGGAGTGCTTTACTATAATCATGGCAAAATAAGGCACATATTGTACATTGTAATGAATGAAACCACAAACTTTATCTCACACATGTGTCAAGAGCCACGGCTTTTGTGTGAGAGAAATCACATTCCCTTGTAGTGTGTATGTGATCTTCTAGTTATTGTAGAGTCTTCTCCACTGCAACTCTGCTTCATTTCCTTACAGCTGCAGGCTGCTGATGAACGACTCGGTTGTTCATGTGGTGTGCTGTATATGTAACAGAGGATACTACAAGTGCAGTGTAAGGGAGTGCAATGCAAAGAAGACGGTGCAGCCCACAGACGCGGATCCCTCCCTCTTTGAAGTAACCTATTCTGGTACTCATACCTGTAGCTCCATGAGGAAGAAACAAAAAAGAGTCCAGCTGCCTCATGTGCCACCACCTGCGGCAGCTACTGCAGCGTGTCTAGCCGAAGTGTCTGATGATCTCATGGCACTGGACCATCCTGATCAATTATCCAAAATTACTGCAACGCCGGATGAAGCGGCAGCCGCACCTGCTGCATGTCATGAGATGGGGCGAGAAACGTCTTCAACAGCTAATGCTTCAGGAATGAAAGACGGTGATCAGCGGGAGGACCTTGCAGGACCGGTAACACCTGAGAATGGTGTCTCAGTTTTATGTCTGCTATCGACAGCTACAGAAGCAGCAGCTGCTGTTGAAGACAAAGGACTGGCCGTCGACGTGACTGCAAAACGTTTCTCTACTTTGCCAGAACTTGCTGCAGGATCATCCAGCAGGCATGATATTGCAGAGCCCACTAACAGCTCTGGCGCCGATCTGGAAAGCCTTGAAGCAATCTCGAGTGATTCTAGCATGCCAGGAAGCTGCTGTCATAATGATCAAGACTGGAAAGCTTTGGGAAATGATGATCAGAGTAATAGTGTAGACATGATCCATACCTACATCTTGAGCACCGTCACATCTAATATTGCTGGAGGTCTTACATTACACGACCCAGAAGGATGTCCTGATCTTAAACACCATGACCACTGGCAGCTAGTACACAATGCTGGTGATCAGGTTAACAATTTTCAGGACTCCTTGTTCGATTGGCCAGACCTGCTGATGGACACCAAGCTACTTTAAATTTCTGACTTGATCAAGCAACGCAAGGTTCATGGAGCACCCTTGTCCAGGTTGCGACCCAGTATCATAGAATTCATGCTAATTTTTCAGGCGAATTATATGCATCCTGAGCATCTCTGGACACTAGTAGCTGGAGTACTAGTTAATTCCATCTTACTATGATTTGATAAAACAGCATCAAGATGACTAGAAGCATCATAAACCCATCATATTGAATACTGGGTGCCATGAGCCAAATTAACTAGTTCTCAAATTTAGAGGAATTCATTTAGAGGAACTAGGGTATGAAGTCCTTGTTGCAAGCCAAATCTTGTGTATGTGCAACCAATTCGACCAAACATTTAGCTAGGGGCTTGGTTAATATTAGAAAGTGTTCAATTGAAAATTGGGAGCAACAGTGGCACTAGCTGCTGGGTAATAGCTGAATCATGATGTACAGAGCTTCTGTACCCTGTCATGATGCATAAGGCTGCAAAATTACATTCAGAAACATGCAGAGTATTTTAAGTCATGAATTATCAATTGATCATTCTTGGCAGATGTAGCCAGCTACGATCATTATATGTGTCCAGTACACATGATGCAAATTAGTTCATCAGTTTCGACTTTTGTTGTTCAACCATGAAAATGAATCCATTTCAGGCCTGGAATGGAGAAAGTTTCAAAGTTACTTGTTATTAAGCTCCTAGGCAGCTGGGAGCTCTGGTGCATCTAAGAGTTTTGTGAGTAGAATCCAGCATAATTATTTTAGCCATAAAAATACAATTTTAAGCTATTAGTCCAAACAAATTGCAGCCAAGGGCGTACCTGTGGTGTTCATGAGGATTTTTCAAAGATTAGATGTGCACAATTTTAAACTATTTTTTCGGACCCTTTGTGGTTCCTTTATGCTATTATTATGTTCGGACCCCTAATGAAAGTTATGTAAAGCGTTGCTACACGGCCCATGACAAGTGTCTAAATGAAATTATTTATTTGTACCTTGCAAATTGACGACATTGCAGAAAATATTGCTCTGCTTTCGTGGCTCATTTCACTTTCCAAACATGTTCTGAAAGTTGTATAACAAAGCTAATCTTGAGCATTACTAGGTTGAAATTATTAGTTGGAGTCGCAGATGCTCTAAGGATTTCATTATTTTTCCAGCTACCTATGCTCACGGTCACCTCATAGCTCTACCCCTCAAGCATTAATCAAATGTAGGAAATGTGAGAGCTATGAATCAAACTGTGACTTATTACAAAGTGACAATTTTTTTTCCTCTCCTCAAGGAACATGTTCCCATAATTTTTAACCTTGATTAACTACATATTTTCAACGCATTTGCAGCTTTGCAATGGAAAGTGCTTATCCGTGCAACAAGAAACAAGGACCTCTGTGCCAATTGTGCCTTTCCGTTAGGGTTTAGGGTTGTGATCACAGCACGCTATGTTTAATTGTCATCACAACAGCCAAATGGAAAGAGACCCTAAGTTTTGAAGCATGGCTCAAATTTGCTCCTCCAACCTAATCCTGTCGTGCAATTAATGACGCTTTTGGAGGGGAATTAGTAAAGGACGTCAAGCTGGTGCATCTGTAGATTCCCTAACCAGATCTAGCTTTAAAAAATTTAGCATACTAGTCTAAAAGTAGTCTCTTAGACGACTAGTCAAAATTGACGACATTGTAGTAAGTATCTCAAGAAATAGTTGCCAGAATTGTTGAAATTTCAACTTAATTATTAGGGCTTATTTTAAGGCTACTTTTCATTTTTCCTGACAAGAATCAGGAACTGTTTACTTTATAATGCTCACACCCAATTATTAAATAAATCAATTTTAAAAATATTTTGTGAGATAGCAAGTGTTAATTACACCATTAATGCTTGTACATTTATTAGAGAGTACAATATTGTTCTCTTCTGGAAAAACCTGAATTCTTATAAATTTTCTTTTGGTTTTATGATTAACTCATCAGCGGCAGCTGCAGCAGAGTCTACTTGACACGACAAATTTCCTGGCTCTACACGTGAAGACGACCACCACTGACTGAGCTGCATCGTCTCGATCGGCCCGTCACAGTCTGGTCAAGCACGCAGCGAGCTAGTTGCATGGGGGATGACCTCGCTGGGCTGTTTCTCTCGGAAAAGTTCTCTCTAGACTTCAGCGGCCGCTACAGCATCTAGGTGACCACCCATGCTACAACACTTTCCTCGTGAGAATATCTGGTGTCTAGACATCTTTAATCCTGAATATAAAACCGAGTTCCCATATCATTTTTTCCTGCAAACATTGCTCATGCATTTGGACCACAGGATATTATTATTATTATCATTGTTAGCTTTCAGTGTTCGGCTGTAATATCTGTACTGAACATCCCAAACAAGATTTAGCATCAAAAATTGATAAACTTTTTGAAAACTTTTTGTCAATTTTGTGATATATGCCAGGTTTTTTAACACAAAAAACCAAGGGAAATGTTGGTTTTAAAGAAATGTTGTCACTTTCCAGTGCCCTCAAAATCTATATCATCATTTTGCTACTGTTTGGAAAAACCTTGAATAGATTTCTAAAAATTATCATCAATAAATGTTAAACCTACCTTGGGATGCTCCCTGCCTACTCCTACTTCAGAACATTGAAAACAAGACAATTTAGTTCAAATTTGCATGGTGAAATTTTCCCCAAATTGTTTTTTTCTCCAAATTTTGGTTTTTTACCCAAACACAAAGAATTTGTGGCAAAATATTCTATTTTCTTTTAAGGTCAAGATTTTGTGAATTTTTTTCCCAAAAAAACCGCCAAATTGAAAATGGATAAAAAGTAGGTATTAGGGTGATTAAAACATGGCACTAAAACATTTTGAAGGTCACACATGCAATTAATAATTAATGGGGATTGCCCTCCTAATTTCCTTGGTTCCAAATTGTGGGTTACTTGTTGAATTCCCTAATTTCATTCAAGATTTTTAAAAATTAAGGATTAAATAATTTTTAGTATTGATATGGATTGATTGCATACATCAACCTTATGGATATTTTAGAATTAAAGGAGTTTTTGAATGCAATTTTTGCACAAAGTCTACCTGTGTGTTTCTCCTTCTTTTTAAAAATTGGTTTAATACTTCTACCATTTTTATTCATTTTTGCTAATGATCATATATGGTTTATGATTAAAGTTTTCTTGAAATTTAATTGAATAACTTGGATGGGTGAATGCACATTAAGGTGGCCCACTTTTTGAGTTGTAATGCACATTTGTAAAGTGCCTTTTCTTTTTTACATCTATAACAAATAATAAAAATTATCAAATTTAAAATTTAAAATTGATTATACATTAACAACTTGATTATTTTCAATAACAATACACCCACTTTTCATAATGAACTTATGAAATATAAAAATATGGACTAGTCGATGGATTGGATTGTTAAAAAATAAAAAGGTTTGTATTAAATTCCATTCCAAATTACCTATAAAGACTCAATATATGGTGTAACATCCAATAATAAAATTTTATGTGAAAATTTTCCCTCAAAAATCATAGTCAAACTTTAATTAAGGACTTCTGAATGGTTAAAATTGAACCATATTTTCATAAGTCCCTAAAATAATTTTTTTTCCAAATTCCATTTCTTTTTCTAAAGGTGTATACATTTGAAATATGTAGGTGGGCTCCTATTAATATGGACTTCATTGCTTTTGATACATGAATTTTGTTACCGTTGAACCCATGATACCATAAAATTTCAAAATTTTAACATTGTAGAATGGACTTTTGTGAACTCTTGTTTTCTCCAAAAGTAACCACCATATTATACATACACCTAGATTTCTAGACTCACTTTTTGATTTTAATGGATTTCATTTTGAACCCATCAAATGAATAATTTCTTGCTTATTTTTTTGGTTAAATTAATATTAATTTAGTTTTCATTGGTTTGATGTGTTTGCATGAAAACACAATCAAAGGAGCGAAGGGTGCCAAAATAAGTCTTTTTCCAATGACTACACATGACACTTGTCATTTTTGTGTTGGTTTATAACTTAAAATTTGTATTTTGGATACCCCATTTAACACCACATCAAATATAAATACATTTTTATTACAAATTGATTTTATATCATGTATATTATGCATTCATGCCTTCTATCACATAAATATGAACAACTTTTGTTAAAGACACATTTCAAAATCCATAATTTTCAGGCCCAAAACCATTTTTGAACCAAATGTGTTCAAAAAGGTTGTTAAAAAAAATTCATCAATTCAAGTCCTTTTGCATTATCAATGTTAAAATCCTTTCTAATTTTCAAAAAGAATGGTGTAAATTTGGTAGGAAAAACAAGGACTATCCATTCTTGAAGTTTGAGTCTTTGAACATGTAAAAACATTTTTATTCATGTCAAGCTTTGAGCATGTAAACTTTGTAATTAATGGAAAATATTTCCCTAAAAATTATGACAATCCAAACTATTATGCTTCACTTGTAATATTTCAAACATGTAAAAATGTAGTTTTAAGGAGTGTTCATTCATTTAGATGATTCCTTTGACTATGTTTTACCCACTTGATAGAATGAACTATTTGATTTGAGGTCCTTTTTAAACAATTTCCCATTATGTGCTAAATAAATCAATTTAGGTAATGTCCATCAAATTAAATCTATGATTTGATTGAAAACTATGGAGGAAGGGAAAGACAAGTTGCTCATTCCTAAACTTAATAGTTTGCTTAAGCACATCTAAATAGGTGCAAATCCAAAGTTCCAGGCCATTGGGTAGAATTAGGTTTTTTTTTTCAATCCTTAAAATCAGCATGTGTGGAATGATTTAATTTACATTGCCATGGATTGTCCTTTATTTCTAGATCTTGTTGTTCCAAAGCTTCCCCAAGACAAAGGAAAAAAATCTAATCATCATGATCATTTGTAACAACCTACCAAAAAAAACTTACAATAAAAAAACAAGAATAAACATGTTCAACTGAAAATAAAAACTTTAAAAAGAAAATGGAGCATTTTCACCAAAGAATTTTGAATGAACATGTATTACAATAAAAGATGTCCTTGTATACCAAATGAATTCACTGGATTTTGAATGAATTCATTGGTCGTAATGAATGGGACCTAGGGGGATGTTGTGAATTCACTGCTTTAGTGAGCAGGGACTAATGAACTAAGTGAAAGCATACTACGATGACCCCCTTTGGGGTGTCACATTGTACTACTTTCCAGGGATGTGCATGTTTGAATGTATCCCACTTCAAATTTGCAAAAAAAATTCACATTATTTTTGTATATTATGTTAGAATATAACCTAGGCAAAATATTAAAAAATAAATTATTTCATTTCATTTTATAAAGTGAGAGATTAGAGTATATTTGTGAAAAAAAATGTAATATACCTATGTACTTAAAAACACAAATATAATCAAAAAATAATTTAAATGATTTTTAGTCTTTGTGAAAGTTGAAAGTATATTGAACCATGTCATGTCATTTCACATAATATGAACCATGTTTGGATACCAAGTGACTAATTTGTAAATTTTCATCTCAAAAAATGAATTTTTTGAACAAAGATGTGATAAATGTGTGGTATATTTGAAATTTTGACAAGAAATCACATCCACATAAAATATGACAAGCATAACAAGATGGGCCATTTTTTAATTTCATTAAAATTGATTATTTTACTGACTAATGAAACTTTAAAGTTAGTGAAGTCAAAACAAGATTGTGGCCCTATTATACCAATGTATGTTATAAATATATTCATGGATCCTTCAATATAGATAATGAAATTTATTATTATTATTTGAACAATATTACATAACATTAGTTTTATAACAAAAATTGTTGTAAGGCCCAAAATTGATACCCAAAATTAAATGTACCATGTTTTTGGAGTAATTAAATTGTATGTACTACAATACTAGACCCAAAAATGCCCCAATGGAGGTCATTGTAGTGTGCTTTCACCCAACTATGCCCACATTTTGTAATATGGATGAACACCATCATGAAAATCACAAATGATTTTTGGTGTGTACATAAGCAAAATGAATCAACAACTAAACCTTCACAATTTTTTTAAAGAATCAAAAAATAACAATGAATGAAATGATGAGAAAAAAAACTAAAAATCAAATTTCAAAAATGAAAATGAATTTTATTTTTGTTTTCTCAAATGTTTCTTTTTCCTCAATAAAGGCTTCATCATAACGAAGGAGGCAATTGGCGCTCCCCACCGATTATGGTTGTAATGTTATATGTTGCAAATGTTTGTCAATCTAGTTGTACTTGTAATAAAATCTAGAAGCTAGAAAGGTTATTGAAACAAATACAAACCATAGAAAAAAGTGGAGTATAAAAAACAACATTGGGCAAAAAATAAAGGAAGAGAGTTAAAAAAAAGGAAAAAATCATTTCATGTAAAAATCAGGTCTTGGTGACGTATCACTTCTATACCATATTCCCATGGAACCATAGTTTTTTCCATTCGAGTGATACCAACACCTTGGCATGTTTTATTTGACAACACCTTTTCTTTCAACTCTTGGAAAATTTGTTGTCAACTTCTCAACAATAAATTGGAGTTGGTTATGTCCAATAAAAGAGGTCATAAATCTCAAGTCATCAATCCTCCACCATTTAGGTTTAGGTCATACGAACAATGGGGTAGGAAGATCAACATTATCAACAAGCCAAGAAGTAGGCTGATATTTGGCCAACTCTTTAAATATTGCAAGCATGTCTTCAATTAGATAGTTGACATCAAGACAAAGGCGATTAACAAAACTTTTGGTGATGTCAATGCACCAATCTTTAGACATTCTTTGGCAGAACTATAGAACCATCGATGTAGGTGCATTAAAAAAACTCCTCAAAATCAACATTTCTTAGCTCATAACGGAAAAAATTTGCATGCAGAAATAGCCGAATCTCAAGTTCAGCCTTGTTGGTGATGTTGGCCAACATATTGATTATGAAAGTATCTTCCACTTTTTTTCAGTCAACAACACATCGAACTTTTTGATAGATCTCCCAAACCAACCCTTAATGACTGCAACGCAGCTTTGTCACCCGCAATTTTCACACGATGGAACTGTGCATCAATAACAATATTGAAAAGGATAGCTGGTGCCGAACCTATCTCATTAATGCATTGATTTTGCTACTACTTAATCAACCTTCCAATTCTTCTGATTAAGGATTGGATATTACAATGAAAAAATGTTTCAGTTAGATAGGTTATTAAGAAACATCAACATTGGAATAATAAAAAATGATAACTTTAAACCTACTTTTTAAAAACCCTAAGCCAAAAATAAAAACCTTAAGGAACATGAAAACAAAACAATATAGATTGGGGAAGAAATTATTAACAAGAACAAAAAACAAAAAAATGGGACAGCAATATGTAGAAAACAATGATTGATTAAAAGACCATAATAGAAAATTGTGAAAAAAAATGGATTAATAATAGGAAGATAAATTTAAAGATTTACATAGTAGGAAGGTACAATGGATTTTTTTGTATCATAGCTGTGGAATTTCAGAACCATCATCAAACCATAGAAGTTCATTACGTGAAACACTAGCATAAGGTGTGGATGGTATATGAAGGATTGATCCAAAAATTTCAACATCAAAGAATTGACTAAATGGAAATTTTGGTAGAATTTCAACCAATTAATCAATATGAGCAAAAAAAACTATCACCACAAATTTTCTTAAAAGCCCTTTCATAAGGTTCATCAAGTTCAAACATTGATCTATGAAGGGGAAAATCAAAGAGAAAGGGGGAAAAAATGAGGGAAAAAAAAACTTACAATAAAAGAAAGTCAAATTTTCTTTTACAAACACAACAAAAATTCGTACATCACCACAAAAGAGGAAACATAATTGAAAAAAATCAAAAGAAAACCTGAAACCTGTCACCACCTACAACAAAAAAAAATAAAGAAAATAACAAGGGAAAATACATAGGGAAAGAAAAGAAAAAGATAACACTATGTGTTACTCTTTATTACAGAGAACTGAAAGCTTAGCAACCAAATAAACTAAAGAAAAAAACATCAAAGCAAAAAGTTAGGAAGCAAAGACAAAATAAGAGAAAGAGAACAGAAGAAGAAGAAATGTAAGAGAAAAAGAGAGGAGAAAGAATGAAGTGGTAAATAAAAACAAAAATTAAAAAATGGGAAAGGAGGAAGAAGAAATCCAGAAGTTGAAAAGAGGGTAAAAAAATGGAGAGGAAGGAGGGTACGGTCCAACCACGCTATTAGGAGCCACATGTGCTCCCTTAGACCATTGTTTTTTCATTACTTTTTTGAAAAATATTCTTAAAATCTTTTTAATATGTCTTTCACAAAAACATTTTAAAATTTTAATTATTTTAATATCATTATGTTAAGGTGTATATTAAAAAATCTCAAAATATGTTAAAAAAATATTCAAATTGCGTTTTTAGTGTTAAAATTGTTTTTAAATTGTTTATAAGCAACTTTTAAGCAATGGTTACAAGAGAATAAAAGTTTTTATATGTATTTTTCACTCATTAGATTGATTCCAAATGTTTATGATGTATACGTAATGTATTCACATTAATATTTTATAAAATATTATTGTGCAAAATACGTATATTTTTCACAAAATCATTTTTCAATAAATTTTTTACAATAATATTTTTGTAAATTATTTTTATTTTTTTATAATCTAAAGTTCAAAAAATTAAGTAGTGGTTATGATTGTTAATTGTACATGTTAATATGATTGCACCCGATAGTCTGTGGGAAAGGAGGAAAAAGAAATCAAGAATCTAAGAGGAAGTGGGAATAGACGAAGAAAAAAAAAAGGTCCCTTTGTAAGCTTTGCCTTTAGGGCTACAAGATGATGGAAAGAAAGCTTTTATGGCAATGATTTAATAAAAAGAAAAGGTTAAAAAAAGGGGAAAAAATTGCATGACTTTTATGCAAGAGAAAGCTCCCATAGTAGGCCCTTTCAAAAAAATTGATTTTAGCACCTAGCCTAACGAAAACCTCGAATCTCAAATTCGGAAGGCTTATTATGGGAGCCTTCTCCTATACATTTTTAGCCCAATATGCCATGGCAAGTTATTATTAGCCTGATCGCTTTTCCTACCCCACCACCACCACACATCTAATTGAAGCATCATACTTATAACTAATGTCTTTTTTTGACAAATTTTTGTCATTTTTACCAAAAAATTTAGGAATTTGTTTCCTTGTGTAGATTCAACTAATTTTGCTAAATTTTGGGAAAATTTTGCCAATTTTTCAATATCACAAATTTATTTTAAATTATTATTATTAAAACCATGTTCATAAATCTCATCAACAACACTTCACTTCAATCCATGAATTTTTTTTTACTTTGTGAACTTTATTCTTTAGTCCAATATAGTGTGTGTTCAAATTGGATGGAATTTTAGTTCATTGATGAGTTTAGTATTTAGAAAGGAATCATGATTTTATCATCCATCATTAGAACTTCTTTTTGGTCTTAAGCTGGATGACAAATTTGTAAGAAGATTTTTTAAATAATAATATTAATAATAGACATGGTACTGGCTCTCTGCTCGCCTCATGGCCAGTGTGAACCAACAACAATTAATATAGGAAATGTTATGTGAATTAGTGTTTTTTTTGGGGGCTGAAATGTCACTAAATTTTGACCTATACAAAGGATTTTTAATTTTTTTAAATGACCCAAATTTGCCATATGTTGAAAGAATTTTTTTGAAAATCTCCATATTTTTATGATAAATTCCAGTAGGTAGCCAAAAGCAAAGAAAAATTCTATTTTATTTTTTTTCATATCTAGTATAAAACCAAATCTAGCTAAAGTCTCTTGTGGATGATTGCCACTTCAACAACATCACAAAAATTCAAAAAGAAAAAACAAACCTTGGTAAACTGGCCAATGACTGAACACTTAAGTGTTCAAGGTAGGTTGGATCCAACAGGAGGGCTCTCGTGTTTTTGGTGTCCAAACAAAACTTGAAACCCCCTTATTGGCACATCTGACACACTCAAAATCGTCATAAACATATTAGAATTGAGAAAGTTATGGTCCCCCAAAACAGAGGGGTCATAAACTCAAAAAAACAATCCACCAAACACTACAAAACTGATTCCCAAACACCCAAAAAAATTCCTTGTATGTTGTTCTATAACTATTAGAGTTCCAAGGGTGCTCTGTAGAACTTCAAGTGGTGCTCCTATAGCACTTTAAATCATTTAAACTGAATAAGAAATAAAAAAGTTATGAGGTCTGAAAGTGTGAGAGGTCCAAAGAGAAGAAAAAAAGGGAAAAAAAATGTTTTGTAAATTGAAAAGCTTATTTTTCTTTTTGTTATTTTTTCATTACTCCTTTTCATTTGCACTTCAAAGATGATTTCTAGAGCTTGAGGTAGCACTACCATAACATTTTTATTCACTCAAAATGGAGCACATATGATGAAGATAAAATAAGTGTTTAATCATAGGCAGCCAATCAGTGATGGGCTGGTCTACCCTACAATGAAGTAGATTCCAAACAAAAAGAAAACAATGAACTCAAACAGTTATTTATTCACAATATAAAAAAAACAGTCCTCAAAATGGAATTATTTGGATTGGGGTTGTCAAGTGGTAGGCAAGGCCCAAGGAGGAGGAGGAGAGCGTTCCCAGAATGAATGAGGAGTCCACCCAATGCAGGAGCTGCGGAAGGTGGACTTCCATCCAATTAAGGTTACTCCCTCTCTCCAAGGGCCTTATCATCGCATTTAAGCCTTTCTCCAAGGGCCTTATCATCGAATTTAACCCATAAACATCATCAGACAGGCCCAATATGGGCTACAGAGGGCATTATCATATTGCACTTAGCCCCTAAACATCATTAGACATGCCCAATACGGGCTACTTTGTAGTGTAAATTCACACAGTTGGGACATTTAGGAATTATAGAATGAGGTGACAGTTTCTTTCCAGAAGCACGGCAGAAATAACTGCTTGTCAGGTCGAGTTTGCTGTTGTGCTTCAAAAAGAAAAAGAAGGAAAAAAATTCAATTTTTTTATAATAATAATTTTTTGTTATGTAGGTGAGTGAGTGGTGAGTGGGTGTCCTGGTTTTCTTTCTCGTTGAAAAGGACAGGCGTATGGGTTAGTAATCTGAACAAAGGAGCTTCTCTTTGTCTCCAAGGTTTAGCTCGACAAAGAGAACAACGAGAGAGGAGTCCTTGTGCTTGGCGCTGGTTGCAGTGCCTGTCTCTTTTGCGATTGCGTGATTTGCACTCTTTCGTTTGCAATTTTTGAGTCATAATAGGGACTGGCTTCTCAGCTCTCTCAGAATTCGCTCTCTGTGCCTGGTGAGCAAAGAGCCGGTTGTTCACAATGTATCCAAGAATTTAAGTCCAATTAGAATCACGGTCTATTCACATTATCAAGTTTGCTTTGTTTACTCATAATCACACTCTGCTCACATAATCTATGGTTTGTTTGTACTGAAGTGTATTATTAAGAATTTGGTCGAAGAAACGTGTTCCACTCTCTGTGCTCAGATGTCTATGTAGATTGTCTTGGTTTGATGTGCTTGTGTTTTTGTGGCAGAGGAACTCAGCAGCAGTTTCAGAGGAGGCTTGAAGGGCTAAATACCCCCCCACTGCAACTGAAGAAGGTCTTGTCCTTCTATACCAGTAGAGGTTGTACAAAAGACTGCATATGAGGATTGAAGGTGCTGTGACATATATTGGTAAGCTGGAGACATTTGCTTGAACATATCCTTTCACTTGTTGCAGAAAGATGAAATCGATGACTTCTCACCCTTACCTCATAGAGTGTAAAGAGTCAATGTGTACTAGTGAAAGTAGAAAGTCATTCTTGTTTGATCAGGCATTAACCATTTCACATCTCTATGCATGTCAAGACTTGCAAGGCAAAGTGGTGCTGCTGGATTTTTGGACATACTGCTGCATTTACTGTATGCAAATGCTCCCCAATCTGGCTTATCTTGAGACAAGTATTAACCGTAACTAGTAAAAGTTGTTTGTGTTAGGGAAGAATATTGACCAAACAGAAGAATTGGGGATTTTGGTTACATAAGTTTGGCCAACTTCATATTTTTGTTCTTCTATGGAGACACTATGTTTTGACTTAAGTAATGAGGTTTGCAGCTTACAGTGGTGGGAGTGCACTCTGCAAAGTTTGACATTGAGAAGGATTTGGGTGTTATTTGCAATTTTGTCCTTCAATATGATGTTACTCATCTAGTGAGTGCTCCCTCTTCTCTTTCTTGTTGTTGTGAGTTGGAAAATGTTTGTGGAATATGTCATTTCTTAAGAGCTAGTTATTGTTTTCTCATTTCAAGTGTCATAGCAAGTAGAAGGTTTGATACACCTGAACACATCACTCAAGAATTCAGATCCATCAGTGAGGGATGACACTGAGAAACCCATTGCCTGATCAAGAGATGATGTCCCTAGATCAGGTTATGAATGATGGGGATATGACCATGTGGTGACAACCTTGGCGTTAGCTCATAGCCCACCATTGCACTTTTGAGCCCAAAGGGCAAATTGATCACCATGCTTTCTGGAGAAGGCCACTGTCATGTACATTGTCTTGCAATGTGAAAGAATTTCTGTATCCATCAAGTGACTGCTTTGTGAACAAAGTTTGGTCGTTGTGATAACCACCCCCGCATTGTATAACCCTAAAACTGTTTCTTTAGTCAGTATAGCTGTGGTGCCAATCTTTTGTACTCATGAATGTATCAGCCCTATTTTCCTCAAAGATATGTGAGGTGTGTTAATCTGCTACTTTTGACCTACACTTGTCAGGTACAGTAGCTGCTTGATTTCTTCTTCAGAGTTGTGGATACAAGTTGACTGAGAATATATATGCTTCTAAGGATGAAACTTGCAGCTTGACAAGATGAGGAAGGTGGTGTTGACTTTTTAATCCATTTTTGTAACATTCACCCTTTCAGGAAACATTGTCAGGCCTGGATCAAGAAGGCTGGAAAAGGAAATGCCTGCACCAACCATTAATAAGGGAAAAAGAAAATATGGAAAACAAAGTCCATTTGCAGGATCAAGCCAAGACCCCTCTCAGGCCGCTTCTACCATACATGGACAATATGCCTGCTAATGCATCCATTGCAGAACGCACCAAAATTCAAATTGACAGAGCAAGCAAAGGGTGGCTCTCAAATGCTAGGAAACAGCTGCCAATCAATGGGTTCATTGCTCACCAAATTGGACAACTCTACCGCTTGATACATGAACATGTCCAACTACTTGTATAGGTTTTTTCATTGTGTACATTGGAACCAGCTCAACAACAGATGGCAATTGATACCCATCAAATGCTGATGGAGCTTGTGGAGAAGCAAAAGCCTATACTTACATGGAAAAAATCAGCATTTCCAGATTTCTGTTTTCACCCACCATATACACATCCTTCTGTTGCTGAAAACGAAATGCTCCCTGTTCCTGGGCAATCCCCTATAGGCACTTTTCCTGATGCTTCATACTTGTGATTGAACAATGTGAGCTACTTTTCCAGTTTGTTCCCTGATCGAACCTCCTCTCAGCAGCCTGCCTTGGACAACCCAAATCCTTTTCTTTTAAACTCTTCCTTTTCTGACATTGGTCATTCATTTGTCGATGTCCTGTCTTCCTCTGCAGCCCTCTCTTGGACCCATGTTTGATCTTCTCCAAGTATTGTGTCTGAGGTTCCCTTTGAAACATAAAGTCAAATGGATAGTGGTAGTGAGTAAGAGAACACAACTTTCATGCATATTGAAATGCATGTAGCTAGCTTAGAGGTGGCCCCATCTTCTCTGGCTTCCAAACCATGGGAAGCATGCAGTTTGGGCATTATGTTGGTGTCATTGATGAGCAGGAAACTTCTATATTATCTACTTACCCTTTCCTACTGCAGGAAAGGTGAACCAGAGGATGAATGTCCATATTGCGTTCAAACACACTCAATTTCTGTTCTTCATCATTAAGCTTTGTTCAACACCATCTGAATGGTAATTCTAGAGGATAAGGTGTATCCGAAAACATACTAAAGTCATCAACTAGGGAGTGCTACAATGGATGAGACATCGAAAAAAAATCAAAGCACAAGAATTGCAAATAGCTAGATGGATGTTAACTAAAGATCTACAATTGACGAAGCTCAACTTGGGAACTAATGTAGAACCACAACTAGTGAAAATTAATGCACAACTGGAGATAGTTAAATTGTTGGAAGTGGAGCAACTATTGAAAGAATTCAAAGATGTTTTTGCATGGACATACAAAGATTTGAAAAGGATTCCACCAAAGCTAGCACAACATAGAATTGAGGTGGATACTATTATACCAGCAACACATCAGGCCAACTATAGATTAAGTTCAAACTATGTTACAAAAGTCAAACAAAATATTGATAAATTGTTAATAGTTGGATTCATTCAATCTGTAAAGGAGGCTACATGGTTGTCACCCGTAGTAGTAGTACCTAAGAAGAATGACAAACCAAGAATTTGTATAGATTTCAAAAAACTAAATGCATCCACAAAAAAGGATCCATACCCATTACCTTTTAGATGAAATTCTAAACATAGTAGTAGGGTATGAGGCATATTCCTTCTTAGATGGATACTTAAGATATCATCAAATTTCTATAACACTAGATGACATATACAAGATTGCATTTATTACACACTATGAAGCTTTTATATGGAAGGTGATGCCATTTGGAGTTTAAAATGGACCTCCAACATATCAAAAAGTCATTATGAAAACATTCAAAAAATATTTGGACAATTATATGAAGACATTTCTAGATGACTTTACAATGTACAATGACATGGACAATCTTTTGTAGAAGCTCAGATTATGTTTTCAAAAGTGCAAAAAATATGGCATTAATCTGAATCTAGACAAATGTGCATTCATGGTATTTTTAGGGATGATCTTGGGTTTTATAGTTTCCAAAAAAGGAAAACTACTAGATTGAAAGAAAATACAAGCAATAATAAACATGTCGCCATTGAAGAATCCACAACAAATTCAAATATTCAATGGGATGGCACAATTTTACAGATGCTCTATAAAAAACTTTGTTGTTATTATGGCACCTATCACTAAACTGACCAAAAAGACAAAAACTTTTCTTTGGATAGAGGAATGTTAAAAGGCTTGTGAGTTGATCAAACAAATGTATATTGAAGCACTGATATTGATATCACCAAACTGGCAAGTGAAATTTAGTGTTCATACAAACGCATCTTTATTAGCTATGGGAGCTATGTTGTCTCAGAATTTAACGAAGAAGAATGATCAACTAATGGTATATGCTTATAGACTTCTAAACAGAACAAAACAGAATTATAGCACAACACATAGAGAGGTTTTAGTAATGGTTTTTGTTTTGCACAAATTCAAACATTATTTGATGGGTAATACATTTATCTTTTTTGTAGATCATATGCAATTGGACTATTTGGTCAACAAACCACATGTTCAAGAAGAATAGCCAGATGGTTATTATTCCTAGAAACATGAAGAATATCTAAATGGTTATTATTCCTAGAATATGACTTCAGAGTAATGTATAAGCCTAGTAAAATTCATGTAGTTATAGATGCATTATTAAGACTACTAGAGATTACAAAACCCATAGGTGTACCTGATCAAACCATAGATGCAAGTCTATTTTATACAAAGCCTAAATGGTTGAATGATGTAAAAGAAGTTTTTAGAATAGGCCAAATTGAAGGAACATTATATGTATAATAAAAGCAAAGACTAGTCAAGAAAGCAGAGCCTTTTACATTGTGATTTATATAGAATGCGACAAGACAATAAATTGCAAAAATGTTTGATAATTACAGAAACACAGATGGTGATGAGAGAAATGCATGAAGGACCATTAGAAGCTCATTTTGCAACTGAAATCACACAAAGGAATATATTGGATGTGGGATATTGGTGGCCAACTTTGTACATAGATGTGAATGATTATTGCAGATCTTGTGATGCATGCCAAAGAACAAAAGGATTGGCAACTCAAAGTTTAACAAAGTTGGTCACAAGTTTTCTAGAGGAACCATTTATGAAATGGGGACTTGATTTTGTGGGCTAATTAAGTTAATAAGCATATATATAATAAACAAATACATTCTTGTAGCCACAAATTATGCTACCCAGTGGGTGGAAGCAAGAACATTGAAAACTAATACTATAGCAATAATAATAAAATTTTGTATGAATGTATATTAACCAAGTTTAGATGTCCTTTGACTATAGTCATAGATCAAGGAGTTCATTTCATTAATGATGTTATCAAGTATTTAACATTTCACTTTCTGTTGAAACATGTGAGTTCTACAACCTATTATCCTCAAGGGAATGGGCAAGTTGAGTTTACTAATAAGGTATTTGGGACACTTTTGACCAAGTTAGTTAGTGAGAATAGATTATATTGGGATGAACATCTATCCACAATGTTATTTTCATATAGAATTGCATACAAAATAGTAATTAGGATACACACCATATCAATTAATGTATGGATTACATCCATTAATGCCCATAGAGTACATAGTACCAGTTGTTGGTGGTAACCACAAAGACAATACTTCAATGGGAGTTTTAACTTGTAGAGTTTCAAAATTGGAAAAGTTGTAGGAGGCTAGGATGTAAGCTACAGAAACTATTGGTATTCAGTAGTGGAACAAAACATTATGGAATCAGCAAAATAATCAAAAAGGACAATTTAGTTTTGGTGATTATGTTCTGTGGTTTCCAAAGGGAAATAAATCACACCTAGGGAAATTTATTAGGAAATGGTTTGGACCATACAGAGTATAGTATGTGTTGCCAAATAACATTGTGTTCTTGGTGATAATTAAGAAGTTTGAGACTAATCATGTGCTAGTCAATGTGAATAAGCTTAAACCATACAAATATATGGAATCTAGAGTTCAAAAATGAGAACAACAAATGTTAGTATATTGGGAACAGAGTGTGACAAGAATTTAGGAGGAGGATTCTAATACAGAGGTGGAAGATGAAGACCTTGTAACATAGAAACCACAAATGCAGGGCAATGAAGAAGAAGAACGGATGGAAGATCTTAAGGTCAAAACAATATTGACTTCATAACCTTAGATGACGAACAAATCGTTGAACAATAACTACAAAAGTGATGAATGGATGTTTTTTAATAAGATGGACCATGAAGTATATAATGAAAAATTTGGGATACATAAATTTGAAGTTAATGTATTTGGGGGTATCAACTAAATCAATAGATGTATTCGCACAATCTTTAAATGTGTCGGCACAATCAACAAAAATATTAGTACAATCAATAGATGTATTAACATAGTTAACAAATGTATTGGCACAATCAACAAAACGCGTATAGGGAAAACCTCATGGAGTTATTACAACTAATAATAATATGCCTTGCTATTAAGAGGCGGTCGACGAATTGAACTATGCAACCACTGAAAACCATGCAAAGATGAAGGTGTTTTTAGTTTCATAAAAACCTTCGCAAGTAGTTTCAAGTTCATCACCAAAAGCGAAGTCAACTTGCAACAAAATCACCAAGGTGTGGGAATTTAGAAAAATGTGATAATACCAAACTCGAAAAGGTTCAACTTCAAGATGAGGGCGCACCTTTTATGGTTCGAAATCTTCATCACAAGGATGTTGTGTCAATTTCAAATCTAGGGATGACTCCCAAGGCGATTTTTCATTCACTTGTGCGACTTGAGGCCCATAAGATGTGGTCATATGCAATGCCATGAATTCAAGGAAAAGAAAAAAATCTTCAATCAAAATCATATCGACAATGAATGTGTGGAAGACTTGTTACATTGAGATGCGTGGTTATTATTTATAGGTTAAGGAAAAGGAAAGAAATGCATAAATAACTATTTAGAACTATGGTAAAGCAAAACCTTAATATCAATGGGAAAAAAGAATGTTTAAGTAAAATTTGTTGGGGGGGAAGTGAAAAAAGGTGAAAAGGATGCTTCTCTTTCTCCTTCCATTGGCCACCAAACATTGAAACCTTCCATCAACCACCAAGCAATGGAACCTTTCAAAGGCCACCAAACATTGGAACCTTCCATAGCCCACCAAGTTGGGGTCTTCCTTCACCTCCTTCCTTCTCTTTCTCTTTAAAAGGTGAATTCAAATCATTCGGGGCTCTTTTTTCTAGACATAACTTTTGATTTGAATCTTGAAAAAACTTGTTCTTACAATTTTTCTTGAAAAGGGGAAAATGATTAATCTTAGTAGATGGTGGAAAAAGGGAAAATAGATTAGATGATTGTGGTATTTTTGAAAGAATGGAAGTGAGTAGGGATAGTTTTGGAAGCTTGAAATCTTAGAGAAATTTCACAAACCTTTTCAAATTTTGTAACATAACTTTTTATTGATTTGTGTGTAAAGCTTAGATTTTGTAGGCAAATGTGCTTTGTAGCTAGCTTTAAGGCAAGCTAGACTTGAATAATGTATGTGATAGGAACAATATATTAAGTTATTGGAGGTTTGTTGACAGGTTGAACTTTCTACCTTCGTGAAACCCTTTCAAGTTTTGTACCACAACTTTTTACTAATTTGGGTACATATCTTAGATCCAGTATACAAATGCGCCTTGTAACTAGCTTTTCAATGAGCTAAGGCAAGCTAGATTTGAATAACCTATGTGATAGGAATAATATTTTAAGTGACTAGAGGTCTGCTACCAAGTTGAGCATGGTGTCAAATCCTTAAAAGTTAGTTTAAGTGGGTGATAATTTAACATAAAATTCTAAGATTTGGAGTGTTTAACTTAAAAACTATATCTATCATTTCCAAATCATAATGATGTATATGCAACAAACTATTTAATTTCAATTATAAATGCAACTTAGCATTTAGAGATACACTTTGCATTTTTTCCTTCACCAGTAGCATGTGTACCTTTGAGTATGATCACTTCATAGAACCGGAGTAGAGGGACAAAAAGTCACCTCATAGAGTGCAAAAAACACAATTGAAAATTTGTAGAGATTAGCAAAGGAGAAGGAAACATAGAAAAGTGAACATAAATGGAGAAAGGAGGAGGAAATGGAAACGTTGAAAAGAGCAGAACATGTTGGAGTGCTGAATGTTTAGCCATTGGCAATGAGGTTGTCATCACATTCACCATCATCTTTAGAATGTGAAGAAGGAAAAGAATACAATGAAAAAATGTAATTTGCGCATTCGATAATTAAGATATATACAAATTAGGAAGATCTAAAGTTGAGTTTTTGCACAAACATAAAAGAAGTTAGAGTACAAGTGAACAAATAAGACCAGGAACTACACCAGTGGATTTGATATTCATTAAAGAATTGGACAAAAACAAAGGTGTGGAGTAGTGATCTATGGAAGCACAAGTAATGCAAAAGGACACAAAGGAGGAGGACGTATTTAAAGCAAGAGTGCAGCCATTGATAGAAGTGCAACCAAGTGCAATGGAGATTGACATGAGTGCACCAAGGGTTACATAGGCTAGAAGATGCAAAACCATTATGGACAGAACAACACTTTTGGACAAAGGTATTCGCATTCTAGATCCTAACCAATTTATGTGGATACAAATGAAACATAACTATGATAAACATGTTGAAAGGATGGAAAATTAGAAGGACATCAATGAAGAGAAATAATGGCTAGATAAGGCAAGGCTTGTCACTTTGTTTCTGATGAATTGGGAAGCATCGGCTCTACATATCATGCTAGATTTTTTGAACACTTTTGTCATCAAGGGCACAAATATTTATTTTGGTTATCAAGATAAGGTGTATGTGATTAACAAATAGTTGATTATACATGTCTTTAGAGTCTATGCAAAAGGGTATGTAAAATACCTGAAATGGCAAGTTCGTAAGACAATAACATTACAAGCTTTATAAAATTATAGGATTGCACCCACAAATTATGTAGTAGATTAGTGGAATGCCAAAAGTTTTGGCTTGCCATACTCTATAAGATACCCTGCAATCATATTTGTGATTTGTCAGAGAGAGAAAATGACATATTTTAATAATAAGAATGTCATCACGTTGATGAGAGCAGAAAAGGGGAAGAAGGTGGATTAGGTGCAAATTATATACAATAGTTTGTGCAATGAGCTAGATCAGTGGTATAAGTATGTCAAGGAGAATAAGGGGGACAATAGGACATCTATCAATTAGCCCTAGTTTTGGCAAAGATTTTTAAGTATATGTTTGTTCTTTGAAAGGAAAATCCACATAAACCACATGCCAAGGTCAAGAAAACTAGAGAGGAGATGCAAGTAGCATTGGAGAACAGAAGGAAAGCTACAACATAATCTCCAGGAAGTGTTATCAAGAGGAATAACAAAGCTAAAGAAGGTGGAACCTTAGGATCAAGGGTTAAGAAATAACAAGAAAGCATAGAAGCAGGGTTCAAAAGATGATGAAGCGGAGAGTGGCACCATCTATAGTGCCAACATTGTATAGGCAAGCAAAGTGTTGAGGTACCACAAATGTCATCTCCGTAAAAGAGACAAATGAGGGAATAGAGGCAAAAGGTTAAGAGGGAGCATGATATAAGGTTTTTAGAGGTTGAAGAACATATATGAAAACTAGATGGACACCAGTGGAAAGTCCACAACATTTGCAATAGCAACAACAATAACAACAACAACAAACACAAAGAAGTCTACACACTACTGGGTTGTAGATGGAGAAGGTGGAAACACAAACTCCTTTAGCAATTTTTTAACTACAAGTAGCAACTAGAAAACTAAGATCTACAAAAGGACAACCATTTGGGTTTGGGCTAAGGAATAGATTAGTATAGCAGTTGGGATTTCATGTAAAAGGATCCAAAAATCCTATAACACAAACAAGTACACCAAAATCTTTGGAAGAAATAACTGTAGAAGTAATGCAAGCTGATAAAGCAACTGATTTATTTTAGACCATGGCTATTGTGAGTCTAAATATGGTGAATTTGAATTTGGAGGTGAGCAGTCTTACGAATAGATTGGCCACAAAAGAGAAGGAGAAGATAATATTACACGTGGAATTGGATAAAAAGAAGGATTTCTAGAAGGAGTATAAACACAACATAGAAATATGGAGGAAGAATAGGACAAAGAATGAGCAAAAGATCAAAACACTCATAAAAAAACTAAAGGACGAGATAAGGAGCTCAAGGCTAAGGTAGGGCTAATGAAATCACAAGCTAAATAATTAAAGTAGTTAAGGAAGACATCTGAAACATGGGAAGTTACAGAAAGAAAATGGGCAAAGACACTGTTCCATTACAAACAACAACATGAAGCTTTGAATAATCAGGTGGAAACACTAAGGATAAGAAGGAGAAGGAGAATGTATTGACAAATCTGGAATTGATTAATTTGAAAAATGTTTTTTTGTTTAATTCTAAAGAACTTAGAAGAAGGATAACAGAGGTAAAGAAAAAGAAGTTAGTGGAGGCAAATAAGGAGTATAAGAGGAATCTATAATAACTACAAGCATAGTTGGACACTACATGAGCAAAGGAAGAGTCTAAACCCAACTAGTGTGAAGAAAAGGTTGGAGGATTATGAAAAAATGTTGTAATATTACACTCTAATGAGAATAAAGAACAAAATGAAGGATTTTGATGTAGAGTCTAAGGAATGGTGGGAAGTTGCAGAAGAATACTTTATAAAGGAGTTGGAGAAGAATCTAACCCAACATAGAATTGATGAGAAGAACTTTAAGTACAAGTTGGAGATATATTGGAAAAAAATTCCAAATTTTGTTTGCGGAAGTCCAACAAGTACAAAGACATTGGGTCAAGGCGAGGAGATTGAAATAAAGCCCAATGGGACAACTAAGGAGGAGGAAGTGTAGACTGAGGAATCATAGGAACTTAGAGGAGGGGCTAGGAAAAGAAAGAACCACAGATAGTTCAAGAATAAGAACAGATGGAAACTATTCCAACAACAGAAGTAGAACGATAAAAAATGCCCTCAATAAACAAGGGAAGTATAAACTTTTGTAGTGAATTCCATATTTAGATTGTTGTGTGAATCATCTGTAGTATAAAATATATAATGAAATGAATTGTATTTCTATTTTTAATTTCTACATTATATCTTGAAATACAGATTCTAGTTATCTAAAATAACCATAAATCTAGTGTTTTAATGAACTACAAATACAAGTGTATATAAAATCAAGGCATAAATTGTGAATGTGTGAATATTGTAATGCAAATATGTTGTTAGAATAAGTGTGGAATAGTTTTGCAAAAAATTAATCCACAACTACCAACTTTCATTTAAAAACCAACAAGAATTAAGTTGGATGCTTTTGTATCAAAATCCATTTTATATTTTTATCAAAATGTTAGATGAAATTAAAAAGAAACTACCCCTCAAAATAATATAAAATGTACCCAAAAAAAAAGTACATT
>Ga0116228_10000440_pt1 | contig 31467 bp, 33 predicted proteins | sample S1TSphfallax_2_FD_89694 | JGI IMG/M metagenome (GOLD analysis project Ga0116228, IMG submission 89694) | Host-associated microbial communities from peat moss isolated from Minnesota, USA - S1T2_Fc - Sphagnum fallax MG | ecosystem: Host-associated > Plants > Peat moss > Unclassified | place... | reverse complement strand
GCAGCGCTTCCGGAGCGCCTGACGTAACGGAGATTTGCATGACGTACCTTTCGAGGGGTGGAACGGATTCCAGGAAATGAGCGATTCGAGCAAAGTTTTGCCGTCGGAAGAGGGCCCCCTGCGCCACGATGCGTACGCGCGTGCCGGCGTCGACATCGCCGCGGGTAACGCGGCCGTTGCTCGTTATCGGGAAGTAACTTCGGCGTGGCGCCACCCGGACCAGCTTGGATCGATCGGCGGCTTCAGCGGCCTCTTCAAACTCCCGGGCGACGACAAGCGACTTCTCGTTGGTTCGACCGACGGAGTCGGCACAAAGATCCTTATTGCGGCGCTATCCAAGCGCTACGACACGGTCGGCGCCGACCTCGTGAACCACTGCGTGAACGACATTCTCGTCGTAAATGCGAAGCCGCTTTTCTTTTTGGATTATCTCGCGGTCGGTAAGCTCGATCCTGAGGTTGCCGGGCTCGTCGTCGGCGGCGTTCAGCGCGCGTGCCGAGCGAACGATTGTGCGCTACTCGGCGGCGAAACGGCGGAAATGCCGGGGCTCTATGAGCCAGATCACTTCGATCTCGCCGGGACGATCGTCGGCGTCGTGGACGCGGCCGACGTGCCGGATCCGGCGACCGTGGCACCCGGCGACTGCATCGTCGGGCTGCCGTCCGTTGGGCTTCACACGAACGGATACTCGCTCGCGCGCTCGCTCGTTCCGTTCGAGGAGTGGAACGCACCGTTTCCGGCTGCGGGCCCAGGCGTGACGTACCTCGACGCGCTGCTCGCAGAGCATCCATCATATTACGATGCCGTTCGCGCGATTCAAAAGGTCGCGGATGTGAAAGCGATGGCGCACATCACGGGCGGCGGGTTACTCGAGAACGTGCCGCGCACGTTGCCCGAGCGTTGTAAAGCGATCTTCGAGCAATCGCGCTGGAGCGTGCCGCCGATTATGGAAGAGCTCGTGCGCCGCGGCGCGCTCGACAACGAGGAGCGCTATCGCACGCTCAATATGGGCGTGGGTTATACGCTGATCGTTCCGATGGCGGATGGCGAGAAGGCGAAGAACGCGTGGCCCGGCGCGAAGATCGTCGGCTGGGTGGAAGAACGCAAAGCGGGCGAGCCGCCGGTTATCGTGCACCCCGCGCGCGATTAGCGTGCGATACGCGAACCTCGTCGCGAATCTCGACGATGCGCGGTTCGGGCAGCACGACGTGCATCACGAACTGGAGGCGCTCGGGCGCCGCGGCATCCAACCGATTCGCGAACATCGCACGCCCGAGCGCATCCTCGCGTGGATCGATGCGGAATTCGGCGGCACGTGGTCGAGCGAAGCGGCGGCCGGCGGCATTTGGATCGCCGAAGACGCGAGCGGGCCGATCGGGTTTGCCGCGTACGACCCGCGCGGTTTGCGCTTTCACTGGTTGCGCTCGTGGGCGCAGCGCGATTCGGTCGGCGTGTTCGGCCCCCTCGGCGTCGTGGAGCGCGCGCGCGGCTCGGGTCTCGGCGCGGCGCTGACGCACGCGGCGCTTTTTTCGTTACGAGAACGTGGTTATCGGCAGGCGCTCATCCCCGTGGTCGGTCCCGAACTCGTGCCGTATTACGAGCGTGTCGCGGACGCGCGCGTGGTAGAACATGTCGATCTCGCCGGCCGGCGAGCGCCCGCGCGGGCCGTGGTGCTCGCGTCGGGAAACGGCAGTAACTTTCAAGCCGTCGCTGAGGATGCCGCGGCGGGGCTCGTGCCGCTTGAGGTCGTCGGCGTCGTCGCGAATCGTTCGAAAGCGTTCGCGCTCGAGCGCGCGCGCACGCTCGGCATTCCCGCGACGGTCGTCGAGTGGAAGCGCGCCGAAGAGACGCGCGATGCGTACGACGAGCGCGTGCTCGCAGCGGTCGCTGCGTACGAGCCGGATGTCGTGCTGTTGCTCGGATGGATGCACGTGCTGCCGGCCACGTTCGTCGCTCGGTTCCCCGAGATGCTGAACGTCCATCCGGCATTCTTACCGCTCACGCCGGACGACGACGTGGTAACGATGCCCGATTTCACGCAGATTCCCGCGTTCCGCGGGGCGCATGCGATCGACGATGCGCTCGCGCACGGATCCCCGTGGGCCGGTGCGTCCGTGCATCGTGTCGGCGTCGCCGTCGATCGCGGTGCGGTGCTCGCGCGTGCGCCGCTCGCATTTGAAGCCGGCGAAGATCGCGCGGAATTCGACGAGCGTTTGCACGAGCTCGAACGCCGCGTCTTGCGGTCGGCGCTACGGCGCTGGGGCTGGGAGCGCCACGCGTGACCGCGCGTGCGCTCGGCGTGGTCGCGCTCTCCCTCGCGCTCGTCGGAGCCGTGCGTGGGCCCGTGGTCGCCCCCTACGAGGTCGTGCTGTACGGGACGATCCGTTCGATCGACGTTCGCGACCGGCTCGTCACGATCGCCTACGCCCCGCTCGACACCGCCCCGGGTGGCGTGCGGCGGATGCGGGTGCGCTCCACCGCCATGCTCGAGGGCCTGGTCCCGGGCGACCCGATTCAGGCGATCGCCGACACCCGCCATCGGCGCTGGGTGATTCGCGACCTCCACCGGCTCCAATAGGAGGCAGTTGCCGAGTTGCGAGTTGCCCACAGCTTCCACAGGGCAGGCAGTCCATAACTGTGGAGAAAGGTCCGCCCTTTTGCTAGACGGTCGAGGCGAACACGAACGGAAGGTTGGGGTTCGCGGCTAGCGTTCGGGCATCGGCGAGTACGGCCGCGCCTTGGCGGTCGGCGGCGGCGGCGATCATCGCGGCGTTGTCCGTGCAGTACCGCCGTTCCGGTGCGTAGGCGGGAACACCCGTGCGCTCGCCCCAGGCTGCGAACGCGGCGGCGAGCGCGGAATTCGCGGCGACGCCACCCGAGAGCACGGCCATCCGGTAGGGCGCGAGTTGTGCCACCCGGTCGAGACGGTCGACGAGCACGTCGACGACCGCGGCTTGGAACGAGGCGGCGACGTCGGCGGGACGAGCCGCTTTGCCGGCATCGGTCTCGAGAAAATACTTGACGGCCGTCTTGATGCCCGAGAACGACATGTCGAGGTTGCCCTTTTCGGCGCGATGACGCGGAAACGCGATTGCCGTGGCGTCGCCATCGCGTGCGAGTCGATCGATCTCGGGTCCGCCGGGAAACGGGAGATCGAGCAGCCGCGCGGTCTTATCGAACGCCTCGCCCGCGGCGTCGTCGCGCGTGCGCGCGACGATTCGCATGTGCGTCGGGCTATCGACGTGCACGAGTTGCGAGTGTCCGCCCGAAACGAGGAGCGCGAGAAGCGGATACGCGGGTTCGATATCGCGCCCCAAGAACGGCGCGAAGATGTGGCCGTGCAGATGGTTCACCGCGTAGAGCGGTTTACCGGAGGCGTAGGCGAGCGCTTTCGCCGACGCGACGCCGATCACGAGGCTTCCCACGAGGCCGGGCCCCGCGGTCACGGCGATCCCGTCGAGCATCGGCAGCGAGAGCTCGGCGCGCTCGAGCGCGTCGGCGACGGCCGCGCTGAGCAACGCGAGGTGCTGCCGGCTCGCGATCTCCGGCACGATCCCGCCGAATTTCGCGTGGAAGGCGTCCTGATTTGTCGAGACGTTTGCGAGCACGGTCCGGCCGTCGCGGACGATGGCCGTCGCCGTGTCGTCGCACGACGTCTCGATACCGAGAAGAAGCATGCCCGCGTTCTTCGCGTTCGCGCTAACGAACGCCCGCGGCGGCCGGGATCGCAGGCGTCTCCGCTTCGCCCGCGGCGACCGGCCGCGCGAATTCCACGCGCGTGCTCGGCAACGCTTCCGGATAGCGATCGCGCACGAACGCGAGGATCTTTTCGCGTACGAGGCAGCGCAAATCGAAGAGGTCGGACGAATTGCGACTGCTCACGAGGATCCGGATTTCGACGGTGCCTTCTTTGGTCGCATCGGTCAAGGCGACGTTGACGACGTTGCCGTCCCAAAGTTTGCTCGCCTGAAGAATGCGCGGCACTTCCGCGCGCAGCGCATCGACGGAGATCGCGTAGTCGAGGTAGAGGAACACGCTCCCGATCATCTCCGCTTTGCTGTACGTCCAGTTTTGAAACGGATGATCGATGAAGTACGTCAGCGGCAGCACCATGCGGCGCCAATCCCAAAGGCGTACCACGACGTAGGTCGCGGTGATCTTTTCGATGCGACCGTATTCGGTCTCGACGATCACGACGTCGTCGATGCGGATCGGTTGCGTGAATGCGATCTGAATGCCCGCAACGAGATTCTCGAGAATCGGTCGCGCGGCAAAACCGACCGCGAGGCCGGCGAGGCCGGCCGATGCCAGCAACGTTGCGCCGACCGCACGAATCGCCGGGAACGTCATGAGGCCGGCCGAGACGGCGACGAGTGCGACGAGCGTGATTGCCGTGCGGCTCAGGATGTCGAGACGCGTCTCGAGTTGGCGCGCGTGGAGGTTGTCTTCCTCATCGAGTTTGTATTGGCGCTTCGCAAGATCCGAGGCGAGGTCGACGAGAGCGACGACGAGCCACGCGATCGCCGCGATGATGCACAGCCCGAGGACTTGTTCCGTCGGCTCCTTCGACCACGCGGGAAGCGAGGCTGCCGGGACGCCCGCGAGAATCGCGACGAGCGGGAAGATGAAGCGGCTCGGTCCGCGCATGCGCCGGACCACGGCCGCGAGGACGCCGTCTTGGTGACGGAGCGCGAGTTTGGTGAGGACGATGAACGCGACGCGTTGCAAAGCGAGCGCGATGATTGCAAAGAGAACGAGCAGGCCCACGGCGAGCACGCCGTCACGTTGGACCGGGGTCAGTACGCTTGCGATACTGTTCATCCCTGAGCCCTACCGCGATGCGGGCCCGCCTTAACGCATATGCAAGAATGTTCCCCGAAGCATCGCGCTTATTGTAAGATTGCGCACTTAATCCGAGCCGCCCACGATCGATCTCGTGGGGAACGCAATGCCGGAATCGATATCGTTCGGCGTGATTGCATGCGGGTAGCCGACTTTGATCGTTCCGCTCGCATTCCACGCATCCACCACGAGATCGCGCAGCTCGGCTGCGCCATCCGCCAAGCGAGCGTCCGTGAAGTCGATCGCTTCCGGCGTTTGGTTTGCAAACGCTCCGCGTTTGTCGAGCTCGTAGAGCGGCACCACGTGCGACGCCGTCGCCGCGAGATACGAACCGACGAGCGTTGCGATCGGCGCGCTCGATATCTGCGGCTGCGGCATGTGTGCGATTACCGCGGCGTACGTCGCGTGCTGGCGCACGAAGCCCGATTCGAAATCGGCGTGGAGCGTCTTCGATTCCGAATATCCATTTGGATTCGGGTAGTCACCCCAGCCGTTGAAATGCACGGAGACGTGGAGCGGCTGGCTCGCATCGCCGACGTAATGACTCCAGACGCCGATGTCGCGAATCGTCAACGTCTCGCGTAGCGCCCGGTCCTTGGCAAACCACGCGCGATCGTCGGCGTTCGGCGATTTCGTCGCCCCCGCGTTGTCGACGCGCCAGAGCGCGAAGTCCTTCGCGATCTGCTCCCAGCCGTCGATGAGCGAATACGGCAGATATCCGGCCTTGTATTCATCGGAGCCCGCGCCCCGTAGCGCGGTGTCGTACGCCTCGCGCGTCTTGGGAAGATCCGTCAGCGCCACCCCGAAAATCGTGCCGTCGTCGCCGATATCCGCGTAGTGACCCGGATCGAGATCGTGGTCGTGCGTGTACCCCGCGTCCTTCGAGCGATCGAGTTCCGGGCCGAGTGCGGCGATCTCATCGATCGCCGCATCGATGCGTACGAATCCCGGAAGAAATGTTGGGAACGACTCGGCGCCCGCACGCGAAATAAGTGTGTGCCCCGTGAGTCCCCATGCGAACGCGGGGCTTACGACGGCGCGTGAGATTAAGAGCAAGGTTAAGAGTGAGACGATGCGATTGCGCATGATGCGCGTGGGTTACGTCTTACGCGCGACGCGCTCCCGCAATTCCGCGACGAACTCGTCTACGCCGATCGATTGCCGCTTCTCAGCATTGCCGCGTTCGTTCGGCGCGATCGTTCCGGCCGCGACCTCGGCCTTACCGGCGACGAGAATATAAGGAACTTTCTGGGTCTTCCAATGCCGGATCTTGTAGCCGAGTTTTTCGTTCGACGTGTCGACGTCCGCGCGAAATCCCTCCGCACGCAACCGATCGCGCACGGACGTCGCATACTCGAGCTCGTGCTCGGAGATCGGTGCGATGACCGCTTGCACGGGCGCAAGCCACGCGGGGAACGCGCCACCGTAGTGCTCGATGAGCACGCCGAAGAAGCGCTCGAGCGAGCCGGCGAGCGCGCGATGGATCATCACCGGTGTGTGGTCCGCGCCGTCGGAGCCGCGATACGTAAGGTCGAAGCGCTTCGGGAGCACGAAATCGACCTGCACGGTACCGAGCTGCCACGTGCGACCGATCGCGTCGTGCACGTTGATATCGAGCTTCGGGCCGTAGAACGCGCCGCCGCCTTCGTCGACCGTATACGGTAAGCCGCGCGATGCGAGTGCGTCGCGAATGGCGTTCTCGGCAATCTCGTCGGTATCGGCGCGAAGATGTTCTTCGCGTCGCGAGAGCACGTACTCCACGCGCCCGAAGCCGAACGCGGTGATGAGGCGGATCGCTTCGTCGGCCGTCTGTTCGAATTCGGATTGCAGTTGCTCGGGCATGCAGAAGAGATGCGCGTCGTCTTGTGTGAAGCCGCGCACGCGCGTCAAGCCATGCAGTGTGCCGCTACGTTCGAAGCGATACACGGTGCCGAACTCCGCGTAACGCAGCGGAAGATCGCGATACGAACGCGGCTCGCTGCGATAGATCAGGATGTGCCCGGGGCAGTTCATCGGCTTGAGCCGGAAGCGCTGACCCTCGACCTCGAGCGGCCCGAACATGCCGTGCGCGTAGTTCTCGAGATGCCCCGAGATTTCGTAGAGTTTTTCGCTTGCGATGTGCGGCGTGACGACTTGCTGGTAGCCGCGCTGCGCCAGTCCCTCGCGGATGAAGTTCTGCACGACCTCGCGCACGATGGTGCCCTTCGGCTGCCAGAACACGAGGCCGCCGCCGGCATCTTCCTCGATGGAGAAGAGCCCAAGCTCCTGACCGAGCTTGCGATGATCGCGCTTCTGCGCCTCTTCGAGCTGAAGAAGATACGCATCGAGTTCGGCCTGCGTATGCCACGCGGTGCCGTAAATGCGCTGCAGCATCGGATTGTGCTCGTCGCCGCGCCAATACGCACCCGCGACGCTCATGAGTTTCACGGCGCCGATCGCTCCCGTGCTGTGCGCGTGCCCGCCGCGACAGAGATCGGTGAACTCGCCGATCGTGTAGAGCGTGATGGGGTCGCCGTCGGGGATCCCCTCAGCAAGTTCGACCTTATACGGGTTCGTGCGGAAGCGCTCGATCGCGCCTTCACGCGTCGTGCGCTCGCCCGTCATCTCGTAATCGGCCTTGACGATCTCGTGCATCCGCGCCTCGAGCCTCACGAGATCCTCGGGCGTGAACGGCTCGGTACGATCGAAATCGTAATAGAACCCGTTCTCTATGGAGGGTCCGATCGTGGGCTTCGCCTCGGGAAACAGGTCCTGCACCGCATACGCTAGCACGTGCGCCGCCGTGTGGCGAAGCTCGTCGAGCGGCGGGGCGTCGTGATGAGATGCGGGGGGCGAGGTCATGGTAGCCTGGCTTTGGCGTTCCCCGGAGACCCGCCTCCGACGACCCGCGGAGGTCGGCCCCTGGACGGCTCGAAGAGAATCGTGTAAACTCGGTCGGTCCCCGGACTCAAGGGCGCGTAGCTCAGGGGGAGAGCGCTACATTGACACTGTAGAGGTCATAGGTTCGAAACCTATCGTGCCCACCACTTTGAACCCATACTCTGGTATGGGTTTTTCTTTTCGCTATTCAGGAATCAAATTCGATCTCCGGGAGGCCAGAGGGGACGACCACATGATATGACCAGTCAGCCTGTTTTCGAGTCATTGCGGTATGTCTTAATTGTCGGCTGTATCCTATTCGTCGCGTATAGGTGGCGCATCGTAAATGCATCGGCATCGCGGAGACAGATTTTCTTTGTCATGGGAGCTATCATAATAGTAGCTCTCGCCGTGATGCCTTTTCAGGAGCGGCCTAGATAGCCGTTATGGACGATCTACGATGGCAGTGGTGGGATACGGTCTCGGGTGTGCCTGGTGAAGACGAGCTTCATGAACCGACACCGATGATGACCTACACGCCGACCAGCATTGACGCCGATCGAATCAAGGCCGCTATCGCATCCCGTGCCCCCACGAGCCCTAAGCCGGAGCACTGGGCGCGCAAGCTCGGGCGTCGGATCGCCAACGTCTGGCCGAAGTGATCGTCAGGTTCTTAAGAATCCTCGGCCTATTGGCTTTGGTTATGGTCTCCCTCCCGGTGTTACTGGTCGGGGCCGGAGACGCAATCGGGTGGTATAGATATTGTACATTCGCGTCTCACCTCGAAATCGGAATGACACGACAGAAAGTCGACAGTCTAATAAAGTCTACCGACGGCAGCGATATCGGCGTGTACAAATGGGGTAGCGACACAACGGGCGTCCACGTTTGGTACTACTACAAATATGTGCCGCCATGCTGGGCCGGTGGTAAGATGTTTACGCTTCATTTCAAGTCAGGTCAGTTGCAGAGTTGGAACTCCGGCGATTCGGGTGACGGATGCTGACCTCGTGGTGCCTTCCGTGACGACCTACCCCTGTCCGGCGAAACATTCCACCGCCGGAGCCGTAGCTTCTTCGTAGGAGGCTGATATGCACGACATAAAGCAGCGGCTGTCTCTATTCTGGCTCTTCGCGTTACTAAATTACCTGTATGCGGACGTGCTTGCCCTGTTCGATATTATCGGCTCGCGAGATCCAGCCCCACATCTCTCACAATGGGCACTGCTTGGGTCAGCAGTATTGATGGAGATACCCATCGCCATGATTGTGGCGTCTCGACTGCTTCCGTTTAAGTCGAACCGGCTGTCGAATATCATCGCGGGTGCGATTGAGACGCTAGCCGTCGTTTCGATGCAATTTGTGTACCCATTGGCCAGCGGTGCCTGGCATGAACACATGTTTGCATCGTACGTTTTCTTCGGGACGGTCGAAACGGTATGCACCTCGGTGATCATCTGGCAAGCGTGGACTTGGTCAGAAACCGAAGTTCGGTCGGACGAGACGGCGTCTACCACGTCTTCAAAAGGCGTGCGGATGAAGGTATCGTCCCCTACAACGCATCCCCAAAGTAGCTGAACGACTCGGACGAATGCGGTTCTCCGGCAAGGATGTGTGCCCGGAAGCGACCACAAGTGCGGCTACGATCCTCTGAGGAAAACGTGTGCCCGCACCGCGGCTTGCACGTGTCGTTGCCACACGGTTACTAAGCCGAGCTCAAACCGCCCGAGCTAGGATGCCGCTTCCGGTCTTCTTGTGGTTTCTCGAAGTGCCGAAGAAGTCGTCGCTCTTCCGTCGAAATTTCGAGTATGGGCTACACTCATTATTGGGATTCGCAGCCAGGAGAATATGACTCCGTGGCCTTTTCGGCGTTTGTCGATCACGTTCGAAAAGTACTCGATGCAACGACGGTCGCGGTCGCAGGACCCGACGGCAACGGTAAACCTGAGATCACAAACGAGTTGGTCGCATTTAACGGTGCGGCGGACGAATCGTGCGAGGCGCTCCACATCACACGAGTTGTAGTTGCTGAAGATGACCCATCGCTAGTATTCAATTTTTGCAAAACGGACTGGCAGCCGTACGACTCGATCGTGACGGCGACTCTACTGCTCTATAGGCATCAGTTCCCGGAATCGATTAAGCTCTCATCGGACGGGGAGCCTGAGGAGTGGGAGAATGGACGCGTCCTTGCTCAGACGGCCTGCGGGTTCTCGCCCGAAATCGCTCTCAGCGAATCGTAGTGAAGCGATAACCTTTGCGCTTCATCCGATCACGGACGTGCGATCTTGCGCGGGCTGTGTGAATCGGACGCGCCGTCGGCGATCTCGATCTGCCCTTCGCACACGTTTTTCGTCGCGATCGAAGAAGCGTGAACGGAGATTGGCCTTGCTTGGTTGCTTAAGCAGGAGGTGTTGCGGGGCGGAATCACAGAATAATCGGGCGCCAAGTTGTTCTCTGGAGCTAACAACTACCAACCACCGAGGGGGTTTGCCTTCCGATGGATGAAGCTTTGCTCTCCTGCGTGGCCTGCGATCACCCGGCCACGTCGCACGGCGCTTCCGGGTGCGCGCTCTGTTCCTGCGTGAATCCGCTTGAGGAACTCGTCGATGACGGCTCCGACGGAGCCGATCGTGATGCACGAAACTTGTCAGGATCGCGCGACTGACTTTCGGGCGGCTGCCTTCGTCGCAACTATTGCTGCCGCCATTGCGAGTTTGTGGTCGTTGTTCAAGGGTGGCCCGAGTTCGCGGCGCCTTTTGAGAAAATGTGCGTCGAAGCTCTCAACGTTCAACGCCACGGCAGCAAGGCCGACGATTCTCTTCGCATCGTACCAATGAACTGGCCAACCGCGCGCCGCGGCAGCCGAAGCTAGAGCCTTGCGGTACATCACCCAGTCGGCGACGTTCCGTGCACGATAGTCGGTGATTCGTTCTGAAATCGTGGGCGGAAGTTCCGGACACGCACGCAGTGCAATGCCGCGGATGTTCGGTATCGCGAGTGCTACCGAATCGAGCGCGCGTACCGCATGAATCTCTGCGGAAGCGCTCACGCGCTCGACCAGCGCGACGGCATCATCGATCGGCAGAGCCTGGCACTCGTGATGATGGGGAATGCTCGGCAGGATATCGTCTACGAGCTCTACCCGACGACGGTCGAGGATGGCGCCATCAGACGCCACCGTAACCATTATCGCCCAGCCGCCGTGATCCGATACCCCGACGATGCCCGCGTCGTTCGACGTGATCGTATTTTATACGATTACGAGGACGGCAGCTAGCGTTTCTCGGTCACGGCTTGGATCGATCCCAGCGATAGTCCAGGCGACGATTACGACGCGCGCCGCATTGAAGCTATACAGCTAAAGTGTTCTTTCCTGGCGATAAATTGGCAGCGATTTGGGAAATGTGCAACCCAATGCCTGCTACCGATTCCGACGACCGTCAGGGACATCCCGAACCCACTGCGAGACCGACCATTTTGCTCCTGGGGCGTTCGCTGCTCGCAATCTTTTTTGCTGCGGGTTGTAGTAACGGCCATGCGGGTGCCTCGGCGTCGCCGTCGCCCGCACCGAAGGTCGCGACGATCGTTGCCGATGAGGGATCGATCGCGCCGAAGATGGTGATCGCCGGCGTCATTGCGCCGTATCGTCAGGTCGGTGTGTCTGCCGATCTCACCGAGCCGATCGCGGATGTCGACGTTCAAGAGGGTGACATCGTTCACGCGGGCCAGGTTCTCGCGCGGTTACAAGTCGACGATCTCGAGGCGCAACTCGCGTCGGCGCAGCGCGTCGTCGCAGAAGATGTGGCGCGCGTCAAGCAGACCGCGTATCAAACGACGGCGGTTAACGGACAAGACGTTGCGGCAATCGGCTCCGCGCAAGCGACGCTCCATCAGGCCGAGGTCAATCTTTCGGGTGCGAACGTCGACTTGAATCGCTACGTGCGCTTGGCGGCGCAGGGCTATCTTCCGCAGCAGACCGTCGACGAGCAGCGCACGACGGTGGCGAGCGATGCTGCGGCGGTGAATGCCGATCAGTCCGCGCTAAATCAGGCGATCGCAAATGCGAAGGCCAACGGCAGTGGTTCGAACGCCGGCGAGCAACAGCAAGAGATTGAGGGTGCGCAAGCGGCCGCGGACTCCGCCCAAGCGACCGTCGTTCAGTTGCAGCGCCAGCTCGCGCGCGCGACGATCGTCGCGCCGGTCGACGGCGTCGTGGATGCGGTCAATGCGAATCCCGGAGAATATCCGACCTCACGCCAGCTCTTTACGATCGAACAGATCCACTCGGTGTATGCGATTCTGCCGACGTCGGCGACGCAGGTCGTCGCGATCCGGCGCGGCGCGAAAGCAACGATTCAGGCCTCGAATTCGTCGCGAACGGATACGGGCGAGGTGGTGGCGGTCCTCGATCAGGTCGACCCGGGCACCACGAACTTCACGGTGAAGGTACTCGTTCCGAACGACGACTATCATTTGCACGCGGGCATCCCCGTAACGGGCACGGTGCAGCAGCCCGTCGTTCGTGGGATACGCGTGCCGGTGACGGCCTTCGTCGACGATACGCGCGCGAGCGTCTACGTGGTGCGCGACGGCGTGCTCAACGTGCAGAAAGTCGCCGAGGTCGAGGACGATGGCAAGAATGCGATCGTCACGGGGTTGCCCGCGGGCTCCGCGGTCGTTGCGAATGTCGAGGACACGAATGCCGGCAACGGTGACCGCGTAACGGCATCTCGCTAACATGCAACTCACCCGCGTGTTCCTCAAGCGGCCGACGCTCGTGTTCGTCTTCGTCGCGCTCACGTTTCTCGCCGCGATCATCGCGCTGCGATCGCTCGTGATTCAAGAGACGCCGAACAGCGGTTTGCCGGGCATCACCGTCTCGGTGTCCGATCCGGGCGCGTCGACGAGCGACCTTCAAACGCAGATTGCGGAGCCGATCGAGAATCAACTTGCGGGCACGCCGTATCTCGACCATTTCGATACCACGATCGAGAATCAGCAAGTCTCGATCGCCGCGTCGTTTACGCTGCAGTCCACCGACACCGAGAACATCGCGAACGTTGAAAAGGCGCTTCAGGCCGCGCAGGGCCAGTTGCCCACGACGATCGCGCCGCCGACGATTCGGGTCGCCGATCCGAGCGAGCCCGTGGTCGTGACGCTGGCGCTCGTTTCGAAGAAGTATCCCGAGACGTCGCTCGCCGCCATTGCAAATAACTCGATCGTGCCGATCATGGAGCAGATCGCCGGCGTTTCGAACGTGAACGTGACCGGCACCGATCAGCCGGCATTCATGGTCGAAGCCGATCCGAAGTTGCTCGCAGCGTACAACCTCACGCTGACCGATCTCGTCGGCGCGATTTCGCCCAACAACGTGCGGCCGCCGGGTGGGACCGTCTACCAGCCGGGTCGCGAGACGACGCTCGACATACGCGGCGATCTTCCCGACGCGCAGAGCGTGGCGAATCTACCGATCCACGTGACGTATTCGAGCGGCTCGAGCTCGTCGTCGAGTTCGAGCACGTCCTCGGGTGGAAGTTCGAGTGGCGGCGCGTCCGCATCGGGGTCCGGTGGTGCGGGCCTCTCGAGTGGAGGCTCGGGTGCGCCAGGTACGGCAGCGACCGCGGCGGCTGCGTATGTCGCTCCGATGCCGAACGCGACGGTCGCCGCAGCGTTCGAGGGGCTGCCGTCATCGGATGCGATGAGTGCGGCAACGGCATCGCCCGCACCAACTGCGTCCCCGGCCACGATGTCTTCGGCGGCCGCTTCCTACGGGACGTCGGGGACGTCGACTTCAGGTTCCGCAACATCGACGACGGCGACCGGCAGCACGACGACGGGTTCTACGACCACCACAGGCTCGGCCACGAACACGGCCGGTTCTTCCGCGAACGCCGCAGGCAGCAGCGCATCACGAACGACGACCACCGGTAACGCGGCTACGGGTTCGAGCGCCGCCAGTTCGACTGCGTTCGGGTCGAGCACGTCGAGCACGTCATCGGGAAGCAGCTCGACTACGAGCTCGTCGTCGACGACGAGCGCCTCCGCATCCGTGCCCGTCGATACGGCGGTTGCGCCGCAGGCGCTCTCTTCAAATTCGGAGGCGCTCTCCGCGAGTTCGACATCGGCTGCCGAACCATCGACGACGTCGAGTGCGTTCGGGAGCGGGAGTGGAACGGGCACCTCGCCGCTCGTCGGTTCGCTTCAAGAGTGGGCCGTTCCGAGCGCGGACAAACGCATCTCCGACGTGGCGAAGGTGCTCGACTCGAGCGTCGTGCAGCGGGTGTACTCGTCGCAAAACGGCCAGCCCGGCGTCTCGCTGCTGATTCAAAAACAAGCACAAGCGAGCGAAGTGACCGTCTCCGATGCGGTCGTCAAACAGATCCCCGCGCTCGAGAAGCGTTTCCCCGGCGTGCAATTCGATCTCGCGCACGTGCAATCGACGTTTACCGAAGAGCAGGTCGAAAGCGTCGAGCATACGCTCGTGGAGGGCATCGCGCTCACGGCCGTCGTGATGCTGTTCTTCTTGGGGTCGTGGCGTAACGCCGTCGTCGTCATGGTCGCGATTCCGACATCGCTCGGCGTCACGCTCTTCGTAATGAAGCTCATGAACTTGACGCTCGATACGGTTTCGCTCATGGCGATGACGCTGGTGATCGGGATTTTGATCGACGACTCGACGGTCGTACTCGAAAACGTGGAGCGCCATCACGCGATGGGCGAAGACGCCCCCGATGCGGCGCTCAACGGCCGCTCCGAGATCGGCCTTGCCGCGATCGTCATTACGATGGTCGACGTGGTCGTCTTCTTACCGATCGCCTTTGCCGGCGGTCAAGTCGGCCAGTACCTCTCGGAATTCGCGGTCGTCATTACGATCGCGACGCTCACGTCGCTCTTCGTCTCGTTCACGGTCACGCCGACGCTTGCCGGCCTCTGGTCGATGAAATCGACGTGGAAACCATGGGCACCGATCCGCTGGTTCGACAAGCGCTTCAACGGCCTGCGCGATCTGTACGTGTCGCGTTGGTTGCCGTGGGCGTTTCGTTTTCCGTGGGTCATCGTGATCGCGGCGGCCGTTCTTTGCATTCTCGCCGTGTCGCTCGTACCGACGGGCCTCGTCGGCGAGGAGTTCATCCCGGCCGAAGATCAGGGCATCATCTACGCGCAGATCACGTTGCCCGCGGGTCATCCGCTCGTCGATACCGAGCAACTCATGAATAAGCTCGAAGTCGCGACGAAGAAGCTGATCGCTCCGGCCGACCTCCAGTACGAAACCACGATTGCGGGTGCGTATAGCGCGCCGTTCGGCGGCTTCGTGCAAGAAGGCAACGTGGGGCAGATCTCGATCTATCTCAACCAAAATCGTGGTACGTCGACGACATCGTACGTCACGCAGCTGCAGAGTCGGCTGAGGAATGTCGCCCCGAACGCGACTATCTCCGTTGCCGCTGCCACGCAGCAGGGCGGCGGTAACCAGCAGCAGATCGATGAAGAAGTGACGAGCGTCGACGGCTCGGATCCGAGTGCGGCCTCGAGCAAAGTGTTCGCAGCCCTCAAAGCGACACCCGGCGTCACCGGCGCGCAGGACAGCGCGACGAACGTCGCGCCGCAGATGGAGGTCGAGTTCAACCGCGCGGCCCTGCAATCGCTCGACGTTTCGTCGGGCACCGCAGCGGAAGCCGTCGAGGCTGCGTTTGGTGGCGACGTCGCGACGCAAATCGAAACGCCGACGAAAGGGCTCACCGATATCGAGGTGACCTATCCGATCTCGGCTCAGCGGTCGCTCTCGGACGTCCTCGCAATTCCGATCCGGGCAAACAGCGGTGGCATCGTGCGACTCGGCGATGTCGCGTCCCTCAAGTACTCACCCGCGCCGTTGATCATCACGCGTGAGAACCGTCAGCAGATCGTCTACGTGACGGCAAACGTTGCGAGTGGCTACAACCTTTCCGACGTGACGAAGGCGTTCGAACAAAAAGTCGCCGCTCTCAACCTCGGCAAATCGTTTCTCGTCAAGCCCGCCGCCCAAGGCCAACAGGATCTGATGGGCCAGGCGCTCTTGACGCTTGGCGGATCGCTAGCGATCTCGATCGTCCTCGTGTTCTTTATGATCGTCGCGCTGTACAACAGCTATCGCACGCCGTTCGTGACGCTGTTCGCCGTGCCGCTCGCGACGATCGGCGCGCTCGGCGCGCTGTGGATCACTCGCAGCACGCTCAACCTCTACTCGCTCATCGGCATGGTCTTACTCGTCGGACTCGTCACGAAGAACGGCATCCTGCTGGTCGACTACGCGGATACCGTTCGCGAGCGCGGCAAGTCGCGCGAAGACGGCATCGCCGAAGCTGCCGAAACGCGATTCCGGCCGATCATCATGACGACGCTCGCGATGGTCGCCGGCATGTTTCCGCTCGCCCTCGGTCTCGAGCCGGGTGCGCAATCGCGCGCGTCGCTCGCGATCGCGGTGATCGGCGGCCTGCTCAGCTCGCTCGTGCTCACGCTCTTCATCGTCCCGATCATGTACCGGTGGATCGCGCCAAAGGAGCTGAAGCAAGAGACGTCGTTTGCCGACGAAAAGGGGCCGACGCCGCACGAAGGCGACGGCAGCCCCGCTCCGGCATAGGCAGCTCGTGTATCGGCCGTCGTCCCCGGTGCCGACCGACATTCAGGACGGGACGCTCGTGGTCGGCGAACAATCGGTCGGACTTCCGTTACATAAGGCAACGCTCTCCGTCGAAAGTACGCCCGCTCTCGGTTTTCAATACGGCGCCAACATCGTCTACGAAGGGCTGTATAACGAGCTGAACCTGCCGCAATACGCAACGCTCGCCGCACATGTCGGCTATCGGTTTCGCTCGTTCGAACTCGGTCTCACGGGAACGAATTTGACGAACGTCTACGATCAGCGTTTTACGACGCCGAACGGCGGCGTTACGTACGGCGGGCTCGGTCAGGTGATCCCGCAAGACGCGTACGCGCTGCAGGGCACCGCGTTCAACATTACGGTTCTGCGCCGGTTCTGATCGTCGCCGGTTCGCGGCCGAGGGGTTCGGGCCGGTAGTCGCGCTGGCCGGTCGCACCGTCGACGAAAACGACGATCGTCTCGCCCGTGATGGGATCGATGTAGCGCTCCGGCGTCGGTTCGAAGTTCGTGCCCGTGAGCTTCGGTTTGTAGCGTCCGCGTTCGAATAGAATGAGCGCGAGGCCGATCGCCCAGTAGCCCGCAAACACGAACCACGGATACGGGAAGTGCGTGAAGCCCAAGACGACGGCAACCGCGATGCCGACGCAGAGCACGGCGATGATCGTGCCGCGGAGGCTCATGGTGACTCGGGCTCGATCGTGACGGCGGTGCCGTACGCGACGACCTCGTTCATCGCCGCGCCCATCTCCGAGGAATCGAACATCATGCGCACGATCGCGTTCGCGCCCATCATCGCCGCGTTCTGCGACATCCGGTCGATCGCTTGGCGACGCGAGTCTTCGACCATCTCCGTGTACTCGTGGATCTCGCCGCCCGCGATCGAGCGCAGGCCGGCGACGATGTTGCCCCCGAGTCCCCGGCTCCGCACCACGACGCCGAAGACCTGTCCGTAGGTCTTGGTGATACGAAATCCGACGACGTTGTCGGTGGTCACGACGATCATCTCGCACTCCTTCGCAAGCGAAGCAAATCGCTCGTACCTACCAGCAAAGGAGGCGACAGTTTCGCGTTAGGCGACGGCCGCGTTCTCGTAGGCTGCGATCTTGGCGCGCCAGAGGTCGGGCACGAGGATCGTTTGCTGGGTTTCGTAATCGAACGCGACGAGCGTGCATCCGATGGTCGCGCAACGCAGGCCGGAGTCGACGCTCCACACCTCCGTGTCGAACGCGAACGATTTTCCGCCGATCTTCCCGACGCGGCCGCCGACGGCGACGCGCTCGCGGTATGCGATCGGTCGCTCGTAGACGATCTCCGTGCGAGCGAGGATGATGCCGGTGGCCCCGCCGATGCTCTCCTCGAGGACGTCCCCGAAGTATTCCGTGCGCATCGTCTCGGCCCAGCGCGCGTAGGCGACGTTGTTCACGTGGCGCATCATGTCCACGTCGCAGAACGGCACGCGGAAGCGGTGGATCAAGCGGAAGCCCTCGAGCATCACCAAGCATTCAGATCGGTCGCTGCGGCTGCCTGCGGCCGCCTTGGGCCCGACGTCTGAGAGGAACCGGATGGCCGCGCGCCAACCCTGGTGCGTCGCCCCCACGTCCGGATGGACAGGGGTTACGCGATACGGTATACTCCGTTTTCGTTGGGCCGGGGTGGGCTCCCAAAAACAATCGGGCGCGTAGCTCAGTGGGAGAGCATCCGCTTCACACGCGGGGGGTCGTTGGTTCAATCCCAACCGTGCCCACCACTGCCTGGCGTTGTAGCTCAGTTGGTTAGAGCGCCGCCCTGTCACGGCGGAGGTCGAGGGTTCGAGCCCCTTCAACGTCGCCAGTTCGAAGAAAGAACCCCTCGTGAGCACTTGGGGTTCTTTCTTACGTCGCGTCACGACCCAAGAATCGACACGTCTTTCAACGCGGCGAACTGCTCGTCGTTCGGGAAGGACGGCACGCGATACCGAGGCGGCCACATATCGGGCTCTTGTGGCAAGGGCCCAACAATGGTGACGGCCTCGTCCCACGGCAGCATCGCGTAATCTCCCTCCGCTCGGGCGAAACCGATGAAATCGGATTTCGGGAGCAGCGTGGGAACTGTGGTCCAGGTGCTCCGAGAATACACGACGTCGCCTTTTTTGAGTAGCGCTAGTGGAGAGAGGAAGATGTCCTCGGTCGAGGCCTTCATAAAGATCTGCTCCTGCCATTCGTAGGTCTGCGCGAGCGCGACTGCCAGCCGCTCGTCGATGGCGTTCTTCATCGGTCCCGGCATATCGAACGGCACCCACGTGTCGTCGTCGCGAAGCTCGAGCGGCTGCATCGATAGCGTGCGCCCGCCATCGTCATAGACGCTCTGTGCGATACGGGCCATGTTATCGAGGGCCTGTGGGTCGCGGCGGCTCGCGACGAATAGCGCATCGCGCTCGGGCATCATCACGACTGGCTCCCCCACGATCGGCGCCCGGCGCACGAGGTCGGGAAAGACCACACGCGCTGTATCATACGCGTCCTTCCACGCTGCAACGAACACGCCGGGCATCGCCTGGGTCCACATGTCAGCGGATTTCACCCGCAGATTATGCATGGCCGCGTCCCATACGGTCGCTTCATCCACGCCCCAGCCGGCGAAGTGTTCGCTATTCGCACGCACGAGCGAATCTTGTCCGTCCATCACAATCGCGAGCACGAGGTCGTCGGAGAATGGGCGCTCGAGGAAGGTAACGGCTGAGGCGTCTGCGGGAGGAGCCGTGGCGGCCGCACCGATGAAAAAAGCCTCATCGCGGCGACGCAGCATAGGCAGCAGGGTCGGCTTTATCTTCTCGAACGTCTCGAGAACGGTTATGTCTGAAAGTGCCGCAAACCATCGTGTTAGGAAGGCGTCGCGTCCGACTCTCGGCTCGGAAGCGTATTGCTTAAAAGCGTTCTCGAGGCCGTAGCTCATATCTCCGGATCGAATGCAAAAAATGGAGTCGTCATACGTCGCGTCTGCCCAGCCGAGACTTCGGACGTGCCGCAAGACGTGCTCGACGAAAGCCGCTTTCGTAGGCGGCCTTTCAAATATCTTCGTCAGGATACTCAGGGGCGCGACCCTTTCGGCAATCGTGCGGATGCACCGACATAGGCAAACTACGTCTGGTTGCTCTCCCGGAAATTTCCCCTAAGCGCTCTCCGCGGTCCTCTTGGCTCGGCCCATCTCAAACACTTGGCGCAGTCGGGACAGTAATCACTCGGCGACGAGGTCGCCGCGAGCGATCGCGTTCACGAGCTCGTCGAGGCACTCTTGTCGCTCGCGGCCCTCGCGTTGCATGTGCGCGTCGACCCAGTCGTCCGCGGACTGCGCAGTGCCGGACCGGATGTCGCGGACGATGGTGTCGCCGGTGAGTACGACGGATGAAACGTCGGGATGTGCTGGTTCGTGAGCGTCCACATCCTGAGTCTACCCAAGAATCCACGAGTTGCTTTTTCTATTTCATCGCCTTGAACACGATCGAATCGGGGTCGTTGCTGTCGACGAGGCCACGTGCGGGCTGAAGAACCACCGAGATATGGTCGTTGCCGATGGTAACGGTGTACGCGTGCGTGGGGCCGTCGAAGAGCTTCCACGTTCCGGTCGTCCCGTTCGCGGTGATGACGCTGCCGTCTGCCTTGAATTTCGTAAGCCCATAGAACTGCGTTAGGCCGCTGTTGTAGGAGAAGGTGCCGACGATCGGATCGCCCATCGGTTGCCCGTAGGCGACCGCGCCCGTGACGGAAACGTGATACTCGTCGCCGAGGCGGATCAGGCCGCCCGTCGGCGCCGAAATGCCGATGACGACCTTGATCGGCTTCTTGAGATTTGCCGTGAACACGGTCCGCCGGTCCTTGTCGGTGCCCGTGGCGATCAACGTCTTGCTGGTATGCCAGGTTTGTGCGAAATCGGAGACCGTGAACGTCAACGGGGCGTTGTTGCCGGCCGCCATCGAGGCCGTGCCCATCACCTCCGCGTGGATTTCGACGGTCCCCGGGCCTGCGATGAAATACCAATATTGGGTGCCCGTTTGGTTGTCGATTTGCATGTCGTTGACGCCTGGCCTGAGCGGAGCGGGCCGGTTGATGTCGAGCGATTGTGCGTCGGCTTCGAACGGCACGCCGAGGATGGCGAGCCCCGCTGCCCAGACGAGAATCAAGCGGGACGAGGCGTGCATCGCGGCGGTTACATCGGTTCGAGTGTTCATGCTGCGAGCCTAGCGCCAGCCCGTTCCCGCGACGTTCCCGCATGGTTCCCGCGCCGCCCCGTTTATGCGCCGAGCGTTCCACTCCAAAGGTACGCGACGGCGTCGCGGTTCGACCGCAATCCGAGGAAGCACTCGGCGAGATCAGCCGGCATGCCCATCGCTTCGAAAACTGCCGCTGCAACCGCCTCTCCGGCGAATCGCTGTGCCGTCTCGTGCTCGCCAATGTGGGCGTAGGCGGCCGCGACGTTCCAAAATATCTCGTTTGCATGCTGGACGCGCCGTTCACGAACGCGGTCCACGGCTTGCCGCACGTGTCCGCGAGCTCCGTCCCTATCGCCGAGCGCAGCCCGGATGTGCGCCGAAAGGGCGAGCGCTTCGATCTCGACATCCGGCTTGCCCATGGTCGCGAACGTTTCCAGCGCGTAGCCGACATGAGCCGCAGCCTCGTCGAACCGGCGCTGAGCGATCCGAAGGGTCGCGAGTTCGCAGTCGACGCGCGCATCATAGAAGGTCGCACCAAGCTCGCGCGCTTGCGTTTGCGTCTCGAGGAAGTAACGCTCCGCGGCATCGAGCTCGTCCGACTGTCGCGCGACCACTCCGCGCATGATCGTGCAGCGCAGCGCGAGCCACGGCGTCGCCTCTTCGTTCACCTCGTAGAGCAGGTGCCGCGACCGCTCGGAGTCACCGCAGAAAAGCAGCACGCTCGCGACGTTGAGGAGCGCGTCGCGAATGCCGACCGTATCACCGATGTCGCGACACGCGGCGAGCGTCGCTTCGTGTTCCGTAAGCGCCCGATCGTACCGGCCGATCTTGCTCGAGAGCGTTCCAATATTGTGATGCGCGCGGGCTTCGGCAAAACGATCGCCGATGCGCAGCGCGAGCGCAAGCGCTCGTGCCGCTTCGTCGAGAGCTGCCGGCCGCTCCGTCTCGCCATATGCGACGCTAGCGGTGATATGAAACTCCCAGCGCAACACGAGATCGTCGCTCGCGTCTAGACGTGGACGTAACCGGCCGATCTCCGCGACGGCTTCGGGAAACGAGCCGAGTCGCGCGAGGCATAGGATTCCGAGGAAGTGCGCTTTTGTGGCCGAGCGCTCGTCGCCAAGAGCAGCAAACGCATCGGCGACCCCGAACGCTTTCGCGCGGCTTTCGGCAAAGTCGCCGTCCATGTAAGCGTTTCTCGCAACCGCGTACTCGTACGCGCACCGAGCCGCAGCCGACGGCATCGCGTCGATTTGCTTCGCGAACGCAGTAACGGCATCGTGACGACCTGCCGGATCGTTTCGAAATGCTTCGAAGAGCCGACTGAGCGCCTCGATGCGGCGATCTTCGGTGTCGGCGAGGTTGACGAGCCGTTCTACATCCGCTCGTTGCTCCGCGGTCGCGCCGATGCGGGCGAGGCTGCGCTCGCGCAGTTCCAGCAGATTCCAACGCAGGTCGCGTTGCGCCGGATCGTTCTCGTCACACAGGTCGAAGCCGAGCGTCGCGCTCTCCCTCGCATCGGCGTTGGCGAACACGTCGAGCGCATACTGTGCTGCGGTCAAGAAATGCGCTGCCGCGCGCGTCCGTTCGCCGGCCTCCGCGAAGTGAACGGCGATCGCGCGCGATCGCGCGCGATCGCCGGGTGACTGCGCCGCCATCGCACGCGCCACCAAGCCGTGCGCGCGCACGACGTCGTTCGGCGACATTCGTTCGATCGCCGCCACACGCACGAGATCGTGCGTGAATGCGAAGGCGAGAGTGCCGAGTTGCGCGGTCGCTCGGACGAAGCCGGCGTCGACCAACTCGCCGATGGCGTCGAGCATTTGATCGTCGCGCCAACCCGTCGCGGCGACGATCGTCTCGAGATCGAACCGCTCGCCGAGTACGGCGCCGAACACGATTGCGGTCTCCGCATCCGGCGAGAGCCGGCCGAAACGCTCGGCGACGAGCGCCGTCATCGAAGCCGCATTCGATGCTCGTCCCGCGCCGAGTTCGCGCACGACCTCCGCGAGCAAGACCGGTACGCCTTCGACCCAGCGGAGCGCCTCGGTCACCTGCGCATCGCCGATCGATTGCGGTAGCGCTGCGCGCGCGGCGCGCATTGCGTCGTCGGCGTTCAGGCGGCCGAGCACGATTTCGGTCGCGAGTCCCTCGCCGCTCAAGCGGCGGCGCAGCGCGCGCAAGGGGTGCGCGCGCGCGAGCTCGTCGCTGCGCGCGGTCGCGACGATGAGCACCGGAGCGTCCCCGAGCCGGCGCGCGAGGAGTTCGAGCAGGTTGATCGTCGCGGCTCCCGCCCAGTGGACGTCTTCGAGGACCAACACCATCGGCCGCGCGCGCGACACGTCGACCACGTGCCGACGAACCGCCTCGAACAGCCGCAGGCGGCCGGCCCGATCGTCGGCCGTTTGCGCGCCGACCTGTTCGTCGAGCAACGCCGCGGCGCCGTGCAAGGCCTCGATAAATGCTTCGTAGGGTCGCTGCTCGCCGCCGGCCGATGTGTAGCCGCGCACGATGAAGCCGCCCTCGCGCTCGGCAACGCGAACCAATTCGGTCGCGAAGCGGCTCTTGCCGACGCCCGATTCACCGGAGACGAAAAGCACGCTCGCGCGCCCATCGGCAGATGCGTGCCACGCCGCGTAAGCGTTCTGCATTGCCGCATCTCGGCCGACGTGTGGCAGCGCCGGATCGGAGCTCGCCGGCGACGCGAGGACCGAGCGATGCGCTTCGCTCGTCGCGAGGCGTGCTCCGCGCAGCACGGCGTCGCGCAGCGCGATCGTCTCGGGCATCGGCTCGGCCTGCATTTCGCCGCGCAGCACGTGCGAGAAGCGGTCGAACGTCGCGAGCGAACCGGCGCGGTCGCCGGCTTCATAACGAATGCTCATGAGCTGCCGCACGATGTCTTCGCGCCACGGGTCGTCGGACAAGAGCTGGTGCGCCGTAGCCGTCGCGGCGTCGTAGTTGCGGAGCGAACGCTGCGTTGCGACGACGCGACTCAGCACCTCGTGATGCATGTCGCGCAAGCGCTCGCGTTCGCTCGTCGTCCACTCATCGTAGATCGTCGGCAGTAGCGGCCCTGCGTATTCGAGCAGTGCGTCGGCATCGCGGCCTTCGCGTACGGCCTGTTCGAACGCGATAACGTCGACGTGTGCCGGGCTGTCGGCGATCCATGCGAGCCGCTCGCTGTCGACGTCGATGAAACGACGGCCGTTCGGAAGCGCGCCGAGCAAATACGAAAGGTTGCGGCGCAGGGCGTTGCGCGCCGCGTCCTCTTCGTCGTCGGGGAAGAGCGTAAACGCTACGGCATCCCGCATCATCGGCCGCTGACGATTGACGATCAAGAAGGCGAGCACGTGCAACGTCTTGCGCGGTAGCGGGTATTCGCTCGCGCGATCGTCGGACGTGACCAACGGCTGCCCGAAGAGCGCGACGCGTATGCCGACATCGCGCGCGGGTCGTTCGGAAGTCCCAATCACTTCCCGCCGCATGTGTCGATGATAGCGTCGACCCGCGAATATTCCCTCCTCGCTACGCGTGCATGAGGGCCCGATCGGGGCGACGCGGCGGGGGCGTGCCGTCGTGTCACGAAGCGAGACGTGTGAGCGACGCGCTCGATGAGACCGTCCGGCCCGAGCCTCGTGACATTCGTATCATCGAAGATCGCTGGGCGACGTTTCGACATATTATCGAAGCGGTCGCGATCGTGGCCGCTGGTGTTTGGGCGTTCTACGTTTTCGTCTATCAGGAGAAGATCAAGCCGCAGAGCCAACCGGCTTCGCTCTCCATCGACGTTTCGATGTACGAAATCAGTCACACCGCACGTCTCGACATCGTGGGCATCAAACTCGGGTTTCGCAACTCGGGGCAAACCGAGATCGACATCGCGGCCGATGGGTTCAGCGTCTGGGGCGAGCGGTTCGGCCAGCGCGTCGCCGCGCGGCGCCGAGAGTTGCCATTTTACTCGGGTTTCGCTCGCGATCTTCCCATCGAGTCGAAGACGGTCGTGCGAAGTTCGATGGAGCTGCGCGATATGGCGCTCAGCGGCTACCCCGGCAACCATATAATCATGGAACCGGCCGACCTCGAAACGCTCGTGTACACGATCGTCATCCCGCACGACGCATACGACTTACTCTACGCACGCGTCATTGCCGTCCCGCTCAAGACGTCGCAGGTATCGAAGATCCCGGTCACGGTCAAACGCGAATCCGACGGATCGTATTGGCTTTCGTTTCGTAAGGGATTCGACGGCACCGAAGACGACAACGACGACTACTTTTCCGTCCCGAGGTAAGGGGCTCGCTCGTACAGCGTTCGACTGAGGAGTTCGAGGCGGCGCGGCGAATTTTGGCCGTCGCCGTACCTCGACTACGACTACCGCGGCTTTTCTTGTATGTGGAGGTCCCTTTGGTCGCTGTTGCTCGACCCAAATCTTTTGTCATGGCGCTCGGTTTGGCGATCGCGCTCGTTTTCAGCGCGGTTACCCCATCGTACGCGTTCCTCGATAAGACCCGTTTTGTCGTCCACCTCGGCATCGCATATTTCTGCTTCCATCACTGGGTACTCAAGCCGTATCAGGAAGGCGCGTTCGCAAACGGCGCCCCGCACCGCGTCTCGACGATCGTGAAAGCCGGCGCCGCACTCTTGTTCGCCTACCATGAAGTCAGAGTCGCCCACAAAATTGCGGTGAATAGCAATAGCCCGTTGCTTCAGAAGCTCGACGGTGGTCTAACCGCGCTTCAGTCGCAGTTCTCCACGATCGGGGCGAAACTGAAGGGCGGTAGTTTCGACCCGAAAGACATCGTGAGCCTAACCGCCCTTACGGCCGGCTTCAGCTCGCTCGCCGCGGCGCATAATCTACCGATCAAGGACGTCGCGATCCCCGATCTCAACGCGAAGACGGGCGATGACGACGACGCAAGTTCGAGCCCGGCCCCAACGCCGGCCGCAACCTCGACCTAGCGTTTGGCTTGCTCGGGTTCTGGTGAAGTAACGCTCGTAGACTTATAATAACTCTAACGCAATAAGCTTCTGGAGGAACATATCACGATGGAATCTGGCGGAATCGGGATTTTGGCATTCATCCTACTCGCGGGCGGCGGAATCATCACCGCCATCGCGGTCGTCGCCGTAGACAAGGTAACGCGATCCCACGGCTAACTGCCGATCGTGAATGAAAGAGCCCCGCGCGAGCGGGGCTCTTTTCGAAACCGTCGGCTTTCGAGCCGCGTTTCGATACGCGATGGATCTCTTCGAAGCGCTCCGGTCGCGCCGCAGTATCGGGAAACTCGACGGCGACGTCTCGGATCACGAGATCCGTACGCTCGTCGAAGCGGGGCTCTGGGCACCCAATCACAAGCTAACCAACCCGTGGCTTTTCACGGTCGTACGCGGCGCGGCACGCGAGCGGCTCGGCTCGTTTTGGGCCGAGCTCTTGCGTGATGTGCCGCTCCCGCCGGGCGTGGAACGGGAGGCGTTCCTTTTTAAGGAGGCGCGAAAGCCGACGCGCGCGCCCGTGGTGCTCGTCGTGAGTTGCCGGACGGTCGAAGACCCCATCCGCGCGATCGAAGACTACGCGGCCGCCTCCGCGGCGACGCAGAACGTCTTGCTCGCGGCGCAGGCCCTGGGCCTCGGCGCGATCTGGCGTACCGGCGACATGGCGTTTCACCCCGCGATCGTCGAGCATTTGGGGCTCGCACCCACGGATCGGATCGTAGGGCTGGTCTACGTCGGTCGCCCGGCGATGCCGGCGCCTGCAGCGCAACCGCGCGACGTCGACGCCTACATCCGCTTTATCGACTGAGGCGGCGCGAGAAGGGCGCCAGGCCCGCACGGTGAACCCGAAGCGACGCAAACGGCCTCACGGCCTTCGCGCCGAGATAGCTCAGTCGGTAGAGCACAGGTCTGAAAAACCTGGTGTCGCCAGTTCGATTCTGGCTCTCGGCACATTTTGATATCGGCCGACCTGCGCGGTGGTGGCAGTGACCTTCTGCGTTACGCGGACCCAGCTGCCAGGGGTTGCCAGTCGATACCGCTACGCGAGATGACGGGTTTGTAGTAGCGATGGCTGTGTTGGTAGGGAAGACGGTCGACGGTAGGCCGCTTTTTGGTGTCGCTAGGACGCTCGAGTACAAGAACTTTCCGGATAAGAACTCATTTCCGTGGCTTCTTGAATTGTTGGTACATTTTGAAGAGAGCAAGTCCGACGGTTTACCGACGGGATCCGAACTAGAGACGATAAATGAGTTCCAAGACGAGCTTCTCGCCGCTTTGTCTGGAGTGACGGAGCTTCACAATGTTGGGCACCTCACCGGGAACGATCAGCGAGAGTTCTTCTGCTATCTGCCGGAGCCGAGCTCGGCACACGCCCTTCTCACCATGCTAACGAATAAGCCGTCGAAACGTGATTTTCAATACAGCATCACCGAAGACCCGAGTTGGGAACTGGCGAAAAAGCTGGGCATTTAGCGAGTGGCAGGTCAGCGTCTTGCCCGCGGCCGAAACGCCACGCATGTTGAAGACCCGTGTTTTCTCTTGCCTACTCGTTGCCGCGATCGTTTTCGGACTCGTAAAGAACGATGCGTTCGCGCAAGCGAAGATCACGGTGACCGATGAGACGCAGCTTCCGCGGTTTTCGTACCCGCTGAAGATCGCCCCGTCGGCCTTGCTCGTTGCCGACGATGCGACGTTTGCTCCGTTCGCAGCAGCCGTCGGGCGCGACGTAGACAAGACGCTCGCGGATTACGACATCACCGATAAGGCGTCGCTGCGCAGACTTCTCGAGGCAAAAGCCGATCTCGCGATGTTGGCGCACGATTGGGAAACCGCGCGTGGCACGATCGCGATGATTCGTGCCGACGAGACGAAGGACGATTCGCGTCTTCTCGCAGACCGCCTCGACCTCGTGTACATCGACGCGATCACGGCTGCGAAACCGGGCTCGTCGTTTTCCGATCTCTATACGGCGGCCGACACGAGCGCGACGAGCGGGTTACCGTGGTCAACGGTGCGCGACTCAATTCGGCAAGCCTATGCCGTAGATCAGGGGGCAACGCTTGCTGCACTCGTTGGCGCCGTCAAGAATGCAATGGATCCGCAATTTGAAAAGACGGGCGGCCTCGATGCCGGCACCGCACGCGCGCTGCTCTCTTTTCGCGTCCTAGCACGGTACGCGCTGCCATATTTCGCGGCCGATGCCGCCGTCTTGAAGGCGTACATCGCAAAGAATGCGGTCGCCAAGGCGGATATCTGGGCGGCGCGCGACTTTACCGTTACGGCCGCGCAAGCAAAGGCACCCGTCGTGATCGGTGTTTGGGATTCCGGCGTGGACCCGACCGACTATCCCGACGCGATGTACGTCGACGCCTCCGGCCGGCATGGAATCGCATTCGCCGATGACGCAACGCCGACGACTGCAGAACTCTTACCGCTTCCGCCCGACGTCGCTAGTGATTACGCGAAGGACATCGCGCTGCTCGTGGGCTCTTCCGACCTCCAGAGCGGGATCGATTCCCCGGACGCGACCGCGTTTCTCACCTTCGCACGCGGGCTTTCTGCGGATCGAGCACGCGCGTTCGAGCACGAATTGGATTATCTGGACGAATACACGCATGGCTCGCACGTCGCAGGCATCGCCTCGCGCGGAAACGCCGCGGCACGCATCGTGAACGCACGCTTCGACGACAATTTCGCGGAACTCAACACCAAAGGGCCGACGATGGAATGGGTCCGCGCGATGGCTGCAAATTTTGCGGCGACCGGGGACTACTTTCGCGCGAATCACGTCCGCGTTGTCAACATGAGCTGGGGCGATGACGTCGCCGAATTCGAAACATGGCTCGCGAAGACAGATCCGAACTCCGATCCGATCGAGCGCAAGAAGAAGGCGCAAGAGTTCTTCGCGATCTGGCGCTCGGCGATTGCGGACGTGATCGCATCGAACCCGCAGACGCTCTTCGTCACCTCTGCCGGAAACTCGGATAGCGACGCGTCGTTCGGCGGGACGGTACCGGCGTCGCTTTCCTATCCGAACCTCATCACCGTCGGCGCGGTCGATCAGGCCGGCGATCCGGCGAATTTCACGAGCTATGGCCCGACAGTCGTCATCTATGCCGACGGCTATCAAGTCCCGAGCAAACTACCCGGCGGCTACGTCGTTCGGTACTCCGGAACGTCGATGGCCTCGCCGAACGTCGCGAACCTCGCGGCGAAGTTGTTCGCGCTCGATCCGAGCCTCACGCCCGAGAAAGTAAAGGACCTGATCCTACGCGGAGCGACCACGAGCGAGGACGGCAAGCGAAAGCTGATCGATCCGAAGGCCACCATCGGGCTTCTGGGGCTCGCGGGGTCCTAAGGCGCACTCGTACGTGCCCGAAGGTCCCGCCCGCGAGACGGTGCGTGGAGGGCCCGTCCGGTTATACTCTATCGCATGCCGTACGAACGCCCGAAGCAGCGCTCCTCAGATCACTGCACGTTTTGCAACCATAGCGTGGAGATGCACGGCGACGCCGGTTGCCGGGCGTTCAGCGCCGGGACGGCGATCCGCGCCCCGCGTCCGTGCGACTGCGAGCGCGACGGCCTCGCCGCCGAGCGCGCCTCGGCGCCCCGCGTGCGCCACCTAACGGTCGTCAAGTAGCGGTAAAGCCGCTAAGGCACCTCATCCGGCGGACGATACATTTGATATCGTCCGCGGAGGGTAGCCTATCACACGCAACAGCGACGCCGAACGCCGAGGGGCGGCTCCGCATCCTGGCCCCGTGCTCAAACGGGATTTTCTGGAGCCGCTCGGTATCGACGCGGCGACCTTCGCGTCGCATGTGGAGCTCGCGCCGGAGCGTCTCACCGCCATGCTCGAGGGCCGCGATTCGCTCGACGTCGACGCCTCGATCCGCTTCGCGCGCGCTCTCGGCGTCTCTGCGGAGCGCATCATGCAGATGCAGACGCGCTACGACTTCGCCAAGCTTCGTGAAGCGGAGCGCCTTCGCTGCATCCACGAGATCGGGCCGCCGTCGCGACAGTCGTTCCCGAACGACGGCTTCCTGAGCGGCAACCTCGGCATGACGGCCGACGCGTTCGGGGGCGGCTCGCTGTTCTTCCAAGAGCGGCTCGCGAAACAGGTCGGAAGCGATGCCTACGCGGGGATGCATGCCCTCTGGAACGGCGACCGGTTACGGATCTACGAGCCGTCCGGGGCCGTCATCTGGACGGGACCGCTCCTCCAGAACCTCGACGGCAAGATCCTCGTGCCGTTCGTTCGCTCCGCCGTATCGTCGGTGTGGTTCGCGTCGGGCTACCCGGCCGATCTCGCGATCGGCGCGGAGCACGCGGCGTTCTTCGAACGGATGCGAGACGCGTAGCCGAAGCTACGCGTCGACCGCGCTACTGAGGATCATTTCGCGGGGTGCGCGCATCCCGTGGTTCTCATCGCCGTGCGCATCGGCGGCTGCGACGAGAGCGTCTTCGTTCTCGCCCGTGACTTCTTGACCGCAGAGCGGACAGGTAACTTTCTTTGCCATGAATCGGTCTTTCGCAGACCCGAGCCTCCCGATCCTTTGGAAATCGGGGCGGCGAAGGCCCCCGATCTCCCACGGGCCCGCACTCGTGGGCTCACGTGGGGGTCGTGCTTCACGTGAACGTATGTGGGCGTATTAAGAAGGTTCTTAACTTTTAGTTAGGCTTGACGAGGTCGGCTGAGAGTTTCATTTCGACTCGCGTTCCGGTCTTGAGCACGATGTCGCTCTTCATCGTCGTCACGATCGCGAAGCCGGCAGCGGCGCCCGCCATACCACCATGTTTCATGTTCGCCTTCGAGCCGAGTATGTGCCCGGCGACGGCGCTTCCGATGATGAGGCCCGTGTCGCGAACGTGATGCGTGGGCGGCTTGAGGTTCGTGGCCTTTGCCTGCAGCGGCACGAGCGTTCCGTCTGCGAGTTTGACGTCGTCGAAGATGATGCTCATGGTTGCCTTGTGCGTCGGACCAGCCGGGGTCACGTTTTCGAGGTGACCGTCGATCGTCGCACCGGTCAGCGCTTCGCTGTGATGGAACCACGTATTTTTCTGAGACATCGAAAACGTATCGCCGGTCTTGTTCGTCTTGGAACTCAACGTCTGAAGCAAGGTCCCGAAGACGACCGTGCCGCGCGGCGCGAGAACGGTGTCCGCACGCGCCGGCAACGAGAGGGTTTCGTACGCCGCGAGGAGCCCGCACACGAGGAAAAATTTCTTCACGCAAAACTCCCTTAATAAAAAAAACATCGCGACCTAAGTTACTGCAACCTATGATAGCATAGGGGAATGAGAGACGGCGAGAACGACCTCGAGGACATCGTCGGGTGGCCCGACTCCCACTTCACCGGGCACCGTAAACGTTTCTCGGATTTCGATCCGGCGGCGACGCGCGCGCTCCTCGCACTGCGCACCACGTCGCAGCGTGTAGAGAACGCTCTGGGCTCGTGGTTTCTCGAAGCGGGCCTCACACCCCAAAAATTCGGCGTGCTGATCGTGCTCCAAGCTGAGGGCGAACCGATCTCGCTCTCCGATCTTCGACGCTACCTCGGCACGACGCAGGCCAACGTCACGGGTCTCGTCGCGGGTCTCGAACGCGATGGGTTCATCGACCGCAAGGCGAGTTCGAAGGACCGCCGCGTATCGTACATCTCGCTCTCGCGCAGCGGGAAAAGCGTCGTCGGAAAGTTGCTGCCCGGCTACTTTGCGAAGACGAAGGCCGCACTTCGCGGCCTCACGCAAGCGGAAAAGAAGACGCTCGTCGACCTCCTTACAAAGATCGCGCGCGGGTTCGCAACCGGGGCGTAGGAGGGGTGCAGGCCCCGGGTCCTCGGGCGAGAACTCGGTGCATCCGAATCCACCGTGCGGGTGTGATGTAATGGTAGCCTGCGACCTTCCCAAGGTTGACGCGCGGGTTCGATTCCCGCCACCCGCTC
>Ga0116228_10000439_pt1 | contig 31517 bp, 19 predicted proteins | sample S1TSphfallax_2_FD_89694 | JGI IMG/M metagenome (GOLD analysis project Ga0116228, IMG submission 89694) | Host-associated microbial communities from peat moss isolated from Minnesota, USA - S1T2_Fc - Sphagnum fallax MG | ecosystem: Host-associated > Plants > Peat moss > Unclassified | place... | reverse complement strand
TAATTGATAAATCTCCAAGGTGGTGATCAAATTCTAATAACTTTCTAGTAGACTTATCAAAAGGACCATCGCCTTTACTTCATCCAACACTCCTACATCAATGACATTTAATTTGTTAGCCATCATCACCAATTTATTGAAGTGAAATTCCATTGTGTCCAAAGGATTCATCTGGGACATGAAGTATTTTCTTGTTAAATTGTTTTTATTTGCCAAACCTTCATCAATGTGATGTTTGGCCAAGGTCTCCCAAATTCCTCTTGTAATGGTCTCCCTTTGCATATTCATAAATTGATTATTTGATAGACTTTGAACAAGTAAGTTTAGATCTCTATTATCCTTCCTTGAGTAATTTAATAAATTTTTTTCATTTTTTTCATATAGCTTTTTTTTAGTTCCATCAATTGATCCCCATAGCTCCCTTGCCTTCAATAATGTCTCCATCTTGAACCTCCAAAGCATGTAATGTTTCCTTTCAAACTTATTCACAACTCCATATTATGGGCCCATAACCTATGAATTTTCAGCATTCTCCATGATGTAGAGTATGCAAATTTTAGTGGTGGTTGTAAACATAAAATTAAAAGACAATGTCAAGTAACAAAATAAGTTATCAACAAATGCAAGTTGATGTTCACATTACTTGGTACATAAATATATATAAAAATCTTAACAAAGATTAACTAAATGAATGCCAACTAATTACGATGTAAACTAAGAGGTCAATATAAATTTGGATTTGTCACTGTTATTTGATTGCAAGTCATTGAAACTCTGAAGAAAGTCACCAAAAGCTCTACTAAAAGTTCACAAATCATTTTAATTACATGATTGCTACAAATTAGTGTAAAAAGTAAGGTGATTCTGAGTTAGCCCGAAGATCAATTGATCACTTCATTTTGCCAACATATCCAGCCTCTTTTCAAAATTGAATTAGAACATGAACCAAGGTATTGTCTAATGTATTTTTCAAAAGTGAAATTTTGTCAAAAAAAATTATTAAAAATTATTAATTAAAAAAAAAAGACTTTCGAAGTTTCATTTGGATATGTCTCAATGATTTATCCACATAAATTGTTAATTTCATAAATTGATTTTCATTATCTAGCCCAAAATACAGAAGGATGACTAAAGATTTATAATTTATTTTTTATTTATAGCTAGATCTAGTTAAATTTTCATAAGGGTGATCGTCACTTTGGCTAGAAACAGAAATCTTTTTAATAAGAAATACATTAATGTTGTCCCAGTTCGAATAGGTTCTCTACATAGAAAAATAAAACTTTATATATATGAGTTTCACTGTACATTTTAAATAAGTTATTGATTTTGATTGGTTGTACATAATTAATATTACATAATCTATGTCTTAAATTGTGTAAAGGAAATTGAACTAGACTTAATCTTAACCTGAATCAACTCTAAATTCTTTATGAAAATCAATGGAACCAAAGGTTATGTTTGAAATCAAAAACCAAACAACATTGATTAATATTAGGTGCATGCCTACATACACCATACCATACCAAAATTGGTTCTGATTCTTGAACTTGGGTTTGTTTGGTAATATCTTTCTTGGACTAGCCATTAATTTGTAAGAAATTAGAGCTTAGGGGTGGATTACACTACGGGGTTTGGGCTTAGGACCACACAAATCTAAAATCCCTTGTTGGTCCAAATTATGAAGGGTGGTTGGATTTACATTAAGGTAATTTAGAGGCAAAGCCCAAGCAAATGATTTTGGATGAAAAAACTTGTTGGAACTTTACATGGATAGTTCTGAATAATGTTGTTTGGGACCTTGTTTGGGCCTACTTCAAAAGAGGTGGGCCTAATGAAAAGAGTGAGGGCCCATGGGTTCCAAAGTAATCTTAGCCATTGATTTATGATATTAATATTTATAACTTTTTTGAAAGATAAGATTGGAAGGAATTTTTGGTAGTTCTTCATAAAATTGTTTGACTTTTAAGGCCTAAACATTTTAATAATAGTAAAACATATTTTTTCTTTCTTTCTGAATAATAAAGTTGAATGGAATTTTTAATGGCTGGCTTCACAAAATTGCCACCCCTTGAAGCCTAAAACAAAACAAAATGGATTCAACTTGTTTCCTATTATTTCAAAAAATAAAAATGGGATGGACTTTTTGGTTCCCCCTGCCCCCTCCCAGCAAAATTGTTCCTTTAAAGTCTAAACACGATCATTTAAAAAAAAATATATATATATAATTTTCTTAAACAAATAAAATTGGCAGGAAATCCATGATGTGTGATTGTTTATGAAAGGTGCAAAAGAGGAGAAAACAATCGAAAAGGATAGGATTTTAAAATTTTAAAAGAGAGAAACCTAGAATGAGAGAGAGAGAGAGAGAGAGAGAGATGAATAAAAAGTTAAGGCAGCCACATTTTAAAACTCTTTTTTAACAAAATATGTTTTTATTAAAAAGATGCACCTGGTCCATTCTTTTGGTCCATATCGGGTCACTGTGAACAAAGGCCCTTGAGCCATAGCCCATGGGTTTTCCCATGGTTTCGTCTAAAGAGTGGGGCACCAGGAGGTTCTATGGACAATGGCCCACGCCCTCTAGTGCAAACAGCCCCCTAAATGTGGTAACCTGGATTGACTGTGCAACAGCCCCAATAATGATTGACAACTAGATGTTTCTGTAGGTTCACATGTTGGGACTTGTGTTCAGCTTTAAAGTTGGAATGCCTTCGTTTACGTACTCAGGAATTGGAGGTACATTAAGGCTTCCAATCAATATTGGAGCAATTCCAAAACTGAACACTGCAATTACAATCATGCCTTCACCACAGCATTACTCACTAAGGAGCCAAATTTATTGCCACCAAAGTTTGGCAGCTTGAAATGACAGCCAATGTTATGTTATTTGCCCAAGCTGCATATTAAATCCATAATTTCACATGGGTAAATGAGTTACGTTAATCAGTGGAGACTGGAGGACTGGAGACTACAACACTCTTTGAATTCAATCTATTCACTTGCACCTGTTAGTATGCTGGTCCAAGAAACAAAATTTCTCAAGATCGGTCTCTGTACCTAAAATGCCCAACCTAATTTAGATGGCATGACATAGTGATGTTATGGTCACACAGAATTTTTTTTAAAAAAATAATTAAATTATGATCACATGTAGAACATAATAGTTTTAAATCATCTTATTTATGGTCACATCTATCTATGAAGGAAGGTAGTTTGTTTCGTTTTGTTTCGTTTGTACTGATGAGATCCACCGAACTGGGATGCTTCAGATCGTGTTCTTGGTCTCTTTGGAAAACTCTCAGGGAGGAGGGGCGCATCAGCTTGGTTTCATGGCGTTTGGACTTGCAGTGCAAAAGTTTTTGAATATTGAATGATTTCCTCACTGAGAATTAAATTAAATTGTAGCTGAAAATTTCAGAGGAATTGGAATGTGCCTCTGGTGTTGTTGGAAAGATCTTGATGAGCAGGATTTAATGGAATTTATTTGGTAAGATTTGGATTTGGAATGTGGGAGATATTAATTTTGAAATGATTTCGCTGTTGAAAATTCAAATAAATTCCAAAAAACCAGGTTTTGAAAGGAAAAATCAGTTGAAAATGTGGTAACATTTGGGCCAATGGCACAGGCCACAATAGTGTATATAAATATCCAACGTCAAGTATAGGCTCTTCCTGGCCAAGAGCTGAGTGGCAACTCCTGAGAGTGAAGAGCTCCAATGTTCATCTGTCAAATTTATACAGTAAATTGTATTTGCAGCTCCAACTCCAAAGAAGCGATTTCTCATGAAATGATGGAGAGCTTGGAGTCAAATGGATCTCTCTGGTCCGGGTATTGACGTCAAATTAAAAGAAAGAAAGAAGAGTCTGAACAGTTGAAAAACTCAAATATCATGTAAGGCTGAATCCAAAACACAGTCCATTAAACTAGAAGACGTCAGGAGGATGATGGACAAAAACATTTAAGCGTTTTTTCACATCAACCTAGGTGAAAACCTAGTTATGCACTTATTTGAATTTATGAAGAACCACCAGCTCCAGTTTTTGAAATATTTTCAAAAGCAGAGAATCACTTGGTGCCGGTTCTCTGAAAAAAATCAAAATCAAAGAATCGCCTGTCTCAGGAACCAGTTAAAAATTGGTGCTTTCATGAAATAAATGACAAACAACAGGTGGGTTTATTTTCAATATTTTTGATCATCATGGTTATGTGTCGGAATAGTTTCTTTGATTTTGTATAGAACTATGGTTATGAATCCTAAGAACTGCCCTGATAACCGTGAAGGGTCTGTTCCTATTTGTAGTAACTGCTCGCCTGTGTCAGGCGATTCTCAATTTTTTTTTAAAGACCTGTTGCGTCCAGGTTTTAGAAGAGTTTACGAGACTGGCCTAAGTTTTTATTTTTTTTATAATTATTTTTCAAGAGACCTGGGCAAGGTTTTAAAATTTGGGAAAAATATTTTCACCTAGGTTTCAAAGCATGGGGTCTCACACATTTTAGACCTGTGGTATTCAAATGTGGTTTTCACATACCAGTTTTCAAAAGTTATCTTATTTCAGACCTGTAGTTTTTTTTTTTAAATCGAAAAAGTTACACCAAAATGTGGGATTAAAAAAAAAAAAAAATTTCTAACATTTCATATATCCACAATTTCATTATGTTCAAATGAATCTTCAAACTCCTCTAATTCCTTCTTAAAATCTAAATAATTTTCAATTAACTCCACTAAATTGGAAGATGGTTTACAACCATCTCTAGGATTAATTGGCCAAATTTTGCTAATAAAAATTAAAATATTAAAATTATCTAATTGTAAATGACATCTCCTTAAGTTTGTAAATATGTCTGCTAAAAAAAAGCATTTCAGTCTCAATTTACAATCTTACAATGCCTAAGATTTGGTGGGTAAAAAAATCAATAGTAAAAAATTTGCCTTCATGCTTTCCTCACCATTGAAAAAGACATTTGATTTTCTTGGAATCCATTTAGTAGCATCTAAAAATCAACAACTCCTTGGTGACAAGTATTTTCATTGGTTTGGTTGTATTGACAATTTGTTCAAAAAAATCCAAATTGGAATCTTCATCAAATGCTTGTTTAACACATTCAACTTCATATTTTGTCATTGAATACAAATGATAATAACATTTTAAAAACATAAATATAAAGATCATCTATCATATTCCTCAACAATATTCACACCTTCCCCATGACCAATAAAAAAAAATTAGATGAAGGTTTTTAAGTCTAGAATTTAACGTAAAAAATAACAAGTTGTGAATTTTTCTTTCTTTTTCAAATTTTTTTTTTAAAGGTAAGATTCCAAAACATCAAAAACTTCCCTTTTAATTTTGGAAGCAAATGAAAACAACTTTAGAATAATTCCAAAATCATCATTTCTCAAATTGACTTGGGTTAACAAAGTTGTAACTTTTTCCCTAAATTTTAAACACAATAATGGTGCGTATTGCTATGCATTAGAAACCAACAAATGGCTACTAAATTGGCTCAAAACACAAGCATTCATAGCACGAAAAAATGAATCCACAATTATTTTTTAAATGTGCCATGTAAGAAAAGGTGACACTTTCCCATTGATTTTATTAGTATTTTCTTTAATGTAACAAAGGATAATAACTTCTTTGAATTGCACAACTTCTTGGAACATAATGATTTTGATAGCAAATTGGCAAAAACATTTAATCATGTTATGTTAGTATGTGTAATGAGCAAAATTTAATAAAACAAAAGGAAAAAAAAATGTTGTAAAAGATAATTAAAAGTTCACCTTATTTTCTAGTTAGAATATTCAATTTTCTTATGTAAAGTTTAAAATTTAAACAAGCCTTGTTTCATTCATGTCTACCTTTCCCAATAAAATTAAGCCAAATTATACATTTATGCAAACATTTTTGTCAATAATAACATATTAACAATTTTTTTTAAAACATGGATAAAACAAGTACCTTAAAAACATTTATCCAAACTTAGGACTTCACATTTCAAAATAGATTCCAAAGTAGTTGTCATAATATTCAAATTTGACCCTTAATCTTAATTGACATATGCAATTATTTTTCTTCTCAACCCCCGTACTGATCAAGCAATTATGTTAACTTGTTGGCCAAGATTTGATTAGTTATATTTCTTGCTTCAAACAAGGCATCACAAACACGCTATCATTGCCAATAAATAAGGTTGTACATCTAATGTGTCCACACTCTAAACACCAAAACAATCCATTTTAATGAAAACTTTCTAAACACTTTCTAAACCGGTTCACTTAGTGTGAAACTGGTGTTATTAAAATAAAACTTCCAAAAGTTGGATCCAATGTGATAGTCCTTATCCCTGTTGGGGTTAGACCCAACAAACCAATAATCATTTGTTCAGGCTCAGAAATGCAAAACCAAAAGCTTTAACCAAACACTTTCCATAAACTATAAGTGCAAGTATTTTTCACAATCAAAAGGCCTTGCAAAAATTCTTTTTACAACACATTATCTTTTTTGAAAAAATATTTAAATCAAAAAAATAAATTATAACGAATGTTCATTATGTCCATTAAACTAGTCACAAGGTTTTTGTTCTAATGTTCCCATAGTTTCCTCTTCAATATTCATTTCATTTTTGATGAATATTGTATTCTTATTTTGAATGTACTCCATTTACAACTAGAAAGTTACAATACAATTAGCTAAAATGGAGAAAAAATATTTTTTTTGACAAAATAATGAGTTTAATTTCTAGTTATTTCAACTATGTTATGAAAAATCAAATCAAAACATTTACAAACATTTACAATTATGAAAAAGTTGGTCATTTCTTTCCTTTCTTTTCATCATCTAAAATATAAGGTGTAAAAAACTTGAACTAATACTTTTTGTGAATAGATGTGTTTGTTGTCTTTGTATACAAAAAACCCAAAAGTTCAAAAACAAAGAAACACCTTGAAAATAAATGGAATTTGAAAAAAAAAAAAAACCTTAAAATTGAAATTAAAACTTGAGAAAGCCTCCACCTTTCCCACACTTGCACAAAGTAAAAGAAGGGTAATACCAACTTGAAAAGCAAGGCATAACCAAGACCGGTGCTGAGGAACAAAAGAACAAGAATATCATAATCAAGAGAGGGCTAAGAAACGACAAGAAGGTACCTTAAGAAGTGTTGAATACTAGAACCAAGAAAGGTGTTGACGAGTAGGAGCACACAAATCAGAAAATGAGTGAACAAGTAGAAGAAAAAAAACAAAAAAAAGAACCAACAGGCAAAGGAACAAAAACAAAAGCCAAATAAGAAACACAATGCCCAAACCCTTTCAAAACATAAGTTACAATTTATTTTTTCACAATAACTAGCTTTGGAGGATAAATCTTATTTATAATTTGAAAGGTCGTCATTTTCTAACAACACTTCTTAAACCGTAAACCTAACCTTAAATCTTACTTAACATCTAAATGATTGTTGAATGTACTAAAGTACTAGGTAAATTTTAAAACCTTGAGCTTGTTATCTTTTAATATGCTAATAGAATATCAATATTTAATAAAATAAGATCAAGATTTCAAATGACTAGTTTTTAATCCAATGAGAATTGGTGGACATGTTTCAAACAAGGTATGATGATAAGTAATATCCCAAGATATTCAATTTGAAACTTGGTTTGAAATCCTACCCGGTTTTCAGCCATTTCTGATGCTCACCCAACATTGATCAAAACCTTCATAAACATAAAAGAAGGATGAAGCTGTAATTTATCAGATCCATCATAGTAGAAAAAATATTCAATTCCATCTATTGAGGCAAATTGAAAAATCACAACTTTTTTCAATGGTCCTCTCCATTATCTTGCAAGTTTAAGAAATCTTTAATGATATGAACTTGGGTAATCATCCAAATTATAATGTTTTTACTTTTTCAACAAATGAAGTTTCACTACATATCACACGAGAAATAAAAGGTTTATTACTACATGTGAAGTCATTCCTAAGCTTGCCAAAATGTGATGGGAATTAGTTGAAATCTTTTTTAATAAAAAATTCAAGGTGTTTTACCATGTTTGGAGGTTCTTATTTTTTCAAATATAAAACCAGCAGGTAAAGGTAAGGTATATTTAAACCCAAATGATTTTCAAAATCAAAGAGCCAATTCTAACCTTTGACCAAAAGTTTCAAAAAATCATAGTCATTTTTGACCCTTAACAAAGATTCTAGAGAAACAAGGAACTAAGGTAGAACCAATATTGTGTAGGCAAGTTGTTTTTGATACATTAGGTAAGAGTATGTTAAGGTTTGGGTATACAAAAATTAAGATTTTTGGTATATAGCTAGAGCTCAAGTACCCCTTCTATCATATACTTCAAGGGGGTAAAAATAGGTTTGTGTTTTTATCTAATTAATTTTCCTAAAATACCCTTTTAATTTATTTTTTTAATTTTTAAAAAGATCAAATCCAATGTGAAAATGCAAGAATAAAAATGTTTTGATTCATCCTTGATAAGGATAAACATGCAAGCCAGTCAACATTTAGTGCATTAGAAGATAGTGGCATCACAATAGGCATTCAGTTGGTGATAGAATCTAAAGGTAATTTGTAGCTCATCTGTGGGTGCTTCAAAAGGTTTTTGAATCATCCAATTTCATTAAATAATGATAAAATTATATGGGGATCTTCCATTTTGAAATATATCGTTATCACATTCTTGTCACCTCTAGCATGTGCATTTTTATCACTTGTTAAAATTTCGCCTTCATTCATTTTTCGCCTGTTTTGAAACCCAGGTTCAACCAGAACCCAGGGTTTTCGAGGGTGGGCAGGTTTTTGTAGCAGGAGCTTTTTCAATTCGCAACGGATACGAGAGCGGAAGCTGGTGGGTCAAGAGCGGAAGCTGGTAGACGGAAATGAGATGTTGGAACTTCTGTCAGCAGAACCTCTGCTGCGAGAGTAGTAGCGTCCGCCATCGCTGAGCAGCAATAACAACAACCCTGCGCCAAGCACAAACGCTAGCCTGGATAGTTCCAGGTTCTTGGTTCCAAGTAACTCAGTAAATTTTAGTAAAGTTAAATTAAAAGAAAACGTAATAGATGGTGAGAAAAGTAAATTCTCTTTTTCTGGTTTCTTCTCTCTTCTCTAAACCCTAAACCTCTTCTCTTTGGTTCTCTTTCTCTTCTCTTCCTTGAACCCTAAACCTCATCTCTTCCCTTCTCCGAAGCCCTTCTCTTCTCTTCTTCTCTTCTTTAAACCTCAGACCTCTTCTCTTTCTCTTCTCTTCTTTAAACCCTAAACTTGTTCTCATCTCTTCTCTTTCACTTCTCTAAACTGGAAAGCACTGCCTGGATTTTTCCTTTTGTATTTTCAGCTTGCCGTTTTTTCTTTAAAAAAAATTATTTTAAATATATTTTTTAATGGCTAATACTCGTGTGTTTTATGACTTCTCAAGTCCTTTTTATAAAATAGACATTGATTTAGGGTTTAAGATTTGAAGAACTTCGCGTGGCGCTTGATGTTGCACTGATGTTATGTCCTTTCATTGTAGCGTTGGATATTTTCACGTTGAAGGACACTGCCAAAACGCATTGTAACAATGCCGAGCTCAACGTCCTAGACAATGCACCCCTAGCAGTCTACTAGGCAGCCCTAGCCGAACATTGGCTAGTCATAGGCCTCAAGACCGACAGCTCACCTGTTGACACGTGGTTGTCCAAGATGAAGGCGGCCATCGAGAACATTGCGTCTTTCATGGCTGTTGGCAACCTTGCGGTCAACCAGCTAATGGAGCATGAGGCGACCACGATTATCATAGCCAAGGCTGCGTTTGTGGAGGAGCCCAAGTGGACCACAGTGATGGCCAAGAACGTGTGCTAAGTGGTCAACTGGGATGTGGAGACCTTGGCCAATGCGCCCAAACAAGAGGAGCGCAAACTTAACCTGCGCCTCATGGGCTTTGAGGCCAAGGAAGGCGAGATCGTAAAGGAATTGGTGCAATAGTTCAACACAGAGTTGTTGTAGGGCCAAATGCAGCTGCACACCAAGGTTGTCATCGCCACGTGGCAACGGCTTGTGACTCTGCGGGCTTCCGCTTCCACAACGAGAACTTGCCCCGACACGGCGGGCTTTCACTTCGACAACGAAAGCTTGCCCTAGCACGGTGTTATTGAAATTCGCAACAAGCGAAGACCACCAAGCCACGCTACGAGGGCGCAAAGGCCTAGCAGGGACCAAGCTAGGCTTGGATGAGGACCTCACACCTTGTGCAACAGGTGCACAAGTCGGAGTTATGGCCATTGTTCAAGGAAGCCAAGGCGACAAGCAAGTGTGCCTTCTAGTGTGGAGCCAAGCTCTTCGTTAACAACACTCAGATTTACCCGCCTTTTTCTATCTAGGGGCACGGGGACCAGAGAGACCTATGCGTGGTATTATGAAACATGCACGTGGGTGGTGTAAATAAATTGGAAATAGGGGTGCAAATACTAGAATTGTTTTAGGGTGCTGACCTTGTCTTGTTAACCGAAACCTAACATTTCCCAGGCGAACATTTGCCACACGTTGAAAGGTTTGACTAATTTGCAATAGCGCGCACTGTGCAGCTAGGAAAAACAAAAGCGATAAAACATAGTGGGGGGGTTGTTGTTTACTTTCGTAGCCACCTTAGCCCAAATTTGTCACAATGGAAGGAAGGAAGCCATGATTCTTATCTATGGCTATGGGTCAAGAGGGGTGTTGCCCCTGACTTGTTTGTTTATGTGGTGTACATTGCCCTTGTTGGTTCCAAACACAAGAGCGAATCCTTGTTCCAAAACTTGGCAAGAAATATTGTTGAAGTTCAAACTTTAAGGGGCATAGTACTATTGGGAGGGGATTTTAATGCGCATATTGCAGCTCTACCAGATGCCATTGACACTAACGACCTTTGTGAACTGTTACAGGCACCTGAGCTCGCTAAGACTAAGCAACCAAACATTATGGCTAAATGACAAAACCATGACAGCAGTGTTGGTGGCTAGGGCCACGAGCTCCTGGACCTATGTTGTGACACTGGGTTGTTCATCTTCAATGGCCGGACACCTGGTGACAAATCGAGAGAGTTCACTTGCTTGGCAAATGGGGGGCGTAACACTATCGATTATATTGTTGGTTCACCCGTAGTTTGGCAAGCTGCTACATAACTCGAAATGATAATAGATGACATCCGTTACTATGCGATGGGGGGAGATTCTGACCACAAGCCATTGCACCTATGGTTGAACATTGATTATAGTTTTGTTGAGCCACAACATATGGTTGTAACAAAAAAATTCTTGCCTAAGTTCAAATACGATAAATCAAAAGTTAAAGAGTATCAACTTGCCCTAATAGTGAGTCTTGGAAACCTGTTGGTTATTGATTCGATTGGGCATCTGGGGGCAAATGGGTTAGCTGACCTATTGCAATAGTGTGTGGGCGCTATAACATAATCTACTTTTGGCAATAAGCCTTTGGGAAGGAGCTGCAGAGGGAGACATTGCCATGAACCTTAGTTTGATGCTGAATTGCCGTATAATGAAACATGAGCTAAAGTTTTGGCTAAAAGCCAACCCCAATTCGCACACTACTAAACATCATGAAAATAAACTTAAAAATTTATTAAAAAGGAAAAAAAATTTCTTGGAGATTATAAGAGCTCAACATATGTGTGTGCTTACCAAGGTGAACACGCTTTCATTCTAGAAAAAGTACCGGCCAAAGGCACTTGTTGTGGACAAGATCAGTGCAACTACGTTTTTGGAAGGCTTCTACGAGCTAATTAGCTAGTCCCCGCCATCCATAACGCTGTGAATTGATCATTCGGCTCAGGTGACAAAACCTCCACCTAGTCACATTTTAAACACAAATATCACACTTGTTGAACTACTTTAGGCGTTGAAAAATTACAAACAAACAAGGTTGTTGGTTTGGATGGTATGAAAGTTGAGTTCATTTTGGATGCGGGAGAGCTACTACACATGCCACTATTGACAACGTTCAACTAATTTCTAGCAGAAGGCTTTCCAAAAGCCCTTTCCATTGGGGTGGTCCATGCGTTTTTTAAAGGAGGCGATGCTTCTAACTTTGACAACTAGAGGGGGATAACAGTTGGGCTTATTTTAGCAAAGTTGTTCACTATGATCCTTGACAAAAGGCTGAGCAAGTGGGTTGAACAACATGGGTTGCGTGCCAAGGGTCAAATTAGGTTTCGTAAAGATTATCGCATTATTGACCAACTCTTCATATTGTGTACTTAGATAGAATAGAGCAAGGCAAAAAAGAAGCCACTTTATTGTTGCTTTGTGGACTTCAAAAAACCGTTTGATATTGTGCCGTGTGAAGTGATGTGGTAGGTGTTGGTTAGCCTTGGGGTGGAAGGACGTTTCTTGCAATGCTTGCAGGTGTTGTATGCCAAGGATAATGTATGCATTAACCACCCAAGTGAGGGTCTCACCTCTAACTTCAGGTGTAATCGAGGTGTGAAACAAGGTTGCCTTTTCAGCCCCCTATTGTTTGGGTTATATTTGGATGCCCTGGAGGGGTGCTTGGACGATAAAGAATGCGATGCATTGGCCCTAGCAGATGTGCGCGTATGGTTGTTGTTTTTTGCAGATGACCTCGCTTTAACATCGGAGTCAAAGGTGGGACTACAACAACAATTAAACACACTCCAATAGTTTTGTGCTAAACATGGACTTACAATGAACATGAAAAAAAATAAAATCATGGTGTTCAACTCTGTTGACCCATGTTAAGAGTTTGTGTTTGAAGGTGACGTTATTGAACGTGTGAAGACCTTCAAATACTTGGGGATGCTACTCGAAACCACCCCAAACCTAAACAAGGTAGTGGAACATTTGGCAACTACTAGTAGGCGCTCATTATTCACACTGAACTATCGTTGTGTAAAGCTACGTATTATGGATGTTAAGCTACGTTGTGACCTCTTCAACATGTTGGTACGTTCCACATCAAGCTATGCTTGTGAGGTTTGGGTGGACTCCAAGAAAATAGAAGTGATTGAAGTAATGTACTGAGGGTTCTTCAAGTCCTTCCTTGGGTTGCGAAAAACAACCAGCATGTCCATTGTGCTAGCAAATTTTGGCAAATTCCCTTTGAACACTTTGCATGAGGACAAGTGTTGCTATACTATATCCATGTGAGCACGGTCACTAAAGACTACATCTTGGGAAAGGCATGGGAAGCCCAGCTTGCTATGCTTACTAGAGGAAAGAGATGTTGGGCTGGATCCATGAAAAAATGGCTATTCAAGAATCAACCCTAGGAGGTGGCAAGTTTTCTGCACATAATGTTGAATGTAAAAAAGGTGAAGGATAATATGCAATTGGCTTTCGTTGAAAAGTTCTTTACTAACCTCGAGATTGGGACCAGCATGTAGACAAGATATTTGCGCTTCAAGGGTATGTCGTACGAGAGCGAAAGCTATTTATGTGACATTAGCTATGTTTAGCTGTGGAAAGCTCTGGCCCAGTTTAGGTGTGGCGACATGCAACTTGAAATAATGTTAGATTCGTGGAAAGACGTGCCATACGTAGAGAGGCTTTGTTGAGGCTGCGATTTGGGGAAGGTAAAGGATGAAGAACACTTGCTCTTTGTCTGTCCAAATACAAAGAAAGTTCGGGAACACTTTTGTTTGGCCTTGCCCCTCACCGACAATAGCACTCTTGTTGAGCTCATGCAGATTACGAACATAGTCACCCTGACCAAGTTTGTGGCATGCTACCAGTACCAGAGGACAATCTATCCTCCATGATCTACCTTTTGTCCAATGGACTCTTTGGTCCCAAGTGGACATAAATTTGTAAACAATAAATAGTGAGTCCTCAATTTTATTTCATATAGTTTGTCCAAAGTTCTCGTGCCCCTTCTCATTTATACATATAAAGATGAGTAAAAGGGGAGGAATGACATATTTAAATAGAAAATTTTATTTTATGGAATGTTCAAAGTTTTAGTTTTTTATTCATTTTTTTGGTGATGGGCCAATCAAATTGGCTCATTGCAAATTAAAAATGAAAAAAAGATGTTGAGAGGTGCCCCATCTAACTAGTAGAACTAACAAAGTTTCAGGTTTAGATCATACTTACCTTTTTTTTTCTTTTTCTTTTTAACAATGATGCCAAAACATATCTGACTTTAGGTACAGGTATTTCTTGCATATAACTAAGGGTTACAAATAGGGTATAATTGACCAAATTTACATACCCCTGGGTATATGCTGCATTAATATATATTGATATTAAGAAAACAAGTGAAGATGAATTTCATATTCTATTTATATTTAAAGGGTATATCTGGGTAAAAGTACACTTGTACAACACTGATAAAAACCAGTGTTGATCGGTTATTAAAAAAAATCGGATATCATTAAGATATTCTTATCTGAAAATTTCATCATGATGTTATTTTGAGTGATACCTCAACTGAAACCTTGATCACCAATTCTCACGTAAGTGAAAACCGGATGGGAGAACTGGATAATGAAAAAATATGTTGAGACCTGGTTGAGATAAAACCCTTTACCTGAGTCAGGTTTCTCAGGTACAATGTCCAAGGCATTAGGCTTAATGCAGAAGGTTCGAAGATTAATGCACAAAGTTGGAATTAATTTTAGTAGTTGTACTGTTCCTAGCAGTGAAAATATATGTAGTAGCAGTGGAGGCATTCAAGAAAAGGGAAAGACATGATGAAAGTCAGTTTACCACAAAGAATTGATGTTTTTTTGAGTTTCACCCCCCCCTAATTCTAATGTTCTTGTTTTGCAAGTTTTTTTTGAATTTCACCATGTGTATGACCAAACTCAGGGTTCGGGTGCTGTTTTTTCCTTACTTTACAGATAACTTTATTGCTTGTGATTTTTAAGAAAATAAATAAATAAAATAATTTTAAAATAATTATAATTATTAAAAAAATTTGAATAAAATTATTAACTGGCTTGTGAGAACTGTCAAATGATAATTGATTGTTCTCAAATTTATGAAAATTAACATTGTGAGAACCGATTCAATTTTTATAAAAAAAACTTTGATACCCTAATTTGGTGTATAAATTTTAAAAATAAAATGAAAACCAAAACCTTTTGTAAGTTATTTTGTGAAAACTGAATCCAATGCGTATCAAAAAACTATGATACCCAACCAACATTGGTCAGGACCTACCCTAAACCACTGGTTTTTTCATGTTTACAAGCAGTTGAATTGATTTTGCCTCGCTTCTTAGAGCTAGATTACTAATAAGACTTACTTGGTGTTGTTGGGTGTTGAACCAATACAAGAACAATGTTCAATTCACTACTACTACATAAAGCATTTCTTGAAATTTCTTAACTCTGGTTGGGGAGCACCCTAAATCTGTGAACATCCCACCTTAGCCTTTTTCTACTGGCGAAAAAATGTTTGAAAAAGTGGTTTTGGAGGTTTACAGTTGCTAGAAGTGACGGGAAAAAAATCACCACCTCATGATCTGCACAAGTATAGGCTTATGAGTCAAGGCAGAGGCTGTGGACATTACCAAGCATAGAGACCTGCTATGATTTTATTCTTTTCTGCCCGTGATCACGGCAAAAATGGTACGCAATCCATTTTTTTAAATGCCCCACCCCCCATCCCCCAAAGTGGAGGAAAAAAATACACTAGGTAATGTGCCCTCCAATTACACTAACAAAATTGGAGAAGGTCTCACCTGTCATCTTTACTACATCCTAAGCCCCTTAAGTTTGGGAGTGTCCCCTCCCCTGAGCTTTACTCTACCTATATAGATTGCTCCATCCCATAAAGTTAAATTATGGGCTTTGGCTACTCACTAAATTAAGACGTTTCAGATCTAAAGTTCCAAGTTTCAAAATCAGTAGACTAGGCACCTTCATTTAAAGAAGTTGTGTTTTAAACAGCCAGTGGAAAATTTAATACACTAGTCATTAAGCCGCAACCAGCTCCATGATTGGGCACTACACCCAACAAATATGAACTTACTAGTAAAATTAATTACACTTGTAACTTGGCCCCAAAGCACCTATCTAGTTCGTCTCTAATAATAAGATTGGCCTTCTTGCGTAGTTGAAGCGCTATTTCTTCGCTAGTTCTCTCGGACATCTTCAGTCCTGTGTTGTTGTGACTTGAATTTTCTGGAATTCGGTAATTTAGTTGCTATCTTATGTTTTTTGGCGTTTGGGCTGCAAATTCGTTGCTTCAGTCTTGTGTTTTTTTGCACTGGGCTCCAGTTTTGTTTGTTGGTGGTGAATGTGTATCCTTCTTTGGGGTTGATGAACGTTGGAGTGATCTCGATTCGCTAAGGTGTTTTTTTCGTACAAATGACCGCGAGATTCTAATGTCCGCTTGAGTTCCCTGGACGACACCCAACAGATCTCCGACTTTGGTCTGTCATAGCTGCTGGAGCTGATTGCACTATGAAAGTAGGATTCCTGGAACTCTTGCAACTCTTTTGGTCACGTTGGAACTACGAACTCTTTTGGACTCTCTTTTGATCATATTGAAAGTAGGAACTCTTGGAACTCTATTTTGGTCGCATTGAAACTAACACTTGCAACTCTTTTGGTCACATTGGAAGTAGGAACTCTTGGAACTCTCTTTTCGTCACATTGAAAGTAGGAACCCTTTCAATCACGTTGGAAATAGGAACTCTTTTGGTTCAGTTTGATTGAGCAAAAGCCGGAGTGGAGCAGATTTTGAGAGGAGTTAAGTCTTACGTCCTGTGTTCTTTGCTTACAGTTCTTTGTGTGGGGACGCAAGAAAGGTCCAGTAGTGCTCAAACGCTCGCCTGCAAGAGAGTCCAGGAAAGGTGCACAGCTCTGCATTTTGCCCATCTCATTGGTGATGCTGATGTTAGCTGGGGATGGTTACGAAGTTGGCGTTTCAGAGCACTTATAAGGCTTATTAGGAGTTGATATCCTTGGAATCGTCATTTTCTTGTTTTGATTAGGTGTGTGTGTGCGTGCAGATTCGAGAAGTAATCAGCAGCAAAGTATTGCTGGTTCAGACAATGTTGTTGTGCCTTCCGGTCCAAGAATTGGGTTGGAAGAACACCAGACCTATGCAGGTTCATTCTGCTCATTCGGTGGTGCGTTCAAAGGCTCTGCTAAGCGAATGATCTTCCAAGAGGCCAGTGCAGAAGAGGATAGTTCTAGTAATCCGGCAGATTTCCCGCCCAGCTGGGTTGACAAACTAAACGAAAAACTTGGGGTGATCTTCAGCCGTGAGCAGCAGGATGCAGGTCGTCTGTCAATAGGCACGCTTGCAATGGATCCGATGCAGGAAAGCTGCCACGGACATGACTCGCTTGATGAGCAACAACCACACGAATGTAATATCACTGCTGTTGACTCTCAAGAAATTTCTGCTGCTGGATCATACGAGTGTAGAAAGGCTTCTTCTGCAGCAGGAAGAGTTTTGGTCACGCGACGCATTCACGAATCCCCAGAAGCTAGAGTGTCCTGCATCGTAACATCTGCGGCGGAGTTGAATGAAACTACTAGCAGCGAAATGAAAGCTGTAATTCCTGCTCATCAGACCTTGCCGCCGAGAGCCACTTCCAAGGGCTCACGTAGAAATTCGAGTGCTGCAAGGTCTTCTGGTGGAATGTCCCGAAGCCCAAGCCAGGTTTGCCCTTTTCTGTCCGACTTGGAGACAGCCATAGACCCGGCCTGCAACTTGCCGCCTTCTAGTGCGAAGAACAGCCCTGCTACTGGACTTGCCTGTGGCCTATTCCCTACCCGCCTTAGTCGAAGAAGATCAAAGAATCGGCTGCAGAAAGTCAATAGCGACGGTACACATCTGCAGGAAGGTCATGTTCGGCAGCAACGGAGTTCAAAAGGGACTACTTTCAGGAGGCTTCGGAAGCTATGGCAGCCGAAGTATGTGGCCTCCCCAAAAGCATTGGCAGCTCATGAGAAGCAGAAGAATCTGATAAAATTAATTCCCACCTTCAAAACGCAACAGCAACAAGAGGTATAAAGCGGACCTCGTAGAATTTTGAGCAATTTGGACTTCCTGCTACATGATTAAGCCTCTTGCCTACATGTTGTTCATGTTCATGTCTCGTTCCTTCATGGGACTCTTGGCGCCTGCAGCATTTTGCAGCACGTCGGAATAAAAGCCCGGCTAGAATTGTGAAGACACAGAAGAAGTGGCCGTATCTAGACGGTACTGCCGGTCATGGGCAGGTTGCAGACAGTGGAGGAGGACTAAGGCAAAGGCTACAACCACGGAAATGGCTGCCTTGCAGATCAAGTCATGGGACGTCAAAGAAGAAGGGGATCGTAAGAGCGTCTGAAAAGGAATTGAATCAGCTCCAGAGTACACATGCAGAGCATTTCTTTGGAGAACAACAATGTCAGCAAGGCCAGTGGATCAAGACAGATTCTGAATGTCAGTGTTCCCTCTTTCCCCCTCCCTGTGTTACGGGCTTGGCCCTCTGAAAAAAGCAACCATTTTGCTGTTCGTTTGTTGTTCCTCTCCCTCTCTCTTTGTGCTAGGTATTGGTCTCAAAGATCATCACTTGATTCAGGTACTTGCATGAAACACATGGCATTGCTCATGGTGCTCTCAACCATCATTTACTTGTCAATTCAGGTTCTTGTGAAATTGGACATAAAATGCTCATGGTGCTCTCATGATCATTTACTCAATTCAGGTCCTTGTGAAAATATGCAATTGCTCATAAATATTCCTGATGATATGAGTTTAAACAATATTCACCTGTGCTTGGTGTGGATTGTGCAGATCTGGTACTTGAGATGTGACACACAATGTAGGTGCAGGTGTCCAGAAGATCTCATGCCTGTGCTTTTTTTTTTTTTTGGTTGGATTTTTTTTGCCTGATTCAGCATGTAAAAGCAAGCTATAGTAGAACCCTCTCTTCCCAGTTGTTGAGTGCAATTCTGCAGCCTTAGCAGATTGAGTAACCACATGATGTACATTTGTGAGTGATGAATCAAATTTCTTTGAAACATATAAAAATGATCATGAACAAGGCTCTTTCAGTTCATGCACAGCATTGAAGAATTGCTAAGGTGCAGATTGATGATAATGCATTGTCGAACATGCATCGTTGCAAGAACATCATCCATGTTGCAAAAGCATCATCCTTGTTGTGAGAGTTAGTATACATATCTGTGAGAATACTTCCCACAATAGATTATGTTCGACAATGCATTGTCATCAATCTGCACCTTAGCAATCTTGATGATGACAGTTATTAGTATTCTCAATGTAGTTTGTGTTCGAGGTTACTTGTTTATCCTCTTAATTTAAGTTCCTCTCTTGATGTTCTATCTTTAATTCTCTGAGCTATTGTCATGTGATTATTCTTTGAACCTGATCTACACCACATGGCAAATTGAGAAAAATATTCTGCAGGTTTCAATGAGATTAAGTTCCAACAGACAATTTATTTTAAGCATCATGTAGGTGCAAATATTTCAAGATGCGACAAAACAACTTATAGACTAATTTATACAGGCAATATATCTAACAACACTTCAAAAAACGTCTCCACATATAAGGGAGAGTGGCACCACTCATTAGCCTTAACTATTAGTTGACTTGAGATTGTTACAAGTCATGATTAGTCCTAATTTGTAGGACAACATAAATTCCAGCATTCAATTATTGCACTTCCATGTATTTACATTATGGATATACCCTGTTGTTGCATGTAGCAGACTACATTGGCTTGATTACCAATTTTGTGCCATTGTGGATATGAGATATTTAATCTAGTGGAAGCAGGGCATCACAGACATGGTCATTGAATCCTCAAGGATGAAAGCTGCTTAAGAGATGAGGAGAAGAGAGTTCAACTTTGCAGTTTGCTTTGTGTGGCAAATCCATATTGTTTGTCATCCTTCAGCAACATGAATGATAGTTGACAAAACCACCAAGCCCATGGTTTGTTGTGTGCATTGGGATGTGAAATACTAGGGGAGGATGCCAACCATGTCCTAGGACAGGATTAGGTGTTGAGCACTGATGGTCTGGTATTGACTTGTGGACATACCAGCCTGGTCCTAGTATATTGGGTAATTTGAAACACTTTCATACCAGCCTCGTCCTGGTGTTTAGTCTAGAGGACTGATTTCTGTGTGGTATGTAGGTATAAACCTGGTATTGAAATTAGTGTGAGGCATGTAGTATACCTCGTACAGTACCTCAGGTTCCTAGAAGGCTGATATTGCTCCAGGTCATTGGGTCCTTGATACCAGTGTTCATACCAGTGTTGTGCAGTTATTTGATTTTTTAAATAACCAGTGGTTACTTTTCTTTAAAATGTTCATAATCAAAGATCCACTGGTTCCAGTTTTTTTAAGAAAAAAATCACAATCAGAGAGTCATCAGTTCCAGTTATTTCAGAAACATCAAACAATTGGCAGCCATAAAAATGATTATTTGAGAATTTGAGTTTAAAAAACAATCCATGGTTATATACGAAATCAATTTTTTATATAACTGGTGGGTGTTTGTAGCAGATTCTTATAACTGCACAACTCTGGTTGATACCAGGCATGTATACCAATACAACACTGGTATTGAACCCAAATTTGAAAATACAGATGGTGCCACTATCAAATTCTCCATTATCATTATGGCCATCGATATACATTGACAAACTCAAAGCCAAATTGCATCCAGTATAGTTTTGGTACTATGTGGGTCATGAATTTTCGTTGGAGATGTGTTTGTGCTATTGTGAGGGATTGTAGCTTGCTACATTGCGTTCAGAGTAATTCACGTTATTCTCTATAATAAAGGTTATCAGCCATTCAATTCTATGCACTGCAAGTGTTTTTCATATTTACAATTCTATACCTCAAAATAAAGGTTTGTTTTAATATGTTTTGGTGAACATTGGTGACCCATTTGTGTTGGAAATTTACAATGGATTGATGAAAGAATAGAGATGATTAAAATACTGATTTTTATTACAAGCTCTCCACTCAACCTTAGGATCACATAGATGTTACTACAAACTTGTGAACCACCCCCAAGCTATTGCCTAATCTAAATAGGAGGTGAACACCCCCATGCAGATGTTACCTATTGTAGAAGATAGATGGACAAGGTCATCATCTCATGCATTGAGATATTTCACATTAAAGTTAATTAGAGATATTTAAGTAAACTTACTTAACATATCTCAATCCCAAATCATGTACATGTATCACAAATATCTCTAACTTAATTTGAGTAATTAAAACTTGGTAAAAATAACTTTAGTAACTTGGTAGGAAGTTGATACCTAAAACCTTCATTCAACGAACTATCAAGTTACACATATAATCACACTCATCAAATGTCAAAAATATTCATGCTTGTCAATAGAAAGTCCCTTGATCAAAATATCTTAACCATATTCTTTATTTTGCAATACACAAACTTAACAAAGCCTTTTTTAGTCTTTTTTCACACCAAATGATGATGAATTTCAATATGATTCATATGAACATCAAAGACTAAGTTCTTTGATAAAGATATACAACTTTGATTGTCACCATATATGACAACGGGTTTCATCTATGGAACACCAATGCTTTTAAAAAATGATGAAAACCACATTGCTTGCCTTGTTGTTTGTGAAGTTTCCATACATTCAACTTTTATTGATGACATTATAATAAAGGTTTGGTTTTTGTTATTCCAATTGATAGCACCATTACCTAACAAGAAAACATAACCTAACATGGATTTGTGGTCATCCATATTGCTAGCCCAATCTACATCACAATATGCGCACATTTGTGTGTTTCCATAAACAATATCATAATCCCCAATATTGGGACATTGGCTTTGGTAAATATTTTTTTCAGAATGCACTTAGCCCATATTGTTTCCATTAATTCCTTGGCTATGATAAATGTCACTTTTGGAATGCATTTGGCCCTTCGTGTTCTTGTTGGAACCTTGGCTATGGCTTACATTTCTTTTGAAACATGTTTGGCCCTAGCTATGGTTTATATTCTTGTCATAATGCGCCTGACCTTTCATGTTCCTTTCAAAACCTTGGCTATGAATTACATGTTTGAAATAAAAATGTGCCTAGCCTCTAATGTTCCTTTCAAAACCTTGGTTATGGCTTCCATTCTTGTTAAAATGCACATGGCCCTTCATGTTCCTTTCAGAACCCTAACTATTGTTTACTTTCTTGTTAGAATGTTCCTAGCCTTTCATGTTATTTGGAAACACTTGTTATGACTTACATTCTTGTCAAAATGGGTCTAGCCCTTCATTTGTTTCTAGAAACTTGGTTATGGTTTTCATTCCTTTCAAAATGTGCATGGCCCTAGCTATGGTTAACATCCTCATCAAATGCTACCTCACCCATAATAACATCCTAATGTTTTTTTTGAAACATAGACCAAAATCCATTATGCCTTTTAGATAATGGAAAATCCATTTCATTACAATCCAATGTGATTGTCCATGATTAACCATAAATTGGTTCACAACCCACACTACATGTACAATATCAAGTTTTATGTATATCGTTGCATACATGAAACTTCCAATAACATTTTGAAACATGATAGCCCATATTATTTCCAAGTGTGCATCACTTTGAGGACCCATATCATGTGAAAGCTTGCAATTGATCATAAAAGGAATTCATATTGGCTTACTTTCAAGCATTCCAAATTGTTTCAATATACTTCTTATGTACTTGCTTTGGTTCAAATAGTTGTTTGGTCTTGTCGAACATGATTTATTTATATCCTTAAATAATACTACATTTCACTTAGATCCAACATTTTGAATTTTTCAAAAGATTATCCTTTGTCTTTTTCAACAAAATGAAGGCATTAGAAGCCAAAATCAAATCATCAACATACAAAGTTATGATGAGTATGGTCACCATAACTCTTTTCAAGCTCTTAAGATAAGAAACATGCATTACTCATATGGTTCCATTCACAAGGAAATTACTTCAAGCCATAAAAGGATTTTTTAAGCTTACATGTACCATATTCTCCTTACCTTTGACCACAAAACCCTCTAGTTGTTGCAAATATCTCTTTTGAAATATTCACATTTAGAAAAATAATTTTAACGTCCATTTGATGCACCTCAAGATCTTCAATGGTTGCAATTGCAAATGCATCTCAAATTGATTCCATTCATGCAACATGGGAAAAAAATTCATTGAAACCAATGCTTTCAACTTGTGTAAATCCTTTGGCCACCAAATGAGCATTGTGCCTTACCACAAAGCCATCAACATTAATTTGAGTTTGAAGATCCATTTGCAACTCACTAGTTTGCGATTAGGTGGAAGAGGAATAAATATCCAAGTTTTATTGTTTTGTAAATACTAAAACTCATAATCCATGGCCTTTTTCCAATGTTTGTGAATTTTCACCATTCAAACATTCCACAAAAGAATCTAAGGTTCATCAACATCAATAGAAAAAACACATGAAAGATTCACATCTTTTTCAATCATTGTTGGAGTTCTTACATTTATTGAAAAGTTTTTTCATCCTCCATATCTAATTTGTGATTTAGAACCATTTGTTTTGATCCAAAAGTGAACCTTGAAACCATTGTTTCCCCGTTAAAGTTTTTAAATTCATGAAAAATAACACCATGATTGATGATAACATATTGGCTTATAAGGTTGTACAATATGTACCCTTTTGTTTCTTCACAATAGCCAATGAAAATGCATTTGACACCTTTGGAATCCAATTTTGTCCTTGTTTCCTTTGGCACATGAGCAAATGTAGCACAACCAAAAACATGCAAATGATTTATGGAAGTTTTATATCCACACCAAACCTTTTTTAGTGTCATGCTATAACTATTTTTGGTAGGGATCTAATTTTGGATATATGTTACAATTGCCACTACTTTGGACCAAAATCTATGATCCAACTTCATATGTTGTAACATACATTGCACATTTCAATATTTGTTCAATTTTTCCTTTTAGCTACACCATTTTGCTCTAGCATGTATGAGGTGGTTATTTGCTTCACAATGCCATTTCCTTGCAAAATGTATTGAAATTCTTAAAGTTATACTCCCCACCTCCATCACATCTTATTACCTTCATATTTTTTCTAGTTTGATATTCTACCAAAGAATTGAAAACCTTAAGCTTGTCAAACACACCAAATTTAGTCTTCATGGTATAAAAAAATGTCTTCCTAGAGGAATCATCAATGAAGGTTAGAAAATACTTTGCCTTCCATGAGATGTTGCCATGGGACCACATAGGTCTATGTGAAGAAGCCCAAAAATTCCTTTGCACAAGAACCCCCACTCAAAAGAAATGGAGTATGGTGGTGTTTACCATACACACATCCATCATAGAAACTCAATTCATGATCTCCATTTAAATCCATGCCCTTGTAATGAAAAGAAATTAAGATGCATAGAATTGGTAAGTCGACAAAGCTAGAAAAGTAGACAATAGAAAAGAAAGTCAAAATGTGATAAAAAATTTGGGCATATGTAGCAAGTCAATTAGTTAATATGAACTTGCACTAAGGTGCCTTTGTCCATCTCAAGATCATAGAGCTCTTGACATAATTGCAATTTGTTGCCAACATGTCTTCTTTCAAATGTTACACAAAGATTGTCCCATGCATCTTTTGTAGTTTCTACACATGCTACATGATGCAACAAAGAATCAACAACATTTAGGTTAATTTTCTATGAGCCAATTTTTCCTTCTTTAAGAATAAGTGGTGTTGAAGAGTGCTTCCATTAATAACAACATTTCCAAATTCAAATTTTGATGGCAATAATTATTTTGAAATGATCTCACACAAATTTTTTTCATGCAGGAAAAATTCCATCTTCATTTTCCATGTATGAAAGTTATTTCCATTCAACTTTTCAATACTTTGAGCATCAAAAGTGGATTCCATGATTGTGAATAAAACAATGCCAAAAAATTAAAGAATCTAAAGCTTTGAAACTTTTAGCAAAAAACTTGGAAAAAACAAAAAAAACACACCTAATGTCAAAACTTTCAAGATTTGTAAAAAATAACTTCAATTTCTCCTTCCTTCAAAAGCAACCATGTTCCAATACCATGTTGAAAATTTACAAAATATTCATGAAAAAATAAAATGATAAAAATATTGATTTTTATTACAAGCTCTCCACCCAACCTTAGGATCACATATATGTTACTACAAACTTGTGATCTGCCTTCGAACTTTTTCCTAATCTAAATAAGAGGTGAACACCCCCATGCATATGTTACCTACTATAAAATGTCACTTCACATTGAAATATTTCACACTAAACTTAACTAGAAATATTTAAGTAAAATTACTTAACATATCTCATAATCTTGAAAGTATGTGCATGTAACACAAATATCTCAAATAACTATAACTTGGTAAAAGTAACTTCAATAACTTGATAGGAAGTTAATATCTAACAATTTGAAGGTTTGGGATGTTAATTACCTTAATTGTAAATTGACATCCCACTAATTTGCACACCAATATTAGGCTAGATTCCATCATAATCATACATAAATGTGTTCTTACATGATAAAAAAGGACTAGATAAAAAATATAAATAAATAAATAAAAGGTTGACGATGTGACAAGATTTTTGTACACTTCAAACAAAATTTGGACCCCCACTCCTTATGGTAACAACATAATTATATATAGTTGAAAGTTATGATTTTTCATTTGTTCACAAAAGGTTCTAATAAGGATAATCAGTTGATTCCATAGGAGTCATGTAACCAAGCATGGATAAGGCTTATGCTTTAATTAAATGTTTGCAATAACACAAAATTTTAAATTCTTTTTGAAATAAAGTGAACCTCCTCCATTTCTTCATCATTTCTCATCACCACCATCTTTGGGATATGATCAACAAGATGTCTAACGATTAATCTCCATATGGATTACAACTTGAAAGGGAGTTTGTCACACATGGATTTCTCTTGGCAAATATCCAACTCCAACGTCTAATATTATCTTGGGAAGTGGGTAAACCTTTTTTACGATGTTTTGAAAGGTTCATCCTATTAGTGACATGTCTTTCCTAGCTTTCAACACTTGGTATTAAAGATGCGGGACTACGACATTCACACAGACATGAAAAAAAAGATATAACACTAAAATCATCTTTATAGACACATATGGCTTCTTTTCAGAAACCAGCTCTAAAAAATGTACAGGTTCAGAACTAACTCACTTGTAATATTCAATCTGCACAGAATGAGAGAATGCAAGTTAAATTAGAAGGAAATATAATTTAATAATTTACATTTTGTACACAGATCTGCTATACACAGAATCAAAGGGTTAAAATAATTCCTTTACTAACATTATTCTAGAAGGTTCCATTCTTGGCATGTAAAATATTCATGTCACCTATACCCTAGGATTCAACCATGCAAATGCATGTTTCCATACACTTGGGAAAGGAGGGTAAGGATTAACCTAGAGAGAATCTGTACTTGCAATATATTTCAAAAAGGTATTTTGTCATCTTTTGTTACCAAGTCTCACACAAAAAATATTTAGTGTTGACTTATGGGCCTCACATTATTGTGCCATTTTTGTCTGATTATATATATAACAAAAAATTCATTATAAATGAAAAGGATGTGGTCATGATTGATCAACCCCACGTAATATTATTCTTATCCACTAAGATTTTTCATATGATTTACTATTTGAAATAAATTTGAAGAAAAAAAATGTAAAAGTGAAGCTTTGGTCATTGAGAAGTATATCCAATTCAAGATACATTAAGATACTTTTAAAAAGAAATCATCGGGCATTGTTAGTTTCAAAATTGTGCACAATGTGAGAAATAAATTGATAACTTTTCGAATAGAAAGAAGAAATGATCCACCACAAGTAGTATTAGAGCAACATATCAAAATGAGATTCTCCCAGTATTATTTATAAAGTTTGTTGTGCTTTGTGATGGTTTAAGATAATACAATTAGTCGTTGAAATCTTGTAAGATTTTTGCATGAGGCTATGCAAAAAAGGTACATGAAAGCATCCTTTCTCCATTCCAAGTGTCCTCACCACATGGTTTTGGTTTATCCTACACGATTATTTTCTTGGATTTTGTGTAGTTCCTGAATGAAAAGAAGAAGTGAAGACACTCTAATGGATAATATATTTTCCAACTATTTTAATGACCTAAACCAACCAATCAATCTCAACTTACTTTATATAGAAAAAGAATGATACAAACTCTCCCCACCAAGAATGACCCAGTGTAAGGTAAACCCCAAGGCCACAGGCTTTGGTAGGCATTATCCAGGATAAAGACTTGCTCCAATTATTTTGCTTTCTATTCTTGTGATACCTGGAGGCTACACGCTGGCTATCACAGGAAAAAAACAGAGAAAATGGGGTTGTTTCAAAAGAAGGAATGGTCATTGGATCCCCAAACAACAATGGAAAAAGAACACATGCCCTCCAATTACACCAAAGAAATCAGAGCAGGTCTTTACAAGTTGCTCTCACCATTTCAACTAGAACTTACAAGCTACTTTTTGAGTCAAGGCATTAAGAGAAATTGTACACAAGCCAACTAACTCCATGGCTATTCTTTCCCCCAAGGATATGAAAACCCACAACTCTATGTTGGAGTGGGTTTACCTCATGGGTGGGCATTCTGTTTTGCCAAAGGCCCCCCCCATGCAGGGCAGGCCATACTCTGGGGCTACCTCTGTGCCGGCCTGTCTCAATCACTAGGCTGGGTAATGTATGGCGGCAGGTTATTACCCCATACATAATGCCTAAATGAGAAAGCATGTTCCCAAGTTGGTGCTCAAGGCCACTACAGAAATGGGGCTTGATGCTTATGGTGTGCGAAGAGATTAGGTATTTTAGAAGAAGTGGATTTCAAAAGGAAAACAGTCACCCTGACATGCCCTTCCGCTTGGGTTAACCCGAGTGGGGTAGGCTGTGCATCAGGACCACCATGGTGGGGCATCGTGGAAGACTTAGGCCAAGGTGACAGCTGTTGGATTTGACTCCTCAAATGGTCAAACATTGCTCAGGCAATAAGGGCCCAAGAGAGGTCAATGTAAATAAGTGAAGGTTTATTCGGGCCAAGGGGATGACTAGGGGTTGTGAAATGTCTTTTTTCATTTGTCACCTTGGATTTCACATGTCACACCAAGTTCTTTTCACATCACCTCTTTTAGTTCTTAGTTACATGCGCACCCCACAACACATTTGGTTAGTCTCAAAATCCTAACCGCTCAAGATGGACTCAAACTCTCTACTTAGACTTGCTAGACTTCACTATGGAGACTAAGTCCTAGTCTAACTTGGAGCTAGCCTTAGGCTCAACTCCCAAAGTTGACCCAAAAGGCCTTATAATTGGGACAACACCAAATTGCACCAAGGCCTCCCTGAGTTTGTCCAAAGAGGACTTCAATGGGGGCACCATTAAGTTGTTTCAAGGCCAACCTTTCCCTGCAGCCTTAAGCTTCAAAAAGATAGCTTCTAATCATCCCAAGTGCTTTAACAAATCAACCCCCTTAGGATCGGCCTAGGACAACAATGAATTGTCTGTTGAAGGTTTTAAAGGAATAGTGCCTTGCACTACAATCTTAAGGACAACCCCAAGTCATCCTCTTGGCCAACAAGAGCTTGAGCCTTTGCCTTAACCCATTTGGACCCCTAAGTCTAGATGTCATCTGACTCTTAAAGGAATTAAACTTTGCAAAGCCATTTTTAGCTTAATACTCACATCACCTCAATGCCCCACTAAGGTGGTTTCGACATGAAGCCCATTTTCACTTAAGACACTTCTTAAACATAATGGCATGTCAGGTTATCTCTGCGAGTGTGGCACCCAAGGTGCTACCCTATTAAAACCCCCAACAAATGATCAAGCGTTTCAAGCGTTTTTTAGGCGATAGTGAACCCATGAAAACATTGGGTGTTGTTACATTATAACCTTTAATGATAGCCATGTGAGTTGCCTCGAAACAACATCTAAATGTTGGCCTCAAATAAGAGTTTCAATAATGATAATGCATTCCTAAGGCAAGTCCAAATTAGATTATCATAGCTTCATTAATAAGTTTAAGTTCTTAGTTGGATTTGTTTTAAAAAGCCAAAGCTTTAAATTAACCAAATGTGTTGTGGGATGTATAAATAATTATGAATTAGGGAAACAAATAATGCAAGGAGTTCAACAAAATGTGGGAGTGCAAAGGTGAGCACAAAAGTGTATTGCATGCCCTCTCTACCACAAAAAATTGCTTTCTAATGACCTTGTGTCATCAACTCACCACCAACTTTCTTCATCTTAATGTTGGATTTTTGGATTACAAAGAGTAACCTTTTACATCCACTATGAGTAAAATTAGGGTATAAGATAGATCACAGATAATTTATAAGCCAATAGTTTAGGGCTTGTTTCTGATGTGAAAAGCAAGGCATCCATATATTAGCCTTATGAAACCTATTTAAAATTGATTTGATGTGGTGGGACTCAATCAATATTGACTTTCACACATTTTTTCATGTGTTTGTTTTTTGTTTTTTGGTTTGTTGATTTGTCACAAGGGGACACAAAGAGAAAAAAAAGAAGGAAAGATTCTTTGACCTTCAGGTTTAAAGAATCTTTAAACCATTGTGATTTGCGCTTGCTAGTTGATTTCTCTGGAAACAACCCCTTCAATTCAAGATTGCGCTTGCCACATTAATTTCTTTGGAAGCAACCCATCCTTTGAAATAGGTAGCAAAAATAGTTTTAGTCCTTGGTGATTTAGGCATCCCTGATCTACTCGTGAGTAACAAGGAAAAAAAAATCTTTTTGTAATTCAATAATGACCATTAGAGGCAAAATTTCTTTAGTGTTTGATAAAAAGTTCTAATTAGAAGGGAAGTACATTGCAATTTTTTTTAGTGTTCATAGACATCAGTGCAAATCTGTGTCAAAAAAGTAAGGTTATGATCGATTTGTGTAGACCTTAAGACTTCGAGAAGGCCAAAAACAAGCATCAACCAAAACAAACCCAAAAAATTGGATTGTATTTTCTTTTATAAACCACTATGTTTAGGTAACTAATCCATTAAAGGGTTGAATCAAGGGGTTTTTTTTAATGTTATTTTTCCCTTTGTATCTAGTATGTGACATAGGTGGATTATGGGACCTAGGCCATAAGGGAAAACAATTGGGAATATTAGCACTCTATATTACAGGGTCCTTATAAGATGAGTAAAGGCCATTACAACAATAAATACATATCTCATTGGGTCACCCAACCAACTAGCCAACCAAAAGTGCCATGGTGCATCCTATGAACATGTGAAGGCACAACACACTTTCCATTGCAAAATTAAATATAATTTGAAACTTTGTTGTACATAGTTTTTGAAGTAGATTGGGATTCTTTTGGAAAGGAGTATACAATCCATTACAACTTTTTTTTAGGAAATGTTTGTGATTGGTTTTGTAGTTTTGGGATTCCTTAAAAGGTTTCCTATATTTTTCCTTTCGATTCATTTAGTCTTGTGTGTTTGGTTTTGTAGATTTAGGATTACCTTATAATAATATACAATTTTTAGTGGGGCATGTGTTCTTAATAGGCCTCTTTCTTCATGGGCACTAAATGTCCCATGTCCCTTTTAGTTCCTTTTGTTTCATTGAACCTTATAGCTCCCATCACCCATTTACTTTACCTTACACCACCATAGACCTATTTTCCATGTAAACCACGAACCACCCATTGAATCCCCTTCCCATTTTAACAAAACACACACCATTCATTAGTTCCCTTTATTAGCCCCAACCTTTTGTGTGAATGTGGGGCCCCAACCCTATACTTTCCCAAACCCCCTTGATCTTGCACAAGTAGGACCTTCCCCCTTTCCACTCTATTGGTTGCTATAATTACCCTAAACCCCGAACCTACCCCAATTTCTTCTACACACTCAGAACCTCAACCTAAAGTTTCTTGCCACACTTGTGGGCACCAATTCACCTACCTAAGGTTAATTTATCATCAACATTCTTATTAGGCATCTAATCCAAACCCTTGTGACCATCCCGACCCAATACTTTCCTTTGTTCTCACCTTGCCTACATAAACTTGAACTTGGATTTTATCAGTGGATGTCCTTGGGTATTTTCATTTAGACTTTTATCACCTTCGATTGTACAACTACATCCTTACCACCTTATAGCACAATGTACAAGTGGCATTTCATTTTCCATTGGATAAGTTAGCATGTCGCAACCCTACTTTGGGTGAAGTGGGAGGATGAAACTCCCACTCCCAAAGTTGGAGATTTGGAGTCCTCCGGGACTCCCGAACGTTTAGAGTTCGACAGTAGAGGCCAAAACGCCTCGCATTGGGGTGTTCTTGGTGTCATTGGAAAGGACTTGAAGTGTACATGTCCAAAATGCCCTCGCATTGGTCATTTGGACATCTGCAGCCCAAGTTATGGGCAAAAGAAGGGCCGGGAGTCAAACTGGCAGTTTGACTCCCGACCATTAAAAGTCGGGAATCGACCTCT